>Ga0193699_10000271_pt1 | contig 23509 bp, 25 predicted proteins | sample L3c2metaG_FD_160095 | JGI IMG/M metagenome (GOLD analysis project Ga0193699, IMG submission 160095) | Soil microbial communities from a riparian zone of the East river system, Colorado, United States - L3c2 | ecosystem: Environmental > Terrestrial > Soil > Riparian zone | place: USA: East...
GGGTGGAGCTTCAACCGCGCTCTTGCTGCTTCTGTTGAATGTCGAAATGATCCCGGTCTTCGTCTTCATCCAAAGTTTCTCCGGTCATTCGATCCCCTTGAGCCCAAGCGGTAGGCAACAAGAAAATAAAGCCACTACACAAAAGCGAAGAACCTAAAACGATCAGGGAAATCCCCAGCGCGGTCATGCAATCCTCTGAAGGTGGTTTCTGATTGAGCCACCCGCTGCTCGAAGGCTGCCAGAACCGCACCACGAAAACAACGGAGATCGCAGGGACTGGACCTCGATCATCGTGGTCGCTTGCGCTTCCTCAATGCGTTTCCCGCTGTTGGCAGGCTTCTTGCGGTGATTCCTGAGCGGGGCCCGAAAGCGCGCAAAATGTGCCAAATCAGACCATTGGAAAAGCCGAAATGAAACATCAGTATCATTTTGAAAGCCTCAACGTCTGGCGAGAAGCGACTCAAACAAAGACGCTGATCGCCGACATTGACCGTATCGTCCAGATCCTTAACGCGGATATTGCCGCTGAAGAGGAACAGGCCGGAATATTCGATTGCTCGCGACCTGAATATCCAGTCCTCGCAAGGGCGCTGGCAGCTCGCCGTGACAACCTTAAGGACACCATAGCGGCACTCGAGCAACGCCTCGAGTTGACCAGAGCGCTTGATTCAGGACCGCATCCGTCCAGCACTGCTCGCCCCTTTAGAAAGTGATTTCGACCGGTGTAGTAGCCAGCCTTCAACTGGCGATGGAGCTGATCCGAAACGATCAGATCGGCACCCGACCGCGCATAGTCTCCGGAAAACAGGAGACGCGCGTCGGGGATCGTGACGGTATCGCCATGACCGACGTGTGAGAATGAGTCGATATTAAATTGGTCGCTGGAATGAAAACCCGACTCAAGCGAACCAAATTTGCCGGCGTAATTCAATGCCCACCGCAAAAAGGTTAATTATTTATAAAATATTCCCAGTAGGAGATTCCATACCACTGACCGGCGCAATACGAAAGCACTCAGGGCGTGTGCATCAGGGGAATCAAGCGGCTCTCGATGCGTTCGAAGCGCGCGTCAGAGGCGGACCGCTCAGGGCCCAGATGAAGCCGCTTATGCGAGCCATGACCAGCAAGACGCCGCGACCGTCGCGCCGCGGGGGCGTTGCGAACTACTGAATTACAAGCCACTGGAATAACTAGCAAAAAATGGGTTCGTTTGGCGAAACGCCTACCTATACAATCTAAAACATTGTAAAATATTAAACCATCTACTTCTAGCTATTTGAATTGCTTTGTCGCGCCGCCGGGCAGCTCGGGATTCACAACGATCAAGCTTGGCTAACTCAACTCAGGAGAGCGCGTCGCACAGCTTCCGCCATACGTTTCGGTTCTTGTAGCGGCATTGTCGATGAAGGCTTAAACCTGTTTACCGCCTGCCCCTGATTGCCTGGAGCGCCCGGTTCCGCCGCGCCGCAGCGCGGTGGTCATATCGGTCGAGCTCGCGGAGTTCAGGAAGCGCGCGTCGAACCGCTTCGCCCAATCGGTCGGGTTCCTGTGTTGGCATGGGCGGCGTAGCTTCAACCGGCGCTGCTGCGCCCGCCAGCGTACCGGTCAATAGAAGTAAGTTGATATATGCCCCCAAATTCACCGACGAAGCCGAAACTGCGCCGCGCTCCGGACCGAACCATGTGGACCAAGCTGAGAAGCTCGCGCCCTGCTTTTTACGACTAGCGAATTTGCCGAGCTATCCGCTCGACCGGCTCAGCCGTTATGAAGCAACCCTTTGGCGGCAGGCTGGCCAAGTCCTGTTTACGCTGGAAACTCTGAACCGTCTGTTCGTCTGGCGATCGTCTCGAATTTTGGACGCGACAGTGTCCGTCGACAAGTTCAAGGCGTGCGGCTGGCACCCACGCCTCGTGTGGTTACTTTCGAGGGCCCATCGCGTTGACAGCCACTATTAATTTCGATTTAATCGCAAAGATTCGGTAGAATTATACCCAGCCGCATTTAAATCGGCCTTTTGTTAGAGTGACAAATCTTTTTTCAGCATTGAAAGCGTTACGGAGATCACTGGGGGAAGTAATGAAACGCAACAGTTTCGAGGGCATGTCTCTTGAAGAACTTTGGGCTATCCATGAGGAGATCGTCTCCATTCTCGAGCCTAAAATCGAAACCGAAAAACTGAAGCTTGAAAGCCGACTTGCCGAACTTAAGCGCGCGCCTGCAAGCGAGTTGAATGGCGGCGATCGGTCAGAGCGTCGCCCTTATCCGAAGGTCCAGCAAAAATACCAGAATCCAGACCGGCCCTCTGAGACCTGGTCCGGTCGCGGCAGGCAACCACGTTGGATGAGCGAGCTGCTGCAATCCGGGAAAAATATTGACGATTTGCGGATTTAGCGGCTCGCAAGGTTAGCGCCTTTGGGACGCTACCTCCGCAGGTCGTTTTCCGACCGTGGGCGAGACTGTTCAGAAAATTTTCGGGTGTATCGGCGGTCCCCCAAAGCGGCGATGCGCAGGGCCTGAAAACGCGAGGCCTTAAGATGACAGAGACCGCCTCCGGGCGGTCTTTTTGTTTGGCAGGCTTTTTGCGAATGGTTCGTCTAGCACCTAGATCCAACCCCTAGTGTTCCAGAGCGGAGCAATTTATGACGGACCAGCACTATTTTGAAACAGCCGAGATAGATCGTCGGAGCGATCATCCAGGACGCAAACTTTCGATCTTGGCTGCGCGTTTCGGGGGATCTTGGCTAAACGTCAGGCGCAGAATGAGGCCCGCAAGCAAAGACAAACCGAGATTAAACGACGAGCGGCAACGCAACTTCGAACAATGATCGTCACGGGAAGTAGCTAACCTTGATGACGGCATCAGTTCAGAACTGATGCTGGCCAGGTCCGCGATCCCTCTCACTTTGCTTATCCAATTTCGGTAAGGACGATGCAGGCGCGCCGTGAGAATTTGAGCGCTACCATCGCTGCCCGGTCCGATCGGCTCGCATTGCAATCGGGAACGTGGAGCGCGTAGTTGTTTGAGTTTTTGACGATCGCATCACTCGCTCTAAGTTGTGACTCTTCGCTTGGCTTCTGTGTGCGGGTACCTGGAGGCGGAAATATCACAAACATTGTTGTCACTGGCGTTCGCTCAACAGCCGTATGCCTAAGGAATCAGAGCACAAGCCAACAGTTTCTGAGGCTTTCGCCAAATTCGCAAGGTTGGCGTGTGGAACTGGGCCCAAACATCCGCGAATGTCACAACCCGCTTGTTTCCTGAAGCCGCGAGCTGCACGGCGGTGCTGCTGACCCGCTTTGCAGGCACTGGCCTCAGATTCCCCTTCCAAACGAATGGCTGGGGCTGCCGGCCATATCAAAAAATAAAGCTGCCAAAGCGGAGCATGGTCGCCTCGCGGCTTTGCAGGGGTGCTCAAACGCTTAGTTTATCCCATAACAATGAGGCCCATGAAATTGTTGATCTCCGGGGCGCGGGTGGATCGCGTTGATCCAATTCGCCTGTCTCGGGGATCGATCGCGGAAAGACATTCAGTTAAAAACTGAAATTAAATAGAGGTCAAGGATGAAAATCCGGCGGTCAAAATAATCCAATAATTAACTGTGCACGGGGCGCCAAGAAGCCGGCGCCCTCGCCCAGATCGGCGGCAGGCGCCGCCGTCGCGGACATGCTCTAGGGGCCTATAGACGCATCAATCGTTCAATCCGATGCAGCCTAGATAATGCCAGATCGGGCGGGAGCCAGGCGCCACTATTCTTGGGAAAGCAATAAGACGGCCGACGTCACCCCGCGGAGCATACCGCCAATTCGAGCCGATCAGGCGGCCATCCAATTTGCAAAGACGGTTGATCAACCGACCCGCCCGCTAGAATCCCCAGAATGGCCACCAACTCCAGTGGGATCCTGGCTTGCCGTAATTACCTGGCCCAACGTAGCGACCGGGACCAGAAAAAGCCCCCTCCCCGTAAATCCATCGCACGACAGGCCGTCGGCCGCGATGATAGCAAAGCCCGTCTGGCTCGCACACAATTTTGACATTTACCACGTTGTCAGCGGGTGCGGTAAGAGGGACCAAGGGCATCGCAGAAGCGCTCGAAGCGAAAAATCCGATCGCTAGCGCAAAAAATATCGCTCTTTTCAAGTTCGTTCCTCACACATATCGCTTGGACTTAAAGCATAAGCCCTCGGGCTTGATTAGTCATCAGGGCCGTCGGCGGAAAATGGGCATAGGCGCGTAAGCGGGCTCGCCGATCGCAGGCGGGGAAAGTCCGCTCGCGAAGCCCGATAGTCATCGCTCAGGCGGACACTTCAGAAACCGCCGGGCCAAGCTCGGCCAACATTGTACGCCAGGGATCTATGGGGGATGCTCTAAAGATCCCTCGAAATTATCGAGTGGTTGTCTGTAACCGACCACTGCCGCGGGTCCTCCGAAACGAAAAGGCCGCCTATCGGCGGCCTTTTAACGCTCGTGTGATCTAGAAAGCTTATGCGAACCGGAAGTGACCAGCTTGGTTCTTGCGGCGATAGGCCATGAAGCCGACGCCCATGAAGCCCAAGATCATCATCGCCCAGGTCGATGGTTCGGGGACGGCGTTCATAACCCCGGAGATATTGTTTACGCCCTTGGAGTTGACCCCGAGATCGTTGATATAGAAGCTGAACTGGCCAGAATCCGAAGCGAAAAACTGCGGAGTGTTATCGAAGTTGATTTGCACACCGCCATTGGCGCCTGTCACGCTGCCGGTTATCACGCTGCTGAATGTCGGCCCGGGCGGTGCTACGCCGGTCGGCAATGTAAAATTGACCTGAAGAGTGAAAGGAATGTTGTAGGTCGTGGTAAAGTTGCTCAGGCTGAAGACGCCGAAGTTGTCGATGACGTCATTGCCGATCGCAAGAAAGTTGTTTGAAGTGGTCCCCGAGAAGGTCCCCGAGGTAAATGTCAATCCGCCCGTGTTTGCAGTTGTGTTTAAAGCACAACCCGCACCGAAGCAGCCTAAAGTAGTGCCGGCAAAGCTAATCTCGGCCTTAGCCGGCGCGGAAATCAAGGTCACGGCTAGCGCAGCGAAACTTAGCAAACGTGTCATTTTCATTGGATCCAGTCCTCCTATTACCAACTGTTTTAATAAATCGATCGATCGCTCTTTATTTAAAATTATAAAGCGTGTGTGTCAACAAATTTATTAAATGATTTTTAAGTTTTCACACGCTGCTTTGGTCGGAGTCTCAAGCCCAGGAGCTCAGAGCTTAAATTCCATTCAAGGCGACCACTGGGTCAGATAAGCCCCTGGCTTTTCGGGGAAGAGAGTCAAAGACTCAAGGGCGAAAATGTGCCGCTCACATTTGATCTTGACACCCAAAGTCAGCGCCTAGGTGAAGGTCTTGATGCGGAGGTAGCGCTCGGCGCCCACTTTTCGCCGGGAGCAAACCGCCGGTGGAGTGCTCCCCCGTTAACCCCGGCAATGGGCATTGGGTTTGAGATGCTCGCGGTGAAATGGCTCATGTAGCCGGCCATCCATTGCTCGATAACGGCAAAGGCCGCCTTTCGGCGGCCTTTGATCGTTGAAGGGCCTTAACGCGTGTTACGCAATCCGGAAGTGACCTTGGTCCTTGCGGCGATAGGCCATGAACCCGACGCCCATGAAACCCAAGATCATCATAGCCCAGGTGGACGCCTCAGGAACCGCCGGTGCAAGGGCGTCACCAAAACCGAACTGCTTACCCGATTTAAAACCGTCGCTCGTGATCGTAACCGTAGAAATGGTCTCGTTGCTCCCGGCCAAGGCGATGACACCAAAGGCAGTGAAATTCGCGTTCGCGTTAGCGGTGAAGCTGAACGACTGACTGAGGTTATCGACAACCGTCACAGTCACAGTTCCGTCGTTCACAAGCTGCCCCCGGAACGAAAACTGTGTGAAGACGCCGTCCATGGGATCGAAAAGAATCGACGTGAGCGGAATATCCGCATGCGGCGAAATAATTGCCAAGCCGCTGCCTGTATCGGCCGCAGTGTTTGTTGTGATGTGAATAATGTTGCCGCCGACCGTGCCGTCAAAGGTGGCTAAACCGGCGGTCTGGGTAACGATATTCAAATTTTGGCCTATCGGGTTCAAGTCCACGATAAAATCAGCCCGTGCCGAGCCGCTAGACGCAATCGCAGCTGTCGAGATAAATAAGCCCACTAACGCCGAACGAGACCTTGTCATCGTAACCCTCCTAAAAAAGCCAGAGAAACGGAATTTCTTTACCAAATATTAACTGTGGCGTTTCTAGAGTAGAATAAAGCAGGCGTCAAGGGCCACAGCGTCGAATTTCTTGGGACCTAAATTGAACTTTGGGACCTAAATCGGAACAAAGTAAATATTCAATACTTTTAGATGCCTACCGTACGTTGCAATTTGAAAGCAATACCTAATAAAAGGCCGGCCCCTGTTGGCCTTTTATCCATTTAAAGCTGATTTCAGACCAGCCGGAAGTTGACGCTGCTTTTCCGCCGGTATGACAAGAACCCAATCCCGGCAAAACCAAGGATCAGCATGGCCCAGGTCGAGGGCTCGGGCACCGCAGGTGTAAAGACAAGTGCGCCGACAGGGCCTGTGGTGGCTTGGGTTAGACCGGGCTCCTGAGTGGTAATATCCGCCGAGAACAATGCGGCCGTTCCCCCGTTGCCATTGGTTCTGGTGCTGAGCGTAAAGGCTCCGGTCGACAAAAGGAAGTTTGCGTCCGTCGGATCATAGCTGAAGGTCAGAGTCTGAACCGTCTTGGGCCCCGTATAGGTAAGACCAGCCAAGAAGTTATTGAAGCCGTCCTGGGCTTGCGGGAGAGTCGTATCAACGGCAAAGCCAGACTGCAGCGGATTCGCGACCGTGTTTACGACCGCTCCTGTGAATGTGGGATTAAATACAAAGGCGTCAAAGGTCGATGAAGTATTGAAGAAATAAGGGGCTCCCAACGCAACCGTAAAAACAAGGTTGGCCCCCTGGCCGGCTTGAGTGATCGTGACGGTGCCAAAAGGCGTGATTCCGTTTGCGCATCCGCCGGTGCAATTGTCCTGTGTCAGATCAGACGTCAACGTCACAAGCGCTTTAGCGTCATTTGGCGCAAGCCCGAGAAATCCAACAGCCGCCAGAGCCGCCGCCATTCGCACTATCATTTTCATTTGACTTTCCTCAGTAAAAATTAAAATGCATCGATGCTCGTTGTCTTTTACGGGCTTAAAATATTTAACTGTCGGGAGTCAAGGCCCACTTAAGATTTTCGATCCCCGTTCCATACCCAGATATAAGTCTGATAAGATTACGCTTTTGAGCATTGCCGCTTCCTGGCGCTTAACAGATTCTGGTACTAACCTTAACTTGCCAATCATTTAATGGTTAATCGAAGCCCGCATACTAGGCGGTTGATTTTTCTTGAGGCTAATCGGGGTTGATTCGGCAATTGTGGCTGCGCGGGTTTCCGAGGAGAATTTTTGCTCACCTAAGGCAATCAGGAAGTTGATTGACTCGTCGATGGCCAGACCGCACAAGTTCCCAATTAAATGCAGCTGCGGCACTTGTCGAATAAAACACCTGAGGTATCCTCGATGAGCAGCGCTCAGGACCCGCGTCTCCTGGAGTTAAAGCGGTTGCAGCGCGCGCTGGATGCCGCAAGCAAGCACCTCGATGAATTTGAAGCCCGCGCCCGCAGGCGCTGGCCTAAGACCGAGGTTCGGGCCGATTCTGCAATGTCGGCGAGATCTCACGAAAACAGCCTCGCCCAGCACGTCGCGCTCGGATTAGCAAAGCTGCGGCGGGGTCATTGAGAAGTAGAAATCCGCCGGCGCCGCAAGGATATCAAGGCCTTGACGGCGGCTACAACTAGGTTTCTGGGCCCGCTAAAACCGCACCGCGGCAAGTAGTTCCGACCCGCGCAAAAACCAAAAGACCGCCCGAAGGCGGCCTTCGCGTCGGCTATTCATCGACGAGGAAGGGAACGATCTGCGATGCGGCCGCAGAAACACCACTCCAAGACGTCAGCTACGACAGGATGGCGCCTGGGGGAAGTGGCGAAGACAGAGTCTGACGGCCACAAGCCAGCGATCACTGCCGCGCTGATATTGCCAATGATCGACCTGTCGTCGAGCGTTGAAGAGCTCATACTCTCCTACGTGACCGCGATGTGAGTTTCGTTGAAATTTCACAATAGTTGAAGACAGACATATTCGTTCCCCACTGAATCAGAAGGGACACAAACCCAAAAAGCCGCCCAAAGGCGGCCTTTCGAATCAAAGAGGTCCGGTTACGCGGCGTTCAGCGCCATCTTGTTCTTGCGACGATAGGCCATAAACCCGACGCCGGCAAAGCCGAGGATCATCATGGCCCAGGTGGAAAGTTCGGGTACGGGAGCGACCGCAAAGGTGCCAAAGCTGGTACCAGTAAAGTTAGGAAACCCGTATGGTTGGATATTCGAGGCAAAAGCGTAGTAACCGTCCAAACCCCAATACAGGTTAACTGCGTTATCGTTACCATCGTTTATCGAAAAACCAATGCCATAATTATCGACAAATCTCCGATACAAATCACTGCTGACGAGCGGATAAAAAAGCACATTGTTATTGAAAAAATAATCGGGGTCGCCGGGACTCGCCGAAAGAAGTTTGGTGATGGTGAATCCGTTCCAGGTGCCACTGAAATCAGTTATTATGTTCCCGAACGCTCCGTTTGCAAGAATCTGAGCGCCTGTCGTGAGAGCGCCACTGCCGTTCATAGCTTGCGGCGGGAAAATAGCCGAATCACCGAGGCAGGCTTCCGCGGTGCAGCCGACTCCAGAATAGGACCAAGAAAAAATGTCGGCGCGTGCGTAGTCAAAGCTAAGTATGACGAAACCAATCAATGCCGTCACAGAGAGAGCCAACCTCAGGATTGATTTCATATTTTCACCCCATAAAATCTTGATTAACCCGGGTCAGATTCGCTGTCCCGTGTCAATCTTAGCGGGAAGAAGTTTGTAACAGCCTTCGCACACCGGCTTCGCGGCGTCTGATTTCATGGCTAATCAAACACCACAGGTCAGCGGACTATTAAAATAGACGAGGCCTAAGTAAGGAAGCGAGGCTCCCCTGCGCGACTCGTGTCGGGGTATTTCACAGTCTAAGGGGCGGCCAATTTGGGCGCGTCGGGCTCGGGTAGGACTTACCTACGAGTTTGATAGAGGTTGAAACGCACGCCTTGTTGCCGATCTTGAAATCAGAACGCGGAAAGACGGGAAAGACGTATGCTCGCACGATCAGTGTTGCTGATTGGCACAGTTGCATCCCTTGCAATGGCAAGTTGGTTGGCCTCGGCGGAAGAAGTCAATTTGCCCCCCAATCCGTATAGCGTCATGGAGAACTGGGCGAAACTTCCCAACGGGCAGATCTGGGGCGAGGTTATCGGTGTGGAAATGGACCCCGACGGCGAAAGTGTATGGGTATTTGACCGCTGCGGCCCGACCGGCTGTATGGATCCGATTGGATCCAAGATTAATCCCATTCATAAATTTGATCGTGATGGCAAACTAATCACGAGCTTTGGCGCCGGCGTGTTCAACTGGCCGCACGGTTTTTTTGTCGACGGAGAGGGCAATGTCTGGGCCACCGATGGCATTGGCGTCAACGGCAAAGGAAATACTGTCTTCAAGTTTAGCCCTGACGGCAAGCTATCGATGATGTTGGGCCGACCTGGCGTAGCGGGGAGCGGTCAAGACACCTTCAATCGGCCCTCTGATGTCCTGGTTGGACCAAATGGCGATATTTTTGTTGCCGACGGACACGGCGACAAATCAAATGCGCGAATTGTGAAATTCACTTGGGACGGAAAGTTCATCAAGGCGTGGGGCAGAGAAGGTTCTGCACCCGGCGAGTTTGACGTTCCGCATGGACTAGCGATGGACTCGCGAGAACGCCTATTTGTGGCGGACCGTTCCCATAATCGCATCCAGATCTTCGATCAAGACGGCAGATTCCTCGAGCAATGGAAGCAATTCGGCAGACCCAGTGGGCTTTACATAGACCGTCACGACACCCTTTATGTTGCCGACTCTCAATCAGGCGAAAAATACAATGTGCCCTTCCGCCACGGCATCCGCATCGGCAGCGCGAGTGATGGGCACGTCACAGCCTTCATCGCGGTATCCGGGCCTGCGATGCCGGAAAGTCTTGCTGCAGACGATCACGGCAATATTTTTGGCGGCTTCGTCGAGACACGAACTCTGAAAAAATACGTCAAGAATTAGGTGGGTTGGGTCATTTCCACGAGGACTTACCTGACCAAGTCGATGCGGATGAAGGCGGGTTAGTGGACATTGCTGAACGTAACCTTCTGCACCCGTTGGCCTTCATTATCTTTCTCAACTGCGACGTCTTTCGCACTGCCGGAATAAAAATAGGGCTGCGCAGACTTGGCCGTGTCATCGTTGGGAAACGCGTAATAGAGCGTGATCGGTTGATCGTTAAGCTTCTGTCCGACGATGTAGCCGACCAGCGCATGCTCAAAGGAGTGATAGGCGTTTTTCCATTCCCATTGTTTCGGCGACTGCCGCACCGGCGCATGGGTTCGACCATCCACAACGTTCCAAACCTCTCCGAACTCCTTGTCGACAAAACGAGTGAACCAATAGTCGTAGGCTCTCGGCAAGTATTGCGTGAATTTCGAATCGCTTAGCGCTAACGTGCCTGCCAGTTGATCAAGCTCGGCATAGACCCACCAAGGCTTGTCGAGGTCCAAAACACCACGCGGCAAAACGCCTCCGGCCCAACAGCCACAATCCTCAAGGTAAGCCCGCTTCAACAAGGCCTGCGCATGATCCTGGGCAAACGAAACCAGTTCTGCGTGTCCCGTGATCAATCCCGCCCACCGAATCATCCAAAGCGCCTTGGCGTTGTGGCCAAAATCGGTTGGCGTTGTCGCCAACATCTTATCTCCCGGCTGGTTGGCCGCTTTGAAAAACAGCTGATCATCTGGAGAATAAAATTGGTCGATCATCACTTTGGAGAGCGCAACGAGGCTTTCCTTCCATTCCTTCTGCGCGGGTTCGGGAAGCATCGGCGTCAGCAAAACCAGATAGGTATTCATCTGGTCCAGTTGCGCCACCAACTGTTTGTCCTCGCGTAGCGTTCCGTTCGCGGCCGTCGGCTGCCATCGGATCGCGCCCGAGGGCGTGGCGTATTTTTCAAAAATGTAGTTCTTGACTGCGAGGACGTCCTGCAGAACGTCGGGATCACGAGTCAGATAATAGTAAAACGACATCCCTAGTAAGCCGTAGGCTAACTGTTGCGGGGTACGAAGCTCTACAGACGGACCCCAAGTGTCCTTTGAAAGGTTTTGGACTGTGGCCATTCCACCGTTCAGGCGATCCATCGCGTTTTGGCGGATGAAATCCATCCCGGCCTTCATCTCATTGAGGTAGACCCGATTTCCTGTCAGGTGGAATGCAACGCCATAGCCGTACGCCTGGCGGGAGAGAGCCACTAAATATCGCTGGTGCTGCGGAAAGCGATCGCGACCGATTTCGGGACACGGTTTTCGTGCGTTATAGAGGCTTCGATCGTCGCATCGAATGGAGGGAAATGCCCCCAACGGGCTGCCCAATGCGGTTTCCGTCGTCCAGAATGGAAGCAGGTCATTGTTCAGGTGGTCGAGCCACCGAGCTCCTGCCGGTACAGACGGCTGCGCCGAGACTGCAGAAATGAGCGGAAGTACCAATAGACATGAAAGTATCCTGATCACGAACTTCATATACAACCTTCGATGACCGGTCATCGGCTTCAAGCCTCGCAATGTTTAGAACGGAAAACTTCGGCCGCTCCCGATAGTCGACAAAAAATGTTTCGTCCGGTCAGTGCCTCACGGATCGTTAAATCACGCGCGTGGCCGGATTCTCAACATCCGTTAGCCTGAAACCCTTCAAAAATACACTGTGTCGGATTGAATCTCGCAAAAGGCACGGGGCCGTAAGGTCTTTTTTGCCCGTGAGCAGAACCCGGAGGCGCCACAGTGATAGTCCAAAGATCGATGCTGCATCCACCAAAGCGGCATAAACCGGACCGTAATTCTTCAAGAAATGGCGTCGGCGCGCCTCGAACAAATAGGGCGGAAACCGTTTGGGTCTTTTTGTAACCCCGGTTGATTGACCCACCAAATGAACCACACGGCTCGCCGGCACGTACCAGGTCGGCCAACCGTGCTTTTTGGCGTTGAAGCACAAATCGATGTCATCGAAGTAGGTGTAATAACCTTCGTCCAGCAGGCCGATTTGTTCGAACACCTCGCGCCGGATAATCATGCTGGCCCCGGAAACCCAGTCGGTCTCAAAGGCGCGGTCCACGACGGCAGGCGCTACAATCCAGCCCTTAAGCAGGCGGCTGACCAATCCAAGTTTCAGATTGCCTTCGAATTCGCTCAGTGGCGTTTGGAAGCCAAAGGCTGAGCGCTGAGGCGTGCCGTCCGGGTCTTCCAATCGGCTACCGGCAATGCCAACTTTTGGATTTTGATCCATGTAGTCGACCAGGGCTTTGAAGGCGTTCGGCCGCACGATGGTGTCTGCATTCAATAGCAAGAAATACTGCGGAGGCTCCGCCGACTGCGTTGCCGGCCGAAGAATGACGTTGTTGCCGCCGATAAATCCGAGGTTTACGTCAAGCTCCGTCAGAGTGCACCAGACGCCCCAACCATTTTCGTCGATCGCCTTCTGTATCCTTTGCGCTGAGTCATCGCCGGTTCCGTTTTCACAAACAGCGACGTGGGTATCAGGAACGCGCCCGATTTCGTCTGCCACCGAATGCAGGCAATCGATTGCGAGATGTGCGACACGATAGTTGACGATGACGACAAGAAGCGTCACGCGACCGGCCAGCAAATGATAACAGGAAGATGACGGAAATTTTCGATGTTACGAAAGACGAAGATGTTTCCATGAATAATGCCTGCCCCAAGCCGTAATTACTTTATCAACTGTAGTGCTGACCATCCAATTAGCCATAACCAGCCGAGTGTGGCGATCGCAATCGCGAAGAGATAAAATATTTTGAAGAGAGACCGACGCTGCGCGATATGGCTGCGCCTCGCTGGCATCGTGCTCATTGATCGGTCGTGATCGAGTGCAGACATCTTTATTCTCGATTGACTCTACTGGTTTTCGCGGGGGCGTTGCTTTGCCCTTCCCTCTGTTCGGACTCAGCTGCGTGAACCTTCTGCCGCAGCCGCTGCAACTGAACGAAACGCTCGGCAAGCTGACGACAAGACGGTGCCCGGCCGGTGCTTTTTGTTCGCTTCGCTCGCAAAAATTTAGGGGAGTCGAAGTGCTGGCCCATATTAAGATCCTCATTTAAATGCCGACGTCTCAATTTAGTGCATTTCGCGTGCCAACTGCGGCGCGACCCTAATTCGACGGAGCCAGCTCTCCGTAGGTTCAAATAGACGAAAAATGAAACTTACGATCACCCGCTTGTGTTCCGCCTGTTCTATCTTGGGGCGATCTTTTTTTGGCTGGTGGAACCTAGCCAAACGGCATGTGAAACCGGACCCACGCTGAATATCAAAAATTCCGGTGAGGCTTGCGAGGGGCCGACCCTGGGTTGCCCTTAATTAAGCTTTGCCAAGCGGCGGTCGGCGACCGACCAATTCGAAAGTATAGGATATGCCCCCAGACTTTCGTAGAACGGCATATGCTTTAAAACGCTAGTCATTGGTTAATTTAGGCCACAGATCCCAAAGTCGAGCGGATGTTATGCATGGACGTCAAATCCTGATGTGGGCCAACTAGGGAGCGGGCTCGCCTCGAACTTCTATGAATTCAATGGCACCGCCGGCTTTTTGGTCTTCGAAAACCCCTACAATTAATCGACCGGTCTTCCACGCCATCGTGTCAAGATTGGTCCGGTGTTTCATCACAATCGGCCCTCCCGCCATGTCGTGGTGACCGTGGACCACGTGACGGTCGCCATGTCCCACGTCGACGCCTTCTCGATACCGCTTCCATAGCAAAACCCTGTGGTCCTGTTGATTTAGCGCGCGAGCAGGATCGACGGCCGCGTGTACATACACGCGGTATTTATCAACATGAAGCAAAGGAAGCTGCGCAATCCAATCCAGATGGTGACCCGGAATGATGCGTAACTTTGCCTGTTCCGCGAGGGCTTGCCCGTAAGATACAAGAGTGCGATCCCCGCCGTTCATGATCCACCAACTAGCGTCAGGAAGGTGGCTGCAGGTTCGCCACATCATGTCCTCATGGTTGCCCTTCAACGCGACCAGGCTAAGATTTTCAGACCGCCATCCCATGAGGCTCTCAATAATGCTGCTGCTGTCCGGCCCCCGATCGACGTAGTCGCCCAATGTGACGACCGTTGCGGCTTGCCCAGAGGCATATGCGACAATCCGCGCGACCGCCGCATTCAGCAAATCGAAGCGCCCGTGCAGATCCGGGATGACGAACGTTAAACCTGTTGCCATAAATCCATAACCCGTCTCTGATCTTAGTTGCGAATATATCATCCCGCGGCATGGAACTCTTCGATGACAAACATTTTAGTAACCGGCGGCGCGGGCTACATCGGTTCACATACCTGCCTCGCTCTCGCTGAAAAAGGCTACACGCCGGTCGTTTACGATAATCTCGTGAATGGGCATCGAGAATTTGTCCAGTGGGGTCCTCTTGAGCAAGGCGATATTCGCGACCGAGAGCGGCTTGAACAGGTCATCCTTTCATACAAGCCGGCGGCGATCGTTCATTTTGCCGGACTTATCGAAGTTGCCCAATCCATAGCCGACCCATTAGCTTTTTTTGATAGCAACGTGTCGGGGTCGGTGACGCTGTTTGCAGCGGCGCTGCGGGCAGGCATCGACAAAGTCGTCTTCTCCTCAACCTGCGCAACTTACGGAATTCCGCAAGCAATTCCGATGCGAGAGAACCATCCGCAACTGCCGATTAGCCCTTACGGCACAAGCAAGTTGCTCGTCGAGCGAATCTTGAACGACCTCGGCACCTACAAAAACCTGCGTTCGGTTATCCTTAGATATTTCAATGCAGCTGGAGCCGACGTTAACGGACGCATTGGAGAGTGGCACACCCCAGAGAGCCATGTGATCCCCATCGCAATTGAAGTGGCGCAAGGCAAACGGAAAGTCTTCAAGATCAATGGATCGGACTATCCAACCTCCGATGGCACCTGTATCCGCGATTATATTCACGTCGCCGATCTTGCCGATGCACATGTTCGCGCGATCGATATTCTGTTGGCCGGCAGCGAAAGCTTGGCCCTTAATTTAGGAACCGGACGGGGTACGAGCATTCAGGAGCTCGTAAGCACGCTTGAGATGATTGCAAAGAAACGTTTGCCCGTGGAATTCGGACCGCGACGCGACGGCGACCCTCCAGAGCTGATTGCGGACAACACAAGCGCGATGAGTAGGCTGAGCTGGAAGCCGCACCACGACCTCGTCTCCATCGTCAGCTCCGCATGGGACTGGCACGAACGGACGAAATCTCGAACCAGCTCTGAATTCTAGTGAGCCGTTGTTCCAACTAAGAGGCGCCGCGCACGTCTGCGATTAAAGAGCCAGCTAAACAAGCCCAAGAAACTATCCAACACAAACAATAGTGCGACCGCGATGACGAACAGGGCTATTCCAGTCAGATCGTGCAGAACGCCATCCAGTTGATCGACCCCGCCATAATAGGCGATTAAAACGAGGGCCAAGACGCGAATGAAGTTTGCCACCACCGTGATTGGTATGATCGCCGCTAACAGCAATGCGCCGCGGATCTTTTCATTCCACCGGAATGCATACGCGTAGAAAACACCAATCGCAGATAGGGCAAAGATTGAATTCATGCCCGAACAAGCGTCCTTAACGAGCAGCTGATAGGTTCCGATCATAATCATCACGCCGTTCTGCGCAATGGGATATCCCGCCGCATAAAGAACTCGAGTTACCACGTCGGAAATGAAAACCTTGAGAGGTACGGTCAGTGCATCAATGATCCAGTCAGGCGCTGGAACGGCGAAGAAAAGAAACCCGATCGGGAACGCCAAAACACGCAACCAAGACCAGCCTGCCGAAAGCAGAACACAGCCGACGAGAACAGGGATAACCGACAAAACCTCAAAAGTCAGAACATCCTGGGTTCGCGCCAGAAACATCAACAAGAGACCGAACAAAAGAATGGTCCAACCGAAGATCGACGCAGGTGAAATCTCCGCGGCCCGCAACCTTTCACGCGATTGCCAGACAAGCCATATCGAGGCCGCTATGATCAAGGGGCCGTGGCCTTCTTGTTCAGTCTGCCATGGGCCGTTGATCAAACTCAAAGCCGTCGGGGTGTAGGCAGCGATGAAAGAGCCAACAAGAAGCGCTGGCCAAAGTAGGTTATTAACATTTGAGAATTTTGTTGGTCGAACCGCGCTGGTATAAGTCATTCTCAGAACCTGACGATGAACTTGGTCAAAGAGTTAGCGGCGCCCTCGAAGGGGCGCTATTTTCTTGCAACCAGAAGGGCATATCCGATGCCGGCCGCGATCAAAACCAGAGCCCAAATCGGTGCGCCTCCATTGCCTACTTGGTTAGCTACGGCAAATACGAGTCCTACCGCAAGAAAATGCTGCAGCGTTCGCGTTTCCCGGTCCGTGAATTGGAAGAATCCCAACACCAATGCGGCGAAACAAGTAACAGTTATCACATCGAAAAAAGTCGTCATTCTCCAAAAGCCGATACCTATGTGAGCTAAATCTAAACCCCGAAGTTCGATAATCCTCAATTCGTTCCGGTCGAATTCTCGTCCTTCATGATTTTCGAATATACGCCCTCGTATTTAGCTTCAAGGTTTGCTGCCACAGAAGCGATTCCGATTTCTGCCTTGAGTAAATCGGCACGCATAACTTGCCGGGCAAGATTTACTGCGGCCTCTCCCTCCAGCGGGCGAGCTTCTTCGCTTTTCACTTTCAAAAATACACCGTTTTGGCCAGCGCGAAAAAAGAAAACGTCATCCGCATTCTTAGCTTGCATTTTCTTGGATAGCTCGTCCGGTATCTCGGCGCTATTGAGGTTGCCCGTCGACCGACCGTGCGGCACTCCCATTGAGGTCAGCTTTTGATCAATCTCGTCTAGCGATTTGAGTTGCTTTGTCGAATCTATAACCGCTTGGAGGTTAGGTCCGATGGCAAAGCTAATCTGCTCCACCACTATCAACTGCCTGTCCGCGAATTTCGACGGGTTATTCGCAACGTATTTCTCGACGTCAGCCTTACTGATGCCGGACGCTTTGTTAGCTGCTGTACGCGAGACGAATGCGCTCGCCAGAACTTGCTCCCGAGACCGCAGAATATCCAGCAGCACATTGGGTTCGCGATCGAGCTTTGAATCCAGCGCCTGCTGAAGCAGATACTTTCGAGTCACCAACTCGCCCAGCACGCGCTTGATGACCTGCGGGTCCTTTTGCTTATCCGCGGGAATGTTGGACAGGCGAATTTCGTTATCCAGCTCTTGCGTCGTCACGACTTCATTTCCGACATGCGCGACAACCTGACCGTTTGGGGTTGTTGCCTGATCGGCGTCCTTTTTGCTGCACGCCGCCAAAAGAATCCCGCAAACAACAAAAATGGCGGGCAGCCGCCCGATCCTAATCCGATTCTGCATCGCAATCTCCATTCCGTCCCGAGCTATCAGGACGGATCGGGTGAAAGTCCCTGGCCACCCTAACTAACAGCTTAAGCGCCTCAATCTGTAGATAGCGGCATCTTAAGCTTCCGTCGAGCAAAGCGGGCGAGATATCCAAAAAAGTAGTTATTTATGTTAACTCAAGGGCCGATCTGGTCCCACCAAGCCGTGATTGCCATTTGTAGAATTAGAGGCTATTTTCCGCGTCGTTATAATGGTTTTCTGTATTCTAACGGGAATAATTCGGGTGAAGAAGTTAAACCGTGTCCAGCTTGGCCTGGCGTCGATCGCTATTGTAGCGGCGGCGCTGCTAGCGCAGGTTCTGACTCCTCGCGAGCTTATGGCGCGGGCCTCCGCATCTTTGGATTTGCAAACCGTGATCCCGAAGAAGTTCGGGAACTGGGCGTTGATCCCAGATATTTCGCCGGTAACACCGGCTGATCCCGAGGGATACGTTGAGCCGGACTCGAACTCCACCAGGATTTACAGCCAGGAGGTTGGTCGAGGCTATAGCGACGGCCATGGCAACATCGTTATGCTATTGGTTGCGTACGGTCCTGTGCAGAATTATCGACTGAAAGCGCATCGTCCAGAATTTTGCTATACTGCCGCGGGCTTTCGCATTTCGAACAAGTTTGGAGCCCAGGTTCCATACCGTGATGGCGCTGCCCCCATTAAGCTCACGCGTTTGACTGCGGAGCGCGAATCCCGTTTCGAGCCGATCAGCTACTGGATGAGGGTCGGCAATGACATTGCCACCGGGGTGGTCGATCGACAAATAATCCGACTGAAATATGGCTTGCGCGGACTCATTCCCGATGGCGCATTGATCAGAGTATCGACCGTTGGCCTTTCAACGGAAGCATCCTACAAGCTGCAGGATCAATTTATCAGAGATCTTTTGGCCGCCATTCCGCAGCAGGATTTGAAGTTCTTTACCGGTACGTAACGTCAGGTCTAATGCGCCATCAAGGCTCCGCAGTTCACTCGCCCGCGGCGGCACGGGTTCGGACTACGCATGAACCGCATCATCCTTATATCTATTGCATTGGTTGTATTCGGGTGCCGGGTTTCGTTCGCATTAGAACCTGACGAGTCCTTACGTATTTATGCGGTCAACATTCATCAAACCCCGATGCAATCCTGGGGACCGGGGTATGGCATTTACTTAGGCAAGGGACTGTTTATCACCGCGGCCCATGTGGCTGGCCGTACTTGGCTGACGAGACCAAAAGTGGCGGTTGAGGGTCGTGAGTACCCGACGCGCGTGATTAAAGAAGGCGACTTTGAACATACCGATTTGACTCTGCTATCCGTCACAGAAGATCTGCTGCCCATGCGGCTACGACTGCGGCGTAACCCGATTTGCCAGGAAAATCCGCGACCCGGTCAAAATGTGATCACGGTGGTTCCAGAGGGAATCGCGCGCTCTTATGTCTTGTCACCGGAGAAACTTCCGCTGAACGTACGCAAGTTTAGCACTGTTATTGCGGACGTCGCTCGAACTGGCAATTCAGGGTCCGGCGTTTTCGACGCGCAACGACGGTGCCTGCTCGGAATTATGAGCCGAAAGATTTCTCAAGTGCTCACCAAGCCTGACACCGGGAAAGCCGAAACACGCGACATCGCCAAATACTTTGTGCCGGCGTCGACAATTTCGGAGTTCGTCGCCGGAAGCGCTCTCAAGGCTCAGTAGTCACCGTAATACGACTCGTTCGTTTCGGTGACCTTATTTACGACGACCCGAACCACCGGCGTTGCCTGCAGATGCTTCTGACATTCCTTGATGTCTGAAGCTGACGTATTTCCGATTCCCGCGATCAGCAGAACCGCGTCCATGCGCGGCAGGATTGAGATCACGTCATCGCCAACCAACATCGGCGGCATATCAAAAATCACAATTCTCGATCGAAAATCTCTCTTGATCGTTTGCAACAAAGTACTCATGGTCTGAGACGCCATCCATTCGGACGATCCGGATCGGCACACTTCCCCAGGCAAAACCAGCATTTTACTGCGGGCGAGACAAGCCTGGACGATCCTGCTCGATAGCGTGGCGCGACCCTCCAAAACGCTTAGCAAGCCATCTTTTCGATTGATTCCCAAATATTCGGCCACTTTTGGTTTTTGCAAATCCAGGTCGACCAGCAGTACCGATCGTTCGGGCAAGCGGGAAATGCTCATCGCCAGGTTACATGCGGTGACGGTTTTTCCGCAACCAGCCGTGGGTGACGTGACAGCAAGAAACTGCCAGCTGCTCTTGTCCATGGCCTGAAGCACTTGAGTGCGCAACATATCAAAGTAGCGCCCGTGATTATCGGCTGTCTCATTCGACACGATGCGCGTCGACTCCAGATGATCAGCGCGCAGCTCAACCTCTCTTATTTGTGAGTCTACGATAGCCGGTGTCGGACCCAAGGGGGGGTGAAGAAAAGCATTGGGCGCTTTGTTCTGCTCCCCAGTGCCACTACTTCCCCTGGCAAGGTCAACCGCTTGTCTGATTGAATCCACTTGTTGCTCCAACTACTGCGCTAGCGAAACAGTCCAACGCGGGCTTTCGCGATAATGAGATCCCAGGGCGGCAAAAACAGGTAAGCGGCCACTGCTGCCAGTACCACCATAAGAACGAAGCCGATGATCATGAACAGAATCCAATGCTTCCTGCGGCGAAGCTCTGCCCTGGTTGTAATATAGGGAATCGAGACCACCAGCTGGCTGTCGACGAGGCCAAAAATATCGCCGCTGCGGCGGATCGCTTTGTCTGTAACTTCGACCAGAAATGCGAGCCCTCCCCCGACCGCCAACGCCAACAAAAGCGACAGGCCAGCAAGTTTCGGACGGTTTGGACGAATCGGCTCCTGCGGAAAAGTTGGCTGCTCAATGACCTCAAGTTTCTCGGATTGTTGATCCCTCTCAAGGGTTTCTCCCTGGCGCGCCGCCGCAAGTTTCGCAGAAGCCACCTCCAGGTTTTTTTGAATACTGGTTTGTTGGGTTTCCAACGCATCCAGCCCCACCGGAGCCTCGGGCCCAGCCTGCACAACAGGCAACGGTGCGGCTTTTTCGATCGCGGCGATTTGCCGTTTGAGAGCCTGCATCGTCGGATGTTTATCGGAGTAAAGCGCACTCTTTTGAATCAGCTCGGCTTTCAGCTGAGAGAGCTGGGTTACAGGTTGGTCGGGCGAAACCGGGGTGTTCGGCCGCGGCTGAGAGGCCTTTGCCTGCTCAATCTTGGCATCGATGGCCGCACTATCAACCTGAAGCTTTTGAACCTCGCGAGCCAAAAACTTGGTCGTGTCAGTTGCACGGCTGGTGCGATCCCTCAGGTCCTCGTTTAGAATCCGAGTTACGAGCTCGTTAGCGACACGACTGGCGGTCTGAGGATCGGGATATTCAAATCCTACCGTAAACACGATTGTCGGATTCACATCGCGCGAAGACGACCTGGCAAACGCCAAGGGCTGAGCGATGGGCTCGATTTTGGTGCTTTTTTTCATTAGTTCGACAAGCTGGGTCACTGACATCAAGGTTCGCTTGTCCGGAAACAGCTGGAACTTGTCGATCATCGCGACCAGATTGTCCCGGGTCATCGTGCGCTGCTCGATGACCTGGATGCGCTCCTGAGCGGCATTGGTTACGGTTGGGCGCACCAGTTCCGTGGGAATCTGCTGAGATTGAACGAGGATTTTTCCTTCTGACAGGTAGATCGCCGGCCAGAGATATGTGATGGCCGCCCCACCTGAGGCGATCACAATGAAAGGAAGGAAAAAGTAAAGCCAACGCCTCTTGATCAGCTCCCAGTAGAAGGCGGGCCGCAGCAGATGGCTCCGGTCTGGCTCGAAAATTTCGTCGTCAAAATTCAGCTTCTGTAACATCGTCTTCCCGGTGATCTGGCCTTGTGTGAAGTCGATTGTATCACATAACAGGCCTAGAATAGACCAAAAGCCCGTGCGGATTCAAAAACTGATAATACGATTAAAGAATCCGGATGGCGTTCTTTAACCCCCCGTTAAACCATTAATCGGGCTTTTTCGGGTTGACCACCCGCATGGTCATGTTTCTTCAGGATAGCTATATAGTCGGAGCGGTGAAGCTTCTTCAAGCTATGAAAGCACTAGGGAACTACATGTACGAGGCCTTCTACCAGCTGCGGGAAAAGCCGTTTTCGATCCTGCCAGACCCCGACCTAATCTATTGGGGCCGGATGCACAGCATGGCTTTCACCATGCTTGAGTTTGGGGTGATGAATAATGCGGGATTTACCGTCATCACCGGCGAAATCGGGTCGGGAAAGACGACGCTGGTCCGCCATCTCTTAAAAAAAATCAGCCCCGACATCACGACCGGGCTAATTTCGAACTCGCCGCAGGGTCGCCAAGAGCTGCTGCAATGGATCCTGATGTCGTTCCAACAGCCGTTCGAGGGTGACTATCCCAGTCTCTTCAAGCGGTTGCAGGACTACCTGTACGGGCAATATGCCGGCGGGCGGAGGACGATCCTGATTATTGATGAGGCACAAAACCTCGAGCCCGAGGCACTAGAACATTTGCGCATGTTATCAAACATCAACGCCGATAAGCACCAGATTTTGCAGCTGATTTTGGTCGGCCAGCCGCAGCTTCGTGATCTTCTTCTGGCCCCGCAATTGCACCAGTTCGCGCAGCGAATATCCTCTGACTTTCACTTAAGGCCGCTAACCAACGGCGACGTCGGCAATTATATCGCTTTTCGGTTGCAAGCCGTGGGTGCACCGCGGCCGCTTTTTACTGTTGAGGCCTGTGCCCGTATTGGCGATGCGAGCGGCGGCATCCCTCGGATGATCAACATCCTTTGCGATACCGCGTTGGTGTACGGCTTTGCGGCCGGAAAACACACTATCTCCGGGGAGCTGGTCGGCGATGTTATTGCAGATAAGCAACAGTACAGCATTTTTCCGGTTCGAAGCGCCGCTGCGTCGACTTAACTGTTTGTAAAATATCGGCTTTCACTTTAACGATGGAATCGGTGGGATTTGACCAAAGTCCGCTGTTGAGGCTGACTCAGCTTTTCGAACAGGTGGGATGGGGATCGAAATGCGCTTCTTGGTTGCAATATTAGCTCTGTGTATGTCCGTCTCGTTAGCGGGCGCGCAGACCCTAAAATCCGGCGACAGCCTAAGTATCTCGGTTCTGCAGGATCCGAAACTCGATCGGCAGGTAATCGTGGACCCATCTGGGCAGATTGCTTTCCCCTTGGCCGGCCACATTCGGGCGCGAGGGCTAACCCCCCAGGCGCTTGAAAACATCCTAAAGTCGAAACTGGCCAGCAATTACAAGGACGAGAGCCTTGATGTCACGGTTGCCTTGCTCAATGCGGCAAAGCCGGACATTCCTGAGGAGGACCTTAAGCCCAAAATTTTCATCACCGGCGAAATCATAAGGCCGGGATCCTATGTCGTGCGGCAACGTACAACCCTGATGCAGGCGATCTCGCTCGCGGGCGGTTTAGGTCCGTTCGCGGCGAAAAACCGCATTCAAGTGAGACGGCGCGATGCCGCCGGCGAACAGATATTCGCGTTTAACTACCGGGCCTATGAGGCCGGCGCGGACATCGAAGGCAATGTCGTTTTGCACGCCGGGGACGTCATCATCGTTCCAGAGCGGGGTCTGTTTGAATAAAAGCCGCCGGGATGGATCAGGAGCGAAAGAGGGTTGCGATCGCAGCGATCTCGCTATGCTTTTGCATGGGCACGTCCGACGCGTTGGCCGTTGACTGGTCGGTTGATTCGACCATTAGTGAGAGCGTCGAACTTAACTCTAATCAGTTTCTACGGTCGATGCTCGCCGGTGGTACGCTCGGGTCGTAC
>Ga0193699_10000272_pt1 | contig 23481 bp, 20 predicted proteins | sample L3c2metaG_FD_160095 | JGI IMG/M metagenome (GOLD analysis project Ga0193699, IMG submission 160095) | Soil microbial communities from a riparian zone of the East river system, Colorado, United States - L3c2 | ecosystem: Environmental > Terrestrial > Soil > Riparian zone | place: USA: East...
GGTCAACCTGATCGTGCCCGTACTGAAAGAGCTGCGCATTGCTGCGAGGATCGCGGAGAATGTTGTGGACGCGCCACTCGTACTCGGCCTCTCCCGCGGCAAAACGGTCGACGGGCTCGTTCACCTCGAATGTTGCCACCAGGAATTTCGCAAACGCGTCCCACGCCTGGCCAGCGGTCTCACCCGCGAGTGCGATGCGCGTGATCATGTCCTGGCCGAACGCACGAGCGCCGATGAATCCCATCGCTGTACCCTGCAGAGTTACTCGGAAGTATTCCGCGTTGGCGGTACTTCCATTGATGCCATCCCGTTGCACCATTCGCTTGTCAGGACGGTTCCCCGCCGCCTTGCCCGCCAGAAGATTCGCGCGCGCGACGTCCAGGTAAGCAGTCGTTGCGAGCGTCCGATTCAAGACTTGCCGCCACTCCTCTTCTGTGCCGAGCAAGCCCCCGCCGGCATCGGCCATCTGCTGGATCTGCCAGTCGACGCCACGAAATGGCTCAGCGACGTAGCTGTCGATCGACCTCTCCTGATAGCGTCCGGAAAGCTGGTGGATCAGAAACCCGAGCTGCGCGTCCATGACTGGATAATCCACTGCTTCGACGGGTGTCAGCGTGCTCGGATTGATTGCCAACAACGCTCTGCGGGTGTCGGAGTAGTAGCGAAGCTCCGCATCGAGTGCGGCGGGACTGTAGTCGCGCAGCTTCGAGTTGATATTGCGCAGCGACGCATCGTAGGCATCGCCGCCGAGGTAGGTCGACGTCACCGGATTTCGATCGAGCTGGTACAGGAAGTACCGGTCGCGAAGGGCGGCGAAAGAACCCCCGGCGGCCGTTCCGGTTCCGGTGCCGATCGCGCTGGGTGCGCACCCCTCGAGATTTCTGAGAACACCAAAGCCGAGTCCACCGAGAACCGCTTTTTGCACGAACGTGCGTCGCCGCATTGTCACCTCTAGGCTGGGATTCCTTTCTTGACCGCATCGAGCACCTTGTCGGCGAAGATGTCTATCTCGTCGAGCGTCGTGTACACGTTCGGGGTGATTCGAATTCCCTTGAACTCCGGATGGACGATCGGCGTATTCACGATGCGATGCTGGCTGAGGAGCCAGGCGCCCAGCTTGACGTTGTCGAGACCATCCACCTGAAAGAGCGCGATCGCTCCCGCCTGCTTGTTGTCCAGCGGAGTGAGGACTTTTACACGCGAGCTCTCGGCCAGCAATCGCTTGGCCCAGCGGTCGCGCAGATAGCGGAGGCGCGCGACCTTCCGGTCCACGCCAATGCCGCGGTGAAATGCCAGAGCAGCGGAGATCGCGTTGTGATTCGCGGCAGGATGAGTGCCGATCTCCTCGTATTTCCGAATGTCGTTGTCCTGCGTTGCCGCCGCGGCCATGAGTGGCCAGAGATTCTTTTGCTTGTCCTTACGCACGTAAAGGAATCCGGTGCCAACCGGAGCGAGCAGCCACTTGTGAAGGCTGGTTCCGTAGTAGTCGACCTTCAGATCGTCGCGCTTGAAAGGGAAATGCGCGAAAGCATGCGCGCCATCCACGAAGACTTGTATACCCAACGGGCGAGCCATTTCCACGATGCGCCGCACCGGCATGATCTGACCGGTGAGGTTCGTGATGTGGGTGACTTCGATGACTTTCGTCCGCGGAGTAATCGCAGCCACGAACTGCTCGACGAGATAATTGTCCGACGGTGGCGGAACCTTGAACGAGACCTGCTTGAGGACGATTCCTTCGCGCCGCGCTCTCTGCTCCCACGCGGTGATCATACGGCCGTAGTTCTGATTCGAGACGATCACTTCGTCGCCGCGCTGCAGGTCGAGCCCGAAGATCATAATCTCGTTGGCTTCGGACGCGTTGCGCGTGATCGCCATCTCCTCAGGATCACATCCGAATTCGCTCGCGAGATCCCGGCGGACGCTTTCGACGCGCGGCTCCAGCACCCGCCACATGTGCTCGACCGGGAGCTCGTTGGAGAATCTCAGATCGCGGATCATCGCCTCGAGCACGTGACTCGGCGTCGGGCTGCAGCCGCCGTTGTTCAGGTTGATCATCGTGCGATCGGAGTCGAACGCGCGCTGGATCTCCGCCCAGTACGACTCGTCGTCGGCTACTGCACTTGGAGAACGGTCGCCGGCAATCGCGTTGGCGCGAAAGAGCGACCTGATTGCGTGCTCCCGGAACACCGGCTGCGAGGCGAGCCCAGCCACGGCTAGCCCCGAGAGAAATTCCCGTCTCGTTGTCATCCCGCCTCCTCTACTGGTACTGAATGTAGAGTGGTTTCGGGTTGAGGAGGAGGACTTCGCCTGGAGTGAGAAGGGGATCGCCCTTCTTGGTGTCGTTTTTGTAAAAGAGCTTGAACCCGGTGAATTGCACCGGCTCGGCTTCGATGTAGGCCCGATACGAATCGTATTTGAGCCACGGCTGGCCCCACCCGTCCATGTCGATCACTACCTGGACTCGCGGATCGAGCCGGATCTTGCTCGCTCCGGTGAGCATGTCGTGGGTGAAGCGGTGAACGACGAGAACCTTGGGAGGCAGGTTGTTCTGCTTCACCAGATCTGCCAGCAGCCCGATGGAGTAGTTGACGTCATCCGAGCTCATGGTGCCGATTCGCGCGCCGGGCTTCGCGGTGACGACAGCGCCCTGCTTCCGATCCATCCTCGGCTTCATCGAGAATTCCGGATCGATGGCGAGGTGCACGTTCGGCCGCTTGAGAAATGGAATGAGTCGCGGGACCTCTTCCTGTACCGTGCTCTTGCCGACTTGTACATCGAGAAAGAGCAGAGCGTTGCGCTTGGCCGCCCACGATGAGACCAGCTCGATCAAGCTATCGGTCATGCGCATCCGGTACTTGCCGTCCCGGCCCGGAGCTCCCTGCGCGACGACGGCAATGAGATGCAGCGCCGGCATCACTGGCGTCGAAGGATCAGCGCGACGCCAGGCGGCAATCTCCTTGTCGAAACGCGCGAGCATCTGGTCGGGCGGGAGCTCGCCGAGGATTCCCATCCTCTTCGACAGCGGGTTGCCGTAGTACGCGACGATCCGGTGTCCCGGCAGGATCGCGCCCGGCAGCTGGGTCGCGGTCTTCACCGGCCAGGCCGTGTTTTCCAGTCCGGCCCGAACCGCCTTCACCAGTGCGAGGCTGTCCTTTTTGGTCCGGCCTTTTACTGAAGGAACGGTGACCGGCGGGTCCTTTGCGGTCGAGTCTTTCCCACTTTTGCCGGTGCTGGAGGCTGCGGGTGTAGTGGATGAGACGGGGGAGGGGGAGGCGGCTACTGCCTGGACACCCTGGGTCGTCGCGACCACGCCTGTCGTTTCCGATGGCGGGATCTGTTCGACGCCCGGTGAGGGACGCGCATCCTTGCTGGCCGCGCAGGCGAGTAGGGCGATGACCAGAAGATTGAGGACGGGCATGGACGAATATAGACGTAAAGGTTGCATCAGCTCGACTGAAGAGTTGGAGATTTTGGGTTTGGGACGGTGGGCGAGGTAGTACATAAACCAGGCCGTATCCCTATGATCCGTCTCGATATAAATCCCGGAGGGCTCTTCTTGCTTTCGGGATATGTTCGGGCTATCCTAGCAGGGTCATGTCCGACCGTAACGCCGCCCTCCGCGCACTCATCGAGCATCGATTTCCTGATGCGACGCCGGTCACTCATCGGACAGCGGAGCCGGTGGCAACGGGCATCGAGACGCTCGATGCAATTCTCCCCGGACGTGGTCTTCCGCGTGGACGACTCACCGTCTGGATGCCGCAGGGCGGAGCGACCGCGGTTCTCAGGGCCGCTTGTAATACCACCGTCTCCCAGGGAGAGAGAGCGGTCTGGATCGACGGGCTCGGCACCGTCGCCGGTCCGTTCTGGGAAGAGGGGCCGATCCTGGTGCGTCCGCGCAATCGTCAGCACGGACTCCGTGGAGCGGAGGAGCTGCTTCGCTGCGGAGGATTCGCGCTCGTAGTGATCGCCGGCATCGAGCCGGAGGGCACCGAGACGGTGCGGCTCTCCCGCGCAGCGCGCGAAGGTGGTGGAGCGCTGGTGACTCTCACCACCAGCGCATCGATGGCGAGCCTAAGGGTGACCTCGCAGATCCTGCGCGAGAGCTACCGGTGGAGAAAGACTCCTTTCGGCGATCCGGCGGAGGCGCAGGAGGCGATGATCCGCGTCCACGCGCGCTCACTGGGTTGGAACCGGAGCGCGGACATCACCGTCCCTGTCATTCCTTATGATCTGAGGATGGCACTCGAGACGGGGTTGGTTGATCGGAGAGGGGTTCGGTAGAACAGAGCTGCAACTGAAACGCGCCGGTAAGGTCCCGACGTAGTGACGCTAGCAGTTCCCTCCTTAACCGAACTATCCAGCCACTACCCGTGTCGAACCTTGTAGCAAAATGGTCGCGACCGTGATCGGCGGTAGAAAACAGACCGCGTGAACGAGACACAGCTTATCGCCCAGGTCATCGCGGGGGATCGGTTGGCCGGGCGTGCGCTGTACGACATGCACGCGTCCCGAGTCTACTCGCTCGCCTACCGGCTGACGGGCGATTCCGAGAAGGCTCGGGAGTTCACGCAGGACGCCTTCATCCGCGCGTTCGCCAGACTCTCCCAGTTTCGGGGAGATGCTGCCTTTTCGACCTGGCTGCACCGGATCGTCGTCACCGTCGTGTCGAACGCGAGACGCAGTGAGATCAGGTTCGGACGGGAAGTAGCGCTCGACGAAGCGCATTCGATCGAGATCACGACTCCGGAGGCGGAGCCGGATCTGAAGGAATGCATCGCGCGGGCGGTGGAGAATCTCTCGGAAGCTTACAGGACGACGCTGATAATGCACGACATTGAGGGATATACGCACGCGGAAATCGCCGGCATTCTCGGCGTTCCCGAGGGGACGAGCAAGAGCCGTCTTTCCGCGGCAAGGGCGCAGCTGAGAGAAGTACTGGCTGCATTCAAGGAGTAGGGTGATGGACGAGAACCGTTTCGACGAAGTGATCCGCGACCTTCCGCAAAGCTTTCCCACTCCACCCGGGCCGCCGCTCGACGAGATGTGGGGAGTAATCGAGGACGCGCACTTCAATTCTCCGACTTCGATCGGGCGACCGCGCGGAATGACTTCACGCGCGCCATGGCTTGCAGCGGCAGCAGCGCTCGTGATCGGCGTTGGGATCGGGCATTACCTGCCGCTCGGAAAACAGTCTGCCACCAATCCGACTTCGAGCTCCGCGATTGCGTCGAGCCAGGGATTGCCGCCCGGCGCCGATACATCCGCGGTCGCAGACGCTTACCGCGATCAGACGACCCACTATCTCGGGCAGGCGGCGGCGCTGCTCATCTCACTGCCGGCGAAAGAGGCGAGCAGCAAAGCGGACGCGAGCTTCGCCGGAGAAGCCGCTGATCTTCTCGTCACGACGCGGCTCCTAATGGATTCGCCGGCGGCGCAGGATCCCAAGCTTCGCTCGCTGCTCGAGGATCTCGAGCTCGTGCTGGTGCAGATCGCGAGACTGCGCGGCGAACGCAACAAGGGCGATCTGGATCTCATACGCCAGGCTGTCGAGCAGGGAGACGTCATGTCGCGTCTCAACTCCGCGGTAGTTACCACTCAATCCTCTGAATGAGGGAAGGATGATCAGAGCAACTCTCTTCGCTGTCGCCCTCGGCGTTTGCGCCGTGTCGAGCAGCGCGCAAACCCCTGCAACACCGCCCGCGCCTCCTGCTCCGCCTGCGACGAACGAGCCGCTGATACAGTGGACTCCTGCGCCGCCGGCCAGACCGCTTCTCGAGATGCCTGAGATGCCTGAGATGCCGGAGATGCCGGAAATGCCCGAGATGCCGGAGATGTGGGACATGCCGGACATGCCGGACATGCCCGACATGCCGGAGATGCCTGACATGTCCGAGCTCTCACAGCGACTCGAAGGGATGACGGACATGCTGATGGATTTCCGCATGTCTCCGATGGCGGAGATGGACTTCGATATGGACATGCCCCTGATCCCGCCAATGGCTCCGATGGCTCCGCTCGCTCCAATGGAGATCGAGCCAATGACACCGATGACACCGATGACGCCGATGACACCGGTGGCGTTTAGTCGCGCCATCGGCGCGATCGATCGCGTCCAGGGCGCGTCTCCATTCGAGCGCCAGTTCGGTGGAATCGCCAACGATCCACCCCACCCGTGGGACAAATCCGATCCCGCCGACTCTCTCTATCGTCTTGCCCGCGAAACGTTGAATCGCGGCGAGTATCGCCGAGCCGCGCAGCTGTTCAGTGACATCAGTCAGCGGTATCCCAATTCTGTCTACTCGGCTGACGCGCGCTACTGGCGGGCGTTCGCTCTCTACCGCATCGGAGGGATGAGCGAGCTGCGCGATGCGCTGCGCGCGCTCCAGGACGCTGGACCCGGCTATCGCCAGGCTTCGCTTCAGGCCGATGCGGCCGAGCTCACGACTCGCATTCGTGGCGCGCTCGCGGTGCAGGGTGATCAGACGGCAGCCGCCATGGTCAGCAGAACCGCAACGACCTCGGTCGACCCCTGTGATCGCGAGGATCTCGCCGTCAGGATCGAAGCGCTCAACTCGCTTGGACAGACGGATCCACAAGCGACTACGCCCATCCTCCGCCGCCTACTGGCGCGCCGAGACGATTGCTCGGTCGGGCTGCGTCGTGCCGCGATCTACCTGTTGGGAAGGAGAAGGGACCCCGAGGCGATGAACCTCATCATCATGACGGCGCGGACTGATTCGGACGAGAGGGTGAGAGTCGAAGCTTTGCGATTCCTCGCTGCAATGCCGGGGGACCAGGCGATCGCGACGCTGGAAGAGATTGCCCGCACTCCCGGCAACGAGCCGCTTCAACGTTCAGCGATTTCGGCCCTCGGGAGGAGCGACAATCCGCGAGCGCGTCAAAGCCTTCGGGCGATCATCGAACGGCCCGACATGGGTGAGAGCGTGCGCGGGGCAGCGCTATCGGCCATCGATGCGGATCGCACCGCCGATAACGGCGCTTACATCAGGACGATCTTTCCGCGACTCGAGACTCCCCGTCTCAAACAGGCGGCGCTCCGCGCCATTGGACGGATCGGCGGCAGCGACAACGATAAGTTTCTGTTGAGCGTCGTTGCGAACCAGAACGAGCCAGTAGATGTCCGCGGCATGGCGCTGAGCTACGCCGGAAGGTCGACGATACCAATTGCTGATCTGGTGCGCATGTATGACGTCACTGGCGACCGCCCGCTCCGTGTGCGGCTAATCCAGCTCTACTCGCAGCGGTCCAATCCCGAGGCGACCGACAAACTCCTCGAGATCGCCAAGAAAGGAACTGACCCCGACATGCGGCGCATGGCCATCTCGGCGCTGTCGCGCAAGAACGATCCGCGAACGAAACAGGCTCTCCTGGAGATCATCGACAAATGACGAAGCGCTTCTCGCTCCTGGCGATCGCCTTGCCTCTCGCGATCGCCGCTTCGGCGCCGCTCGCGCTTGGCCAGTCGCTTGCCAACAGAATTTCAGCGGCTTCCGATCGCTCCGTGCAATTCACTTATCCGGTTCGGGCGGGCGTCTGCGGCGATGGACGCACTTACATCTCCACAGGCTCAGGGAACTTCTACGGATCGTTCTCGACCAACGCGGCCGACCAGTGCCTCACTGGCCCGGTGCGAGTAGTCGCGGATCTGGCCGACAAGAATGTCATCGCGCTCAGGACGTTTGTGGGCGGATCCGCCACGGCGGAGACGGGAATCACGAATCTGGGAACCGTCACTTCAGCGGAAGCTGCGGATTATCTGATGGGAGTCGCGTCGCGCGCGGACGGCAGGGTAGGGCGTGACGCGATCTTCGCCGCTCTACTCGGCGAAAACGTCGACGTCACTTCGCGGCTGCTGGACATCGGCCGTGATCAGAATCGTCCGCTCGAGACGCGCCGCGCGGCGTTGTCCGGGTTGGTGCGCAGCGATTCACAGCAGCTCGACAAAATCGGGCCGGCGCTCGTTCAGATCGCGACGAACGAAAGCGACGCGCAGGGCGTACGCACTACCGCGCTCTCCGCTCTGTCGCGACTCGATCACGGCGCCGGCATCCAGCCGCTGGTTCAGCTCGCGGGCGCGAACCTCACATCGTGGGTCGGTCGCGAGGCCATGACGGTGCTTGCGCGCTCAGGGGATCCACGCGCGCGGCAGTTCCTTCGTTCCACTGCTCAACGAACCGACCTACCCGACGAAGTACAGGCAGTCGCGTTGAGGGGATTGGGTCGTGAGTACGTGACTGGTCAGGACGCCAACCTTTTGAGATCGATCTATCCGCGTCTCAGCGGCCAACGCTCACAGGAAGCCGTCCTCGCTTCGCTCTCCGAGCTCGGCGGAAGCGACAACGTGCAGTGGATCGTCGGACTGGTGCGCGACGAGAAGCTCGCTCCCGAGCGTCGGCGACGCGCGCTCCAGTATCTCACCCGAGCGGGGGCGACGACTCCATCGCTGCTTGCGCTCTACGATCCGATCACTGATACCGAGATGCGTCAGGCGCTGATCGGCGTCTACTCGCGACTCGCCGACAAGGCTGCGACGGACAAGCTGGTTTGGATCGCGCGGAACGAGCAGAACCCCACTCTCAAGCGCCGGGCAATCTCGGCGCTGTCACGCAATACGGACCCGGTGATTCGTCAGGCCCTGCAGGATATCGTCGAGCGGTAGGGCGGAGCAGCTAGCCGATCTTTCTCTTCTTGCTGACCACCGCGACCTTCTGCTCGACGAGGTGCGGCGCGGTCCACGCCTTCCCGAGAGTCTTCTGGAAGCAGCGCTTGGGTACGATCTCGACTCCTGACTTGGAGAGCGTATCGTAGCGCGCCAGCTTTTCCGGATAGCGGGAGATCGTCGTCGCCTCGTAGGACAGCGACAGGAAGAAGTTATCGGTGAGACTGAGAGCGAATAGCTCTTCGATGTCTCTCGCCCGGGCCAGACGCTCGACCCCGAGCACCACCTGGCTACCCAATCCCTGACCGTGGTGTGATGGGTCGACCGCGACCGACGAGACCTCTGCCAGCGACGGCGAGTACTCCTCGAGCGCAGCGCACGCCAGCACGTGTCCGGCAGAATCCGTCACCACGACATAGTTGTCGATGCGGGTGGCGATCTGCTGAAGCGTCCGCGGCAGCATCAAGCCCTGTGCTGCATAGGGCTCGACTAGCTCGAGGATCGGCCCAGCGTCCACGCGAGTCGCGCGGCGCACCGTCGTCTTGGACGATTTGCCGTCGGCCCTGGAGAACTTGAGGGCGGGGCTGATTGGACTTGGGAAATTATGCACGAGGAATGTATATATAAACATTCCTCGGGGCGCAAGGCCGAGCTAGGGTCGGCTTCTTGCCGCCTATCGCCGCTGAGGGAGATGGGGCGAGTAGTCGGCTTGGATCGCCTCAGTAGCTGGCGAAGACCTTCGTCTTACCGGCCTTGTCGAAGCTGAGAACCTGGTAGTGCTGCTTGCGCGGTCCGTCCATTCCCGGGGACCCCATTGGCATTCCCGGAACCGCGAGGCCGGCAACCTTCGGCTTCTCTTTCAGCAAGCGGGCGATATCCGCGGCCGGCACATGACCTTCGATCAAGTATCCGTTTACGACGGCGGTGTGACAGGCGCTCAGGCCATCGGGTACTCCTAGAGAGCGCTTGATCTCGCTCATCTGTGGCGTGTCCTTCGCGTCGACCTGATACCCGTGCTTGATCAGATGCTCGATCCAGCTCTTGCAGCACCCGCAGCTCGGGTCCTTGTAGACGGTAATGGTCGGCTTCTTCGCCGCGGTATCGATGGACGAAGCCGGAGCGGCACCGGTGGTAAGGCCCAAAGTCACGACGGAAACTCCGAGCGCGAAACTCCTGACAAATCGCTTCTTCATTTTGGAATTGAGCTGAGTGTGCGTTCAATCTGCTTTCTGTGACGCGCTTCGTGCTGCCCGAGGAAGATAATCCACTGATACAGGTCGAGCTCCCCGAGGAACGGGTGCGTGTGCTTGATCTCGCTCAGCGCGAGACCGTTCGCCGCCAGTGCGGCAGCTCGAAGCGACTCACGCGAGGTCTTCAGGCCCTCGAGCGCTTCTTTGAGATCAGCATTGGCGCGCGGCTCAACGGTCGTGGGCGACTGCATTTTCATCGTCTCGAGTTGGCCGCGTTGCTGGTCGAAGGAAGCCAGCACCGACTCCGTGGATTTTTCTTCGCCGAGTCCCGCTTCTCTCGCCTTACCGGCACGCTTGGCGATCAATCGCGCGACGCCCGACTCCACGATTCCCAGGTGGTCCAGAATCTCGGCCACCGACCATGCGCCGTCGGACGGTTTGCGGCCGAGGCGGTCAGCGGACACGCCCGCGAAGCTTTGAAGCAGCTCTTTGCGCTTTTCTTCGACGTAATCCATCGCTTCGGCGAGCCTGGCGTGCATCGATTCCTCCGTCCATGAAAGTTAGCGCTTAGTTGTTGTTTTCGGTCTTTCTTCGGTATATTGTGGTGCCCGCCTTCGAGCTCGAACATGACTTTCATCTGCCTCTGGAGTCCCGACGTCGCCGGGAAAAATGAGCGTCTTCAACAGCTCGTTCTTTCCCTGCTCGGGGTCGCTCCGCGTGTGCTCATGGGGGCGGGTGGAATCGTGTGGGCCGACGCGCGTGGGATGAGCGCCGAGCCTCTGGCGAGAGATCTCATCGGGGTCTTCCATGAAAACGGCGCGGAGAAAGTGAGAGCGGCTCTCTCTATCTCTCCCATCTGCGCCGAAGTCGCCGCTCGCCACGGAAAGGGAGCGCTGATAGGAATCCCGGCGGGCACGGAGCGGGAATATCTCGCTCCATTTCCCATCGGTGTCCTCGAGGCATCGCTATCGCTGTCGTCGCTGCTCGATGGAATCGGCGTCGAGAGCTGCGGAGATCTGGCGAAACTCGATCTCGAGTCGGTAGAAGTCCGCTTCGGCGCCGAAGGAGCGCGACTCTGGCGACTGTCGAGGGCCGACGACTCGCGTCGCATCTTCAACAGCATTCCGCGGGCGCTTCCGACGGCTTCGCTCGACTGGGTCGATTACACGCTCAAGGATGGCGAGCGTCTCGTATTCATCATCAACGCGCTCGTCGGAAACATCACGACCGAGCTGACCTCGCGCGGACAGTGCGCGCGTGAGATGACGATGATCTTTTCGCTCGCGAATCGCGAGGCCTTCGAGCACCTGGTGCGGCCGGCCCGGTCGACGGCCAGCCACAAGGCGTGGATGCGACTGATACGTTCCCACCTGGAGAGAATCACACTTCCCGACAGCGTGGTCGGAATAACGATGCGGGTGGAATCGGTCACGGGAGAAGTCGAGCGGCAGGGAGACATCTTCGATCGCGGCTTCGCCACTTCGCGCGCTGCCGAGGAGACGATCGCGCAGCTGCTGGATGATCAAGGCGCGGTGGTGGTGACTCCACGCAACAATCAGCATCCTCTGATCGATCGTCGCACGGAATGGATCAGCCAGGAGCCGGCGCAAGCGTCGGCGAGGATCCAGCTCAGGGAGCGAGTGGTGAAGGCGACAGCTGCTCCGCGTCTCACTCTGCAGCTTCTTCCCGAGCCCCGTCGTATCGCGGTGACGACCAGGCGCCGCCGCGATCATCAGCTGCCGGTGCAGTACCGGGACAAAGAGTGGATGTCGATCATCTCCGCGGCGGGGCCCGACCGGGTGTCGGGAGGGCAGTGGAGCGAGCCCTACGCGCGAGAATACTTTCGCTGCGTCACCGACGACGGGATGATGGTGTGGCTATACCGCGACGCCCGATTGGACGAGTGGTACCTGCACGGTTGGTGGGACTAGATAGGAGGGAACCCTTCTATCCGCGCTGCCTTTACGATCGCCCTGACTCTGTCCCTGATCGCATTGGCAGACTTTACGTCGCCCCTCGCGTTCACAGCCTCGGCCAAAAGAGCACCAGTGAAGGCGTAGGTGTAGGGAATTCCGAATGACGCGCGATCGATCCAGTCTCCCTCTTTGATCAGGGCTTGGGGCGCGCGATAGACGCTGTCCCAAAGGGCCTTGCTGCGATCGACGTCGATGAACAAACCGGAGATGCGTGGCGTTGCCGTCGTATCAGTGATCGGACGATCCATCAGCTTCTGCACAAAACCTTGTGTCAGCAAGTACGGCTCGAGCCCAAGTCCCTGCCCACCACCGGTCGATACGTAAATCGGTCGCTCGGGGAATGCGTCCTTGATCAACCGGAGCAGCACGAGCTGATCGCGCACCAGATATCCAGGCGGAATGTTCAGCGTGATTTCGCCGTGACGGAAAATCTGCGGCTGCGCGATCTGGATGTATTCGGGAATCGAGTCGGCTGCGGCGTAGGTCATCTTGAGCGGCGGACCCGACGGCTTCTTCCACTGCTGATTCCTGTAGATCGCGGGACCCTTCGCGGCGTCGTAATCCGCGATTGGCCGGCGGATCATCTGTCGAACGAACCAATCCGTATCGAGATACGTCGTAACCGCAACGGTGACGTCGCGGCGCACTCCTTCCACCTCTTGCGCGTACCAGAGGGGGAATGTGTCGTTGTCGCCGTTGGTGACGACGACGGCGTACGGCTCGAGCGAATTGAGGTAGTCCCGCGCCCATTCCTGGGTGAAATGATTTCCCGCGCGCGACGCGAATTTCCAGTTGGACACGAGCGGAATGAGCGCGATCAGCAGGATCGGCGACGCGAGCATGAATCCGCGCCGCGTCGGCCAGCTCCCCACTACTGCCGGCCGCTTCCTGGCGGCCGACTTTTCTTCCGCGGTTTCCTCGCCGCCGATTACTTGGGCCAATTGCTCCCATACGAAGCTCAGGCCGATGGCGGCCCACACCCCCCAGGCGGAGTAGCTCCAGATGTAGAAGTAGTCGCGGTCGCGAACCTCGCGCGCCACGTCCCGCACGTCGGGATCCTGCGACCATCCATACTTGAAATTGAGGTAGTAGATGAGGGCGAGCGTCATCGTGAACATGAGCGGACCGAGATACCAGAACGTCTTTCGGTCTCGCTGCCAGTGCACGTAGCCGCCCAGCAGTCCGAAGGCGAGGAACATGAACGCCACGACGAACTGGAGGCCCTGCATCGTCTGGTGCGAATCACGTATCCACTGCCACTTGAAGTAGAGCCACCACATTCCGACCTGGGCGGAGTAAGGCGCTCCCCGCTCCAGCTTCTTTCCGTACTGCTCGCGGTTGATGTTGGACATCAACCTGTCTTTGGTGAGCGTCGAAAACGTGCAGCTTGCCTCGAGCTTGGTATTGCACGCCGTCGGCGCGCCTTCGTTGATTGCCGGGAAATACGCGGCGCGCACGGGCTCGTAAATGAACGGCGTCAGTCCGAGCACGAGCGCGGCGATCGCGGTGAGAACGAGCTTCCAGCGAAGGAGAGTTCTCCAGCGAACCATCAACACCGCGACGCCAGCCGCGGGGAGTGGAAGAAATCCGGCCGGGTGATTCGAGTAACCGAGTCCGAGCAGGAATGCGATGAGAATGAGCAGTCGATCAGCTCGGGGACCATCCGGATCTTCGATCCACTGGATCATTAGCCACGACGAGACCGTGAAGAAGAGCAGTGAGATCGTGTAGACTTTTTCATTTACCACCGACTGATTCCACACCGTGAACGCCGTCGCGCCAATCAAAGTCGCCAGGCCGGCTACGACTAGGCGCTGCCCACGGTCGAGGATCCAGCGCGCGACGATTCTCTCCGTGATCAGGAACCAGAACCCCGCCGAGCACGCGCTCGCGAGCGCGGCGAGGATGTTGATCTTGGCCGCGTAGGGGACGGGAATTGGCAGCGACCCGAAGGCGTGCGCGAGCAGCACGAAGAACGGATTCCCCGGCGGGTGCGGAATGCCCAGCACCTTCGCGGCGGCCATGTATTCGCCGGTGTCCCACATCGCGACCGATGGCGCGAGGGTGAGGAGGTAGAGGACGAATACGAGTCCCGCCGCTATCGCGGCGGGAATGTAGGAAGGCCTGTAGCCACTCCCGTTCGCGTTTGAACGGGTGGTAGATGCTGTCGTTGCCATTTATGGGATCGAAGTACTGGTGGGACGGGTGCGTGGAATTTTAGTCACTCCTCGGCGGGTTTGCGTCGCTGGATACTGATAACTGTTTTCCCCCCTTGTCTTCGGTCTTTGTTCGGGCTAACCTGAAGCATGGGATTCATCGAGCTCAGAGCCCACACCGCCTTCTCTTTTGGGGATGGAGGGGTTTCTCCCGAAGCGCTTGCAGCCCGTGCTGCATTAGTTGGTTACAGCGCCATCGGGATTACCGACACCGCGGACCTTGGAGGTATCGTCCGCTTCGGGCTCGAGGCTCGCCGCCAGAATATCAGACCGATCATCGGTGCTGAGCTCAACGTCGACGGATGTCCCGCCGCTTTTCTGGCGCGGAGCAAGGAGGGATTCAACAACCTCGCATCTCTCGTCACGCGATCGCGCGTGGGTGAGCTCTCGACCTGGAAGAAGGGAGATGGCAAAAAAACGCGCGGGCGCCCGCGCGTGTCGTGGCAGCAGATAGCAGAGCGGAGTGAAGGTTTACAGGTGTTGACCGGTCCGGCGTCCGGGCCGGTCGCATCCTGCCTCCGTGCCGGCGATTTCAAGGGAGCCGAGCGCACGCTTTGCCGGTGGCGCGACGCCTTCGGCGATAGGCTCGCGGTCGAAGTGCAGCTCCACCACACGAGCGGAAATGAAGCGGCGCTCGCTACCGCTCTGATCGAGCTCGCCGAGCGGCAGAGAGTTCCGTGGGTGATCTGTCACGAGCCGCGCTACATCGACAACGACAGCCGGCTCGTCCACGACGTGCTCACTGCTCTTCGCTACAACACGACCATCGACGATGCGCTCGCGCGCGGGCTGCTGCATCCGAATGGCGAATGGCGTCTCGCTTCTCCGGAAGAGATGGCGGAGCGGTGGAAGGGGCGCGAAGCGGGCCTCGAGGAGAGCGAGCGAATCGCATCCGAATGTGATTTCAGCCTGGCGTGGGTGAGGCCTCCGCTGCCGAAGTTTCCGGTTCCCGGAGGCTTCACTGATGATTCCTTCCTGCGCGACAGAGTTTTCGCGGGCGCGCGCGAGAGATGGGGAGAGATAGACGACAAGCAGACCGCGCAGCTGGAGCACGAGCTGCGTGTCATCGGCAAGCTCGGTTTCGCCGGATTCTTCCTCGTGATGTGGGACGCGGTGGATTTCGCCCGCAAAAAGGGAATACTCTGCCAGGGACGCGGCAGCGCGGCCAATTCCGCGGTCGCGTACTGCCTCGCCATCACCGCTGTCGATCCGGTGAAGCACGGCCTTCTGTTCGAGCGATTCCTCTCCGAGATCCGCGTCGATGGACAGACGGAAGCTCCGGACATCGACGTCGACATAGAGCACGACCGGCGGGAGGAGGTGCTCGACTACGTCTACGACAAGTACAATCGGGCCAACGCGGCGATCACCTGCATCATCCAGATGTACCGCGGGCCCAACGCGATTCTCGATTCGATGCGCGCCTTCGGGTATCCGGTCGAGATGGCGACGAATTTCTCCAAGAGAATCCACTGGAGCGATCCAGCCGAGGGAGCGAAGTACATCGATGAGACGCTCGCTCCCAAGTTCGGGCTCGATCTCGACAATCCACGCGGCAAGGCAACTCTCGCGGCGATGGCGGCGTTCGAGGGAGTGCCTCGTCTTCGCTCCACGCACGTCGGTGGATTCGTGCTTTCGTCCGCTCCGCTCGGGGACTACCTGCCGGTCGAGCACACGACGATGGGCCGGACGATCATACAGTTCGACAAGGACGATCTCGATGCCGTCGGCATCCCGAAGTTCGACTTCCTCGGCTTGGGCGCGCTGTCGCTGGTGAGGCGCGCCTTCGACATGATCGAGGTGCGCACCGGCACTCGGCCCGAGATGTACAAGCTGCCGCCCGACGATGAAAAGACCTACGACCTGATCGCGCACGGCGAGACGATCGGCACGTTCCAGATCGAGAGTCGCGCGCAGATCGCATCGGTGCTGCACACCAAGCCGGACCGGCTCTACGACATCGTGGTGCAGGTGGCGCTCATACGTCCCGGTCCGATCCAGGCGAATTTCGTCCACCCGTACACGGCACGGCGCCGCGGGCTCGAGCCCGTGACCTACCTGCATCCCGATCTGGAGCCGATTCTCAAGCGCACGCAGGGAATTCCGATCTTCCAGGAGCAGGCGATGGCGATCGCCATGAAGCTCGGAGGATATTCGGCGGCGCAGGCCGACGAGCTGCGGCGGACGATGGGACATATCCGTAAAGTGGAAAAGCTGCATCGCGTGCTCGAGCAGCTGCGCGCGCGCATGGTCGAGCGCGGAGTTTCGGAAGACGTCGCGGCGAGGATCGCCGAGGATCTCAAGAGCTTCGCCAACTACGGATTTCCGGAGTCGCACGCGTGGAGCTTCGCCCTCATCGCGTATGCGACTGGGTATCTCAAGGCGCACTACATCGCGGAGTTCTACGCCGGATTGTTGAATTCGTATCCAATGGGATTCTATCCGCCGTCGACGCTTATCCACGATGCCAGGCGTCACGGACTGAAAGTTCTGCCTCCGTGCATGGGAGATGGCGATTGGGAGTGCACCACCGCGCCCACAGAAAATCCGGAGAAGCCGGCGCTACGCATTGGCTGGCGTCACATCCGCGGCTTGGGCGAGAAGTCTCTCGAGGCTCTGAAAACAGCGAGGGGCTGGGACCGGTTCACATCGATCGACGACGTAGTGCAGCGAGCGAAGCTGCAGCGAGCCGATGCGCTGCAGTTGGCGCGGGCAGGCGCCTTCGGCTGCTGGGAGCCGGATCGCCGCCGCGCGGCGTGGGTCGCGATCCGCGCGGTAGGGGACAGCCTTCCCCTCGCTCCAGCGCGACGGACTTCCTACAGTCCGCGTCCCCTCACGCGCGATGAGCTGATATTCCTCGACTACTTCTCGGTCGGGATCAGCGTCAGCGGCCACCCGATGGAGCATTTGCGGGAGAAGCTCCGTGCGGCCGGCGCGCTCGACTCGAGAGAGCTGGAGCAGCTCGATGGAGGAGAAGCCATCATCACGGCGGGGCTGGTAACGATTCGCCAGCAGCCGCAGAGCGCGAAAGGAACCGTTTTTCTGTTGATGGAAGACGAGTTTGGCTTCATCAACGTGATCGTCTCCAAAAAGATGGTCGAGAAGTATTCGGAAGTCGTGAAGTTCTCGACCTTCGTGGTGGTGCAGGGACGGTTCGAGCGGGATGGCGGAGTGAGGAATGTCATAGGCCGACAATTCAGCGACCTGAAGGTGAAGCAGCTCATTCACGCCAGTCGCGACTTTCATTAGAGGTTACCTCACGTTATCGTAGGCGCATGCGGGATAAACAGCGGTCGGAGCGCGCCTTTGCGAGCGACAACTGGGCGGGCGTGCACCCGGAGGTTCTCGCGGCAATGGCCGCCGCGAACCGAGGCCACGTCCCCTCCTACGGCACCGACACCTATACGCTCGACGCCATCGACCGGATCAGCAGTGAGCTGGGCGGGGATGCGGAAGTATTTCTGGTGTTCAGTGGTACCGCCGCCAACGTGCTGTGCCTCCAGAGCATGGTGAGGTCGCACCAGGCCATCATCTGCGCGGAGACCGCGCACGTCTACACCTCGGAGTGCGGCGCTGCCGAAAAACACATTGGCTGCAAGCTGCTCACAGTGCCCTCGCCGAACGGCAAGATCACGGTTCAGGGAATTCGCGAGCACCTGCACGACATCGGCAACGAGCACCACGTGCAGCCGCGCGCGATCTCGATTACTCAGGCGACCGAATACGGGACGGTCTACACCCCGCAGGAAATCAAGGTGATCGCCGATTTCGCGCACGCAAATGCGCTGCTGCTCCACATGGATGGCGCGAGGATCTTCAACGCCGCAGCCCACCTCAACGTGCCCCTCAAAGCGATAACCCGCGATGCGGGCGTCGATGCGCTTTCATTCGGAGGCACCAAGAACGGTCTCATCGCCGGCGAGGCCGTGGTGTTTTTCAAGCGGGCGCTTTCCGACGATTTCGAGTTTCGGCGGATGCAGGGAATGCAGCTCGCCTCGAAGATGCGCTTCATCGCCGTGCAGTTCAGCGCGCTGTTGGCGAACGGTCTCTGGAAGCGGAGCGCCGAGCACGCGAACAAGATGGCGCAGCTGCTCGCGAGCGAGCTGGCGGGAATCAAGGGCGTCGCACTGACTCAGGCCGTCGAGGCGAACGAGGTGTTCGTAACGCTGCCACAGCAAATAATTCCGAAATTGCAGCAGCAGTGGCCGTTCCACGTCTGGAACGAAGCGACTTCGGAGGCGCGCCTGATCACATCGTTCGACACCGTGGAATCGGACGTCACCGACTTCGCGGCGCTGGTGAGAGAAGCAGTCGGCTCGAAGGAGAAGCAATGGACCTGACCCGCACACCAGGCGGCACCGCGCGGGTGCACCAGATCATCTCCGTTACACAACGAGACGACATCCTCCCCGAGTATCGCGGGACGCCGGTCGAGCTCCTCCTCGAGTACCACAACCTCGGGCGCGCCACCGGCGCATCGGCGGCGCCGCAGATGCTGATCGGCATGTGCATGGACAGCCGCAAGGCGCTGCGCATACCCAACGACTTTGCCTTCGTCCTCCGCACAGCGGGCGCGAACATGCGGGACAACGAGTTCCGCATCTCGTACGCGATCGCCGTGGGCAGGGTGCGGACGATAGTGCTGCTCGCACACACCGACTGCGGCATGGCGCGCCTGGCGGAACGCCGCGAACAGTTCATTCGCGGACTCGTGGACGCCGCCGGCTGGGATGAAGCGCGTGCGGTGAAGCACTTCGAAGACTGTGCGCCGAAATTTGGGATCCGCGACGAGGTGGACTTCGTGCTCCACGAAGCGGCGCGCCTCCGCGCGATTTATCCCCGCATCACCATCGTCCCGCTGCTCTATCGAGTCGAGGACGATCTGCTTTATCAGCTGCGCCCATAGCCCCCGTAAGGGATACCCTGAAGGTCTGCTTTATCCGGCGCGGCAAATGTCTTGCCTTAGACACTCTATCGTTCCTCGAGGCAGGATAGCTCCTCTTTCCCGCCTGAAGCCAGGTTCGGACCTCCACGCCACTCATGATCACAGTAGCCATAATCGAGGACAATCGGCTCGTTCGCGAAGGCATGACCGACATGCTGAACGAGTTGCCTGATGTGAAGGTAGTGCTGGCCGCCACGAGCCTCGAGGCGGGAAAGCTGAAAGAGATAAACCCTAGCGTCGTGCTGCTTGATGTCGGACTCCAGGAGAAGAATTCCCTTCGCCTCGCCGAGGCTTGCAAGAACGAAATGTGTGATGCCCGGGTCATCGTCATGGACCTTCTACCGGTGCATGAGGAAATCGCCGAGTTCGTGAATGCGGGGGTCGCCGGCTTCATTCTCAAGGATGCCACGTTCGAGGATTTCGTTGGGACCATCCGATCCGTGGCTGACGGCGCCCGGGTGTTACCGCCTCGAATGACTGGCAGCCTCTTCTCCCAGATCGCCGAAGAGGCCGTCCGGCGTGGGAGCGAGTCGGCGCTCGAAGCGGTGCGCATGACGCCCCGCGAGCGCGAGGTGATCGCGCTCATCGCGGCCGGGATGAGCAACAAGGAAATCGCGAAGCGCCTGGATGTCGCCACCGACACGGTGAAGAGTCACGTGCGCAATGTGATGGACAAGCTGGCTCTGCACAGTCGCCTGCAGATCGCCGCGTACGCGCACAATCGGGACGAGTAGCCACTCGGCCTTAGGGGCGGCCGCGCGCCATTCAAAGTTGGTCCGTTAGTTAGTCCGCACTTCCGCGAAGGCAGACGCCGCCGCTCTGCAGTCTACCCCAAAAGGATTACCTCCTTTGTCACCCATTCAGGCGATGTGTGAGGGAAATGATGTGCGCTAACATCAAGTCATCAATGTCCTCCATCACGTGATCGAAACCCCAGATCGCGCAACCGTTGGAACATCGCCGCGAATCATATGGACGCGTCCGCGCCCGCTCGCGTTCACATCGCATCATGTCAGGAGGAGTTCGATGAACAAGGTCATCAAAGGCACTCTACGAACGTTAAATCCGCGCGCGCGGAGAATTGCGGCTCTAGCGGTGCTCGCGTTCGCCGGTGTGTTCACGGCAGCATGCAGCGATTCCAACGGGCCGCAAACCGCCTCGACGGTGACGATCTCGCCGACGACGGCGACCATCCCGGTGGGTGGCACGCAGCAATTCACGGCGGTGATCAAGAACAGCGAGGGCAACGTCCTCAACGTCGCTGGCATTTGGGCTGTGTCCGGCGGCGGCACGATCACGAGTACGGGACTGTTTACGGCGGGCTCAACGCCAGGGACGTCCACCATTACCGTGAGCTGCAGCGGCATCACGGCCACTGCGACTGTCACGGTTACCGCCGGGGCGCTCGCGTCAATCGTTGTGACGCCGAACCCCGGAACAATGCCCATCAATACCGCGCTGACGTACACGGCGTCGGGCAGAGACGCCCTGGGTAACACCGTTGCTCTCACCGCTGCCAGCGTAACCTGGTCGGTCGTGAACGGTGGTGGCACCATCCCCGGCGGCACCACGGGACTAACGGCACCCTTCACCGCGGGTTCGGTTACAGGGACGTTTGCCAATACTGTCCGGGCAGCCCAAGGCACACTCTCCGGTACGGCGACGGCCATCGTTACCGCCGGTCCACTCGCGACTATCACGGTTACGCCGGATCCGGCAACCATGGCGATCGGTGCCCAGCAGCAATTCACGGCAGTGGGTAGGGACGCCGGCGGCAACGTCGTTGCGATTACGCCTGTCTGGTCGGTAGACACTCCCCCTGGCGGCGGAACAATCAATGCCGGTTCGGGCCTCTTCACCGCGGGTGGAGCGACTGGAACGTTCACTGATGCCGTCAGGGCAACCAGCGGTTCGATCTTCGATAGGGCGACCGTCATAGTGACATCGGGTGCTACGCCAATCGTGAATCTCGGAGCTGCAACTTCCATGGGGATTCTCGCCGGCTCGACCATCACGTGTGTTACCGGTGGCACTATCAACGCCGACATTGGCCTGAGCCCAGGCGGTGCGGTTGTCCTCGGTACACCACCCTGTGTGGTCACGGGTACGCAGCACATTACGGACGCGACAGCGGCACAGGCGCAGTCAGACCTGACCGTTGCATACAACGCGCTGGCGGCCCTGCCATGCGGCACCGTCGTTGGCACCGCCGATATTGGCGCCTCAACCAGAGCGCCAGGCGTCTATTGCAGCGCCAGCACGATTGGCGTCACAGGCACGCTGACGCTCGACGGTCAGGGAGATCCGAACGCAGTGTTCGTCTTCCAGGCCGGCAGTGGGCTCACGGGAGTCGGAACAATCGCACTGATCAATGGTGCGCAGGCCAAGAACGTGTATTGGCAGGTTGGCAGTTCCGCAACGATCGGTACCGGCTCGAATTGGAAGGGCAACATCCTCTCCTTGGCGAGCATCAGTCTGAACGACAACGTTACGCTCATCGGTCGCGCCTTGGCGCGGACTGCCGGAGCAGTGACGCTTGGCACCGGCGACACGATCACACTGCCATAGCGCCGACGAGAGCTGGAGCCGGACGATCTGTCCGGCTTCAGCGCCGTTCCGCACAAAGTCATCAACGCAACATGTGGCACCGAGCTGAACTGCAGCTCAGCGAAGATCTGTCCGATGCGGTACTTGGCATCCGACAGATTTTCAATCATGAGCGCATCGATGGAGGACCGAAAGATGCGACCAAGCAAATTCACTGAAGACCAAATGGTGCAGGCGCTCCAGCAGGTAAAGGCTGGATCTGCCGCCGTGCAGGTATGCCGTGAGCTGGGAATTACCGAGACTACGTTTTACCGGTGGCGCACGAAGTACGATGGCGTCGCTTTGAATGCATCGCGCGAGTTGCGGGAGCTTCGGGAGCAGAATCAGAAGCTGAAGGAGATCGTGGCCGACCTCATGCTGGATATGCAGGCGGCGACCGGCACTCGCGGGGCGAAATAGCGTAACTGACCAGGCACCGACGCGGCATAAACTTCGCAAACCTCTACAACGACCTTTGAACTGACGCGATGGACCTGAAGAACGCCGCGGTGCTCGTCACCGGTGGAAGCTGTGGAATCGGACTGGAGACCGCTCGCCTGCTGCGCTCGCGGGGCGCGCGCGTCGCCATCTGTGCCCGACACAACGACATGCTCGAGGCAGCCGCTACGGAAATCGGCGCCCTCCCGATCGTCGCCGATGTGAGCAAGGAAGACGACGTCCAGCGATTGATCGGGGCCGTCGTCAAGGAATACTCCGACTACAACGTCCTCATCAACAACGCCGGATTCGGCGCCTTTACTCCCCTGGTCGATCTCACGGCCGAAGAGTTCTTCAAGGTGTGGCAGACGAATGTGCTGGGAGCGATGCTCGTGGCACGCGAATCGGCCAAATACTTCGTCGGGCGCAGCTACGGCAATATCGTCAACATTTCGTCCACCGCCGGCCAGCGCGGATTCGCGAATGGATCCTCGTACTGCGCGAGCAAGTTCGCGCTGCACGCGCTGACAGAGTGCTGGCGAGCGGAGCTGAGGGAGCACAACATCCGCGTGATGCAGGTCAATCCTAGTGAAGTTCTCACCACCTTCGGGGAAGGGCAGCCTGCGTCGGCTTCCGTCAAGCCGGACAATCCGACGAAGCTCCATGCGTCGGACATCGCCCAGGTGATCACGAGCATGCTGGAGATCGAGGATCGCGGGTTCGTGACCGAATCAACGATCTGGGCGACGAACCCGAAGTAAATCCTCTAGAGCCCGAACCGGATCTTCGCCGCGCTCACGATCAGCTGCGCGGATCCCTCAATGCCTAAGCGCGACGTATTGACGCTCAGATCGTAGTTCTCGAGCGCGCGGCGGTCACGCTCCCAGTGCAGCCGAACCCACTGGTCCCGCTCCTTGTTGGTGTTGTCGACCAGACGTGCTGCTTCTTCCGTGCCCACACCCTCCCGCTGCATCGTCCGCGCGATTAGCGCCTTTCGAGGCGCGTAGCAGAACACGTGGAGCGAATCCTCGCGCTCGGCCTGCATCTCCTGAGCTCCGCGGCCGACGACGACGACCGATCCGGCCGCGATCGCTTCCTCGATGATGTGACGGGTGACTTCTATCAACTGTTCGTCGGTGGGGCGCTTAGCGGCGGCAATCGGAGCTGCCCACTCCTGAGTTCCCATCGCCATCGCTGACGTCAACCTCTCCACCAGCGATGGGACTCTCTCCTCGCGGTCCCGCACTTCCGCCGCACTCAGGCCCATTCTCGCCGCGACCGCGTCAACGACCGAGTTGTCGAGCAGCGACCAGCCGAGGAGTTTGGCGGTGACGGCGGCGACCTCGGAGCCTCCCGACCCGTAAAGCCGCGAGACCGTGATGATCGCCACTACTCAGTCCTGATAGGGGCGGCGGCGCTTCTCTTCGATGGCGCGGCCGTACTG
>Ga0193699_10000273_pt1 | contig 23476 bp, 22 predicted proteins | sample L3c2metaG_FD_160095 | JGI IMG/M metagenome (GOLD analysis project Ga0193699, IMG submission 160095) | Soil microbial communities from a riparian zone of the East river system, Colorado, United States - L3c2 | ecosystem: Environmental > Terrestrial > Soil > Riparian zone | place: USA: East...
CATGCCGGCCGACGGCGGCAGGTTCTGCTTGTCCGCTCCCGGCGCCTTGATGAACTTCACGTCGGGACCAAAGGTGTTGTCGAGCTCGTTCGGTCCGAACGTGCCGGCATGGAACGGGCCGGCGACGAATTCCCAGAACGGCTCAAAGTCCTGGAATTGCGCCTTGTTGGGATCGTAGTAATGCGCGGCGGCGTAATGCACGTCGGCGGTGAGCCACACCGTGTTGCGGATCCCGGCGCTCTTGATGAAGCGCAGGAGATCGGCGATTTCCAGTTCGCGGCCGCGCGGCGGGCCGTCGCCCTGCGCGAAGGCTTCCGAGCCCTTCTTGTTGGTAGCGTCGTCATAGACGATGATGCTGAGCGGCATGTCGGAGGCGATCACCTTCCAGGTGGCGCGCGAGTTCAGCAGGGCGCGCTTCAGCCAGGCGAGCTGGTCGGGCCCGAGAAAGTAGCTGTCCGGACCATAGTCCGCCTGCAGGTTCGGGCCGTTGGGGCCGCGATAGCTGCGCTCGTCCAGCATGAAGACGTCGAGATGCGGACCATAATTGAGCGTGCGATAGACCCGACCCGGCTCGATGATGCTCTCGCGCATCGGATACATTTCGTGGAACGCGCGGGCCGCGCGCGCGGCAAGCAGCGTGATGTCGCGCTCCTTGTAGGCGGCGGGGAGCTGCTTTGAGAGCGACCAGTTGTTGGTGACCTCGTGGTCGTCCCACTGCACGAAGATCGGAACCTCGGCATTGAAGGCGCGCACATTGTCGTCGAGGAAATTGTATTTATGCGCGGCGCGAAACTCGTCGAGCGTCTCGGCGACTTTTGCTTTCTCCGGAATCGTGACGTTCTTCCAGAGCTTGCCGTCGGCGAGCTTCACCTCGGCGGCAATGATGCCGTCGGCATAGATGGTGTCGCCGGAATGCAGCAGGAAATCCGGCCGGTGCTTGCGCATGGTCTCGAACATGAACATGCCGCCGTCGTCGCGATTGATGCCCCAGCCTTGTCCGGCAACATCGCCGCCCCAGACGAAACTGACGTCGCGGCGGTCACCGGGCGCGGTGCGGAAGCGGCCGACCACCGGCTCGCTCGAAATATCGATATGGGACAAATCGCGGAATCGGACGCGGTAGAAAATGTCCTGGCCGGCGGGGAGATTTTCCAGCAGCATTTTCGCGGTGAAGTCGCTCTCGGGCAGTGCCGCGACCGGCGGCAAAGCCCTCGCATGGCTGAACGACTCGGTGGTCGAAACCTCGACCATCATTTGCGACGGCCGGTCGGCGCGCGCCCATACCACGCCGCCATCGGCGCCGACGTCGCCGGATTGCACGCCATGGGTGATTTGCGGGCGGTCGGCGGCGCGGCTGAGATAGGGCATCGCGATGGCGCTGACGCTCGTAGCCGCGGCGGTCGCCAGCAAACGCCGGCGTGAAATCTTGATGGTCATGCAAGCCTCCTTATCGGACCGTGAGGATACGTCGCGCCGATAGACCTAGAAAGGTTCTGTGACGATCCGATTACAGGAAATGTGGGATTGCCAGGTTGGCGAATGCCGACCAATAGCGAGGGGGGCGGCCCAACATACAGTGTCGTCCCGGCCAAGCGAGCGCTTGCGAGCGCGAGCCGGGATCCATACCGCGTGATATATCGATAAGGGTGCTGTGTCGGACGCCTTCAGCAACAGCTACCGCCGCGGAGTGACACGCGGAGCGTACTTACAACGTTCCGGTGGCCCGGAACTGGGCGCCGGCCCGTTGCAGACTTTGCGGCAAGCTGATCAGCAGCGCCTTGCGGTCGGCGACCGCGTTGTGGAATTGCTCGAGCGCGATATTGAACGCGGTCAGCGCGCCTTCCTCGATGGCGCCGTGCTCGAAGCAATGCAGCGTGTCGCGCAGGATATTGTCAGCCTCGGCCTGCATCTGGTCGAGTTCCTCGGAGGAATCGCTGCGGCGCGCGACCGCGATCATGTCCAGCAGCCGATCGCGCAGCGTGCTGTTGTTGTTACGCTCGTCTTTCTTCAGGTACCCCGCGAACCACGCGCCGGCGGAGCCCATCGCGGACAGGCCCATCAGCCCCCACCAGATGTAATCGCTGTAGCGATCGAGGAAGGTTTTTTCCTCGCCGTCGACGAACGCCGCGGCGCCGGGATGCACCGGGATCACGGCATCCTTGTCGGTGTCCGGCGTCTCGATCTTCGCCGCCAGCGGGAAATCGTTCTTCAAGGTCTGGCGGATCGCAAACAACTGCCGGGTAAAGGCCGAGATGGTGGATTCGGCAATACCTCGGCGCGCCACGATGTGATGGGTAAAGCTGATCGTCTTGACCTCGTCCTCGGGCTTGGCGGGCGAGCCGCCGAACGTGCCGGCAGGTATTTCAGACGCCTCGTAGACCGGATGGTTCTGGGCGATCGCTTCGGCCGCATCGATCGCGAGGAAGGTCGGCGCTCCGCCATCGCGCGTTGACGCCGTGATCGCGTCCGCGGTGATCTTGCTGTTGACCGGCCCGGCGGCGAGATAGGCATCCGCCTTCTGGTTGCGAATGGCTTCCGCGGCCTCATGGGCCGGAAACTGGACCATCTCGACCTTGGTCGGGTCCACGCCATATTGCTGCAGGATCACCTTGAGCAAATTGACATTGGCCTGGGTGCGGCCGACGACGCCGATGCGGCGCCCCGCGAGCTGCGTAATTTTCGTGATCTTCGGAGCGGCCTTCTTGCCTTTGACCTTGACCGCCGGAGGCACCCATAGCACCGCGACATTCTTGCGCAGCGTCGCCACGGCCTGGGCATTCTTCGGCACTTCGAGGTCGCCCCTGATGATGGCGAGATCGGCTTTGCCCTCGCCGAGCAGGCTGGCGCTTGCGGTGGCACCATCGGTCGGCACCGGTCGCAAACGAACCTGACTGTGCTGCTGGTTGTTGAGGGCTTGCGCCAGCGCCTGAACCACCTTCAGGTCATCGCTGTTTGCCGGGCCAACCGCGATTCGCAAGGTTACCGGCCGCATCGCAAAGTAATAACCGGCTGCCAGCGCGCCGACGATGGCAAGCACTCCGGCCAGCATGACGAACATCGCTCTCCGCTTCGCCGAGCGTGGCGACGGCGGCATCGACGGCCCGACGAGGTCGTGGTCTCCGGTCATCGATCTGGCAAACAGTCGTTTGACATTCAAATTCATCGAGCCAATACGGTTAGATCGACATGGTAGCAAATTCCTTGTCAGCGCGGATTTACATCGCCTTCATGGTTACCAGCGGGCCTTTGGACCTGATTTGCCGCCTTATTGTGGCATGGATCCATCTGGTGCCCTTCGGTGTTAGGGTAAAGTTCGCGTGAAACGGGAGGCGATCATGGCGGAACGGCTGTCGGCGGAGGCGCGAAAATCGGCCCTCAAGGGTTTGTCCGGGTGGAGCGATGTGCCTGGCCGCGACGCGATCGCGCGAACCTTCATTTTCAAGGATTTCAACGAGGCGTTCGGCTTCATGTCCCGCGCCGCATTGGTGGCCGAAAAGCACGATCATCACCCCGAATGGCGCAACGTCTACAAGACGGTGGAAGTGGTGCTTTCGACCCATGACGCCGGCGGCGTCACCAACCTCGACATCGAGCTCGCCAAGGCGATGAACGCGATCGCCGGACAGCTCGGCGTCGCCTGAACCGGTTCTTGCGATCTTGCAGCGGCGGCGCGACATCCCCAATTTGAGGTGTAGCCGCCGCGTCGACTTGCCGCGGCGCCTTTGGGGAGCCCTGCGATGGCGTCCGAACATACCGTGGGTTTCGAACCGGCCGACGAACTGGCAAAAGACCGCGAAAGCGTGCGCAGGCGCTTCTGGCTCAAGCTGAAGCGGGTGGTCGCAAAACTGCCGTTCGCCGAAGACCTGCTCGCGGCCTATTACTGCGCGTTCGACAGCCAGACGCCGCGCCATGTGCAGGCCGCGCTGTTAGGGGCGATCGCCTATTTCATCCTGCCGTTCGACTTCGTTCCCGACATGCTGCCGGTGCTCGGCTTCACCGACGACGCCGCCGTGCTCGCGACCGCGCTCCGCATGGTCGCGACCCACATTACGCAGGAGCATCGGGATGCTGCGCGTACCGCGCTGAAGCGCGGAATCGATGAGAGTGACGTCGAGAAGTAGTTCGAGGTAGTTCCACAAACACAATCGTCATCCCCGCGAAAGCGGGGATCCAGTACGCGGCGGCAGTGCGGCTCTACCACTGACGCCGCGGAATACTGGGTCGCCCGGTCAAGCCGGGCGATGACAGTGGAGTGTGATGCAACGCCTGAGAATTACTCGCGCGGTGCAAACGTTGTCATCACGGATGCAGGATCACCTTGCCCATCGCCTTGCGGCCGGCCAGCACCTTTAGCGCGTCGGCGGTTTGCGCCAGCGGGAAGGTGCGGTCGACATGCGAGGAGATCTTGCCCTCCGCGGTCCACTTCACGAGCTTCTCGAGATTGGCGCGGTTCTTCTCCGGATTGAGCCGCGCCCAGGCGCCCCAGAATACGCCTCTGATGTCGCAGCCCTTCAATAGCGCGAGATTGAGCGGCATCTTCGGAATGTCGCCGGCGGCGAATCCGATCACCAGAAAACGGCCTTCCCACGCGATCGAGCGCAGCGCGGCTTCGGCGTAAGTACCGCCGACCGGGTCAAAAATAATGTCGGCGCCCTTGCCGCCGGTGAGCCGCCGCAGGCCTTCCTTGAGATCTTCCGTGGCGTAGTTCAGCCCAAGCTCGGCGCCGTGCGCTTTTGCAAACTCGAGCTTCTCGTCCGACGAGGCGCAGGCGATCACCTTCAGGCCCATCAGCTTGCCCAGCTCGCAGGCGGCCAGACCGGTGCCGCCGGCGGCGCCCAGCACCGCCATGGTTTCTCCGGCCTTCAGGCTGGCGCGGTCCTCCAGCGCATGCAGCGCGGTGCCGTAGATGATGATGATCCCGGCGGCGCGATCGAAATCCAGATTGTCCGGAATCTTGACGATGGAGCTGGCCGGCAGCGCGATCTTTTCGCGCGCGCCATTGTGGCCGCAGGACGCCACCACGCGGTCGCCGACTTTCAGGTCGGTGACATCAGCGCCGACGCTTTCAATGACGCCGGCAACTTCGGCGGCCGGCGAAAACGGAAACGGCGGCTTGATCTGGTACTTGCCCTGGATCATCAGCAGGTCGAAGAAATTCAGCGCCGCCGACTTGATCGCGATCACGGCCTGGCCGGGCTCGGCCACGGGATCGGGCACCTCGGTCAGCACGAGATCGTCGGGGCCGCAATATTGCGAGCAGAGAATGGCTTTCATGGACACACCCAGGGGTTCGGACGCACAAATGATGCTGGACGCTTCTTGCCGGATTTGCAGCCGGGCTACAATCTGATTCGGATGCTTTTGGGACGTCTTCACTCGATCGTCCGTCATTGCGAGCCAACGGGTCGCGCGAATGCGCGCCCGATGACGGGCTCCGCGAAGCAATCCATTGGCGCAACGGAAGAAAGAGTGGATTGCTTCGTCGCAAGTGGTCCTCGCAATGACCGCGATAGACAAGGAATCAAACGATGTTTGAAAAAGGCCTGCTGGCGGGAAAGCGCATACTGGTCACCGGCGGCGGCTCCGGGCTTGGAGCGGCGATGGGACGCCGCTTCGTCGAGCTCGGCGCCGAACTGATCATCTGCGGCCGCCGGCTTGAATTGCTGGAACAGACGGCGTCGCAGTTGCGCGGCGAGTTCGGCGGCAAGGTGAGCGTCGTCAGATGCGACCTGCGCGACGGCGCTGCTGTCGATGCCATGATGGACACGATCTGGCGCGATGCGCCGCTCGACGTGCTCGTCAACAACGCCGCCGCCACCTTCATCGCGCAGACCGAGCACCTGTCGTTTCGCGCCGCCGATGCGATTCTCGCGCCAACGCTGCACGGCACGATGTATTGCACGCTCGCGGCGGGCAAGCGCTGGATCGAGGCAGGACACAAGGGCGTGGTGCTGAGCATCCTCTCGACCTCGACCATTACCGGCCGCGCCTTCACGGTGCCGTCGGCGATGGCGAAGTCCGCCGTGCTCGCGATGACCAAGAGTCTTGCGGTGGAGTGGGGCCCAAAAGGCATCCGCACGGTGGCGATCGCGCCCGGCGCGTTTCCGACCGCGGGCGCCTCGGGGCAGCTTCGGCCCGAGGGCCGCGACCAGGGCTGGACATCGAAAATTCCGCTCGGCCGCGTCGGTGAACACAGCGAGCTGGCCAACCTGGCGAGTTTCCTGATTTCCGATTCCGCCGGTTACATCAACGGCGAGATGGTAGTGCAGGACGGCGGCGCGCATTTGCGCAGTTCCGGCGCCGAGGATCTGCTGCAATGGACCGACGCGCAGTGGGAACAGCAGCGCACCGCGCGTTCGAAGAGCTGAGGATGACGGGCCCGTCGCAAATGCGCGACGAAGTCGTGGACGCGAAGCTTTCCGGCACCGTAACTGCCTTCCCAAAAAGGCATTTCCCGGCTATCCATCGATCGTGACAACGCAATGCCGGGCCATCTTCCAGTCACAATAATGAGGGAACCAGACCTGGTGATGCGGGGAAGACTGACAGCTCTGGGGCTAGGTGTGCTGGTGTGCGGGATCGCGATCCCGGCGCAGGCGCAGAATGCGTCGCCGAAAGCTTCGAAAGGCGCGGCCAAGCCTGCTGCCGCCGCAAAGCCGGAGGCCGCCGCCGCTCCCGCGGGCAGCGCGGAGCCGACATTGATCGGACAGTTCGGCACCTGGGGCGCCTACACCGCGACCCCGAATGGCAAGAAGGTATGCTTCGCGCTGGCAAAGCCGGCGTCGTCGAAAACCAATCCGCCGAATCGCCCGCGCGATCCGGCCTACGCCTTCGTCTCGACGCGCCCTGCCGAAAAAGTCACCAACGAAGTCTCCGTCATGATCGGCTACACGCTGAAGCCGGGCTCTGAATCGACGCTGGAAGTCGGCGGCGCTTCCTACGCCATGTACACCCAGGGCGATGGCCTCTGGATCAAGAACGCCGCCGAGGAAGAGCGGATGGTCGACGCCATGCGCAAGGCCGCCGACGTCACCGTCAAGGGCGTGTCGGCCAAGGGCACCGAGACCACGGATACGTTCTCGCTGAAGGGGCTGTCCCAGGCGCTCGACCGGCTGGCGCAGGATTGCAAGCGCTAGAACTCGATCTTGCGGCGAATTTCGTTCACCTCTCCCATCGGGAGAGCTCGGAGCGCACTGCCACTGTTGCAAGACCGCAGTATTTAACGCCTTTCCAGAGGGTCCTGAAAAGCCTATTTGATGTCCCATGACTGACACCATGACCCATTCGACAGATGCCGCTTCCGGCGCCAATGCGCCGCTGGAAAAAATCGCGCTCGAAACCTATGTGCCGCCGGCCAAACCGTCGCTGGTCGGGCTGTCGCGCGCGGAAATATCCGACCAGCTCGGCGCCATCGGCGCGGCGCCGGCGCAGCGCAAGATGCGGGTGCAGCAGCTGTGGCACTGGATCTATGTCCGCGGCGCGCAACGCTTCGACGAGATGACGAGCATCTCGAAGGAGATGCGTGCAGAACTCGAAAAGCATTTCACCGTGGCGCGGCCCGAGGTGGTCGCCGAACAGATCTCGAACGACGGTACCCGCAAATGGCTGCTGCGATTGCCGAGCGGCGATTCGGTCGAGAAGGCGCATGAAGTCGAGTGCGTCTATATTCCGGAAACCGACCGCGGCACGCTGTGCGTTTCCTCGCAGGTCGGCTGCACGCTGAACTGTTCGTTCTGCCACACCGGCACGCAGCGGCTGGTGCGCAATCTCACCGCGGGCGAAATCGTCGGCCAGATCATGGTGGCGCGCGATCGCCTCAACGACTGGGCCGACCGCGAAACCCCGACCGGCAGCCGCCTCGTCACCAATGTGGTGATGATGGGCATGGGCGAGCCGTTGTATAATTTCGACGCGGTGCGCGACGCGCTCCTGATCGTCGCCGACAATGAAGGCATCGGCATTTCCCGCCGCCGCATCACGCTGTCGACCTCGGGCGTGGTGCCGAACATCGCCAGGACCGGCGACGAGATCGGCGTCATGCTGGCGATATCGCTGCATGCGGTGCGCGACGAGTTGCGCGACGAACTGGTGCCGCTGAACAAGAAATATCCGATTGCCGAACTGCTGCAGGCCTGCCGCGACTATCCCGGCTCGTCCAACGCGCGGCGCATCACCTTCGAATATGTGATGCTGAAAGGCGTCAACGACTCGCTCGATGACGCCAAGCTGCTGGTGAAAATGCTCAAGGGCATTCACGCCAAGATCAATCTCATTCCGTTCAATCCGTGGCCGGGCACGCGCTACGAGTGTTCGGATTGGGACCAGATCGAAAAGTTCTCCGAATATATTTTCAACGCCGGCTATTCCTCGCCGGTGCGTACGCCGCGCGGCCGTGACATCCTCGCCGCCTGCGGCCAGCTGAAATCGGAGACCGAGAAACTGTCGGTACGCGAGCGCCAGGCGCTGCGCGCCATGGCGATGACGGATTGATGGGGGCCGCGATTGTCTCTCAGTTCGTCATTGCGAGGAGCGAAGCGACGAAGCAATCCAGCTTCCTTTCCGTGGTGGCAATGGATTGCTTCGCGGAGCCAGTCATCGGGCCCACATTCGCGCGACCCGTTGGCTCGCAATGACGGTGGTCTGATTTCATGGCACTGATCGGCCGGCTGTTTGCCATCCTGTTCGGTTTCCTCGCCGCCTGCCTGGTGGCGGGGATGATCGTGGTCGGCGCGGTGCTGTTCCCGGAATTCAGCGATCTCAGCGCCGGGACGATCGACCAGAGCGCGATCGACATCGTGCTCGGCTTCGGCTTCATCTTCATCAGCGGGTTTGCGCTGCTGCCGGCGCTGATCGTGGTTCTGATTACCGAAGCGTTTTATATCCGCAGCGTGCTCGCTTACGCGGTCGGTGGCGGCGTGGTCGGTCTCGCCTGCTATCTCGGCCTGGTCCCGTTCGACACCGAGACGCTGCGCTTCGACGGCATCGTCCGCCGGCATCTCGAAATCATGACCGGCGCGGGGATCGTCGCCGGCTTCGTCTACTGGATGATCGCCGGCCGCAATGCCGGCGCCTGGCGCGAGCCGCCGCGCCCCCTGCGGCCGCCGCCACCGCTGCCTGCCCATTCGCCGCCGCCACCGCCGTCGTAGCTGTGAAGGTGCGAACGTCTTCACCCTCCCCTGGAGGGGGAGGGTAAGAGAAGAATTCTTCCAGCCTTTTCATCTCGAACCCCCTCGGCTAAACCCCGCGCCATGAATCGAACCGGACTTTTCATCGCGCTGGGCCTGGCGCTTGTCATAGGATTGCTGTTCGGGATCTATCCCGAACTCGATCTGAAATTGGCCGCGCTGTTTTACGATGCCGCCAGCAAATCCTTTCCGCTGAAATTCAACACGCTGGCAGCATTCGCGCGCGACGGCGCGATGTGGATTGCGTGGGGCCTGGCGCTGCCGGCGATTGCTGCACTGGTGATAAAACTGGCGCGGCCGGACCGGCCGCTTTTGATGTCAGGCCGCGCGATCGTGTTCCTGCTGGTGACGCTGACGCTTTCGGCCGGCGTGCTCACCAACCTCACCTTCAAGAGCTATTGGGGCCGGCCGCGCCCGGTGGTGGTGACGCAGTTCAACGGCGACATGAATTTCGTGCCGTGGTGGGATCCGCGCGGCGGCTGCGGCCGCAACTGTTCGTTCTTTTCAGGCGAAGGCGCCACCGCGTTCTGGACCTACGCGCCCGCGGCGCTGACGCCGCCGGCATGGCGGCCGCTGGCCTATGCCGCTGGGACCCTGTTCGGCGTCATTACCAGCGTGCTCAGGATGGCGTTCGGCGGACACTTCTTCACCGATGTCGCGGCGGCCGGGCTGGTGACGTTTTTCGTGGTCTGGCTGGTGCATGGCTACATCTACCGCTGGCCCTCGACCCGTCGATCCGACCAGGATATCGACGCCGCGTTGACGCGGTTTGCGTGGCCGCTCTACCGCCTCGTGCAGCGCTGGTTAGGGCACGAAACAGGCCCGGCGCCGTCGGCGTGAGCAACATTCACCACGTCAACCGCTATTAAACACGTGCCCGTCGGCGCGAAATTTGATATTCGCCCACTCAAGCCGCAAACGAAATCAGCCGATTGGAAGTTTTATGAGTACGATCTTGGAAAGCCTGCCAAAAGGAGAAAACGTCGGCATCGCTTTCTCGGGTGGCCTCGACACCAGCGCGGCGCTCCTGTGGATGAAGCAAAAAGGCGCCCGCGTCTTTGCCTATACCGCGAATCTCGGCCAACCTGACGAGGCCGACTACGACGAGATTCCGCGCAAGGCCTTGGACTTCGGTGCCGAGAAAGCCCGGCTCGTGGATTGCCGCACGCAAGTGGTCCACGAAGGCATTGCCGCCATCCAATCGGGCGCCTTCCACGTCAGCACCGGCGGCATCGCGTACTTCAACACCACGCCCCTCGGCCGCGCCGTGACCGGCACGATGCTGGTATCGGCAATGAAGGAGGATGGCGTCAACATCTGGGGCGATGGCTCCACCTACAAGGGGAACGATATCGAGCGGTTCTACCGTTACGGACTGCTGACCAATCCGAGCTTGCGAATCTACAAGCCCTGGCTCGACCAGCAGTTCATCGACGAGTTGGGCGGTCGCGCGGAAATGTCGGCGTTCATGACCGCCAACGGATTCGCCTACAAGATGAGCGCCGAAAAGGCCTATTCGACCGACAGCAATATCCTCGGTGCCACTCATGAGGCCAAGGATCTCGAGCACCTCAACAGCGGCATCAAGATCGTCAACCCTATCATGGGCGTGCCGTTTTGGCGCGACGACTGTGTCGTCAAGGCCGAAAAGGTCGCCGTGCGTTTTGTGGAGGGCCAGCCCGTCGCGCTAAACGGCCAGACCTTCGCCGATCCCGTTGCGCTGTTCCTCGAGGCCAACGCCATCGGCGGCCGGCATGGCCTTGGTATGAGCGACCAGATCGAGAACCGGATCATCGAGGCGAAGAGCCGCGGCATCTACGAAGCGCCAGGCATGGCGCTGCTGCACATCGCCTACGAACGCCTCGTCACCGGCATCCACAATGAAGACACCATCGAGCAATACCGGATCAGCGGCATGCGGCTCGGCCGATTGCTGTACCAGGGGCGATGGTTCGATTCCCAGGCCCTCATGCTGCGCGAAACCGCGCAGCGTTGGGTGGCTCGCGCCGTCACCGGCGAGGTGACTTTCGAGCTGCGCCGCGGCAATGACTACTCGATCCTGAACACCGAAAGCCCCAATTTGACCTATCAGCCGGAGCGGCTGAGCATGGAGAAGGTTGAGGATGCGGCGTTCACGCCAGGGGACCGTATCGGCCAGCTGACCATGCGCAACCTCGACATCGCCGATACCCGCGCCAAGCTGGATCTCTACACGAAGACGGGCTTGCTGTCGGCCGGGGAAGGCTCACACATTCCCAAACTCGATAGCGACAAGAGCTGAACCGCGCGGGCGTAGTCTTCTCCGTCATTGCGAGCCAACGGGTCGCGCGAATGCGCGCCCGATGACAGGCTCCGCGAAGCAATCCAGCTTTTACAGCTGCAAGCTGGATTGCTTGGTCGCTTCGCTCCTCGCAATGACGGCCCAACAAAAATGGCCGGGATTGCTCCCGGCCATTTTCATTGAGTGAATGCGCTACCTTCGCGGCGGGACGGTGCCGGGCGGCGGGGGCGGCAGCGAGGCCTGTCCGCCGTTCAGGAGCGGGGTGATGTTGCGGATGGTGACGCGCCGGTTGACGCGGCTCGGTCCGTCGGTCTGCTCCTTCAGATATTGCTCGCCGTAACCTTGCGAGGTCAGGTTTTCCGCCGGCACCTGAAATTGCTGGGTCAGCAATTCCGCCGCCGATTCGGCGCGGCGATCCGACAGCGACAGATTGTCGACATCGGCTCCGACCGCGTCGGTGTGGCCCTCGATCAGGAACACCGCGCGCGGATTGGCTGTTATCGCACGATTGAGCCCGTCCGCGATGCCCTGCAGCTTCGCCGCCTGGTCGGGGGGAATCTCCCACGATCCGGTTTCGAAGTTGATGCTGTCGAGGTCGATGCTCGGCATGCGCTGGCGCACGCCGGCGCTGTAACGGATTTCGTCGAGCGAGTAACGTCGATCGATCCGCTCCACCGGCGGTGCGATCATGGTGTCGTAGAGCAGGTCAGGCGAAGCGCCCTCGGCGTCGACGATATAGCGATCCTGCGGGATCTGGATCACCGGCGGCGGCAGGTCGACATAGAAGCCGCCGATGCCGCGCGGGCCGCCGCGATAGCTGTTGTCGATGATGATGATCTCGCGACCCCGCTGGTCGCGGCGGATCCGCCGCAGCAACTGGCCCTGACGATCGTTCACGTTGATGATCTGCGAGCCGTCGGGACGGACCACGATGGTGCGGGTCTCGTTGCCGACCTGCTGGGTCTTGATGTCGCGCGCCCCGAAACGGAAGCGATCGACTTCGTTGTGGCGCACGAACGCTTGCCCGCCGGGATCGCGGACGATGATGCGGCCCGGTTCGGTAATGACGGTACGGCCGCCCTCCTGGGTTTCCCTGCGGGCGCCGCGGAAGTCATCCATGCGGTTCGGTCCAGGCGCCCTCGCGCCTGGCGCGATCGGCGCCAGCGCTTGAGCCGGTGGCGGCGCGGCCGGAATCGGCGTGGTGACCGTTGGCGGCGCTCGACGCACGAAGTTTGGTCCTCCTGGCACCCCGGTTTGGCCTCCGGACGGCCTGCCCGGTGCGGGAACACCGTTCGGCGCTGGCGGCGTTGCTGGCGCGGCACCCGGCGCTGCCGGGGCGGCACCCGGCGCGGCAGCCGATGGCGGACTGCCCAGGGGCGGTCCGGTACGCGCCGGAGGTGGCGGCGTGCCAGCTCCTGCCGGCGGGGGTGGAGGTGTGCCGGCGCCAGCCGGCGGTGCCGGAGGAGGTGCAGTCTGAGTCGGCACCGCCGCTGCGGGCGGCGGCGTCTGGCCGGGCGCGACCCTCGCCGGCGGCTGACCCGGTGCAGCACCCGCCGGCGGCAATGGCCTGCCGCCGGGCCCAACCGTCGGCGCGCCGGGCGCAGGCCCGGCGCCAGCCGGGGGCCTCGGCGCAACTGGCGGTGTCGCAGCCGCGGGCGGCGTCGTGGTGTGCGGCGGTGGCGGGGGCGTCGCTGGACGAGGCGGCGGAGGGGGTGCGGCAGCCGGAGGCGCTGGCCGTGGCGGAGGAGCCGCGGCAGGGGGCGGTGGCGGAGCAGGGCGGGGCGGCGGCGGAGCGGCAGCCGGCGGCGGCGCGGGCCGCGGCGGTGGTGCTGCGGCGGGCGGTGGTGGTGCAGGACGCGGCGGCGGCGGGGCTGCAGCCGGAGGCGGCGCCGGGCGCGGCGGTGGTGCTGCTGCGGGCGGCGCGGGACGAGGCGCTGGCGGCGCGGCCTTCGGCGGCTGCTTGGGCGGCGCCTCTTTGCCTTCAGGCGGCGGCGCGGCCTGGGCCATCAGCATCGGCGCGGTTTGCGCATGCGATGCGGGGCTGGCGAATTGCATTGCCGTAAGAGCGGTCGTGGCAAGCAGCACGAGACGAAGTCTTGTCATGATGGTGGGGTCCCCCGGAAAAACCTTGGCAACAAAGGAGTTTTGTCGGCCGAACGTTTCGGCGCGGCGATCAACGGCTAAGCATTAGGCCGGATTGTGGCGGTCACAAAACGCAAAAGCACTTTATATTTCAGCGGCGCAACGCCTTGTGCGCGCCCCTGTTCATTGCGCATTCAGGCGCTGGTTTCAAATCCTGGTTTCACATTGTCCCCTTCGGCGACTCGGGTCCACCCGGATTGAGGTCGGGCTCCGAGCCCGGCAAATCGGTAATGCCGGCATCGGTTGCGGGATAGGGCGTACGCGGTCCCTGCGGTCCTCGCACCGGTAATTCCTCAGGCACCTTTCCCGGCAGTTCTTCCGGCCTCGGCGCCTCGCCGGGCTCGCGCATCGGCGGCGGCACCTCGGGCTGCGGATTTCCCGGCGGGCTTTCCTGCGGCGGCTCGGTCGGGTTGCCCGGCGTCGCCGGCGGGATTTCGGGCGGTTCGATCGGCATCACATCGCCACCTTGCGATTTTCGCCAAGGTCGGGACGGGTGCCATAGGAGATGACCGAGCCCGGCGAATCCCAAGCGCGGTCTGCATCGCGGGTGGGGTTGTCGTCGGCCATGTCTCACTCCCTTGCTGCTGGAGCGATAACGGCGCCGAACCCGCGATGTTCCCGCGAGAGCTTGCGGCCTATTTGGAACTCCGCACCAGCAGCGTGTTGCTGCGGGTCTTGCCGGCCTCGGCGTAGCCGCGTGCAAGCATGTCGGCGATGCAGTCGGCGAGCCATTCGTTGCGCGACAGATGCTCGATCACGACGGCGCCGGGCCACAGCGAGGGCGGCGCTTCCCTGAAGAAGCCGGTCAAAACCCGATCCTCATAGCCCTCGACGTCGATCTTCAGTGCATCGACATGGGAGGCGCCGGCCTCGTCGAGAATGCGCTGTAACCGCAACGACGGCACCCGAATGGCATTTCCGGCCGGCTCGCCGGTGACGATGTGGCTGGCGCCGAGATTGTCGCCGTCGGTTTCGATCATCAACTCGCCATCGGAAGCGCCGGCGGCCGCCGCCACCAGCTTCACCTGCGTAAAATTCGACGCCGCACGGTTGAACGCCAGCCGCGCATGCGTCACCGGATGCGGTTCGATCGCGGTCACCTTGCCATTGGCGCCGACGTGACGCGCCAGCACCATCGCATAGGTGCCGACATTGGCGCCGACATCGACGAACACGCCGCCCGCGGGCGTATGTGCGCGCAAAAAATCCAGCTCTTCGATGTTGTAATCCGGATTGAACAGCGCACCGCGCTCGGTGGCGCTGGCCTGATGATAGAATCGAAACGCCGCGCCCTGGTACTGCACGTCGACGGGTCCCGCGCGCAGCAAATTGACCAGCCGCGACAGCATCGGCCGGAACGCGCCGCGTTTCAGGCGCGAGCCTTGTGCAAGCCGGATGATCGCAGCCTGCGCGGCGTTCGGCGCGAACGCGCCGAACGGCGCGGGGGTGGGGTCGTTGGCGGGAGTCAAACCGGTGTCCTCGGTGAAGGCGGAAGCGGCGCATGCATAGCCGGTTTTGTGGCCGGCTCCAACGCTGTCGCGCCACAGCTGTGTACGTCATCCTGAGGCGCGAGCCCCTTCGGCGAGCCTCGAAGGATGACTGAAACCGGTGTTGCAGCCATCCTTCGAGGCCGTCGCAAGTGCGACGGCACCTCACGATGACGGCAGTGGGTGAGGCGGGATAAGCAGGAGAAGACCCTTCACGCCGCCTTCTTCGCCGCCTTGCGGCCGCGCAGGAAGCGGCCGAGCAGTTTCCGCTTGCCCTTGCGCGGAATGAGGTCGATGTCGCTGACCAGCTTGGCGCCGCCCTTGCGCCGCTCCAGCACGATCTTGCGGCTGTGGAAGGCCTCGAGCTCGGCGCGGTGGGCGACGCTGACCACGGTGGCCTTGGGCAGCTCTTTGGTCATCAGCTCCATCATCTTGTCCTGGCTCTTGGCGTCGAGCGCCGAGGTCGCCTCATCCAGCACGATGATGTCAGGGTTGTGCAGGAACAGCCGCGCAAAGGCGAGCCGCTGCTTTTCGCCGCCGGACAGCGTCTGGTCCCATGGCGCGTCTTCCTCGATCTTGTCCTTGAGGTGCCCGAGGCCGACCTTGTCGAGCGCCTCCCCGATTTGCTCCACGGTCCAGTCCTCGGCGGCGGCCGGATAGGCGGCGGCGCGGCGCAGCGTGCCCGAGGGTACGTAGGGCTTTTGCGGCAGCATGAACAGCCGCCGGTCGGGATGGAAATTGACGCTGCCGCCGCCCCATGGCCACAGCCCCGCGATCGCGCGCACCAGCGTGCTCTTGCCGGTGCCGGATTCGCCGGCCACCAGCAGCCGTTCACCGGCTTCGATCACGACTTCCGCCTCGCCGACCACGGCGGTGCCGTCGTCGAGCGTCACCGAGAGATCGTGCAGGCTGAGAATGGCGTCACCCTTGGTCTCGCCGCGCTGGATGCGGCCGATACCGTCGCCGAGTTCGGCGCGCTCCAGCCCGTCGAGCGACATCATCAGCGAGGCGATGCGGCGGGCGCAGGCGTTCCAGTCGGCCAGCCGCGGATAATTGTCGACCAGCCAGCCGAACGCGCTTTGGACGATGGTGAAGGCGGAGGCCGCCTGCATCACCTGTCCGAGCGTCATGCTGCCGTCGAGAAATTTTGGAGCGCATAACAACAGTGGCACCACCGGCGCGATCAGGCTCGAACCCTGTGACACCAGCGTGGTGCGCATATGCTGGCCGGCGAGCCGCGCCCATTGCCGCAGCACTTTGGTGAAGGTCTTGTCGATGCCGTCGCGTTCTTCCTCTTCGCCGCCCAATAGCGCAATGCTCTCGCCGTTCTCGCGCACGCGGGTCAGCGCGTAACGATATTCCGCCTCGGCCTGGTTCTTGTCCTCGGAGATCTGCACGAAGCGGCGGCCGATCGTCATGATCGAGCCGGAGGCAATCGCGGCATAGAGCACCGCGGCGATCACAAGGAAGCCGGGAATCGTGACCGTCGATCCCGCCACCGTCACCGTCAGCGCGCCGCCGATGGTCCAGAGCACGACGATGAAGGTGGTGGCGGACAGGAATGCCGAGGTGACGCCGGCGGCGAAATCCACCGGCGAGTCGGTGGCGATCCGCAGATCCTCGGCGATGCGGTATTCCGGATTCTGGTGATCGCCGCCGACCAGATTGAGCTGGTAATAGCGGCCGTTGGTGAGCCAGCGCGACACCACCGAATTGGTCAGCCAGGCGCGCCAGCGGCGCTGGATGCCCATGCGGGTGAACACTTGAGCGACGCCGAGCACGACGCTGCCGATCGCCAGCGGGAAGAACACCGCGGTCAGATAGAACACGCTGGCGGAGTCGCGCTTCTCGATGGCGTCGAAGATCGCGCGGTTCCAGACGTTGATGCCGTACTGGAAGCCGACATTGGTGACGATCAGGATCAAAAGCCCGATCGAAAATACCCACGCCAGCCGGTCGCCGCCCTTGCCCCAAAATCCCTTGGCGCTGATCCAGAACCGCGTCAGCAGGTAATCCTTGCGGGCCTGTTCGGCCTCTTCCGGCGACAATTCCGGATCGGGCTCGACCACCTCGGGCGGCGGCGCCTCGACATGGTCGCCATCCTCGGCGACCACGCCGACGATCGGCGATTTTTTCGAAGACGGTTTTGATTTCGCTGACGGTTTGGACATGGCGCGATAACGCGAAGGAAATCAAAAGGTTCCCTGCGGTTCCAACTACCCCTCCGCCGTCATCCTGAGGTGCGAGGCAGACCGCGCATGCGCGGTCTGGCGAGCCTCGAAGGATGAGAGGGGAATGCGCTGCCATCCTTCGAGGCCGTCGCAATGCGACGGCACCTCAGGATGACGGCGGAGTATGTTGTGCGCATCCGAAACGATTGCCGGCAGCGACGCCCTCACTCCGCCGCGCCGCGCTTCACCCGCCGCCAGCGGCCGACGTTGTGCAGCACGCGCGCCAGTTGCTCGATCGAATACGGTTTTTGCAACAGCTCGAATCCGAAGCTGCCGTTCTGCGATAGCACGTGGCTGTAGCCGCTGGTCAGCACCACAGGCAGATCGAAATGGCGGCGGCGGATTTCCTGGGCGAGATCGATGCCGGTCATCCCCGGCATCACCACGTCGGTGAACACCACGTCGAAGCGTTCAGCATTCCGGGTCAGCTCCGCCAATGCTTCCATCGCGCTATGGACGAGGGTGGTGGCGTAACCGAGTTCGGTCAGCGCGTCCTTCGCAAAGGTTCCGACCTCGATATTGTCCTCGACCACCAGAACCGACATGCCGTGGCCGTCGACCGGCGCTGCGTCTTCGGCCGGCGCCTGTTGCGGGCGGCCTTGGCCGGAAACGCGCGGCAGATAAAGGGTAAAAGTGCTGCCCTTGCCGACTTCGCTCGCCACCATCACTTCGCCGCCGGACTGCTTGGCAAAGCCGAACACCTGCGACAGGCCGAGCCCGGTGCCCTGGCCGATTTCCTTGGTCGTGAAGAACGGTTCGAAGATGCGGCCGATCTGCTCCTGCGGGATGCCGACGCCGGTATCGTCGACCGACACCGCGATATAGCCGAGAGGGTTTTCCGGCAGAACGGCGGGGCCGGGAAGCTCCGCCACCGCGCGCACCGTGATGGTGAGCCGGCCGGCGCCGCCCATGGCGTCGCGGGCATTGACGGCCATGTTGATCAGCGCGGTCTCGAACTGGCCGGCGTCGGCGTTGATGAAGCACGGCTGGTCCGGCACGCGGGTGACGATCTCGATCGGCGACCCCGTCAATGTGCCGATCATCTCAGTCAGCGTTTGCACGCTTTTGCCGACGTCGAACACTTCGGGTTTAAGGGTTTGCCGCCGCGCGAAGGCCAGCAGCTGGGCGGTCAGTTTCGCCGAGCGGCTGACGGTATCCGAAATCGCGTCGACATAGCGCAGCCGCCGCTCCTCGGGCAGATGCGGCCGCCGCAGCATATCGACCGACGCCCGGATCACCGTCAAAAGATTATTGAAATCATGCGCGACGCCGCCGGTGAGCTGTCCCAGCGCCTCGAGCCGCTGCCCATGTTTCAGCGCCTCCTCGGCTTCCATTCGCCTCGCTGCCTCGGCATGGAGCCGGCGCGTCCGCCGCAGCGCCAGCGCCAGAATGAAAAACAACAGCGCGGTGGCCGGCAGGCCGAAAATCAGATGCTGGCTCATCGTAGCCAGCCAGCGCGAACGGATCGCCGAGGTCTCGAGGCCGGCGCTGATGTAAACCGGATACGCCGCAAGCCTTTGATAGCCGAGGCGGCGTTCGATGCCGTCGGCCGGCGAGGTCACGGTGACGAGCCCGGCCTTCGGGTCGGCTGCCAGCTTCTGTCCGACCGCGCCGTTGGGGTCGAGCCGGAAATCGCGGTCGAGCACGGGAAAGCGGGCCAGCACCGTGCCGTCGGTCAGGCCGAGCGCGAAGAAGCTGCCGGCATCGTGACCGATCCGCGCGTAGAAGTTTTCAAAGTATTCCGGAAGCACCGAAGCCTGGATCACGCCGGCAAAGCTGCCATCGTCGGTTTGCCGCCGCCGGCTGACGCCGAAGAACGCCGCGCCCTGATAGGGCGGACGCGGTTTCAGCGCTTCGCCGATGAAAATCCCGATATCCCGCTCGACATGGGCCTTGAAGTAATTGCGATCGGAAAAATCGATGTCGGGGGCCGGCAGCACCAGACTGTTGACCAGCGCGCGGCCCTGCGCGTCGAAAATCCATGCCGACTTCATCTGCGGCAGCGAATCGGCGAGCCGCTTCAACCGCGAATGCAGCGCTTCCTCGCGCGACTTGATGTCGGCGTCCGGAATGCCGCGGATGATCTCGTTGATTTCGGACAGGCTGCGATCGATGGTCTCGAACACTTTCAGCGCGTGTTCGTGGGCGACGTCCAGCGTGCGTTCGATTTCACGGTCGGCGGTGTCGCGGATCGAGACCCAGGAAACCGCCGAGGCAAAGGCGAACAGCGCAATCGGGAGGGCCAGTGAAGCGGCCATCATCCATTGCAGCAGTCTCAGCGAATTGCGTTGTTCGGTCTGCACGGTCGCTCCGACACTGGCGCGGAGCTTACTGCAAACCTTTGTGAGTCACCAAGCGATGCTAGAGCAGCGAATGGAACTCGCTCGAGGCCGTCGCAAAGTGCGACGGCGCCTCAGGATGACGGCGGAGTTAGTAGGTAGAGCGAGGGCTTAAATCTGCCGCTCGACCATCTTCAGCTTGAGCTCGGCGATCGCCTCGGACGGATTGAGGCCCTTCGGGCAGGCCTTGGCGCAGTTCATGATGGTGTGGCAGCGATAGAGCCGGAACGGGTCCTCGAGATTGTCGAGCCGCTCGCCGGTGGCCTCGTCGCGGCTGTCCTTGACCCAGCGGGTCGCCTGCAGCAATGCCGCGGGGCCGAGGAAGCGTTCGCTGTTCCACCAATAGCTCGGGCATGAGGTCGAGCAGCAGGCGCACAGGATGCATTCATAAAGGCCGTCGAGTTTTTCGCGGTCCTCGTGGCTCTGCTTCCATTCCTTCTGCGGCGTCGGCGTCGTGGTCTTCAGCCACGGCTCGATCGAGGCGTATTGCGCGTAGAAATTGGTGAGATCCGGCACCAGGTCCTTCACGACAGGCTGATGCGGCAGCGGATTGACCTTGACCGCGCCGTCCTTCACGTCGTGCATCGACTTGGTGCAGGCCAGCGTGTTCTGGCCGTCGATGTTCATGGCGCAGGAACCGCATACGCCCTCGCGGCAGGAGCGGCGGAAGGTCAGCGTCGGATCGATGTGGTTCTTGATCCAGATCAGCCCGTCCAGCACCATCGGGCCGCAATCATTGATGTCGATGTGATAGGTGTCGACGCCGGGATTTTTGCCGTCGTCCGGGTTCCAGCGATAGACCTTGAACTCGCGGGTCTCGGTGGCGCCGGCCGGCTTCGGCCAGGTCTTGCCGCCGGTGATCCTGGAATTCTTTGGCAGTGCGAATTCAACCATCTGTCGTTGCCCTTGCGGTTCAACTCGTCATTGCCGGGCCAAAAGCGCGAAGCGTGTCTTCGCACCAGATAACCCGGCAATCCCATCTCATACGAAGAAGATGGATGCGCGGGTCAAGCCCGCGCATGACGAGGTGTGCTCAATACACCCGCGCTTTCGGCGGGATGTACTGAACGTCATTGGTCATGGTGTAGTCGTGCACCGGGCGATAATCGATCGCGGTCTTGCCGCCATCGTCGATCCAGGCCAGCGTGTGCTTCATCCAGTTCTTGTCGTCGCGGTCGGGGAAATCCTCGCGCGCATGGGCGCCGCGGCTCTCGGCGCGGTTCGCCGCGGAGTCCATCGTCACCACGGCCTGCACGATCAGATTGTCGAACTCCAGCGTCTCGACGAGATCGGAATTCCAGGTCAGCGAACGGTCGGTCACCGAAATGTCGCCGATGCCGCCATGCACCTTGTGGATCAGGTTCTGGCCCTCGTGCAGGATATCGCCGGTGCGGAACACCGCGCAATTGTTCTGCATCACGTTCTGCATGCTCTCGCGCAGTTTTGCCGTTGGCGTATCGCCGGAGGCATAGCGGTAATGATCGAGGCGGCCGAGCGCCTTGTCGGCCGAACCCGCCGGCAATTCCGGCTGCTTGCCGTTCGGCGTCAGCTTCTCGGCGCAGCGCAGCGCCGCGGCGCGGCCGAACACCACGAGGTCGATCAGCGAATTGGAGCCGAGCCGGTTGGCGCCATGCACGGAAACGCAGGCCGCCTCGCCGAGCGCCATCAGGCCGGGCACGGTGGCATTGTCGTCGCCGTTCTTCTTGGTCAGCACTTCGCCATGATAATTGGTGGGAATGCCGCCCATATTGTAGTGCACCGTCGGCGTGATCGGGATCGGCTCGCGCGTGACATCGACGTTGGCAAAAATCTTCGCCGATTCGGAAATGCCGGGCAGCCGTTCGTGCAGCACTTTGGGATCGAGATGATCGAGGTGCAGGTAGATGTGATCTTTTTTCTTGCCGACGCCGCGGCCTTCGCGGATCTCGATGGTCATCGCGCGCGAAACCACGTCGCGTGACGCAAGGTCTTTTGCGGAGGGCGCGTAGCGCTCCATAAAACGCTCGCCCTCGGAATTGACGAGATAGCCGCCTTCGCCGCGCGCGCCTTCGGTGACGAGGCAACCCGAACCGTAAATGCCGGTCGGGTGGAACTGGATGAACTCCATGTCCTGCAGCGGCAGCCCGGCGCGCAACGCCATGGCGCCGCCGTCGCCGGTGCAGGTATGCGCCGAGGTGCAGGAGGCATAGGCGCGGCCGTAACCGCCGGTGGCGAGAATGGTGGTCTGGGCGCGAAAACGGTGCAGCGTGCCGTCGTCGAGTTTCAGCGCGATAACGCCGCGGCAGACGCCCTGGTCGTCCATGATCAAGTCGATGGCGAAGAACTCGATGTAGAATTCCGCGGAATGACGCAGCGCCTGGCCGTACATGGTGTGCAGCATGGCGTGGCCGGTGCGGTCGGCGGCGGCACAGGTGCGCTGCGCCTGGCCCTTGCCGTAGTCCAGCGTCATGCCGCCGAACGGGCGCTGATAGATCTTGCCGTCTTCGGTGCGCGAGAACGGCACGCCCCAATGCTCGAGTTCGTAGACCGCCTCGGGCGCGTTGCGCACCATGTATTCGATCGCGTCCTGGTCGCCGAGCCAGTCCGACCCCTTGACGGTGTCGTACATATGCCAGCGCCAGTTATCCTCGTGCATGTTGCCGAGCGCGGCCGAGATGCCGCCCTGCGCCGCTACCGTATGCGAGCGGGTCGGAAAAACCTTGGTGATGCAGGCGGTGCGCAGGCCGGCCTCGCTGCAGCCGACCACGGCGCGCAGGCCGGCGCCGCCGGCGCCGACCACGACGACATCGAAGGTGTGATCTTCGATCGGATAGGCGTGGCCGTTGGTGAAGCCACCATTGCCGTTTGCGGCCTTGCCGTTGCCATCAGCCGCCATGGGCTACACTCCGGATGACAGTTTGAGGATGGCGTAGATCGAGGCCAGCGCCACCGCGAACGAGAAGAAATTATTGGCCATGATGATGGCAAGCTTCAGCTTCTCGTTATGGATGTAATCCTCGACCACCACCTGCATGCCGATCTTCATGTGCCAGGCGCTGGCGATGATGAACAATAGCAGGATGATCGCGATCGGCAGCGAACCGAGAATCTGCGCGGCCCCGGCCTGATTGCGGCCGAGCAGCATCATGACGATCACGATGACCGGCACGATCAGCAGCGTCATCGCAACGGCGGTCATGCGCTGGCGCCAGAAATCGGATGTGCCGGAATGCGAGGCGCCGAGGCTGCGGACGCGGGCCAGCGGCGTGCGCATGGTTTTGGCGGCGGGAGAATCCGGCGCGGTCATCGTCCGCCTCCGATCGCATAGGCCGCGATCCACAGCAGCACCGTCAGCGAAATGCCGCCGATCAGCGCGCCCCACGTCAGCGCCTCACGCTCGCTGGCCTTGAAGCCGTAGCCGAGGTCCCAGACGAAATGCCTGAGACCGCTGAGCAGGTGATGCAGCAGCGCCCAAGTATATCCGAACACGATCAGCCGGCCGATGATACTGCCGGTAAAAGCCTGCACATTGGCGTAGGCGCCGGGGCCGGAGGCCGCCGCGATCAGCCACCACGCCAGCAGCAGGGTGCCGAAATACAGCGCCACGCCGGTGGCGCGATGGACGATGGACAGCGCCATCGTCAGGGTCCAGCGATAGGTCTGCAAATGCGGCGAAAGCGGTCGTTCGATCCTGGCGGTCATCGGCGGCTTTTGACGGTTGGCGGGCCGGCGGGGGCCCTTCGGGGATCGCGATAGACGAATTCTATTTACGAAGTCGAAACAGTGAGCGCAACGGCGAAATCCGCCGTTTGCGAATGAATGTTCATAGCTT
>Ga0193699_10000274_pt1 | contig 23461 bp, 20 predicted proteins | sample L3c2metaG_FD_160095 | JGI IMG/M metagenome (GOLD analysis project Ga0193699, IMG submission 160095) | Soil microbial communities from a riparian zone of the East river system, Colorado, United States - L3c2 | ecosystem: Environmental > Terrestrial > Soil > Riparian zone | place: USA: East...
GCGAGCAGCACCAAGAATCATGATCGCGCCGATCGCTACCGGAATACCCAGAGCCAGGAGCCACGGCGCCCACGCCGGTGTTTCTCCTGGCAGCAGTGCTGCGAGATATCCAACCGCGATCGCCAGAATTCCTACAATCAGCGCGCCAAGCGAGGCGCGCCTGGTCGTATCTGCGGCTTTTGGAGCGGCCGACTCAGTCATCCGCACACTGTTAGAGGAGGGCAAGTAGCGCGAATGTAGCTAGCCAGTGTTCACCCATGTAATCACCAGCAACATGCGGCAAGCTCGCCCTGAGATGTGTTTCAGCGGCTTCGAGCGCAATCGTCCGCCGCTGATCGCTCGCCGGCCAGGTGGACGCGATCGAGCGCCAGCACCATGCACGGGTGAGATTCAATCCGTCGAGATGAGCGATTTTGCCATCGCTGCGATCGCTTACGATCGCGGGAGTGAACAGCGTCTCCGGTTGCCGATCCCGCAGCTTCGGCAGAAATGCATCGAGCCAGCGCGAGAATTCATCGGCACCCAACGCTCTTCGCATGCACTCGGCTTCCATGAGCGCGGATGAAAGAAAATCGTCTCCGCCGGGCTCCCACGCCTGGCAGTCCGAATCACGGCCATACCAATCGCGGGCTTTGGTAACGAGGACGTTACGAAGCGACGGGTTGCTCACGACGTCGGCGTACTCGAGGGCAAGAGCCACGGAAAACGCACTGTTGAAGTGAGTTCCAACCCGCGTCGGGTATGTCGCCTTGGGAAGAAACGCGAGGAAGCGATCGACGAATGCCGCAGTGAGGGGCGCCAACGCTTCACGCCATTTTTTCGCGTGATCACTCCCGTGTCGGTCCAGCTCTGCGGCAAGCATTAGGAGCCACGCCCATCCATAGGGGCGCTCGAATGTCCCCCGCAGCGGCTGATCGAGGTAGTCCACCTCCGCGTCGACTTTCGCAGTGGTGAGCTGGGCATCGAAGAGCTTCTCGATCTTCCGCACGTCGCCAGCTTGGGGGAAAAGCCGCAGGACCGTCGCGAGGAGCCAGTAGGCGTGTACGCACGAATGCCAGTCGAAGCTCCCGAAAAACACAGGATGCAAATCGCGCGGCTCTTTCAAATCGAGAGGACCGTTCAGAACGTGCTGGATGTGGTTCGGATATTCCCGTGTCACGTGCTTGAGCGCGAGGCCCGCGAATTTCGAAGCCATCGCGGGGGTGAGAGTCGTCGCGCTCAATGCCGGAACACCAGGAAGTACATCAACAGTATGTTCGCGGCGAGAAGCATCAGCGCAGTCGGGATCTGCACTTTGATCACCGCGTTCTCGTCCGGCAGCTCGAGCAGCGCGGTAGGGACGATGTTGAAGTTGGCCGCCATCGGAGTCATCAGCGTGCCGCAGAATCCAGACAACATCCCGATCGCCGCCATGATCGTAGGATCGCCCCCGAATCGCTGAACGATCAGCGGTAACCCGATTCCCGCTGTCATGACTGGAAAAGCGGCGAACGCGTTCCCCATGATCATCGTGAAGACCGCCATTCCGATCGCGTAGGTCATGACGACCACCAGAGCATTGTCGAGCGGGATCCAGCGTTCGGCGATTCCGGTTACGACGTTTCCGACACCGGCGATGGCGAACAACGCGCCAAGCGCGGCCAACATCTGGGGCAGGACCGCGGCCCATCCGACGGCGTCGAGCAGCCGCCGGGCTTCCTTGATCGGAGCCAGGAGCGGTGGCCTGAGCATCGCCATTCCAACCGCTAGAGCGATGAGAGTTGCAATCGCGAGTGAGATGACCGTCACCTGCTTGAGATCGACGATCGGAGACCCATTCACGTTGATCTTCTTGAAAAGGATCGTTCCAAGAACAGTCACGAGGGGAATCGTAAGGGCAGGAATGAACAGCTTGTTGCCCCACGCCCTTGCGCTCGCCTCTCGTTCTTCTCTCGTTGCACTCTCTTTCTTGCCCTGACCCAGCCCGCGAATGCTCGCCACCAGAACCATTCCAATCACAAGGAAGCCGTTGGCGATGTCGGGCAGGTGCGTTCCGGCGAGGAACGTGAGAGCGTAGATCCCCCAGAACGCGGTATTGTTGAGGCGCCGAGGGTTGGTAGCGTCACGCGCGTTGATGATCGCGACGCCGAGCATCATCAGTCCCGTAAGCCAATAGACGTGCTCGAGAGTGATCACGCCTTGTCCGTCTCTCGCGCAATGTCCGCGCGCAGGGACCGATCGAGCAGCAGCAGTCTCGTGCAATGGATTACGAAGGCGCAGATGGCGGTCGGAATTGCCCAGATCGCGAGCTGCGTCGGCTCGACACGAATCCCGTTTTGTTCGAGGAATCCTCTGATGAGAAGTATCGACCCGATCGCGATGAAGATGTCTTCGCCAAAGAAAAGCGCGATGTTGTCGACGGCGGCGGCGTTCGCCCGGATCTTGTGCCGCACTTTCTCCGGAAGCTCGCCGTACTGATTCTCCGCCGCGCCCTCCGCCATGGGCGCGATCAGCGGCCGTACCATCTGCGCGTGTCCGCCCAGTGAAGTGAGGCCAAGCGCCGCTGTGATCTGGCGGATCGTGAAGTAGACGAGCAGCACGCGCGACGCAGTAGCGGCACGCAGGCCCGCGACGACACCGCGGGCGCGCTCCTTCAGTCCCGCGTGCTCGAGCAGTCCAATCACTGGCAGGACCAACCAGACGATGGCGACGTAGCGGCTGGTAATGAACGCTTTTCCGAACGCGGCTATGACCTCGAGGGGCCCGAGACCGCTCGCGATGCCCGTCGCGAGACCAGCGATCGTAACGACGAGGAGCGGATTGATCCGGAGGACAAATCCGATGACGACTATGACGATGCCGACGAGAGTGAGCATGAGCGGTGGTGGATTGGCCGCTCAAGTATACTGAAGACCCACCCCTCCCGCGTTCAGGCGGGAATCAGATCCGCTCTAACTCCATCCAGAGAAGGCGACGCTTTAGCCTCCGTCACTTGGTCTGGCTTGAACACGAGCATCGACATTCTCGTCGAATGCATTATCGCGTCGGCGACGCTGCCGTGAAGTACTCTGTTGAGTCCACCGCGTCCGTGCGTTGCGATCGCAATCAGGTCGGCCTTCTCGCGGCTCGCAAAATCGCCGATGGCGCCGGCGATATTCTCGCTGATCACAATGTCGGTCGTTACCGGCACGCCGGTACGACGGAGGCCGCCGGCGATCCTGAACAGATACGACTGCGCGACCGAGATATCCTTATCCCACCACGGCAGGCTGGGGTCGGCGATCTCTCTCTGCGAGTAAGACTGTGGAACGAGAACATTGAGGAGCGTGATCTCCGCGTCTTCGAGCTGCGCCAGCGTCAGCACTCGCGGGAGAATCTGCTCAGCGAGTGACGACCCATCGAGTGGAACGACTATGCGCCTGAACACCTCGCGGACCTGCGGGTTCAGATAGCTCATTGAAGGTTTCACGACCAGAACGGGAATCGTCGTGTGGCGGATCAGCGAGTCGGTTACGCTGCCCAATGAGAGTCTCGACAGACCGCTGCGTGCGTGAGTGCTGATGACAATCAGATCGACGTCGTTGCGGCGGGCATACCCTTGGAGAACATCGTTGATCGGCCCAGCGTGCAGATCGACCCTGATGTCCGCCTTCGACGCAGCTCTGCACTCGGCCGCTAGCGCATAGAGCTCGCTCAGAGCCCGTTCGCGTTCGCTGAACACGAGGTCGGGTGCGACGACCGCACCTTCAGTTGTCGCAGCCATTTCGAAGAACGATCCCGTCGCTAGAACACGCACCAGGCGGACCTTCGCTTCGCTCCGTTCTGCTATTCTGAGCGCGACCCGGATTGCCTCGCGGTCGAAGCCGGAGCCATCGGTGGGGACCATGATCACTTTATACATGAGGATCTCCTAGTTGCCCGCTTTCCTGCACGGGCTGTTTTGTGAATCGATCGTCAGTATTGCGGTTCCGATTACGGGCATTGTGCTCTCGATTCTCGCCGGCAATCTGCAATCATCGTCGGTCAGATAGATCTTGATGACGCCCTCGCCTTTGTAGTGTCGGGGATCGCGCACGCGCATCTCGACCCGGAACACCCGCAGCTCTCCCATCGGAGTCGGAATGATCTCGCGGCGGATGACGCTCACCGTGACTGGGTTCCTGGCGGTGTCGAAATGGCGGTCGAAGCTGTACGTCGCTCCCGGGGTCATTGGAAGTGTGCGGATGAAATACATGAATGACAGCTCGTCCAGCGGTGTGCTGGTCGGGCTCTGGTTGATTTCACCTCTTGCAGATTTCCATTCCTTCTGATCGGGGAACAGGTCGACTGCTTCGTCGTTGCGCGTGAGGGGATTCGCCTCGTGCTTGAAGTAGCGGAGGGAGGAGCCTCGGAGCGGATCGAACCATGACGAGCTGCGGCTGACTGCAGTAATGAACGCGACGCGAATCTTGGAGTCGAACCGCAGGACGTATGTGCTGACTCCGCGGACATCGACCGGACCTTCGATCCACATCGTCGCCGTTCCGATCTTGCCGCCGCTTCCGACACGGACCTCGTACGTGAGCTTCTCTCCAATGGAGAAGGGCAAAGCGACATTCTCCGATGGCGCCGGAGTGCCAGCGCACACACCGAGCACGGCCAGAGCCATGAATCCGGGTTGACTGAGCTTGATGGCACGTCGTGCGCCTCGCGGGACGCAGATCGCCCGTGCCGGAACTAGAGAGGTCAGGAACATGCCCCAAGATGCGACCCTTCCGTTCCGCCAACTGTCAGGGAGCACGATTCAATCTTGTAGGGGTTTCCCTCAAAACAGCATGGTGATTCCGCGTCGAAAGTTCAGCGACATACCCGCGAAGGTTCGGGTGAAGTCCGACAGTTGGGCACCCTCGCCCCTCGTATCCTCATAGCACGAAACAACTCGACTCACAAACTGAGGATATGAAGATGAGAAAGACTCTATTGACCATTGCAGCGCTCACGGCAGCGACCGCTACCGCAGGAGCACAGGGTGCAAGCGCGATTCGACTTCGCCTTTTGCCCGGCACCGAGCTGAGCATCGAAGGGACGTCGAATGTCCACGACTTTCACTGCAAGACCAACAAGATCAACGCTTACATAGATGTAGATCCGGGTTACACCAAGGACCTGACCAAGGTCGCCCGTCCGATCGTGAGCGTGCAGGTGAACGTCGCCGTGAAGAGTCTGTCGTGCGGCAACAAGAAAATGGATGAGAACATGTACGCCACGCTCAAGGCTGACGAGAACCAACTGATCAAATACAGGCTCTCCGGCTACGACATCCTCAATGGCACCACGACTGGCTTCGCCGCCAAGACGAACGGAACGCTGACGATCATGGGCAAGGACAAGATCGTCGCGATGAAGATCGACGCCACACGCTTCGCTGAAGGGAAAGCGACCGCGCAGGGTGAGGAGACGCTCCTTATGACCGACTTCGGCATCAAGCCGCCAAGCTTCATGTTTGGAACGATGAAGGTTGGAAACGAGGTCAAGGTCAAGTTCAATCTGAGCGTCGGCCCTGAATTGATTGCCCAACTCACTGCTGCAACTACCCAGCGATAACCCGCAACTACACGAGATCAAACAGGAGATGACAATGAAACGCTCTATCGTAATCCTCGGTGCCTTGTTCGCGACGGTCGCATTCGCGCCTCGCTCGAGCGCTCAGGCAAGCAAGATGGGTGTCGGTATCACCGTGCGAGAGCCGGCAACGATCGATACCATGCCCGTACCGGAGGCCGCAGTACTAAAAATCGCGGCGCCCGATTCGGCCACTATTGACACAGTGAAAAAGATTGGCAAGAAAGGAATACAGAACTTCCTTTCGACCGCACCCGGGATCGAGATGCAGAACTATCGCGCCGAAGACAAGCGCGGCATCAACGTCTTCGAAGCGCCGAAGGACGACGCAGTAGCCTACCAGGGATTCAAGCTCCAGTGGGGCGCTGCGTTTACGCAGCAGTACCAAGGGCTCGACCACAGCAACACCGCGGCTCCTAACCTGGTCACTACTGCCGGCGTCACGACAAATACGAATCAGCTGATTCGTATCGGACACGGCCCGAACAACGCGACCGCCAATCTCTACCTGAATGGTCAGCTCGCACCCGGCATTCGTGTCGCGATGACAACCTACTCCTCGGCTCGGCACCACAACGAGACGTGGGTCAAGGACGGCTATCTGCTCGTCGATGCTTCGCCGATCGACTGGGCACCGCTCAACAACATCATGAAGTACGTGACGATTCGCGCCGGGCACTTCGAGATCAACTACGGAGATGCCCACTTCCGCCGCAGCGACAACGGCAACTCCATCCGCAACGCGCTCGTCGGCAACTATATAATGGATGCCTTCACGACCGAAGTTGGCGGTGAAGTCTACGTCCGCGCCAATGGTTTCCTGGCGATGGCCGGCGTCACGGGCGGCGAGAGCCGTGGGATGATCACGAATCCCCAGAAGCGGGCCCCGAGCTACCTGACCAAGATCGGTTACGACAAGCAGTTCAGCGACAACTTCCGCTTCCGGCTCACCGGCTCGGAATACGCGACCGCGAGCTCGGTAAGCAACACGCTGTTCAGCGGCGACAGAGCTGGATCGCGGTACTACGACGTGCTGCAGAACACCGCCTCGACCGAGGCAGCGCAAGCTTGGTCCGGTGCAATTCAGCCGGGCTTGAGCAACAGCATTCACTCGTATGTCATCAACCCGTTCATCCAGCTCCACGGATTCGAGTTCTTCGGCAATTTCGAGAGAGCAAAGGGCCGCGCCGCTACTGAAACGGCCAACCGCACCTGGAAGCAGAACGTTGGAGAAGTGGTGTACCGCTTCCTGCCTGACCAGCGGCTGTACGTCGCCGCGCGCTACAACTCGGTGAAGGGTCAGCTCACCGTCGGTTCGCCTGACGTGTCAGTCAAGCGCACGCAAGTCGGCGGTGGATGGTTCCTCACCCCCAACCTCCTCACCAAGCTCGAGTACGTGAACCAGAAGTACCTCGATTTCCCGACGACCGATATCCGAAACGGCGGGAAGTTCAAAGGGTTCATGGTCGAGGGCGTTGTGGCCTTTTGACCGACACGTATCGCCGCGGACTTTGGTCCGCGGCGATACGTGTTTTTCTGCCCCACCAGCGATGATCGCTGGCAGTATTGGAGACGCGACACATGACATCGAACCAGTACCTCTTACCTACTTCTCCCGACATTGTCCCGGCCCTGGGCGTGTTAGGCCGGGCCCAGTGTGAGGCGGTTCTGCACCGGAATGTTGTCGGCCGCCTCGGCTTCACGCTCCACGACCGTGTCAACATCACTCCGGTTCATTTCGCCTACCAGGAAGGCTGGATCTACGGACGCACACAGCCATGCGGAAAGCTTTTACCGATACTCCGTAACCGGCGAGTTGCCTTCGAAGTCGACGAACACCAGGATCTCTTCGACTGGAACAGCGTCGTCGTCCATGGTCCGCTCTACCTGATCGAGCCCGAGACCAGCCAAACCGAGGAGACAACCTACGCCATCGCACTACGACTGCTGCGACGGATCCTCCCCTCGACGTTTTCTGACACGGACCCGGTACCATTTCGAAATCAGCTCTTCCGGATTCAGGTGTCTGAGATTTCGGGCCGTTTCTCGGAACACGGTGGAAGTTCGATCCCGGCACGAAACGCCCCGATTCGCGACGAACGAGCAACACCTGAGGCCGATGCGGCGCTGCGCGCCAATGCGCTCCTGGCTGTAAACCACGTGCTGCCAACTACTGCTTCACAGGTTCAGATAGATGCCTTCGACGGAGTTATCGTCCTCACAGGAGTAGTAGAGAGTCCATTGGACCGGATTGCGCTCGAGCGCGAGGTGTTACGTGCACGGAACGTGAGAGCGGTCGTACAGCAGATCGAGACGGCTGCACCGGAGCAGCGTCGTCCGGAGCCGCCCGAGGTTGCACGCGCCGCAATCAGACAGCTCGACGCCGGTTCGCCGCTCACGGGCGCGAACATCAAGGTCGTGATCGAGCACGAGTGGGTACGCGTTGAGGGCACCGTCGCCACGAGCGAACTGCGTGATGAAGTGATCAGACGCCTTCGCAACGTGGACGGCTCGAGAGGAGTGATCGATCGAGTTCATGTGTTGACGGCCGCCACGGCGAGAAGGTGAGGAAGTCCCCTACAAACAAACCTCCGTACGCTGACAGAACTGGTGAGCGCGAAGCCTGAGCTTGCAGGAGACGGAGCAGGAGGATTTATGAAGGCCGTTTTGGATCAGAAGACCACAGAACCCGCGCGCCATGGCTCGGCAAGAACGAAAACGCCAATCGTGGTGGCGACAGACGGAACATCTCAGTCAGAGCAGGCGATTGCGATCGCGAGAGTCCTCGCCGCCAGGGACGGCTCCGAAATACGGGTCGTCACCGTCGTTGACCACCTTCCACTCCCATGGGGTGGCATCGATAGCCACCTCGTCGCCGAGTACGAGAAATCGCTCAAGGTGGAGGCGATCGCGAAAGCAAAGCGCCAGGTTGCGTCTCTCGGCTTCGAGTCCTGGCCTGTCGGCGTGGAGACCGGTGATCCAGCCACAAGAATCACAGCGCTCGCAAAAGATCTCGACGCCCGACTCGTCCTGGTCGGACTTGGCGGTCATGGAGCGGCTGCGCGCCTCTTTGGCAGTGAGACCGCGCTCCGCTTAGTCCGTGTGAGTCACACTCCCGTGTTCGCGGTTGCGGCACAGCTTCGCGAACTGCCCCGCCGAATCGTAGTTGCCATGGATTTCAGCGAAGCGAGCATCGAGGCCGCACGACTGGCGCTCGAGCTCGCGGCGAAGGATGCTACCGTGAGTCTGGTGCACGTCGTTCCATGGGAGCGCAGAGAGTACATACCGGAGGATTGGTTCCGCGCGCACGAGCAGAGAGTGGGTGGCGAGCTCACGCGCGTCATTCGATGGCTCGACGAGAAGAGAGAGTCCCACATTTCGCCGCGGATTCTCTATGGAAAACCTGCATCGGCGCTTCTCGCATACGCCGAACAATTCGGCGCGGACCTTCTAGTAGCCGGCAGTCACGGTCGGAGCTTGGTCGGAAGATTGGTCGCTGGTCAAACGATTGCCAAACTCATTCGTGGTGCTCGTTGCTCGGTCCTGGTTCTGCCCGCTGCGGCCGCGTTTCGCCTCTTCGAGACATCGGCATCATCCGACATTTCATTGGCAAACGCCAGGGAATGGGGGAACAAGCTCGATGAATTCTCCCGCCGGAATCAGTCGCGCCGTGGTCGCTTGGAAATCGACTCACTCGATACAGGAGCACAGGTGGAGATGTCGGGATATCGTTTTCTCGGCGCATTCTATGAGCCGCGCCACGACCGGGCCATGCTCATGTTCGGTGATGGGAGCTCTGACGGCGCACATCTGGTGCGGAGCGTCTCGCATGTAAAGTCAGTGGATGTCCTGCGCGGAACGGGCCGGCGTGACGCGGACGTGGCTCTTTCGATCAAACACGACGGTGGACAGACGCTGCTCGTGCTCGATGACCCGAAGGACACTGTGGAGACGCGCTGATGCCATTGAATGTCAGAGAGGTCGTGGGCGCGAAGCCTCCTCCAGTCCGGCCCAGGCCGGAAAAGGCAATCCAATCGACCCGAGCGTCGGTGAGGCGAACCCTCTTGAAAGCTGTTCAGACGCGGAGTGACTGGAGAGCTCTATTTTCAGTCACTCCGCGTCACGAGTAGGGAAAAGGACGCAGTCGTTCCCTCACCTGGCGTGCTCTCGATCCATATTCTGCCGCCGTGCCCCTCGACGATGCCTTTCGCGATCGCCAGTCCGAGCCCCGCCCCTTCCCTGTCCGTACGGGACGATTGCCAATAGCGATCGAACACATTCGGGAGCTGGTCTGCCGAGATTCCAGTTCCGTTGTCGATCACAGAGACGATCACCTCTTCGCCTGTTGCCTTTGTGCGGACGATGATCCTGCCCCCAGATGGTGTGAACTTGATCGCGTTTCCGACGAGATTGGAGACGGTTTGTTGAATTCGCTCACGGTCGGCGAGGACTTTGGGCAGCCCCACTTCCAGCTGCAGGTCCAGCTTGATCGCTTTCTCCTCCACGAGTGGGAGGAGAGTCTCCAGTGAGCCTGTCAACAACGATGATGGATCTGTGGGCTCCTGGTGAATCATCAACTTCCCCGCGTCGAGTCGGCTTACAACGAGCAGATCTCTTATCAATCCATCCATTTGCTCCGCTGCCTTCGCAATCAGAAGCATGTTCTCGGTCTGGCCAGTTCCGTCATTAGCCATCTCAGCAAGCACCGCCCGGCTCAGCATTTTCACGGCGGCAACCGGGTTTCTGAGATCGTGTGAAACAACGCCGACTATCTCTTCGCGGGAACGAAGGCTCGCTCTCACCGTGTCGAGCAGCAGCGAGTTGTCGAGCGCGAGAGCCGCCAGGCGCGCGAGATCTTCCGCGAACGCGAGATCGTCGCCATCAAAGCTGCGGCTACTGCGAAAAAGGCTGAGCACCCCTATCAAGTGTCCCCGAGCGATCAACGGCAGAAACAGCGCCGTCTCGGGATTCATCATTTTCAGGCCCGCGATGTAAAACGCGTTCGTGCTCGTTTCGATGATGCGCGCCGCGGCATCCGAACGCAGCAGCACTGGAGCTTGAGTTCGAAGTATCTCGGAGAGCGGGTGAGCCGGCGGCGGCCGTCGCACTCCCGCTGAGGTTATTCTCCGCAGCAGCTCGTCGATCTCGGGATCCGAGTGTGCCACAGCGCCTGCGCGGTACCCATCACCGGAACGATTCTCGAGGATGCATCCATCAGCGAGAGTTGGAACCGCGAGACGGGCGACATTGTCGAGAACCTCACCTGACCCGAACGAAGACGCCAGTTTTTCTCCAGCCGACGCAAGAAATGCCTGGCGCTGCTCGAACTTCTTTCGAACCGAGACATCCCTGAGTACAACAGCGTAGATGACCCTGTCGTCTTGATGCACCTGGGAAATGGCAGCCTCTGCCGCGAACTCTTGTCCGCTCCTGCGTACGCCGGCAATCTCTCGCCGCTCACCCATTCGGCGAGCGGTCACATTCGATCGGCCGAAAGCCGCGACGTGGCTCGCGTGAGTCGCCCGATGACGCTCTGGCAGCAGCATCTCTATACGCTGTCCGAGGACTTCCGCCGACGACCAGCCGAAGATTTGCTCCGCGCCGCTGTTGAAGAACGTGATGCGCTGGAATTCATCCATGCAGATGATCGCATCCGCCGCAATCCCGACGATCTCAGCGAGTATGTCGTGGGTTATCCGATCGGCCATGCTGTGTAGGGGGTTTCCTTACCGAGAATGTAGCGGTTCCTCCCGAATTAATCCTCCATCTCACGACAGAGCAAATCGTTTCTCAATCGTAGTTTCCGTGAGACGAGAGACGAACTATCCAGGAGACCTGCAATGTCTGAAAGTAACAATACATCGAAGGTGACAGCGCTTTTCGCGAAGGCAGGATCGCGGCGCGACTTTCTGCGCAATACCGCGCTCACAGCAATCGCGGGAGGAGCTGTCGCGGCCTGCGCGGGTGATTCAAGCGCGCAGTCGACCAAGGTCGGTGCAGCTGACCACAGCGGCGGCACTATGGCTCCCAATCCCGCGCCGCTCTCTCCAGCGGCCGCGGCGGAAGCAATGGACAAGATGCACGAGGCTGGCGTCAAGGCATTTCCAGCAAAGACTGCTGGAAAGGGGAATCAGCTACTCAATCCGCGCATCGAAAAAGGCGTAAAGATCTACGAGCTGACAGCCCGGAAAATCCGTTGGGAAACCATGCCCGGCCAAACGGTCGAAGCCTGGGCGTACAACGACCAGATTCCAGGCCCACAGATCAGGGTCCGTGAAGGCGACCGCGTACGCCTGGTTCTAAAGAATGAGCTTCCCGAGTCAACCGCAGTCCACTTTCACGGAGTTGAGGTCCCAAACGATCAGGATGGCGTGCCATTCATCACGCAGCCCCCAATCAAGTCCGGTCAGACCTACGCATACGAATTCACCGCGCCGAATCCTGGGTCGCACATGTACCACTCGCACCACAACGCTGCGACTCAAGTCGGACTCGGACTGCTCGGAGCTTTCATCATCGAGCCGAAAAATCCTGCACCAATCGAAAGAGCCGATCTGGATTACGTGCTGGTTCTCAACGATGGCATGCACGGCTACACGCTCAACGGCAAGAGTTTTCCCGCCACAGAGCCCGTCGTCGCCAAGCTGGGACAGAAGCTCCGTCTCCGTTTCATGAACGAGGGCATGATGATTCACCCCATGCACCTCCACGGAATGCACATGACCGTGATCGCGAAGGATGGCTGGCTACAGCCCGCGCCGTGGAAGTGTGATACCCTGAACATTGCGCCAGGAGAGCGTTGGGACGTGATCGTGAACTGCAACAATCCCGGAACCTGGGCATTCCACTGCCACATCCTGCCACACGCCGAGTCGGACCACGGAATGTTCGGCATGGTGACCGCGCTCATTGTGAAGTGAGGATGAGATGACCGTGACCCACGTCTTTACTCGCGCACCCGGGAACGTGCGTGACCGGTCTGCAACCAGGATTCCATCGTGGGTCCGGGCGATTCTCGCGATACACCTCCAGACAAAGGTGCTGGGCGTGAATCTCGTCATTCTGGGAATCACCGCGGCAGCTCTTTGGGGGTTTCCGGGCGCTGGAGCCGAAAGCCCACAAGACCTCCTTATTGTATTCGGCGCGTTGATTGTTGGCGCGTGCGTGAGTTACGCGCTGGTTCGCGTGGCGCTCAAGCCAATCGATGACCTCGAGCATGTCGCCCGACGCGTGTCACAGGGACGACTGAGCGAGAGAGTTCCACCATCGCTCGTAGCCGACTCAGGGCTCGCACACCTCGGTGCGACGATGAACGAGATGCTAGACACTCTTTCCGCCAGCCGCGACCGCATGCGAAAGCTCGGCGCGGATGCCGTATACGCGCAGGAAAGAGAGCGCGCTCAGGTCGCCCGCGAACTGCAGGATTCTGTAGCACAGACCCTGGCCGCAGCGAGCTTCCAGATCGCTGCAGCAATCAACGACATCGGGAGGAACGCCGGAACCGCCTACCTGACGGATGCTCGCGAGCTGCTGCGTGCCGCACTCGAGGAGATCAGAAATTTGTCGAGATCCCTGTATCCCCGTGTGGCCGAGGATCTTGGCTTGCCGGCCGCGCTCGAAGCGTTGGGAGACGCAACCAGACAGCGCTCACTGATCGACGTGAAGGTACGCACGGACATTGTTGGAGTAATAATCCCGGTGCGCATGTTCGCGACCTTGTACCGTGTGGCTCAGGAAGCTTTGCGGAACGTCGAGAAGCACGCCGACGCTCGCGCGGTAACTGTGTCACTCTCGGCGCGGCCGGGCATGGTGGAGCTCGAGATCGTCGACGACGGATGTGGATTCGACAGCCAGGTCACAACGGCGCGAGCCAATTCCGCCCTCGGGCGGATTCGGGAGCGACTCTCGCTAGCAGGCGGAGAGTTGCATATTGATAGTACGCGGGATTCTGGCACTCGCGTCGTGGCGCGGATCAGAATGGAGACGGAGGCGGCTTGAAGGATGGCGTGATCACTGTTGTTCTCGTTGACGACCACGCCGTCGTGCGCGCCGGGCTCAAGGCCGTGCTCGGCACCGCGAAGGACATCAAGGTCGTCGGCGAAGGATCAACCGGTAAGGACGCGATTTCGCTCGCGGCTCGGCTGGATCCCGATGTAATCGTTATGGATCTTTCGATGGGAGAAATGGACGGAACCACGGCCACCAGGGCGCTGGTCAGTGCGCAGACCCGATCGCGGATCCTCATCCTCACGATGCACGCCGAAGATTCGTATCTCGTCCCCCTCCTCGAGGCCGGCGCGAACGGCTACCTGGTCAAGAGTGCTGCCGACCGTGAGCTCATCGACGCCGTGCGGGCTGTAGCGCACGGTGATGTCTACATGCAGCCCTCCGCGGCGCGGGCGCTCGCGCAGCGAATCCAGAGGAAGGCTGAGCACATGGACGAGCGCACGAAATATGAGAAGCTCACCGAGCGCGAGCAGAACGTTCTTCGCTACGTCGCCCGCGGATACAGCGCCCCTGAGATCGGAGAGAAGCTGTTCATCAGCCCCAAGACGGTGGACACTTACAAGCAGCGCATCAACGAGAAACTCGGCCTCGCGCACCGCTCAGACTACGTGGATTTCGCGTTGAAGATAGGCCTGTTGGCGGATTAGGAACGCTGGCTAACAGATCAATCAGGAGAGAGAGGCGCCGGTCAGAATCGAACTGACGAATAGCAGATTTGCAGTCTGCCGCCTTACCACTTGGCCACGGCGCCGTGCAACAAAGTTATCCGGTCTTGAGCCCCCAGAGCAATCGCGCCGCGAAGATGCCGAGTACCAATCCGGCACCGACGATCAACACCAGCACAATTACCGCGAGAGCAGTCGCTCCGATCACATGCCGGGCCTCGCGTGCGGGTGCGGCCGTCACCGCAAGGTGACGCTCGAGTAGCGCAACGTTCTTTATGTTCGCCTTCCACGCCGCGTCGAACAAATCCCCCAGCGCCGGAACCGAGCCCACCAGCGTATCGATGCCCACGTTTGCGAGCATCCTCGCCAGAGTAAGCGTCGACACTTCGGCCCGTGCTGCTTCCAGAATGATGTAACCGGATAGCACGCCGCCAATCAGGTCTCCAACTACCGGAATCAACCCGACGATCGCATCGAAGCCGAACCTCCAGCTGGTGCCCGGAATTTGTATGGAGTTGTCGAGAAGCTGCGCGAGCGTGCGAATCCTGCGGGCTCTCGCTGCATCAATGACATGCGCCGTTTCTGAAGACCGCGCGGGAAATTGTGGATTCGTTCTGCTCACCGCGATTCCTTCGCCTCGAGCGCCGACATTCGCTTGACTCCGGGATAGGGCTGCTCGCCTTTTATCGCGCCCCAGAGGATGCGGTTGAAGAGATCATCGTTCGACGTATCCTCTTTCTCCAGGGTCAGTTTTTTCGACGCTTCAGCCAGCGCGCCGCGCTTCGGATTCTTCTCGTCGAGCGGGACGCCTGGCTTAAGCGCAACGTACGGCGTCAGATCGGCCGTCGTCTCCCAGATCTCCCGCAGGGGCCGCCCGTAATGATCGAATTGCGACATCCGGCCGAGGCCGAGAATATCCTCGATCGTAGCGAGCACATCGGTCGTATTCGCGAATCGATGGAAAACTCCTCCCCTGTTGTACGGCGAGATCACCAGCAGCGGTGAGCGGTGCGAGTCTACGTGATCCGGCCCATCCTGCGCATCGTCCTCGAGCACGAATACCACTGTGCTCTTCCAGAACGGACTCTTCGTAAGCGCTTCGATGATCCTTCCCAACGCCAGATCATTGTCAGCCATGTAAGCGCGCGGCGTTGGACTGCCGGCACGCGCTCCTGAAGTATGATCGTTAGGCAGCCGTACAAACTCGAGCGCCGGTAGGTTTCCAGCTCGGACGAATTCCTGAAACTCCTTCAGCCAGATGTCGGCGCGTAACTGATCGGGGACCTGCATGGCGAAACCCGGATACGTCGTGTTCGTGTGGGCAGCGAGAGCTGGCTTCGTCGCCGTGTACGCTGGCGGCTTCAACCCGGTTGGATCGTCCGGCTCGTCGACAAACTCGCCGTAGTTTCTGTACGAGATCCCGGCGCGGTCCGCCAGATTCCACAGGTATCCGCTCGACGGCTCCGCCACATCATCCTCGGGCATGACGCCGCGATTGAATCCCTCGTAATCGTAACCCCGGCCCCGGTTGGAATAGTTCGACGGTATCGTCTTCTCCGAATAGTCGGTGACGTACGCCGCCATCGACCAATTGTGTCCGTCCGGACTCACCTCGGCGTTGACGAAAAACCTGTCGAAGATTCCAAACCGCTCGGCCAGTGCGTGGTGATTGGGTGACACCGCGCGCGGGAAGAAGACAAGTGATGGATCGCCATCCGCCTGCGGTAGGTCGCCAAAAATCTGATCGTAGGTGCGGTTCTCCTTGATGATGTAGATCACGTGCTCGAATGGCGGATACTTCTTGTCGCGTTGTTCGGCATTCCATCCGTTCGCCGTGGCGACTCGCTGTGAATAGCCGGCGAAATCGGACGTACCCGCCTTTGCCGCGGGGACGATCGTGAGAGTGCCGTTGATCTGACCCAACGTGTAGTCCGGAGAGTTCGGCGGGTGTGAACGTCCTGGCTGCCAGTGCCCCGGATTGGGACGAGCGCCGCGTCCTTTGCCACTGACCACCAACAGATCTGCACCATCAACCGCCACGGCGGACGGATACCAGCCGACAGGAATTCTTCCGCTCAGCGCATCGTTTCCCGTCGCGCCGGAGAATCCCGCGGTGTTCGCTGAGAGATCGAAGACTCCAACCGCGTTGTTGTCGGCTTCGGCAACGAATAGCCGTGTACCATCAGCCGAGAGTGTCAACGCGTTCGGCGTGCTGCCCTCGCCCGTTCCGGCTGGATTGGCATCATTGAGCGTTGCGATTACTGCGCGCGTCCGCGTGTCCAAGACATTGATCTTGTCGGTGCTTCCGGATGCGACGAAAAGGCGCGAGCCGCTGGCATTTAGTGCGATCGCAGAAGGATGCCGACCCACTCGAACCCTTGTGCCTACACCGAGCGTCCCATTTGCGCCAGCGGGAAAGACCGACACCGTCCATCCACCCCACGCGGATGTGTACACTGTGCCATCCGGCCCAACCGCGACGCCGTAAGGATATCGCTCTGTCGCAAGTCGCTGCACAACGCGGCGCGATTCGAGATCCACGACTGCCAGCGAGTCCGCGAGGTTCTCGGCGACATACAGAGTTCGGCCATCCGGCGAGAGAGCGATGCCGGCCGGATATCGCGTACCATCCTTACCCTTCGGTTTTACCGCGAGCACGATGCTGTCAGCAAAAGCAGCCGCGCCGTTACGCCAGTCGAACCGGTAGATGACATCCTGGTCGCCCCCGGACACATACAATGATCTTCCGTCCGGACTGAACACGACCCCAAGGAAAACCGCTGGAAGTGGAATCGTTTGAAGCACTCGCCCTGAGCTTCGCTCCACAACTTGTATTCCCTGCTCTCTCCAACCGTTGAGCAGTACGACGATCTGGTCTTTCCCGGGCGAGAGCGCCATCGCCAGTGGCATTGAGCCGAGATCGTATGAGACGCCAGCAGGATCGAGCTTCGCTCCGGTCGGAAGACGCTGGGCTCCAGACGGTTCCTGAGTCGCGACTGTGGCTTTTACTTGCGACGATGGCGAGCTGCACGCGCTCGCGATCAGCGCCAGCGCGAATAGACGGATAGTTGTCGGATTCATTCGCGAAAGATGGCATTGACACCCGATTCTGCCAGTCTGATAATGCGCCAATGAAGAGCCGCTCCAGAGAAACACGCATCGTTCAGGCGACGAAGAAAGACATCCCGCTCATACGCGACTTCATTCTCGAGCTCGCTGAGTACGAGCGCGCTAAGCCCGGAGAGGCGCCCGTCACCGAGAAGGATCTCGCCGACACTCTGTTCGGAAAGCGGCCGGCTGCTGAAGTTCTCATTGCGTATCTCGGAGACGAGCCAGCAGGGTTCGCGCTGTTCTTTCACAACTATTCCACCTGGTTGGGAAAGCGCGGCATCTACCTGGAGGATCTCTTCGTCCGGCCTGCTGCGAGAAAGCACGGCGTCGGGTTCGCCCTGTTACGCGCACTGGCGCGTATCGCGCTCGAGCGCGATTGCGGACGCGTGGACTGGTCGGTGCTCACCTGGAATGAGCTCGCGATCTCGTTCTACAAGCAGATCGGGGCGAAGCACATGGACGACTGGACGACGTTCCGCTTGAGCGGAGATGTGCTTGCTCAAATGGCCGGAGAGCGGAAAGCGCCTACTTGAGGTTGGCCAGCGCCTTCTTCGCTTCCTGGTGTCTGGGGTTTAGCAGCAGCGCCGCTCGATATTCCTCGCGGGCAAGGTCTTTCGCGCCTTTCTTCTCGTAGATCGTCCCCAGACGATAATGGGCGTGAGCTGGTTCTGGCCCACGCTCAGGGATCGGGCCGGCCAGGTAGGCCTTCAGAGCCTGCTCACCATGGTCCAGGTTCTCGCCGGATAAAGACGCAGTTCGTCCCACCTGATAGAGAGTGATCGGCTCGTCCGGCTTCGCGCGCAATCTCCCATCGAGAACTGCGAACGCTTTGTCGAATTGTTTCTGATTCGTGTAGAAAGCTGCGAGTGAGGCATACACGCTCACGCTGTCCGGATAAGTCGCAGTCATTCCCTGTAGCACGTTCTCTGCGCAGGTGGTGTCCTTCGTGGCTATGCAAAGATTCGCGGCAGCGAAAGACCCTCGATACGCATTTCTCTTTTTTATCTCGACCACCATCTCGAGCGCTTTCTCTTTGCTGCCTCCCAGAAAGCCCGGCGCCCGCGTGTAGTAGACGATGAGATCGTCGCGAATATCGAGATTGTCCGGATCCAGGCCGAGCCCCGTGTCCAGCGCGTTCTTGAGTTTTCTGGCGAGGAATGGCAGCCTGAACTTGCTCGTGTGCTCCGCCTGCGATCCGTAGGCGCGGGCCAGCCAGTCATAGTATGTAGCGCTCTTCGGATTCAGACTCACGGCACGCTCGAACCACTGCGCCGCTGTATCAGAGTCGTCATTCTCCATCTCGATCCTTCCGAGATAGTAAGCAGCGGTCGCGTCGGTTTGTCCCTGCGGAAGCAGAGCTACTTGCGCATCCGCGTACTTCCTGGCGTTGAAAAGCTGAACCCCCTGCTCGACCGATTGCCCCCACGAAGGGACGGCGATGGAGAGGAACGCAACGATCGCGCAGGTTGTAGGACAAAAACGGGGTTTCATTTCAATGCACCGATGAGGAGCCGAAGCGGTCAACAACTTGTACGGTTTTCTGTGACCGCTGTTCCTTCATTGCAACTACTGCGCGCGCTTAGCGGCGTGCACTCACTCCTACCTCCGCCGGATCGAACATCGCGGCATCGGCAAACCGCTTAACTTCCCGCAGGATGCACGCGGAACGGTGTGGATGTTGAAAGGGCGCTTGGCAATCAGGAGTTGATCCAATGATCTATGGGCGTAGGCCGAGACAGTTGCTCGTCGTTTGGGGCTCAACGCTCCTTGTTATCGGCCTGATCTTCTGGCTCGATATCAGCGCGCCTGCGATGCACGATCTTCTGGTGCCTTTCTACTACGTGGTGGGCTTTCTGACGCTCTTGCTCACGTGGCGGTGGCTTCGTGCACGCTCAAAAAAGGATCGGAGGGGGCAAGATCGACGGCGTTCCGACCGTCGCGATCAGAAAGATTTCCCTTCATCCTGAGAATCGCTCCGCTCCCGCTTCTTCCCCTCCACTCCCGGTCGGGTCTTCGACGACTCACTGACGTCTGCCAGCGCGGCAACGTGCTCGACGAAGACCTGCGTCAGCTCATCGACCCTGTCGTGAACCAGCATGTCGCTCGCTCGCGAGATCGTCGCCGCGCGATGAGTCACGTCATCAATCGCAGCGCGCACAGTCGCCGCGCCACTCTCCGCAATCATCCGCGCGATAGCAGTCGACGGAGCGAGCTCCCCGGCGAGGCATTGCACGAGAATTGCCCGAACCTCGCTCGGCTGCACGCTATCGGTTAGACGGTTGATGGCTTCGGCTTCCAGACCTGTCCGACTGCTCATGTCAGCTCGGTTGGAAAAAGACGAAAGCGGCACGATTCACGTCTTCCTTCCCCGGCACAACGTGAGCCATCAGTACTTGGCGAGGTAGTTATCGAGCTCCCATTGGGAGACCTGGGTGATGTACTCCTGCCACTCGAGCCGCTTGGCCGCCAGGAACTGCGCCGTGATGTGCTGGCCGAGCGCTTCGGTGATGACGTCGTCCTTCTCCAGCTCGTTGCAGGCTTCTCCGAGATTGTGCGGCAGATCATCGATTCGAAGCCGTCGCTTCTCGCGGTGCGACATCTCCCAGATGTTGGTGTTGACCGGCTCGCGCGGATCGGCCTTCGTAGTGATGCCGTCGAGACCCGCGGCCAGCTGCACCGCCAGCGCGAGATATGGGTTAGCCGAGGGATCCGGGATGCGAAGCTCCACGCGAGTCCCTGCTCCGCGACGGTCAGGGATGCGAATCATGGGTGATCGGTTTCGCATCGACCACGCGACGTTCACCGGCGCTTCGTATCCAGGCACGAGCCTCTTGTACGAATTGACGAGCGGATTCGTGATCGCGGTGAAGCCGCGCGCGTGTCGCAGCAGACCACCGATGTAGTGGAGCGCCGTACTCGAGAGCTGCCACTCGGCCTTCTCGTCCCAGAACGCGTTATCGCTCCCTCGAAAGAGCGACTGATGGGTGTGCATCCCGCTTCCGTTCTGTCCGAAAATCGGCTTCGGCATGAAGGAGGCGGTCAGGCCGAACGTCCGCGCAATGTATTTCACCACGAACCGGAACGTCGTGATGTTGTCGGCGGTCTTGAGCGCCTCCGCATACCGAAAGTCGATCTCGTGCTGTCCGTGCGCAACTTCGTGGTGCGCCGCTTCCACCTCGAAACCCATGCGCTCGAGGACATCGACGATCGCGCGCCGTGCATCTTCACCGAGATCCGCGGGCGCGAGATCGAAGTACGATCCGACGTCGTGGGTGATGGTCGAAGGCGCTTCATCCGGCCCCGGCTTGAACATGAAGAATTCGGCTTCCATTCCCGCGTTCATCGTGTAGCCGAGCTTCGCTGCCCGAGCGATGACTTTCTTTAGAACTCCGCGCGGGTCGCCTTCGAAGGGCTTTCCGTCGGGAGTGTTGATGTCGCAGATCAGCCTCGCGACACGGCTCTTCTCATCTCCCCAGGGAAAGACCTGAAACGTGCCGAAGTCCGGGGCCAGCAACATGTCCGACTCCTCGATCCGAACGAATCCCTCGATGGAGGACCCGTCGAACATGAGATCGCCTGCCAGCGCTTTCTCGAATTGTGAAGCCGGAATCTCGACGTTCTTGTTTATGCCGAGGATGTCCGTGAATTGCAGTCTGAGAAACCGCACGTTGTTGGAAGTGGCGAGATCCAGGATGTCCTGAGCGGTAGCGCCTGAGGTATCGGGAATCTGCGAGCGATGGCGGGGCATGAGGTGAACGTAGCCCAGTCAGTGGAATTTTGCAATTTCTGCACGAATTTGAGCGCAGTCCTTGCATAAAATCCCAGAAATAGCAAATTTGACCCATCAAATGTGCATTTTATGCAGTTGTGAGCCCACATACCATTAAGCACAGACTCCCATGACAGCCGCAAGCATCACCCCACGTAAAGCTCTGCTGAACGAGATCACTCACCACGAGCCGCGCGTTGCGCCGGGCTTCAACGAGGATGGAGTGCCTGGGCCGACTTCCCAGTACTTCGGCATCAACATTCTGGGCGTGAGGCAGCTGCGGGATAAGCTTCCACGTGAGGTCTTCGGCAGCCTCGCGGCCTCCATTCGGCATGGCAAGAAGCTCGATCGGGCAATCGCTCCGGTTGTAGCACAAGTCATCAAGGAGTGGGCGATCGCTCGCGGGGTGACCCACTTCACGCACTGGTTCCAGCCACAGACCGGGCTTACCGCGGAAAAACACGACGCGTTCTTCGCATTCGATGACGACCGCCAGCCGATGGAATCGTTCACCGGCGACCAGCTGATTCAAAGCGAGCCCGACGCTTCGAGTTTTCCTTCCGGTGGCCTTAGGGCGACCTGGGAGGCGCGAGGTTATACGGCGTGGAACCCGGCAAGCCCGGTTTTCATTGTCGAGTCGACTGGAGCTCGTACTCTCTGCATCCCCTCGGTCTTCATCGGCTACAACGGTGAAGCGCTCGATGAGATGACTCCGCTGCTCCGCAGCTCCGATGTTCTCTCCCAGAAATCAATCGAGCTGCTGGAGCTCCTCGGTGACAAGGGAGTGCAGCGCGTTTTCACAACACTCGGCCCCGAGCAGGAATACTTCCTCATAGATCGCGCGCACTTCGCAATGCGGCCCGATCTCGTGATGGGCGGGCGGACGCTCATGGGCGCTCCTCCCCCGCGTGGGCAGCAGCTCGAGGATCACTACTTCGGCGGAATTCCGGAGCGGATTCAGGGCTGCATCTCCGAAGCGGAATTCGAGCTGTACAAGCTCGGAGTCCCCATTACGACTCGGCATAACGAAGTCGCGCCGTGTCAGTTCGAGATGGCGCCCTACTTCGAGGAGACTGACCTCGCTGTCGACCACAACATGCTCGTCATGGCGACACTGCGGCGAGTCGCGCTCAGGCACGGTTTGCAGGCGGTGCTCCACGAAAAGCCGTTTGCCGGAATAAACGGTTCCGGAAAGCACTGCAACTGGTCCATGTCCGTCATTGCGGACTCATCTGAGCTGGATGGCTTGAATCTGCTCAAGCCGGGAAAGACTCCGCACCAGAACATCCGCTTCCTGGTATTCCTCGCCGCGGTGCTCAAGGCTGTGTACAAGCACTCGGGACTTCTCCGCGCGGGCATCGCTACATCTGGCAATGAGCACCGCCTCGGTGCCAACGAAGCGCCGCCCGCCATCATCTCGGTCTTCATGGGCGACATGCTCACGGGCATGATCGAAGAGATTGCCTCCGGAAAAGGCTCGGCGTCCGCTGAGCAGCAGATGATCAAGCTCGGAGTTGCCAAGCTTCCGGAGGTTCAGCGCGACAACACCGATCGCAACCGTACCTCGCCCTTCGCATTCACGGGTCAGAAGTTCGAGTTTCGCGCCGTTGGATCATCGGCGTCGATCGCATTCCCCGTCGCGTTGCTCAACACGGCCGTTGCGGATGCGATCAGCGAGATCACCGAGTCGTTGCGGGCAACCCTCAAGAAGAACAAATCGGTCGACGATGCGGTGCTCAAAGTCGTTGGAGAAGTGTTCAAGGATACGGCCCCGGTTCGCTTTGAGGGCAACAATTACTCTGAAGAGTGGGTGAAGGAGGCGAAGAAACGCGGTCTTCCGAACATTCGCAGCACCCCGGAAGCGTTGAAGGAGCTCGTGTCCAAGCAGTCACGCGCGCTTCTCACCAAGCTCGGAGTTCTCACCAAGGAGGAGCTGGAATCGCGCTATCACGTTCGCGTCGAGCGCTACGTGAAAGATGTTCTCATCGAGCTACACACCATGCGCGAGATGGTAGATACGATGGTGATCCCGGCAGCCTACAGCTATCTCAGCCAGCTTTCAAATGCCGCTGCGCAATCGAAGTCGGCGGGGATTGCCGTGATCCCGCAGGTGACAACCGCCAATCAAGTTGGTGAGCTCGTGCAGGAGCTCCAGGAATACAGGGAGGATTTGAGCGATGTCATCGCTCGCGCCGAGGCGATGCACGAGGATCCGGCGGGGGAGGCGGATTTGCTTACCTCGGAGGGAGCCGACACCATGGCTGAAGTGAGGAAAGTGTGCGACGCGCTGGAGCTGTGCGTCGCCGACGATTCCTGGCCGCTACCCAAA
>Ga0193699_10000275_pt1 | contig 23399 bp, 24 predicted proteins | sample L3c2metaG_FD_160095 | JGI IMG/M metagenome (GOLD analysis project Ga0193699, IMG submission 160095) | Soil microbial communities from a riparian zone of the East river system, Colorado, United States - L3c2 | ecosystem: Environmental > Terrestrial > Soil > Riparian zone | place: USA: East...
GTCGCCGCCGTACATGTTCTCCCAGCGATTGTTGGTGATGCCGCCAGGATACTCGGAGTCGCCGACCCACGAGCTGTTGTCCTGAAGCCCGCCGTAGACGTGATACGGCCGGTCGTTGTCGAGACTCACGTGATAGAACTGCGAGACGGGAAGATTGTCGCCCTTCCACCATTTGTTGCCGGCGTCGAACGAGTACCACATCCCGCCGTCGTCACCGGTGATGAGATGGTCAGTGTTGCCCGGATCGATCCAGACGTCGTGAAAGTCTCCGTGCGCGCCGTTGGTGATGCCGCTGAAGCTCTGACCACCGTCGGAGCTGACGACGAATGGTCCATCGGGCTTGTAGACGCGATTCTCATTCTTGGGGTCGACGATGAGATTGGCGAAGTAGAACGGGCGCCAGATCATCGCCTGACTGCGGTCGCGCATCTCCCAGGTCTTGCCGCCGTCGGCGGAGCGATAGAGTGCGTTCTTGGGCGGCGCTGCTTCGACGAACGCGTAGACGACATTCGGATTCGAGGGCGCCACAGTTACCGCGATCCTGCCCCACGGCTTGGTTGGAAGTCCGGGCGCAGTCGTAGCGTTGAGATCGCTCCACGTCGCGCCTCCGTCCGTGCTCTTGTACAAGCCGCTCGCGCTGGGCGCGTTCTCACCGTCGCCGCCTGAACGGAACGTCCAGCCTTTGCGGCGGAAGTCCCACATGCCGGCGAAGAGCGTCTTGGAGCTCTTGGGATCCATCGAGATCATGGAACAGCCCGTGGACGGATTCGATCCCTTGAGGATCTTGGTCCACGTCTGTCCGCCGTTGGTCGTCTTGTAGACGCCTCGATCTTCGCTGTCGCTCCAGAGCTTGCCGGGCACGCACGCGTAGACTGTATTCGGACTGGTCGGGTCGATGAGGATTTTCGAGATTCGCTCGGACTCGGGGAGACCCATGTTTGTCCAGTTGTCGCCGCCATCCACCGATTTGTAGATCCCGTTTCCGACTGACACGCTGTTGCGGGTCCAGGATTCGCCCGTTCCCACCCAGATCACCTTCGGATTGGTCGGATCAATGGCTACGGCTCCGATGGACTGCACTGCCTCCTTGTCGAAGACTGGCTTGTAGCTCGTCCCGCCGTTCACCGACTTCCAGACGCCGCCGCTCGCTGAGCCGACGTAGACAGTTAGGCGATTGCCTTCCTGGACGGCGGCAATCGCTGATATGCGCCCGCTCATCGCAGCGGAGCCGATGTTTCGCGCTCCTAATCCTGAAATCGTTTCAGAGTCGACTTTCGCGACGGACGCTGCCTGCGTGGCTTGCGACGTGGCGCCCGTGGACAGAGCGGTGAGCAACACCGATGCGCGTAGCGCGCAATGCGAGATCGTGTTCATCAGCGTGACCCTCCGCTGGCCGGCGGTTTCGGACGGAAGTAGCGCGTGGAGTCGATTGGAACGTTGAACTCGATCTTGTCGAACGTGATTTTCTGCGAGCCCGGATCCCCCTTACGACGGCTTTCCATCGAGAACGGGAGAAACCAGCCGCCGACCTGCTTGTAGTCGCCGAGCGTCGTCTCGGTCTCCTGGGGCGTGCCGCGAATGATTCGCTTCGAGTCGACCTTGATCGGTACGTAGGAATCGGCGTCCATGTAGTAGGTGCGCGTGTCACCGCTCTTGAGCGTGACCCGGAGCTTGTAGACCTCCGTGCCCTCGATCTGGTCCGTGCCGGCGTACTCGACTTTATTGCCCTTCTCCTTGTAGTTGATCAGGGGCTCGTCGAAGTCCGAATCCTCCACGATCGACCGCAGCTCTTCTTCGCTCAGCGCTTCAGGATCTTTCTTGCCGCCGAAGGGGTCGATCTTCCAGCCATTCGCGCCGTCGTAGGCGTTGATGCCGGTCATCCCCTGGATCGAGAATTCCTCACGGACCAGATTCGGCCGCGAGCTCTCCTGCAGCACCCCTGCCTCGAACCCATCGTCGCCCGTGTACTTGCCGATGCGTCGCAACGTTTTGATCGCCTGGATCTTGTCGGCGCCTCCAATGGTCTTGGTGTAGCGAGCGATTATGTCGTCGGCGCTTGGTGCCTGCGCGCCGGCCGAGGCGCCGCTGCCGATGACTGCGAGGCTGATTAGAGTGAGGAGAGCTATGCGCATTGTGATTTCCCTGAAAAAAGAACGTAACGTAATTATTCGCGCGCCGGTTTCTTGCGCAGAACCGCACGCAGCTCGTCGGTCAGCTTCTTGGAGAGATCAGGTCTCTCGTGGTATGCCGCTGGGGTGTTGTGGAACACCGCGATCTCCCATTTCCCGCTCTTGCGCGCGGCAACCATTGACTGGACGGCATTCATCTCGGGGTTGAGGTCGTCCTTGCCAGGCGGCACCATCCCCACATTCGCGCGAAGGAGCGTCACGTCGGTCGCAATCGACCGAACCTCGCGCACGATCGTGACGTAAGAAGCGGTCTGGTGGTGCGAGAAAACCTCACTGACGTGGCCGCCAATGTCGGTCTGGCCGTTCACCTGACTCCCATCGAATCCGACAATGCTTCCCGTGGACGCGAAGAGCAGAGCATAATCGCGCGCGTTGCGCTTGTTCCACGCTTCGATGAGCCGGTCGTAGAGATCGCGCGTCGCGCTGACCGCGTCGGCGCCGGTTGAATCGCTGGGTGGCACTAACCTTCCTCCTGTCGCGAGATCTCGTCGAATATCTGTTCGATCCGTCGGTCGGGCACAAACCAACTCAGGGCCACGAGCACGTAGATCGCATCGGAGAATAACTGATTCACGAACGCCAGCGGAATCGCGATCAGATAGAGGACCACGGAAATCTTTCCCTTGGCGTCGCTGCCAACTGCCGCTTTGAGTTTCGACCGCGGTCCCTGACTCCTGATGATCGTCTGCGAGAGTATGTAATACGCGACGCCCGCCATCAACAGCACCACCCCGTACAAAGCAGTGGGGAGTGGCGCGAAGTGGTTCTCTCCCATCCATCCGGTGACGAACGGCATCAGCGACAGCCAGAACAGGAGATGGAGGTTCGCCCAGAGGATCCCTCCGGTTATCCGGTCGGTGAGATAGAACATGTGGTGATGGTTGTTCCAGTATATGGCCAGCACGACGAAGCTGAGCACATAGGTGAGGAACACGGGAAGGAGAGGGGAGAGGGCGGCCAGGTCAACTCCATGCGGCACCTTTAGCTCCAGGACCATGATCGTGATGAGGATCGCGATCACTCCATCGCTGAAGGCGTTGATCCGCTCGTTGGTCATCCCTCCCCCTTGCTCATCGGTGCATGCTGACTTCCGCTTTCACGACAAGGAAGACTAGCGGCTAGGAGTCAGGCGTGGGCGTGGGTCCATGACCTCACTTTGAAGGCGAGCACGAACGAGACGACACCATAGGCGAGCGCGTATGCGCCGAGCCACCAAACGAGAGTAAGCGCGCCGGCACCCGGGTAAAGCACGATGAGGCACGCAAAGACGATCGACAGCACGCCTGCGAAAGCGAGGAGCCATTCGCCCTGGATTACCTTGCGCAGCCTGATAGCCGCGGCGATCTCGAATGCTCCGGTGACGAGCGCCCAGGCAGCGACGAGATAGAGGAGGGCGAGCGCGCCAATGCCTGGCCAGAAAACCGCGATCGCGCCGGCAATGACTCCAACAACCCCCTGTAGAAGCATCGCTCCCCACCGTTCCTTTGCCCGGAATCCGCGGACCGCGGCCATGATCGCCAGGATTCCGTCGATGATCGCGTAAATCCCGAATACGATCACGATCGCGGCGAGCGTTGGTCCCGGCAGCAGGATCGCGACGATGCCAAGGATTACCGCGGCAAGCGCGCGCAGGGCAATTGCGGACCAGAGGCCGTCCGCAATTTCATCCATCACTTCGGGCGCAGTCATTGTGGTCTCCTTTGGAAGAGTCTTCCCCCCTCAGTCGGCGCGGCGAAAGCCGAGCCGGTTCACGCGTGCCACCTCGCGGGTCCCGTCCTCCTTCACGATTTGTACGGCCTTTACGAACCCGTCGAACTCTTCGGCCGTCCACACCTCCTTCGGGTTGAAAACCCGATGGTCCCCGGCCTCCAGCTCGAATTCGAGCGCCTTCTCCTTTGGGTCGTACGTGATCCCGAACAGATGGGCTCCTTCCACCGCGAACGCATCTCCCCAATCGGGCGCGATGACTTCCACGTCTACGGCGTTGGTCGATTCGTGGAGGAGAAAGTGCTTGGTGAACCTCTCGAAGTAGTCTTTCAGCTGATCATTCGGAATCTTTTTCGTTTCGATCGGATCGTTCGTTTGTTCCGCAGTCATGATAGTCTCTCCATTCGATGTTCTGACACCAGGCGACGCTTTCCGCAAGATCAAGACAATGCCCGCGCAAAGTCGTCGAGGCTTCGTTTGTTCACCTTGAATGGTCGGCGTTTCTCGCGTAAATAGGGTCAACCCGATGCGCTGACTGAGGGCAGGTGCGATGATCAAAACGCTCGGACTGACCCACCTCGCGCTCACCGTAAGCGATCTCGAGAGATCGTTTCAGTTCTACCACGACGTTTTCGGAATGCTCGCGGTCTATCGGGAGAAGACGTTCATCCAGGCCCAGACTCCAGGCGCCCGCGACATCCTCGTGTTGGAGAAAGGCACGGAGGGCGTCGGACGATCAGGAGGGATAAAGCATTTTGGATTTCGTCTCGCCGATCCGCGTGATATCGATCGGGCGGCCACCGCAATCGAGAAGGCTGGCGGCAAGATCAAGCACCGCGGCGAATTCGTACCGGGCGAGCCCTATGTCTTCTTCACCGATCCCGACGGCTATGAGGTCGAGGTTTGGTACGAGATCACGACCGATACCGTGAAGTAGAGACTCCAACTGCACAGAACAAGTTCTGAGTTGCCAGAAGCGCAGTTGCGAGCTATCAGGTTCATTGCGTCGGGACGTACTTTCTGCGTCCCAGTCTTTGTCACCTCGCCAATGAGGGACGTCCTTAAGATGTCGAAAGCGACCAGAGGCTTTTTGTTGGTGATCCTGGGAGCGCTCCCTGCCAGCGCCCTTTCGCAAACAGTCGAGTCTCCGCTCACGTCCGCCCGCGCCTCGCAATTCGCCGATTCCGTGCTCAAGCTGATGACGCTGGAGGAAAAGATCGGGCAACTCAATCAACTGCCCGGCTACGGAACGCAGACAGGTCCCCGCGCTCCGCAGGGCGGAGAGAAACTCATTCGCGCGGGCGCCGTCGGATCGTTCCTCAATGTCTTCGGGGCGGATTACACGCGTGAGCTGCAGCGCATCGCCGTCCAGGAGTCGCGACTCAAGATCCCGCTTCTTTTTGCCCACGACATCATTCACGGGTTTCGCACGATCTACCCTGTCCCGATCGCCGAAGCGGCGAGCTTCGATACTACTCGCGCCGAGTTCTCCGCTCGCCAGTCCGCCGTCGAAGCGACAGCTCACGGGCTCCACTGGACCTTCGCTCCCATGGTCGACATCGCTCGCGACGCGCGTTGGGGCCGCATCGTCGAAGGCGCTGGAGAAGATCCGTATCTCGGCGGAGTCATGGCAGCAGCGCGAGTCCGCGGCTTCCAGGGTGGCGATGGTGCGCTACGCCTCGGTGCTCCTGATGCGATGCTGGCGACAGTGAAGCACTTCGCGGCGTATGGCGGAGCGGAGGGAGGACGTGATTACAACTCCGTGGAGCTGACCGAGCGCACACTGTGGGAGACCTATCTGCCACCCTACGAGGCGGCGGTCAAAGCAGGCGCCGCAATCGTGATGCCTTCGTTCAACGACATCGGCGGGATTCCCGCGCATTCGAGCGAATGGCTGCTGGCTGACGTGCTTCGCGGCCGTTGGGGTTTCAAGGGTCTCGTCGTCAGCGACTGGGGCGCGATCGGAGAAATGATGAACCACGGCGTCGCGGCTACGAAGGGAGACGTCGGAATTCTCGCTCTTCGCGCGGGCGTGGACATCGACATGTCCGATGGCATCTACGCCGACAGCCTCGCCGCGGCGGTCAGAGCTGGCCGGGTGCCGGTTGCCTTCGTTGATTCCTCAGTGCACCGGCTGCTTCGCGTCAAATACGCGCTCGGCTTGTTCCAGGATCCGTATCGCTTCAGCGATGTCGCCCGTGAGCGCCGCTTCACGCTCGCACCCGAGCACCTCGGCGCCGCGCGGGCTGCGGCGCGCGCTGGAATCGTCCTGCTGAAGAATGAGAACAAGACTCTTCCCCTGCGCAAAGATTATCGTACGCTCGCCGTCATCGGCCCGCTTGCCGACGATGCGCGATCGGCAATGGGAAACTGGGCCGCCGACGGCCGCCCAGCGGAAGCCATCAGCGCGCTTTCGGGCATTCGTTCAGCTGTCGGATCGGGGACCCGCATCGCCTACACGCGCGGCGCGCCAGTAGATACCGCGGATACCACAGGATTCGCTCTCGCTCGCGCCGCCGCAGCGGAGGCCGATGCGATCGTCCTCGTCCTCGGTGAGCGTGAAGACATGTCGGCCGAAGCAGAGAGTCGCGCCTCGATCGAGCTGCCGGGGTCCCAGGTCGAGCTCGTGCGCGCCGTAATTCGCGCTGCCCGGCTCTCGAACGGAGGTCAGGCCAAACCGATCGTCGCGGTCCTGATGAATGGGCGGCCACTCGCGATTCCAGAGCTCGCAGCCGAAGCGCCCGCGATCGTCGAGAGCTGGTTCCTCGGCAGTCAACACGGGAGCGCTCTCGCGGATGTTCTGTTTGGAGACTACAACCCCGGTGGCAAGCTCCCTGCGACTTTTCCCCGCGCGACCGGACAGATTCCGACCTACTACAACCACCGGAACACCGGGCGCCCGCCTGTTGCAACCGAGAAGTACACCTCGAAGTACAACGATCTGCCATGGACGCCGCTCTTTCCGTTCGGCTACGGTCTCAGTTACACGACCTTCGAATATTCCAATCTGCGCTTGTCCTCGCCGAAGATCGGAGCTCGTGATTCTCTCGAGGTTACCGTAGATGTTCGCAACACCGGCGACCGCGCGGGGGAGGAAGTGGTTCAGGTGTACGTGCGCGACGATGTCGCGAGCGTCGCCGAACCGGTGAGAGCGCTCAAGGCGTTTCGTCGCGTGACGCTGGCGCCGGCTGAGACGCGGAGCATTGCGTTCAAGCTGGGTCCCGAATCGTTCTCGCTTTACGACCGGCAGCTTCGGCGCGTGGTCGAGCCCGGAACCTTCACGGTTTACGCCGGCACGGACTCAAACGCTGTTCTCAGCTCGCGATTCGAGTTCACCGGCGACACACTGGTGCTGGCGCCGCCGCCACCTCGCTTTCACTGAACGGCTGGGCAAAACACGACAACTCCACGCCCGGATTCTTCTTCCTCAACTTCCTTCCAGTCCACGATGAAGCTTCGCGCCCGCTTTACTTTCGCATCGTTCGTCTTTGTCACCACCGGTTTTTCCGCTGCCGCCCAGCAGCAGGAGACTCGCCGCGGAATAACCGCCGAGGACTATTACTCGTACCGGTTCGCGGCTGACCCGCGCATCTCGCCCGACGGAAATCAGGTGGCCTACGTGGTCTCCCGCGTGGACCGCGCGCGAAACAGACGCGTCCCATCCATCTGGATCACTTCGACGGATGGAACCGGTGCGCCGCGTGAGCTCGTTGGAGAAGCGTGGACTCCCAGTGCGCCGAGGTGGTCGCCCGACGGGAAGTCGATTGCGTTCTCTTCCGGGCGCGTGCCGGCCGACAGCGCCGGCGCGTCCGGCAAGCAGGAGCCGCCGCCAGGAAAGACGCAACTGTGGACTGTTGCCTCTGCCGGTGGGACTCCGCGTCGCGTAACGAACATCACCAACGGAGTCTCCAGCTGCTCCTGGTCGCCGCGGGGGGACAGGTTCGTATGTGTCGTGCGAACCGGACCCAGCGACTCGATGAACACCGGACCGAATCGGAGTGACGTGCGTCACTACTCGCACACCAGCTACAAGTTCAACGACACCGGTTGGTTCGACGACAAGAGATCGCACCTCTCCATCATCGATGCCGCTGGCGGCTCGGCGCGCCAGATCACGAGCGGCGACGACTGGAACGACACGGACCCTGAATGGTCCCCCGACGGCAGCCGCATTGTATTTGTCTCGGACCGCTCGGGAAAGGAATACGACGAGAGCAAGATCCGCGACGTGTGGACGATCCCTGCTCTCGGAGGCGCGTTGACGAAAGTGTCGGCGTCGCCCGGGCGAAACACATCGCCTGCGTGGTCCCCGGACGGTCGGGCAATCGCATTTCTCAACAGCGAAGACGAGGACGCGGCGTCGATTGTCCTCATCGCGCCGGCGGCCGGCGGGTCATTCAAGCAGGCTGCGAGCGAGCTGGACATGAACCCGACGAACCTCCAGTGGGGCGACAACGGACGGGATCTCTACTTCGAGACCGTCGCGCGAGGAGAGAACCACCTTTACAAAATCGACCCGCAGCTCGGAGCGACTTCGGCGGTCACTTCCGGACCGCGCTCGGTTCGTTCCGTGGACATGGGTCGCGGGCGCATGGTTTATCTCGCCAACGATTTCCAGCACCTCGATGATGTCTATTCAGCCAGCACCGAGGGCAAATCGGAGCTGAAGCTGACGGACGTGAACGGTGAGCTTTGGAAAAAACTGGATCTCGCATCAGTTGAGCGGATGTCCTACAAGGGCGCGGAAGGTTGGGACGTCGATGGATTTCTGGTGCGTCCGCTTGGATGGAAGGCCGGAGTGAAGTACCCGATGATCCTGAGCATCCACGGCGGTCCGGCCGGTCAATACGGTGTGGACTGGTACAACGAATTCCAGGTTGATGCTGCAAAGGGATACGCGGTGTTCTTCACGAATCCACGCGGTTCCACGGGATACGGACGGCGATTCGAGCGCGGTATCGCTAACCAGTGGGGCGGCAACGATTTCACCGATGTGATGAACGGCGTACGCGCCGTCCTCGGCGCGAACCCCTGGATCGACACCACTCGCCTCGGAGTTACCGGAGGAAGTTACGGCGGCTACCTCACCAACTGGATAGTCGGGCACACCTCGCTATTCAAAGCGGCCGTGACTCTGAGGTCGGTGGTGAACTTCATCAGCGACGAGGGGACGCGCGACGGCGCGTACGGACACACCCGAGACTTTGGTGGAGACTTGTTCGAGAAGTTCGACCTCTATTGGGATCGCTCGCCACTCAAGTACGCGAAGAACGTGACCACGCCGATTCTCATTCTGCATTCGGACAACGACTTCAGGGTTCCGCTCGAGCAGGGTGAGCAGTGGTTCCGAGCGCTCAAGCACTTCGGAAAAAACGCCGAGATCGTGATGTTCCCGAGGGAGAACCACAACCTCACGAGAACCGGCGAGCCGAAGCACCTCGTCGAGAGCCTGAACTGGCAATTGTACTGGTTCGACAAATACGTCAATGGAAATTCGGCAGCGGTGCCACCCGACCGAATGCCGGCAAAGGATGTCGCAGAACTGTTGCGCGACGGCTACAGAATGACAGCACCAAAGAAGCTGCTGGCACAGCTGAAACCCGAACCTTAGGCTAGCCGCTCCACTCCTCTCGCGGTTACCCGGTGCGAGACCAGCGGCAATGCAGGAAGAGCCGAATCGCCGATCACCATCGCTTGCTCCAGAGTCGATCGTCCGACCTCAACGTCCTCCTTGCTGCGCGCGTGGATCGTTGCCAGCGTCTGACCCTTCCTGACGTGAATTCCGGGCTTCGCCGTGATCACGAACCCGACCGAGGGATCCACGCTCTCTTCCATGTTTCTCCGGCCGCCCCCGAGTGCAATGACGCCGTAGCCGATCGCGCGCGGATCGATTGATTGGACAACTCCTTCGCGCTTCGCATCGAATGACGCCTGGAATGGCGCCGGTTGAAAACCCGATGGATCTCGCACCACCGCAGGGTCACCGCCCTGAGCGCTCACGATCTCTTCGAATTTGAGGAGTGCTCTTCCCGACGAGATCGCATCCTTCATCATGACGTGCGCCGCCTCTCTGGTCGTCGCGAGTGTCGCCAACACCAGCATTTCCGCTCCAAGCGCCAGCGAAACCTCGATCAGATCGGGCGGTCCCCCGCCTTTAAGAACCGCGATTGCCTCCGCCACCTCGAGCGCATTCCCATTGGCGTGCCCGAGTGGGCGATCCATCGCCGTGACAAGTGCGACCACCGGACAGCCGTGACGCACACCGAGATCTATCATCGCATTTGCCAGCTCCAGCTCGTCGTCGAGCTTCGGAAGAAACGACCCCGAGCCGCGCTTGATGTCGAGCACCAGACCGGTGAGACTCTCGGAGATCTTCTTGCTCATGATGCTCGCCGCAATGAGCGGGATCACCTCCACCGTCGCGGTCGCGTCGCGCAGCGCGTAGATCTTCCGGTCCGCAGGCACGATCTCGTCAGTCTGGCTCAGCATCGCGCATCCGATTCTCGCGATCTGCTTCTCCGCTTCAGCGATCGAGAGCGACGTTCTGAAGCCGGGGATCGATTCGAGCTTGTCCAGCGTGCCGCCGGTGTGACCTAGCCCACGCCCGGACATCATGGGCACGGCAACTCCGAGCGAAGCAATCAACGGAGCGAGAATCAGAGACGTCTTGTCACCCACGCCCCCGGTTGAATGCTTGTCGACGCGCGGCATCGGCAGACGCGTCAGATCGAGTCTCTTTCCACTCTCGAGCATCGCGTCCATGAAGGCGTTCATCTCGTCGCGGTCTAGTCCGCGGAAATAGATCGCCATGAGCAGCGCCGCTATCTGATAATCGGGCACCCGGCCCTCCGCGTAGGCGAGCACGAGCTCCCTGATCTCCTTGGCCTCGAGGCGCTCGCCGTCACGTTTGCGTTCGATGAGGCGGGGTACGATCATTTAGGCTCAGCCGGGGTATGAGTCGGGGTCACTTCCCATCGCAATCGGAGTCCATATGCGCGCTCTTGGGTACCTCTCTGCAGGAATGCTGTTTGTCGCTTCAGTTGCGGGCGCCCAGACGGCGGCGACTCACATCGCACTTGGCGACAAAGAATACGTCGCCATGAACGCTCCCGCTGCACTCAGGCACTATCAAGCGGCGATCGCCGAGGATCCAAAGAACTACGAGGCACTCTGGAAAGCTTCGAGATCTGCCGTCGACATGGGATCGTACGAGACCAATGACGAGATGCGCGGCGTTTACTTCCGGAATGCCGAGCTTTACGCTCGCCGCGCGGTCGAAGCCAATCCGTCCGACGCCGAAGGGCATTTCAACCTCGCTCGGGCCCTCGGCAAGAACGCGCTGACACAGGGACCCAAGGCGCGCATCAAATACGCCAGCGACGTCCGCTCCCACGCTCTCGAATGCCTCAAGATCAACCCCAAGCAGCCGGGCTGTCTTCACGTGATGGGAATGTGGAACGCCGAAGTGATGCGGCTGAACGGATTCACTCGCATGATGGCGAAGAATTTCCTGGGCGGGCAGGTGTTCGGGTCAGCGAGCTGGCCCGAAGCCAAACGCTACATGGAAGAGTCGGTCGCCAACGAGCCCGACCGGATCATTCACCACCTGGACCTCGCGGGCGTCTACCGTGACACTGGCGACAAGGCGAAGGCCAAGACCGAGTTTGAGGCGGTGCTGAAGCTGCCGAACGCCGATTACAACGACAAGCACTACAAGACCGAAGCCGAGGCGGCGCTCAAAAAAGGCTAGGGCTCTGCCGGGACCCGGCTAGCGTCTTCCTCCATCTCGGCGGCGGCCCGCTCGAGCTCCTCGGCCAGCTCGTCCCAGGCGTCGTCGTTGCCGCGAAGGTTTCTCACCCGCCGCGATATGCTGTGGCGGGTTTCATCCCCACTCGCCGGCGCGAGCAAAAGCGCGACGGTCGCCCCGAGAATTGCCCCGACGGCAATGCCGGCGGTAAAGAGCCCGATGTTGTTCCAGTCGGGAACGGTCTCGTGGGGTAGGCCGTCCTCCCGCGGCTGCGGGATGGACCCCGGAGGAGGTGCCTTCGAGGCGGTGGATGCCGGGTTGCCGAGGCTGGGAGAGTTAAACATTCAGGCTTAGCTCAGGGGTGGTAAGAAATTTGCCCTGAAACACCTTCCCAGCAATAGACGTGCGAGGATGCTGAATGAGCGTTTCAGGTAAAATGGTATTGTTGGTGGAAGACAACGAGGATAATCGTATAGTCTATTCCACCATCCTGAAGCACTTCGGTTACGAGGTAACCGAAGCGTTGAATGGGGAAGAAGGGATTGCGAAGGCCCGCTCAGAAAAGCCTGATTTGATCCTGATGGATATCTCGATCCCGATCATCGACGGCTGGGAAGCAACCCAGGTGCTGAAGCACGACCCATCCACCAGATCGATCCCGATCATCGCGCTGACGGCTCACGCTCTGGCGTCCGATCGCGAGAAGGCAATGGAAGTGGGCTGCGATGGGTATCTCGCCAAGCCCTGCGAGCCGCGGGCAGTTGTCGCCGAAGTCCAGAGATTCCTCGGCAAGAATAATGGATCCTAAGAAGAAAAAAAGGATCCTTGTAGTCGACGACCACGAGGACAACATCGAGCTCCTCAGGGCTCGTCTCGAGGCGCGCGGGTACGAGGTAGAGGGAGCGAGCGACGGACAGGCGGCGCTGGACGCGGTGGAGCGTATCCCTCCGGACCTGATCCTCCTCGACGTCATGATGCCGAAGATGGACGGAATGGAAGTCGTGCGCCGTCTCAAGGCCAAGAGGGAAGCGCATGAGATCCCGTTCATTCCGGTCATCATGCAGACCGCGCTGGACTCCACCGAGAACAAGGTCGAGGGACTGGACGCCGGCGCTGAGGACTACATCACCAAGCCGATCAACTTCGCCGAGCTCGAGGCCCGGGTTAACGCGCAGTTGCGGATCAAGGCGCTTCAGACGCAACTATCAGCGCTGAATGATCAGCTGACACGGATGTCGCTAACCGATGGACTGACCCAGATCGAGAACAGACGCTCCCTGAACGAGCGTTTGCACGAGATGTGGCAGCACTCGGTGCGGCTCCACGAGCCCATCTCGCTGGTGATGTGCGACATCGACAAGTTCAAGAGCGTAAACGACAATCACGGGCACCAGGCCGGGGACGCCGTGCTCAAGGGGTTCGCGCAGGTTCTGAAAGGTGAAGCCCGCGAAATCGACCGTGTCGGTCGCTACGGTGGAGAGGAATTTCTTCTCATTCTCCCCGGCACGGTGCTCGATGCAGCGGTCACTTTCGCGGAGCGGCTGCGGGAGAAGGTGGAGGGCCATACATTTTCATACGAGGGCGGGACGCTCACCCGGACGATGAGCTGCGGAGTGGCATCCTCGCCCCATCCGAGAGTGAAAGACGAAGAAGCACTCTTGAGGGCGGCGGACGACGCGCTCTACGTGGCGAAGGAAACGGGGCGCAACCGCGTGGTGCGCTTTGACAGCAATGAGTTCAACGCACATACGCAAAGCAAAGGAAACAACTCGACGGATGGCGAAAAGCCGGTCAAAGAAGCAGGAGCAGGAGCAGCCACCCCAGGATCACCGCCCCGATCCACAGCCTCAGGGTTCCCAGCAAGAACATAGCAGAGCCGCCGAGCTGCGCGCCCTGCTCACGCGCGCGTCACACGACTACTACATCCTCGATCGTCCGACCATTCCGGACGCGCAGTACGACAGCCTTTTCCGGGAGCTCCAGGAGCTCGAGAGAAATTTTCCCGACTGCCTGACACCCGATTCGCCCACCCTTCGAATCGGTGCCGAGCCGCAGAGCCAGCTCTCCAAGCACGAGCACATCCAGCCGATGCTCTCACTCGGCAACGCGTTCAACGACGAAGAGCTGCGAGCGTGGGAAGAGCGTCTGGTACGAATGGCGGGCGACGACGTCGCGCGATCGGGCTACACGGCGGAGCTCAAGATCGATGGAATCGCGGTTGCGCTCACCTACGAGAAGCAGGTTTTCGTCATGGGTGCGACCCGTGGGAACGGGACGATCGGAGAAGATGTCACGGTCAATCTTCGGACTGTGCGCGACGTTCCGCTCCGACTCCGCGAGAGCGCGCCCAAGGGCAGGATCGAGATTCGTGGCGAAGTCTATTTCCCGTTCGACCGGTTCGAGGAGATGAATGAGGCGCGCGCGCGGGCCGGCGATCCAGTATTCGCGAATCCGCGGAATTCCGCGGCGGGAAGTCTCAGGCAGCTAGACCCGGCGATAACGGCGTCGCGCCCACTGAGATTCTTCGGGTATTCTGTAGCCGTCCCGGAGGGAGAGGAGCTGCCGTTCGAGACGCAGTCGGAGCTGCTCGATGCACTCGTAGAATGGGGCGTGCCTGTTGCGCCGCACCGCAAGCGCGCGAAAACCCTCTCCGAAGTCGAGAAGTGGGCGTACGACCTGGAGCACAAGATCAGGGGCGAGCTCAACTTCGCGATCGATGGTGGAGTGGTGAAAGTGGATTCGCTCCGCCTCCAGGAAGAGCTCGGCGTGGTCGGCGGGCGCGAGCCGAGGTGGGCAATCGCGCGCAAATTCGCGCCGGATATCGCCGAGACCCGATTGCTCGCGATCAAGGTCAACGTGGGTCGAACCGGCGCGCTGAATCCGTACGCGGAACTCGAGCCCGTCGAGATCGGCGGAACGATCGTCAAACTGGCGACCCTGCACAACGAAGATCTGATCATCAACAAGGATCTGAGAGTAGGCGACTGGGTGCAGGTGAAGCGAGCTGGCGACGTCATTCCGCAAATCCTCGCGCCCATTCCGGAAAGGCGGACGGGCAGCGAGAAGCCGTGGCGAATGCCGAAGAACTGTCCGGTGTGCGGCACGCCCGCAACGCGCGAGGAAGACGAAGCCGCCATCTACTGTCCGAACATCGCCTGCCCGGGAAGACAGCTCGAGGGATTGGTGCACTTCACATCGCGCGGAGCGATGGACATTCGCGGACTCTCGTATGCGCGAATCCACCAGCTGGTGCAGGAAGGGCTCGTGCGGGACCCGGCCGATCTCTACGCGCTGACGCGGGACCAGCTGCTGGCGCTCGAAGGCTACGCGGACAAAGGGACGGATGCGCTCATTGCCGCGATTCAGACCTCCAGGTCGCAGCCACTCTCCCGGCTGCTCAATGCACTCGGAATAAGACACGTCGGCTCGATAGCCGCGCAGCTCCTGGCGCAGCATTTCGGGACGCTCGATGCACTCATGACCGCGTCTGCGGACGACATCCTGAATGTCCGCGGAATCGGGGCGACGATTGCCAATGGCGTCGTTGGTTATTTTTCGGATCCGGCCGGGCGCGCGCTGGTCGAAAAGCTCAGAGCACGGGGCGTGAATTTCACGGAGCCTCGCGCTGTCGTAGCGGGCGGACCGCTCAGCGGCAAGACTGTCGTGATCACGGGCACGCTGCCAACATTGAGCAGAACGAAGACAACCGCGATGATCGAAGCGGCGGGAGGACGCGTGACTGGCTCGGTGTCGAAGTCAACGAGCTTTCTCGTCGCCGGCGAAGAGGCCGGCAGCAAGCTCGAGAAAGCAAAATCGCTTGGAGTCGAAGTGATCGACGAGGCCGAGCTCTTGCGTCGCATCGGTTCTTCCGCAACATCTTCACAGTGAGATCGTCCTAGACAGCATGGCAACCTCGGAAGCCCCGGAGCTTATCGGTCTGGCGCAGCGTACGCTGCGCGACCTGCGGCTGCGCGTTGCCGGCGCGAGCGGAGGTGGTCCCGACGCACTTCGCGAGGCCGGGTATGCCGGAGCGCCGTCGCTATTCGATGCGTTCGAGACCTGGCTAAGCGATCAAGGTTCTGGGCGAGCGGAAGATCTGCCGATCGATGAGTTTTCGGCGCGCGCCGCGGAATTCTTTCAGCGCGCGGGCTGGGGCCGCGTGTCCTTCAGATCGCTGCACGATGCGCTGGCGGTGATCGACATCGAGGACTGCTGGGAATCGCAGCTGCACGGGCAAGGTGAAACGGGCTGCCATCTCACCACCGGCACGCTCTCCGGATTCCTCGGCTGCCTCGCCGATTATCCAGTAGGTGTAATGGAGATCGAGTGCGGCACGAGTGCCCACACGCGGTGCCGGTTCCTCGCTGGCAACGCCGACATGCTGGAGCATGCCTACGAGAGACTCTCGCGCGGTGAAGAATGGGAGACTATCGGGGCTGGAGAGTTCTAGCTCGCGGTTTGAACTGCCGCTCGGGCTGGCTACAATGACTGCAGGTTCATCGCGGAACACGCGGAGTAAACGGAAAAAGCGCGGAATTTGCCTTTTGTTATTTCGCAAGAGAGCTCCTGCACGCACTTGATGCGTCCCGAGCGGCAGTAAACAAAAAAACTCCCCGCCCAAGCGGTTAGGAGCCGTAATGTCTAACGGACCGTTCCGCGCTTTGTCGGCGTCTTCCGCGTGCTCCGCGATAAACCTTCGAGCAGTGTGGCCAGCCCGAGCGGCGGTTCGCCGAGCCTAACCAGCGGCTTTCAGTGCGTCGGCGTAGAGGGGATTAGGCCGAAGCTCCCCGTCGACGAGAATCTCGCGATCCCACGGAAGAATGATCGTGCTCTCGGTCGCAATCGCATGGAAGTCGGGAGCGTAGTTTCCCGTCCTGATCGAAACCGCGGTTTTGATCTCAGACGCGCCGGCTTCGTTGACCGCTGAGATTGCGAGGCGCAGAGTGTCGCCGGAATCGCAGGTCTCGTCGACGATCAGCACGCGCTTACCGCGAACATCCTTGGGCGCGCTGCCGAAGATTTCTGGGTTTTCGCGCGCTTGGGCCGTGTGAAATTTCCGACTCACGACAAGCGAGTGGAACTCGCGGCCGAGGATGGCGGCTATCACCGCGCCAGGAATGACTCCGGCAGTCGCGATTCCGATAACCAGCTCAGGGTCGTATGCCCTGGCCACCTTGAGCGCGAGTCCGCGCGACAGCTCGCCGAAGAACGGCCATTCGATTTCGAGCACGCCTTTGGTGGCGTCGACGGTGCGTTTGCGAGGTGACATTTCGCTCTCAAAGTGTTCGCGGAAAAGCAGTTAGGTTAAGCTAGCCCTCTCACATCTTAGTCGGTAGATTCGACCAAATGTCATTCTGGGACCGCCTGACAGGCGGAAAGCCGAAACCGACGAGCGTGAACCTCGACTACCTGAACGAGGCGCTCGCGCTGGAGCGCCAAGGCGATTACGACGCCGCACTGACGTCCTATCGGCTCGCCCTGCGGCAGACGCCGAATAATCACAAGGTCCTCCAGAACATGGCGATCGCTTACTCGAAGCTCGGCCAGATGGACGAAGCGATTCGCTGCTATCGACGCGCACTCGCGATCGAGCCCAAGTTGTCCGGGGCGCATTACGGCCTCGCGTTCCTGCTCCTGAGGCGCGGCGATGTGAGCGACGCAGCCTTTCATCTCGAAGCGTTTCTGATGGATCCGCCGCAAAGCCCGGAAGCGGAGCGGTGGGTGAAGCACGCGCAGAAGACGCTGGAAGACATGAAAGGCGCGGGACCTCCGTCCCCTTCGCATCCCGGCCAAAGGCTAAAGACGAATGAGTACCCTGGGATCGCAGAGTAGATGGGGGCGGTACTCTCAGTCGTAAGCCAGAAAGGAGGAGTCGGCAAAACCACCACCGCAGTCAATCTCGCCGCAGCGTTTGCAAGGCGCGGCATGAAGACGCTGCTGATCGATGTCGATCCGCAGGGCTCGGTGCGCTACGGCGCGGGCCTCGCTCGCGGGCACGAAACCGCGGGCTTCGCCGATTATCTGAATGGCGAGAAGACGCTGCGTGAGATCATTCTGCCAACGGCTCTTCCATGGCTCAGGGTGATCCTGGCCGGGTCGGTCGCTGACGAATCCGATCATGCCGTTTATTCGCAGCTGGTCCGCGAGACCAATGTGCTTCATGATCTGCTAACGATGGCGGAACAGCGCTGCCAGGTGGTCGTTGTCGACACTCCGCCTGGACTCGGGCCGATCACGCGCAAAGTCCTCGGACAGACCGAGCATGTGATCGTGCCGCTCCAGTGCGAGCCGCTCGCGCTCCAGACGACCCCGCAGATTCTCCGCCTGATTCAGGACATTGTCGCAACCAACGAGCGGCTGACGCTCGATGGAATCCTTCTCACGATGTACGAGGCGAACAATCCGGCCAGCGACCGGGTAGTTGATTATGTGAGAAGACACCTTCCCGCCAACATCGTTTTCGACGTGGTCATCCCCCGCACTGCCGCCACGGCGGACGCGTTCGCGGCGGGCCAGCCGGTGGTGGTGCGCAGTCCCGCCGATGCGGCGTCACAGGCGTACGTGAACCTCGCGACGATACTGGCCGACCGGTTGGTATGAAGCTTCGCTCAGTATCCATAGGATTCGCGCTGAGCTGGTTCGCGGCGCTCGCTTGCACGGATCTCAGCGGCACCGGCAGCTCTACGTCGGTGCTCTCGATCCAGTTCGATAGTTTGGCCGCCCCCTCGGTGGTCGTGGGTGACACTCTTCGCGATACGACTGGCGCCGTCATCATCCCCGTGGTTCACGCCTTCAATTTCGACGGTGACGAAATCACTTCGATCCCGGTGCGCTTCCAGTCGCCCGACTCGGGTGTTGTCGTAGACAGCATCACGGGGATCATCGTCGGCGATAGCCTGAGGTCCACGCCCGCCCGAATCGTCGCGACCGTCGGCACCCTGCAGGCGATCCAGCGGCTGGATCTCACGCTCCGACCGGACCTCGCTGCCGGACTCCATGATCGGGATTCGCTGTCCTACTCGCTGCTGGATACCACGCTCAACGTCTCGCCGCAGCTGACCATCAAGCTCACTCACGGCGTCGCGCCCGACGATAGTGTGGTAAAGTCATATATCGTCAGCTTTGCGATCGTATCGCAGAGCAATCCGCAGCTCGGGACGCTCATAAACGACGCTGGGAAACCATCGATTGTCGACACGACGGATACGAACGGTGTAGCGGGACGCTCGATTAGGCTGCATCCTCTCTTCATCACTGCCCCCGACGATTCGATAATCGTGAATGCCACGGCCAGGTACCGCGGCAGTGAGGTAAGTGGAAGTCCGGTGCGGCTCGTTCTCAAGGTGAAACCGCGCAGCTAGACCACGTATTTAGCAGGGGGAAGCGCTGATGGAAGCTCGAGGTGGACCACGCCCCGCTCCGGGGACGCTGACCAAGCTGTTCTTCGATTCTGTCTCGAAGTTCAACCGGCCCGATGCGCTGCAAGTCAAAGTCGCGGGCGCGTACAAGCCGATCTCGCATGCCGAAGTCGCGGAACGAGTCCGGCACGCCGCGCGCGGATTGTCGTCGCTTGGCGTGAGGCGGGGCGACCGTGTCGCGATCCTCTCCGAAAACCGACCCGAGTGGGCTATCGCCGATTACGCGTGCCTCACCGCGGGCCTCACCGACGTGCCGATCTATCCAACGCTCCCGGCGGACCAGATCGCATACATCCTGAGGGACTCCGGGGCGGTCGCGATCTTCGTCTCGAACAAAATCCAGGCGGAGAAGATTCGCGAAGTCCGCTCTCAGGTTTCGGCGCTCAAGACCGTCATCGGGTTCGACGACGTTCCCGGGTTGACCAACATGTCGATCGCCGAGCTGGAGAAGCGCGGCGGCGACGGCGAGACGAGCCTCGCGATCGCGACCTATCGGGAAGATGCCCTCACGGTGAAGCCCGACGATTTGGCAACGATCATCTATACGTCAGGCACCACCGGCGAGCCCAAGGGTGTGATGCTGACGCACGACAACATCTACTCCAACGTCGCAGCCTCGATGAAGGCGATCCCCTTCGAAGGGCGCGATGTCGGGCTCAGTTTTCTTCCGCTCTCGCACATCTTCGAGCGAATGGCAGGGCATTACATGATGTTCGCCACGGGAACTTCGATCGCATACGCCGAGTCGATCGACACGGTGCCGGCCAACATGCAGGAGGTGCGGCCGACGCTCGTACTCTCAGTTCCTCGCCTCTACGAGAAGATGTACGCGCGCGTTCTCGAGTCGGCGCTCACCGGCGGCTTCCTCAAGAAGAAGATCTTCTTCTGGGCGCGCGGCGTGGCGGAGCGGTGGGCCAATGAGAAGCTCGCCGGAAAGGAGCCGGGCTGGCTGTTGGGAAAACAATACGGAATCGCGCAGAAGCTCGTCTTCTCCAAGCTCAAAGCTCGGACTGGTGGCCGTCTTAGATACTTTGTCTCCGGCGGCGCGCCGCTTTCGCCCGAGATCAACAAATTCTTCTACGCCGCGGGACTGGAGATTCTCGAGGGATACGGGCTCACGGAGACGTCCCCTGTCATCGCCGTGAACACGCCGGAGAACTTCCGCATCGGCACCGTCGGCAAGGCAATCGATGGAGTTGAGATCAAGATCGCTGCCGATGGAGAGATCCTGACGCGCGGACCTCACGTCATGAAGGGCTATTACAACAAGCCAGAGGCTACGCGCGAATCGATCGACCCGGGAGGGTGGTTCCACACCGGGGACATCGGTGAGCTCCGCGATGGATTTCTCGCGATCACCGATCGAAAGAAAGACATCATCGTCACCGCAGGCGGAAAGAACATCGCGCCCCAGCCGCTGGAAAACAAAGTCAAGACGAACAAGTACGTCGCGCAAGCCGTCATGCTCGGCGACAAGCGCAAGTTCCCATCAATGTTGATCGTGCCCAATTTCGACCAGCTGGAAAGGTGGGCGAAGAATCGGAACATCATCTGGACGGATCGCGCGCAGCTGCTGCGGATGCCGACGATCCAGACGAAGATGGAGCAGGAAGTGAACAAGGAGCTCGCTGGCGCCGCGCATTTCGAGGTTCCGAAGAAGATCGGCCTGATCGAGCACGACTTCTCCATCGAGAAGGGAGAGCTCACGCCGACTCAGAAAGTGAAGCGTCGGGCCATCGACAAGAACTACAAGGCTCTCATCGACTCACTTTACGACGAAGCAGAGCGGACAGGAATCACCGACCAGCACGCGATAGTTTGACGACATCGGGCGCCTTCTGCGCGACCCAATAGTTGTCGTCGTGAGCGAGCACCACCAGGTCAGCCGGCGGCGGGATGACGGTGGGGCCAACGACTCGGCCTCCCGGGCGAACCGCTTTTACCGCTGACGCGACGATCTTCGCTGGAAACCATGCGTCGAGGGTAACGCCGAGGAGTGATCCCGGCGTCACGGGGATTTCCGACCCGACGTGCAGCAGCCCCACCGTCGCCGATTCCTTCACCTCTGCCGGCGCGTTGAGCGCCAGCACTCGGACTTCCGCCATCTCACTGAGCTCCTGCGCGGCGTAAGCCCACACTCCGCCGAGTGCGATCGTCGCGCCAGGCTCGGTCGCTTCGAGGTAAGCGCCGGCGCGCGTAGCAAGCTCCTCCCTCCTGTGGCTCGCGGCAGCGCGCTCGGCTTCGCATGCAGGCAGCGCCGTACCGGCGCTGAAATCGGCGATTCCCTCGTGAATCGGGTACTGGGCGGAGCAGGATGGGCAGCCCAGGCTTGCCTCGAGCACAAATCTGTGGGAGACGGTCTTGAACGACCCAACGAGCCAGGTGTCTTCGTGGTCGTTGATACAGCGAAGGTTGTCGATCAGCTCGATGAACACGGCTCGCTCTACATCCGGAGGTCAATCAGCATGAAGAGTCCAACGCCTTAGCTATGTGAAAGCCGCAGCTCGTCGATGTTCACTCTATCCGGCTGCGTGACGACGAACATCACCGCTCGGACGACATCGTCGGTACTCAGCATCGGCCTCGTCGAGTGCGGTTTGCCGGCCGGGTCAGTGACAGTCACCGAATTCCAGATCTCGGTGTCTGTCGACGCCGGAGAGATGAGCGACGCTCGCACTCCGCTTCCGCGCAGCTCGGCGCGCAACACTTCATGGACTGCGCGCGACCCGAACTTGGCGGCGGAGTAGGCCGCGTTTCCGGTGAAGATGGTCCTGTCCGCGATCGACCCGATCGTCACGATGTGCCCACTCTTCCGCTTCTTCATGCCGGTCAAAAACGCGCGGATGAAGAGAAACGGACCCACGAGATTGGTGTTGATCGTGTCAACGAAGAATTCTGTCTTCGTTTCCTCGACGATCGAGACGCCGAAGATTCCGGCGTTGTTGACGAGGATGTCGGGCGCGCCACCAAACTCCTTCTCGATCTGCTTCGCCGCTTTCTCGACACTCTTTGGGTCGGACACATCGCACGTTAGTGGAATCGCGCCCTTGAGCGGCCTGGCGACGTCCCTGAGCCTGACTTCGTTGCGCGCGAGCATCACGACGCGCAGGCATTCGCCAGCCAGCGCCGTCGCGATCCCTGCTCCGATCCCCCGCGATGCGCCGGTTACTACAGCGGTACGTCCTTCGAGCGGTGTCAATTAGATCCGTTGTGCGCCAGGCGCAGGAACTCGTCGCGCGTCTTGGGGTCCTCGCGGAATGCGCCCCTCAACGCCGACGTGATGGTCTTGGAGTTCTGCTTCTGCACCCCGCGCATCATCATGCAGAGGTGATAGGCCTCGATCACGACTCCCACTCCCGCCGGGTGCAATACGCTGCAAAGCCCTTCGGCGATCTCCTCCGTCAGCCGCTCCTGCACCTGCAGGCGTCGAGCGTACACGTCAACGATGCGCGGAATCTTGGAGAGCCCAACGATCTTCCCATTCGGGATGTAGGCGACGTGAGCCTTGCCGAAGAACGGCAGCATGTGGTGCTCGCACAGCGAGTACAGCTCGATGTCGCGCACCATGATCATGTTGTCGTGCTCTTCCTTGAAGATGCCTTTCCCGACGACGTCTTCCGCGCTCGAGTCGTAGCCCTGAGTCAGGAACTTCATGGAGTTGGCGACGCGCTGCGGTGTCTTGAGCAGGCCTTCCCGTTTCGGATTCTCGCCGATCAGCTCCAGCTGGCGCCGGATCAGCTCCTCGAATTCCTTATTTTCCGGTGTATTCGACATAGTTGTTTTCGGTCTCCCACAGCACCAGCTTGGCAAGCTTACCAGGCGTGACCTGAGGGGCCAGTATCTTCCAGAAGGCGATGATGATGTTCTCGGACGTCGGGATGACGTCTTTCATGAACGGGACGTCGAGATTGAAATTCTTGTGGTCGACGATGTCGACGATCTCGCGCTCGACCACCTTCTTGAGCTGCGAGAGATCGCACACGTAACCGGTCTTTGGATCGATGTCGCCGTCCACCGAGACATCGAGGGTATAGTTGTGCCCGTGCCAGTTCGGGTTGTTGCATTTCCCGAACAGCCTCGAGTTCTCAGCCTCGGATAGCTGTGGATTGTGGACACGGTGGGCGGCGTTGAACCGGACCCGGCGGGTGACTGTTACGCGCGACATGTTTAGGGTAAGATACCCAACATAAAGAAGCTCCGCCGGTTGACTGGCGGAGCTTCAGATAAAATGGGACGGAGAGGTTTTTTGAAGCCCGGTCGAATTTTTGAGGCCCTCACCCCGCCTACCGTCTTCCCCGCACTGGGGCATGACGTCAGCAAAGTTTATTGGACCCACTC
>Ga0193699_10000276_pt1 | contig 23359 bp, 21 predicted proteins | sample L3c2metaG_FD_160095 | JGI IMG/M metagenome (GOLD analysis project Ga0193699, IMG submission 160095) | Soil microbial communities from a riparian zone of the East river system, Colorado, United States - L3c2 | ecosystem: Environmental > Terrestrial > Soil > Riparian zone | place: USA: East...
GACCAATGCGACCGGCTCGAGATCGTTGATCAGATCGAACGGCAGCGTGTACATCGCGCCGTTGATCACATGCGTGCCGAGATGGCCGACGCTGAGCGTGTAGCCGTCGGGCGCAGCGCGCACCGCGCGGGCAACGCCGATGGTGCCGCCGGCCCCCGTGACGTTCTCGACGACGAAGGTTTCGCCAAGCGCCTGGCGCATACGGTCACCGAGCACGCGCGCAAGAGCATCGGTCGGCCCGCCGGCCGCGAAAGGCACGATCATGGTGATCGGGCGCGATGGATAATCTTGCGCCGCGCCTGTCGTGACGCCTGCGATCAACGCGGCCAGTGCAATTGCCGCGACACGGATTTTCATCATCTGTTTCCCACGCCTCTGTTGCCCGCAAGATACTGGTGTGGCGCGAGTCAGACTGTCAACGCGAAGCGCGTCGCCGTGCGCATGGCGGGACATGGCACCGCGTGCGATGCAAAAATAAATACGTTGCGTGCTGCACCGCACGCGAGACAGCCATCGCGCGGCGGCAGCCAATTAAAGAATAGATTGGTCACGCAAAAGGCTTTGTGGCCGTTCGATCACAATGAGGCGAAATCAATCGGCTTGTGGCGGTCCGGGTGCGGTGCACGGGCGGCAGCGGATATTTCAGGCCGCTGGCGCAGTTGAACAGCACGACTTGGTCGGTCTTTTTCACGCGGCCATCGGCCAGGCTCTGCTTGTAGGCGGCGTAGGTCGCAGCGCCTTCCGGGCAAAGCAGGAAACCTTCTTCTTTGGCCATCTCGTTGAGCGCGGCGGTGATGGCGTCGTCGTCGACCGCGATGGCGAAACCACCGCTCTCGCGCACCGCCCGCAAAATCAGAAAGTCTCCGACCGCCTGCGGCACGCGAATGCCCGACGCGATAGTGTGCGCATTCTCCCAGCGCGGCGCGTGCTCTTTGCCTTCCTCGAAGGCTTTGACCATCGGCGCACAGCCCGCGGCCTGCACCGCGACCATGCGCGGCCGCTTGCTGCCAATGAAGCCGATCTCTTCGAGTTCGGCGAAGGCCTTCCACATGCCGATCAACCCGGTGCCGCCGCCGGTCGGATAGAAGATGACGTCCGGCACCTGCCAGCCGAGTTGCTCGGCAAGCTCAAGGCCCATCGTCTTCTTGCCTTCGATCCGGTACGGCTCCTTCAAGGTCGAAGTGTCGAACCAGCCGACTTTCGCCTTGCCCTCGCCGACGATCTTGCCGCAATCGTCGATCAAGCCATTGACCCGATAGACGGCAGCGCCCTGCAGCGCGATCTCGCTGACATTCACCTCGGGCGTGTCTTCCGGACAGAAGATCGTGGTCTTGATGCCGGCATGCGTCGCATAAGCCGCGAGCGCGGCGCCGGCATTGCCATTGGTCGGCATCGCCATGTGCTTGATGCCGAGCGCTTTGGCCATCGATACTGCCATCACCAGGCCGCGCGCCTTGAACGACGCTGTCGGCAAGCGGCCTTCGTCCTTCACCAATATCTCGCCGCCGCCGAGCTTGGCCTTGAGGTTCGGCATGCTCACGATCGGCGTCATGGTTTCGCCGAGGCTGACGATGTTCGCCGGGTCGCGCACCGGCAGCAATTCGCGATAGCGCCACAGATCCGGCGGACGCTGCGCGAGCTTTTCTTTGGTCAGCGCCTTCTTCACGCCCGCGAGATCGTAACGCACCAGCAGCGGCTTTCCGGCGCGCGACAGATTGTGGATCTGATCGGCCTCATGGCGCTCGCCGGTCATGGCGCATTCGAGATGCGTGACGAAATTCGGCAGCTTGGCGGTGAGATTGTCGTCGTGTTGCATTACGAACTCCAGTTTCTGACCGCAATTATTGGCCGTTGGGCGGCCGCGCTTTAAAGACCACGAAGTGGGATAGCGCGAAGTTGACGACGAACCCGACTAGGATCGCGATCAGTTTCGCCACCCATACATCGACGAATTGGACGGCGGCCAACACCGCGCAGGTGTTAGCGATCATTCCCGCAATCCCCGAAACGACGAACGTGCCGTAGGAGCGCCAGCGGAGCTGCCGTCCCGATTCCGCAGCAAAAGTCGTCATCGAGTTCATGACGTAGGAGCCGGACACTGCGACGAGCCAGGCGATGACATTGGCCGGGATCAAAAGCCAGTTCTCGGCGGTAAAGAAATGGAACGACACGGCCAGTTTGCCGGCCACATCGACCGCGGTGACGGACGAATTCAGCGCCGCCCGCGCCAGGAAGAACACGCCGTAGTCGACGGCAGCATTGATCACGCCGACCAGCCCAAAGCTCACCGCTTTGAGCAATAGTGCGCGCTCGTGCCAGGCCACGGTGAGACGGTCGATCATATTCTGGAGGGGCGCCGGAATCATCGTCGGTACATAGCATCTTGTTGGCGCATGATCGTACCCCAAAAACCGCACTTCAGACGGGCGCGACAGGGCCGCGCCGGTGCGGTATAGATCAGCACGAAACGAATTACGACAGGTTGGCGAGAATGGCGACGAAACCGGCCAAATCCAGGGCGGCGGGGCGGTCCAAATCCGGGCTGCTGCCCGGACTTTCGGTTGTAGTTCCGATGTACAACGAGGCCAAGGGCCTCGTCCGGCTGCATGAGCGCATCGCCGAGGTCGCGCGTTTCCTCAAGATCAAGCACGGCCTCACGATAGAGGTCATCTATGTCGACGACGGCAGCCGCGATGACTCAAGCCGCGTCGCCCAGACGCTGCCGGCCGTGCCGCTCGACGTCCAGGTCGTCACGCTGTCGCGCAATTTCGGCAAGGAGGCCGCCCTCCTCGCCGGCCTCGAGCATGCCCGCCTCGGCGCCGTTTTGTTCATGGATGCTGACGGCCAGCATTCGCCTAATTTGATCGAGACTTTGGTTTCGCGCTGGCTCGATGACGGTTACGACGTGGTCTACACCGCCAAAGCGCACCGCGAGAACGAGCCGTTTTTACGCCGTCTCGGCGTACACACCTTCTACTCGCTGCTGAACTGGCGTTCGCGCCACAAAATTCCCGAAGACGCCGGCGACTTCCGCCTGCTGTCGCCGCGCGCCGCGGCGGCGCTGCGCGCGATGCCGGAGCGCAACCGCTTTTTCAAGGGCCTGTCGAGCTGGATCGGCTTCAAACAGGTGCGTGTCGATTACGAACCGGCGGAACGCGAGCACGGCGTGACGACCTGGAACGTCTGGACGCTGGTCGGCCTGTCGATCGAGGGCCTGACGTCGTTCTCGGTGGCGCCGCTGCGCGTTGCCAGCATGCTCGGGCTGCTGCTGGCGGCGACCGCTTTGTTGTTCGGCGGCTGGATTTTGGTCGAGACGATCCTGTTCGGCAAAGACGTGCCGGGCTACCCCTCATTGGTGGTGAGCGTGATGGTGATCGGCGGCGTGCAACTGCTGATGATCGGCGTGCTCGGCGAATATATCGGCAAGCTGTTGTCTGAGATCAAAGGACGCCCAGTGTATTTCGTCGCCGAACACGTCCTGAAGAACGCCGACGAAAGCCACAAAGACGAATCCAAGGACACCCCGAAGCCGCGCCTGGCTGCTCCTCGCGCGGCGGAGTAACGCCTTGCAACAGAACCGCCCTGTTTCGCGCCACATCTGGCTGTGCGCGGACGACTACGGCATTTCACCGGCGGTGAATGCCGGCATCCGCGAGCTGATCGCGGGCGGACGCCTGAACGCGACATCGGTGATGGTGGCGGCGCCTTATCTCGGCGGCGACGAGGCGCCGGCGCTTGAGCGCCTCAACGCAAATGAGAAATGCGCCGTCATCGGCCTGCACGTCACGCTGACCGGGCCGTTCAAGCCGATGAGCGCGGGTTTTGCGCCGACGCGCGATGGCGCCTTTCTGCCGCTGCCCGACATGATGCGCTCGGCGGTCACGCGGCAACTACGCGTTGAAATGCTGGCGGTCGAGATCGCGACGCAGTTGCAGGCCTTCGAGAAAATCTTTGGCCGCCTGCCCGATTTCGTCGACGGCCATCAGCACGTGCACCTATTTCCCCAGGTGCGCGACGCCTTTATCAAGACCGTCGCCGAGATCGCGCCCACCGCCTGGGTGCGGCAATGCGGCCGGGCGAACTCCTTGCGACGGCTGCATGACCGCAAGGCGCTGGTGCTCGACATTCTGAGCATGGCATTTCGCCGCAGGGCGGAACGCCAGGGTCTGGCGATTAACCCGGCCTTTGCCGGCGCCTATAATTTCACACCCAAGGCCAAATTCGCCAAGATTTTCCCGCGTTTCCTCACCGGATTGCCCGACGGCGGGCTGATTATGTGTCATCCGGGTTTCGTCGATGCCGAGCTAAAAAGCCTGGATTCACTCACGACGCTGCGCGAGCATGAATTCGCCTATTTCAATTCCGATGCTTTCCCGCAGGCTTTGGCCGAGCATGGCGTCGCCTTGGCGCGGCCCTCTGGAAATGGCGGCGGCGCTGCCTAGATGTCCTGAAGTGGCTTTGTCTGGGAGGACAATATGACTCCGCAAGAACGTCAACTCGTAGATGAACTGTTCGACAAGCTTGCCCGCCTGGAAGGCACGCCGCGCGATCGCGACGCCGAGCGCGTGATGGCCGATGGCCTCGCCCGCGCGCCGAACGCAATTTATCCGTTGGTACAGACCGTGCTGGTGCAGGACGAAGCGCTCAAGCGCGCCGATGCCCGCATCCGCGAACTCAGCGGCGAGGACGAGGCGCCGCGCGAAGGCGGCGGTTTTCTTGACAGCATGCGCAATGCGCTGACCGGCGGTTCAACCCGCGGCTCGGTGCCGAGCGTGGCTCCCGCTCCGTCGAGCGGACCCGATCCGCGCTGGAACACCGGCGGCGCCTACGCGCAGGCGCCGGCTCAAGGTGCGCCGTACCAGGGCGGGCCGGCTCAAGGCGCGCCGGCGCAGCCGATTGGCAGCGGCGGTTCATTCCTCGGCACCGCGGCCGCTTCGGCCGCCGGCGTTGTCGGCGGCGCGCTGTTGATGAACTCGATCAGTTCGATGTTCGGCCATCACGGCGGCGGGTTTGGCGGCGGCAGCGCCTTCGGCGGCGATACGTCGGCTTCGCCATGGAGCGGCGGCGGGTCCAACAGCGATCTGGCGCGCGATGCCGGGCTGAACGATGTCGGCGGCGGAAGTGGTGGCGGCAGCGACCGCAGCGCCGGCCTGTTCGATGCCGACGACACTGACACTGACACTGATGTCGATGTTGCGGACTCGGGCGATTTTGGCGGCGATGACGACGGCAATACCGCCTGATCGCTCCTTAGAGGACTATCACCTTGGTGCCGACCTTGACGCGGCTGTAGAGGTCGATGACGTCAACGTTGCGCATCCTGATGCAGCCGGACGATACGTTGCGACCGATCGTCCAGGGCTCGTTGGAGCCGTGGATGCGATAGAGCGTCGACCCTAGATACATCGCGCGCGCGCCCAGCGGGTTGTTCGGCCCGCCGGCCATGAAGTGCGGCAGATGCGGCTGACGCTGCAGCATCTCCGGCGGCGGCACCCAATCCGGCCATTCTTTCTTCGCCGAGACCGTGTGCATGCCTGACCAGGTAAAGCCCGGCCGGCCGACGCCGATGCCGTAACGGATGGCTTTGCCGTAAGGCTGCACCAGATACAGAAAATAATTCGGCGTATCGATGACGATAGTGCCGGGCGCTTCCTTGCCCTGGTAGTCGACTTCCTGCTGCTCGAATTGCGGATCGACCGGATAGCCTTGCGGCTCCAGCATCGGATCGACCGTGGGGCTGGTGTTGACGTATTGCGGCCGCGCGTCCGGCTGATACGCGCCCTGCGGCGGCGCGTAGTATTGCGACTGCGGCATCTGCTGCCGCCGCGGCTGGTCGCCGAACAGAAATTCGATGAAGCCGCCGCCGAAACTGCCGCGCACCTCCTGCGCCGGCACCATGACGACCATCGGCGGCGTCTGCGGCATCTGCGCGAAAGCAGGCGTCGCGACGCCGCCCGCGAGCAAGCCCACGACAAAGACTGAAGAGATCGAACCCCGCATGGGCGCGATTACAAGGCTAAATCGACACCGATCGGTAAACCAAGACGCGGTGCGGCCAGATTGCGGCGCTGGCGCGCTCGCTTCGTCGCGGCACGGTTTATTTTGTGTGAAGCCGTCATGGTTAACGCTCCATTTCGCGATGTCGCAACGCAGCGTTAATCGCCGTTGAGGTAGAAATGAAACTTAGGCAGCGAGGGAAAGTGCCGTGCAGCGTAAAGTTTTCCGCGTCGAGCAGATGTTCGCGATCGGCCATCCCGGCGAGCACGTGCCGCAGGCTCATGACGAACTCAAAGCGCTCCACAGATTAGCGGAGCAGCGCGACAGCGCCACCGCCGAGACGGTCCAAGGTCTCACGCACGAGTTGACGCAGATCCGCGACACCGTCGCCCGCAACAAACGCGAACTGGCCGCGATGATCGGCGAAGGCAAGGAGCGCCGCATGGCGCGCGCCGCCGACGAACTGCGCGCCTCGGTCGACGGCATGGACTACGCCACGCAGACAATTCTGAAATCGGTCGAGGTCATCGACGACAGCGCCAAGGCGCTCGCCGGCGCGCAGAAGAACGACTACGAAATCGGCCTGACGCAGGAAATCCAGGACCAGGTCGTGGCGATCTACGAAGCCTGCAATTTCCAGGACCTTGCCGGTCAGCGCATCGGCAACGTGCTCGGCATGATGACCATGGTCGAGGATCAGGTCCTCGCCATGCTCAATCGCTGCGAGGGTGCCGCCGGGCGTGACCCGGCTCCTATTGTTGCCAAGCCCGACGCCGCGCTACTCAATGGTCCCAAGCTCGAAGGCGATGCCGGCCACGCCAGCCAGAGTGACATCGACGCAATGTTCGACTGATCAAGCGTCTTTATTGTTGCGCATGATCTTTCCCGAAAACCGGTTCCCACTTTTCAGGATCATGCGCGTGGCGTTCTGCGGATCACGATAAAGCAGGTCAGCGCCACGGCGGCAAAGCCCGCGGCCACCGCCAGCGCCATCGGATCCGATGTGCGGTCGATGACAAACGCCATCGCTAGCGGCGCCGCTGCCTGCATCAGCAAGAACGGAGCGGCGAGCCGCCCCATCAGCCGGCCGTAACCGGAGGCACCGAATAGCGCCAGCGGCACGGCGCCGCGCGTGATCGTCACCAGCCCGTTGGCGCCGCCGAACAGCAGCGCGAAGCAGGCCGCCACCAGTGGCGAGAAACCGAAGATCGCCAGCATCACGAAGGCACACAGCAAGACGCTCAGCGCGAAGCGCACCACCCACAAAGGGTGCAGATTGCGACCGAAAGAAAATTCGATCAGCCGGGCGCCCACCTGCGCCGGACCGAACAGCGCGCCGATCCAGACCACGGTGCCGGCATCGATGCCGGAGCGCGCAAAGATCGCCAGCAGATGCGCGGCCAAGCCTGACGGAACGAACGCATAGGCCGTGAAGGCCGAGGCGACCAGAATGAACGGCAGGCCGTGCGGCGGCAGCACTTTGTCCGGCACTTTGACGTCGTCGGCCTTCGGCACATCGACGACGGCGCGGTCGCGCGGCAATAAGAACGCATGCAGCGGCGCGGAGATACAGGCGAGCAGTGCGGCGTAAATCACGTAAGTGCCGCGCCAGCCAACCGCCTCCAGCAGGAAGTGCGTTGCCGGCCAGCCTACGGTCGAAGCAAAGCCGCCGGCCAGCGTCAGCGCCGTGATCGGCCGCCGCGCGCCGGCGCCGAAGATGCGGCCGAGCGTGGCGAAGGCGGAATCGTAGAGGTTCGCCGACATGGCGACGCCGAGCACCATCCATACCGCGTAATAGGCGATGCGGTTGTCGGCATAGCCGATCAGCACCAGTCCCAGCGCGCCGAACAGCGAGCCGATGGTCATCACCACCTGCCCGCCGAAGCGATCGATCGAACGGCCGACGTAAGGCGCGATCAGACCGGCGACGAGCAGCGCGACCGAGAAGCCGCCCATCGCGAAGGACATCGACCAGCCGTGCTCCCGGGCGATGAGCGGGACAATCAAGACCGGCGTGTAGAAGATCGTGCCCCACGACAGAATCTGCGTGACGCCGAGAACCGGCACCGCACGCCAAGGTCCGCGAAGGAATGGGCCGGAGATGAATTCGCGGGCAGGAATCATGCGGCCAGACTACATCACGCGCGAGGCTCGCCCGCGCATGATGGCCGCGCGTTTATTACCGGGCCGGCGGGGGCTGCTGGATCGGCGGCTGCACCGGACGCGGCGCCGACTTGGGCGCTGCCTTCGGCCGCGCCTTGGACGCGACTTTCGCCCGCGGCGGCTTCGCGCCTTCCGGCCCGCAACGGACATAGACCATGGTGCCGTAACGGCCCTGCACTTCGCTGTCGATCCAGCGTAGCGCCAATACGCGGCCGTCGAAGCCGACCACCTCGCGGTCCTGCTGGCCGCCCGGCGGATCTTCGGCGGGGCCGATATAGGTCCTGTTGCCCGGCGCGCCCTTGAGGCGCAGCTCGGTCGGCGTCGCCTGGTCGGCGAGATGCATCATGACGCCTCCGGTCGGGCCGAGCGTGATGATGTAGGGCTGTTTGCACTGGTTGGCGGCGGCCGCCTCTGTGCGTGCCCGGTCCTCGTCCTTGTGATAGGCGGCAAGGCCCCAGCGCCCGACAAGGTCCTGCGGCGGGATTGCCGACGGCAGCGTCGGCGTCACCTCGGGCGCCGGCGGCGGCCCTTCCGTGGTCGAAAACGGGTTGCTGATGCCGGAGCAGCCGGCAAGGCCCACGGTGAGCAGCGCCAATACCAGAGCGGTCGGCAGGCTGGGTCGGGTCGGAAGGCTCATTCGGGCTCCTGCGAGGCTGCAAAGTGACTTTGGGGGGCGTGGCGAAGCGCGCAAGCTGGCCGGCGGCCCCAGTTTGTGCCGATAACATAACAAACGCTGGTTAACGCTCCCCGGCACCCGCCGTTTAGACCGCCGGCACGATGCTTGACACCCCATCATGGAGGCAATATGTCCCGGCGAGCAATTTTAGCACTCTACCTATGTGAGTGCTAAAGGCTTACGAAATCAAGTCTTTCCGTTCCCGCCGACAAGGAAACCCAATGGCCAAGACAAAGTTCCGTCCGCTGCATGACCGCCTGGTCGTCCGCCGCATCACCGCCCTGGAGAAGACCAAGGGCGGCATCATCATTCCCGATAGCGCCCAGGAAAAGCCGTCGGAAGGCGAAGTCATCGCCGTCGGCCCGGGCGGCCGCGACGAGGCCGGCAAGCTGATCCCGATCGACATCAAAGTCGGCGACCGCGTGCTGTTTGGCAAATGGTCGGGCACCGAAGTGAAGCTCGATGGTGAGGACCTCATCATCATGAAGGAATCCGACGTCATGGGCGTGATCGCCTGAGCGACGTCCCAGTAAATAATCCAACGGAGTAATTTCAAATGGCTGCCAAGGACGTAAAATTTTCCGTCGACGCGCGCGACCGCATGTTGCGCGGCGTCGATATCCTCGCCAACGCGGTGAAGGTCACGCTCGGCCCCAAGGGCCGCAACGTCGTGCTCGACAAGAGCTTCGGCTCGCCGCGCATCACCAAGGACGGCGTCACCGTCGCCAAGGAGATCGAGCTCGAGGACAAGTTCGAGAACATGGGCGCGCAGATGGTGCGCGAAGTCGCGTCCAAGACCAACGATCTGGCCGGTGACGGCACCACCACCGCGACCGTGCTGGCCCAGGCCATCGTGCGCGAAGGCGCCAAGTCGGTTGCCGCCGGCATGAACCCGATGGACCTCAAGCGCGGCATCGATATCGCCGTCGCCGCGGTCATCAAGGACATCGAAAAGCGCGCGAAGCCGGTAAGCTCATCGGCTGAAGTCGCCCAGGTCGGCACCATCTCCGCCAACGGCGATGCCCAGATCGGCAGCATGATCGCCAAGGCGATGCAGAAGGTCGGCAACGAGGGCGTCATCACCGTCGAAGAAGCCAAGGCGATGGAGACCGAGGTCGAGATCGTCGAAGGCATGCAGTTCGACCGCGGCTATATCTCGCCCTACTTCGTCACCAACGCCGAGAAGATGGTGGCCGAACTCGAAGACGCCTACATCCTCCTGCACGAGAAGAAGCTGTCGGGCCTGCAGGCGATGCTGCCGCTGCTCGAAGCGGTCGTTCAGACCGGCAAGCCGCTGGTGATCATCGCGGAAGACGTCGAAGGCGAAGCCATCGCCACGCTCGTCGTCAACAAGCTGCGCGGCGGCCTCAAGGTCGCGGCCGTCAAGGCGCCGGGCTTCGGCGATCGCCGCAAGGCCATGATGGAAGATATCGCCATCCTGACCGGCGGCCAGCTGATCTCGGAAGATCTCGGCATCAAGCTCGAGAACGTGACCGTGCAGATGCTCGGGCGCGCCAAGAAGGTGATCATCGAGAAGGAAAAGTCCACCGTCGTGAACGGCGCCGGCAAGAAGGCCGACATCGAAGCGCGCGTGAACCAGATCAAGGCGCAGATCGAAGAGACCACTTCCGATTACGACAAGGAAAAGCTGCAGGAACGTCTGGCCAAGCTGGCCGGCGGCGTTGCGGTCATCCGCGTCGGCGGCGCTTCCGAAATGGAAGTGAAGGAAAAGAAGGATCGCGTCGATGACGCGCTCAACGCCACCCGCGCCGCCGTTCAAGAAGGCGTCGTTCCGGGCGGCGGCGTCGCGCTGCTGCGCGCCAAGAAAGCGGTCGGCAAGCTCACCAACGACAACGCCGACGTCCAGGCCGGCATCAACATCGTGCTGAAGGCGCTGGAAGCCCCGATCCGCCAGATCGCCGAGAATGCCGGCGTTGAAGGCTCGATCGTGGTCGGCAAGATCCTCGACGAGAAGTCGGAGACCTACGGCTTCGACGCGCAGAACGAGGAATATGTCGACATGATCGCCAAGGGCATCATCGACCCGGCCAAGGTGGTGCGCACCGCGCTACAGGACGCCGCGTCGGTTGCGGGCCTCTTGGTGACCACCGAAGCCATGGTCGCCGAACTGCCGAAGGACGCGGCTCCGGCAATGCCGGGCGGCGGCGGCGGAATGGGCGGCATGGGCGGCGGGATGGGCTTCTAAGCTCTCCCTCGTATCCAGAAAACGAAGAGGCCGCCAAAAGGCGGCCTCTTTTTTTATGGCTCGGACCTAAGCCGTCAGCCGGTCATTGCGCCGCGGAGTAGCTGCGCCGCATTGGCTTGAGCACGAAAAGCGCAAGGAGGCCGGTCAGCGCGTCGCAAGTGATAATGATGGCAAACACCGGCAGCCAGCTTCCGGTGGCGTCGTGCAGCCACGCCGCCAGCGGACCGCCCAGCACCGAACCGACGCCCTGGGCCATGTAGAGGAAGCCGTAGTTCGTCGTCGCGTATTTGGTGCCGAACGTGTCGGTCAGCGTCGAGGGGAAGAGCGAGAAGATTTCGCCCCAGCCGAAGAACACAACCGCCGACAGGACCACGAAGACGAGGGCATTGTCGCGGAACAGCACCATGATGGTGACCGCCACGGCTTCCATCAGGAAGGCAATCGCCATCGTATTCTCGCGGCCGATACGGTCCGAGACCCAGCCGAAGAACGGACGCGTCAGGCCGTTGGTGATGCGGTCGACCGTGAGCGCCAGCGGTAGCGCCGCAAACCCAAGCACGACGACACTCGCCACACCGAAATCGCGCGAGAAGGCGGCGAACTGCGAGATGATCATCAGGCCGCCGGTGGACATCATCGTCATCATGATGAACAGCAGCCAGAACACCTTACTGCGCAGCATGGCTTTCGGCTCGACATCGATGGTGCTGGCCGACACCGGCGGCGGCGGAAGCACATCATCCGAAGTCGGCATCCGCAGCATAAGGGCGGCCACCGCGCCGACAAGTCCCATGCCAATGCCAAACACCACCAGCGTGTGCTGATAGCCCACGCTCTTCAACATGGTGTCGATCGGAAAGGTCGTTGCGATGGCGCCGAAGCCGTATCCGGCGGCCACCATGCCGGTCGCGAAGCCGCGCCGGTCGGGAAACCAACGGACCATCAGGCCGACGATACCGACATAGACGATGCCGGTACCGACGCCGCAGAACAGGCCGTAGGTCAGGTAAAGGCCGGTCAACGTGCTAACGTAAGCCGAGGTCACCCAGCCGAGACCGGACAATAGGCAGCCGACCGCGATCAGCAGGCGCGGACCGAACCTGTCGACGAGATAGCCCTGAGCCGGCGACAGCCAGGTCTGCAAAACGATGAGAATGGAAAACGTGATTTGGATGGCAGGAAGCGTCGTATGCAGATTGTCCTGGAACGACTTCGTAAAGAGCGTCCACACGTATTGCGGACTGGAGATCGACATCATAGCGATCAGCCCCAGAACGAGCTGAATCCAGCGTGTCGACGAGGTCGATGCTGCCGAAACTTTCACGGCCGAAACTGACATTAATTGCTCCCCCAACTGTATGGCTCCAAAGCCGTAGCAAACGGCAGGCCAAATACGACAACCCCCAAAAGAGCGTATTGTAATCCGACCACGCACGACCAAACGGCACAATGCCCAGTTTGGAGGCATTACTGCCTGCGGACAAGGCAGGCACCTGAACCGGACCCGTTTTCGCGCATTATTCCCCATGGCCAGGCGCGCCTCACCCTCCAAGGTCGTTGTCTATGTGGCATTGACCGGCAACCTGCTGGTCACGCTGACGAAATTCGGCGCGGCCTGGTGGACCGGGTCATCAGCAATGCTGAGCGAGGCGGTCCATTCGCTGGTCGACACCTCTAATCAAATGCTGCTGCTCTACGGCCTCCATCGCGGCACGAAGCCCGCGGACAACCTGGTGCGCGACTCGATGGTCGCGATTGCCTGCGCGCAGCCGAACATCGAGCGCGCCAACGTCGTCTTCACATGAGATCGTCGTCGCTCTCAAAGCACCCGCGGCCTAGTTGGCCGGCGCGCTGAACTTCAGGCGCTCCGGACCAGCCAGAATCACCGAGTTGCCCTCACGCTGCCAGGATGTGACCTGCGTGAACTTCTCGAGCAGCGCGACGTCCGCTGCCATGCGCGGCGGCGTGCATTGGCCGTTGCTCTGCATCTGCGGCAGGTCATCGGGCAAAGCCGGAGTTTCGATTTTCATGCCGTTGTCCGAAAACTCGACGCGGGCCGGCACGCTCTTGCACCACAGGTCGATCACCGCATTGCCGTTGCGCTCGACGGTAAGGCTCGGCATGCGCTTGCCCGGCCGCATCGGCGGGGTTTCCAGCAGCAACTCCTGATCGAACGGGAACTGATCTGAAGGCTGCGCCAAGACCGGAGCAAAGCCCGGCGCGATCATCGCAGCGGCGAATGCGGCGCAGGCAAAAAACCGCCCGCCTGCGATCGGGCGAATGAAACTCATCATGCTCTCCGGATTGGCCGCGCCCCTGGGTCGCTGAATGCAGTCTGGACGCCGCGCCGTCAAGCCGCGGTATCCACAGGCGCCGTTATTCGGCTACCTGTGCGGTCGCCGCCGGCGCGAGTAGATGCGCAATCGAATTGGCATAATAATCCAGCAACGGAATTTCGTCGGCGTTGACGCAGTAAAGGCCGTCGACCTCCGCAACCAGATGACGCAGCCGCAGCATGCGCAAGCCGACTTCGATGGCGTAATCCTGATCGCCACGGGGAATGTGCACATGCGCGCCGCTGGCGGCGAGCCTTTGCACCAGCGCCAGCACGCGCGCCTTCAACTCCAGCATCGACAGCGGCGCGCCCGCCTCGCGCAAGGCGGTCGCCACCAGTGACACCGGCAGCGCCGGCACCACCGCGCCGACGCGCTGCATCAGCAGATTGGCGAGCCGCTCGGTTTCGGCAAAGCGCGTTTCCTGATCCAGCACACGAAAGTCGATGCCGCGTTCCTTGACGTATTGCCGCAGTGACAACGGCGTACCGAAACTCACGCAGGCATAGCCGAAGCGGTACCAGCGCCCGCGCAGCCGCAGCGCAATGTGGGTGAAAAACGCCTTCAGCAGCACGAAGAAATTGAAGCGGTGCCGCGCCGTGCCGCCCTGCTTCTTTGCCAGCGTGCCCAGTTGCAGACGGTCTTCCAGCACGCGGTCGTAATTGATGCCGACCGGCACGAAGACGGCGTCACGCGCCGCCATCGCATCAAAACCCGCCACCATGTAGCCGATCAGTCCAAACTTCGGCGGTTGCAGCTTGCCGTCGCGCGTCAGGCCGCCTTCCGGAAACACCGCCTGCGCCAGGCCGCCTGCAACCGCCATGTGGACGTAGCGCGCCAGCACGCGGCGATAGAGCGGGTCCTTTGAATCGCGGCGCACGAAATAGGCGCCCATCGAGCGGATCAGGCTTTGCAGCAGCCAGACCCGCGCCCACTCGCCGACCGCATAGCTCAGCGCCGAACTGGCCGACACCATGAAAGTGACCAGCACGTAGTCCATGTTGGAGCGATGGTTGATGACGAAGATCACCGAACTGTCGGGGTCGACCGTCTTGAGCGCATCCTCGTCCATGTAGCCCAGCCGCACACGGTACAGCGCCGTCGAGACAAAGCGCGCGATCTTGGCGCCGATACCGAAATAGGCATAGGCCGAAAACGACGGCACGATCTCGTGGGCATAGGCGCGCGCCAGATCCTGCGCGACGGCGCGCGTGACCTTGTTTGCCGTGGCGTAGCGCTCGATCTCGCCGAGCACCTCGGGATCGAACACCAGTTGATCGATCAGCGATTGCCGCTTGGCCACCTTGAACGGCTGGATGCGCAATTTCAGCCGGGTGTTGAGTTCGTCGATCGCCTTGTTGAGGCGGCGCCGCATCACCCAGCGGGCGCTCGGCAACAGCAGGTGGTCGAGCGCTGCCATGAGAGACAGCACGCCGACAATCACGACGAGCCAAAGCGGCAACGACACCGTGGATGACACAGACCCCCCCGAAAGGATGAGCTTAGCGGTGGCGTTTCACATTGTCGCGGACCGTCCATGTTGCACTGCAAGCGTGGAATACAGGCGCCGGCGCTGTGTTATGATGGCAGGGTCATTCATTCCGGGAGGCGGCCATGAGCAAGGTGGATCAGAAGATCATCAATCTCTACGACGAGTTCACCCATGGCGGCATGAACCGCCGCCAATTCCTCGACCGCCTCACCGAGATCGCCGGCTCCAGCGCCGCCGCCGTGGCGCTGCTGCCGATCCTGCAAAACAATTATGCGCAGGCTGCGGTCGTGCCGCCGGACGACGCACGGCTGGTGAGCGAGCGGGCCGCCTTTGAATCGCCCAAGGGCAAGATCGACGGCTATCTCGTCCGCCCCAAAGCCAAGGGCAAACGCCCCGTCGTGCTGGTCATTCACGAGAACCGCGGCCTCAACCCGCATCTCGAAGACGTCGCCCGCAGGTTCGCCGCCGAAGGCTATCTGGCTTACGCCGTCGACCTGCTGTCCCTGGTTGGCGGCACGCCGGCCAACGAAGACGCCGCGCGCGATCTGCACACCAAGATGAATCAGGACGACGCGGTTGCGGCCTTGGTCGCCGGTGTCTCGTTCCTCAAGAAGCATCCGGAATCGACCGGCAAAGTCGGCGCGGTCGGCTTCTGCTTCGGAGGCACTATGGTCAATCGCCTCGCGGCGGCGAGCCCCGAACTCGACGCCGGCGTCGCCTTTTACGGCCGCCAAGTTCCCGCCGCGCAGGTGCCGAACATCAAAGCGGCGCTGCTGCTGAACTACGCCGAGACCGACGACGGCGTGAATACCGGCATTCCGGCTTACGAGGCCGCGCTGAAAGCCAACAACAAGAAATTCACGATGCACACCTATCCGGGCACGCAACACGCGTTCTTCAACGACACCGGCGCGGCGCGTTACAACAAAGCGGCAGCCGATCTAGCCTGGAGCCGCACGCTGGCGTTCTTCAAGGAGACGCTGGGCGCGCCGTCGAGCGGCTGATCAACCGAGCGACGCGATCAACGCGCGGGCGGTGCGCAGCAGCCGCTCGTCGCGGCCGGGCGCGCCGATCAGTTGCACGCCGATCGGCATGTCGTCGGCATTGGCAAGCAGCGGCAGATTGAGCGCCGGGTAACCGACCAGCGTCCAGAGCGAGCAGAACAGCGGATTGCCGGTCGCCTCGATGCCCAGCGGCGCGATACCGCTGGCGGACGGCGTGATGATGGCGTCGGCGTATTGCTCGAAGATGTACATCAGGCCTTCGGCGTAGCGCCGCGCGTCGCGTAGCGCCGCCAGGTATTGCGGCGCCGTGACGGTGCGGCCTTCCGTGATCAGCGCGCTGAATTCCTTGCTCGCGACGCCCTGGTCGACGAAGTGGCCGAGGTTGAACGCCATCTCAACCGACATAATTGCACGCAATGCCGGCCAGGCGCCGGCGTAATCGGCCGGCAAGTCGATCTCGCGTGCGCCAACTTCCTTCGCCAGTTCCTCGAGCCCACTTTGCGTTTCGGGATCGGCCTTGTCCCACATCGGCGTACGCACGAAAGCGAAACTCGGCGGCAGCGGTGGCTGTTCGGCGGCGCTGCCACGGAAGCGCGGCGACGCGTAAGCGCGGGAATTCGGATCTGCGGCGTCGGTGGCGACCAGCACATCGAGGATCAGCGCCAAATCCTCGACGCTGCGCGCGAAAGCACCGACATGGTCGAGCGTACGCGACAGGTTCAGCGCACCGGCGCGCGAAATCAGGCCGTGGCTCGGCTTGACGCCGAACACGCCGCAGAAAGACGCCGGGCGGATCATCGAACCGTTGGTCTGCGAGCCGATCGCCAGCGGCACCATGCCGGCCGCGACCGCCGCGGCCGAGCCCGACGACGAGCCGCCCGGGGTGCGGGACAGGTCGCGCGGATTTTTCGTCTTGCCCGGATGGAAATAGGCGAATTCGGTCGACACCGTCTTGCCGATGATGACCGCCCCGGCCTCGCGCAACAGCCGGACGGCTGTGGCATCCGCGGAAGGACGGCGTCCTGCCAATGCGGGCGAGCCGCATTCGGTCGGAAAATCGGCTGTATCGAAGATGTCCTTGATACCGACCGGCACGCCGTGCAGCAGGCCGAGCCGGCCGCCGTCGGATTTGTGGCGGTCGAGCGCACGCGCCTGGCCCAGCGCATGGTCGGCATCGAGATGCGCGAAAGCCTGCACCTCGCCTTCGATCGCGGCAATGTGCTCCAGGCAGGCCTGCGTGTAGTCCTCCGACGAGATCGCACCACGTGCGATATCGGCCGCTGCTTGGGTCGCCGTCAGCTCGATCATCAGATGCTCAGCCGCCACCGTAGAGATAGTTTGGCAGCCACAGCGTCATGCCGGGCCACAGATACATAATGACCATGCAGACGATCACAATCAACATGTACGGCATCATACCGGCAAAGATCTGGTTGAGCGTGACATGCTTAGGCGCGACGCCCTTGAGATAGAACGCCGACATCGCCACCGGCGGCGACAGGAATGCCGCCTGCAGGTTCACGAACACCAGCGTGCCCCACAGCACCGGATCGATGGCGAAATGCTTCAGCAGCGGCAGGAAGATCGGCACGAAAATAACGATGATCTCGGTCCATTCCAGCGGCCAGCCCAGCACGAAAATGATCGCCTGCGACAGGATCATGAACTGGATCGGCGTCATGTTGAGCGACAGCACCCACTGTTCGACCAACGCCTGGCCGCCGAGAATGGCGAACACGCCCGAGAAGAGCGCGGAGCCGACGAACAGCCAGCACACCATGGCCGTGGTCTTGGCCGTCAGGAACACCGCTTCCTTTGTCCGCTTCCAATCGAGCGTACGGGCCTGGAATGCCAGCAGGAAGGCGCCCGCAGCGCCGACAGCCGCGGATTCCGTCGCGGTGGTGATGCCGAACAGAATGACCGCGAGCACGATCACCGTGAGCAGCCCGAGCGGCATGATCGATGTCGTCAGAAGCTTGATGACTTCGAGCCGGTCGGCGTCGAGGCGTCGATAATAGCGCACCTGCATGACAGCGCAGATCGCGACGATGATCCCGAACCAGACGTAGAAGGACGTCGGCGGCCCGGCGTCGACCGGAGCGGCCGGCGCGTTCGACACCGGCGAGCCCAACTGCTCCAAACCTTCAGGAACGACATCCACCACGACCTGCTGATGGATGACGACGTACCACCAGATCAGCGCGAGCGTGCCCGCGACCAGGATGAACGGCACCAGCGAGTACAGGAAGTTCTGGGCAATCACGAGGTAAGTGAGCGGACCCTGGCCGGTCTGGAGTTCCTTCGCGCGCGACGGCGAACCGAGCGCTTTGGCCAGGCCGAAGAACATGTTGTTCGAGTACATCGTCTGGAATTTCCGCATCCAATCCGGCACCGGCACCTTGGTCTGCTCAGGCGGCAGCTTCGGCGCGATCGATGGATTAATCATCGCCCAGCCGACGATGTAGATGAGGTAAAGGAACGACAGGAAGAAACCCGGGAACATCGCCGCGGCGTAGAGTTTCACCACCGACTGTCCGGCCACCGCCGCGTAAACGATGATCATGACCGAGGGCGGGATCAGAATGCCGAGCGTGCCGCCGGCCGTGATGACGCCGGAGGCGAGCTTCACGTCGTAACCCGCTTTCAGCATCGGATTGAAGGCGATGACGCCCATCAGCACCACCACCGCGCCCACCAGGCCCGAGGCGATGCCCCAGAATGTGCAAACGATCAGCGTGGCGACCGCGAGCGACGCCGGCACGTTCCGGAACGCAAGCTGGATCGAATAGAACATCTTGTCGACCAGCGCGCCGCGCTCCATCACGTATCCCATAAGCACGAATAACGGGATCGATATGAGGACGTCGTTGGTCATGGCGCCATAGGTGCGCTGGACCATCAGATCGAAGACGCGGTTGTCGGCGAACAGATGGGTCGGGTCGTAGAAGGCGATGAAGCCGAAAACGATGCCCAGACCCATCAAAGTAAAGGCCGTCGGGAATCCCAGCATGATGACGACGACGATGAGCCCCAGCATCAGGAGCCCGAGTGCGGGGTCGCTCATTTCTGAAAATCTCCACCCATGCCGCGCTGACGGGCGGTTTCGTCGATATCTTTCGCCTTTTCGATGGCGACCTTGCGCGACTCTTCGTCGACGTACTGGCTGTTGGCGAGTTGCTCGCCGACGACGTCCATCTCGGCGACGTCCTTGAGCCGGCTCGGCCACTCGCCTGTCTTCAGGCAGATGACGCAGCGGACGATTTCAGCGACGCCCTGCAGCATCACCAGCGCGCCTGCGATCGGGATCACCGTCTTGAAATGATAGACCGGGGGACCATTCGCCGTGACGTTCGAATGCTCGGCGATGCGCCAGGAATCGCCGGCGTAATCGGCGCCGGCGTAAATCAGCGCCGCGATGCCGGGCACGAAGAACAGCAGATACAAAATGAGATCGAGAGTCGCCTGGGTACGCGGCTTCATCGACGAATAGAGGAAGTCGCCGCGGACATGCGCGTTCTGCGCCAGCGTGTAGGCGCCGCACAGCATGAAGAGGCTGCCGTAGAGCATGTTGGTGAGGTCGAAGATCCATGCCGTCGGCATGTTCATGATGTAGCGCTTGAACACTTCGATGCAGACCGCCGACATCAGCAGGATGATCAGCCAGGCGGCCGCCTTGCCGACCCATGTACTGATGCCGTCAATCGTGTGCAGAAACCGCTCAGCTTGCATAAGCTTACTCCCAGCATCTTCGGCCATCCGTCGCCGCGCTCGAAAATGCCACCCTCAAAAGCTCCGAAACACGGCCCGCCCCTCAGAGGTCCGTGTTCGGGTACGAACGTTAAGACAAAACACCATCCGGCTTTTTGAACCGAATGGTGTCGTGCCGTATCAATCGATCGTCAGATCTTCTTCGCCGCGCCGTTTGCGCCGAAGTAATGATCGAACGCCATGCGGCGGCTGACAACCGTATCCTGCTCCCAGCGCACCGTGCGCTCGGCGAACTTGAGCTGCGACTGCAGGATCTTCTTGAATAGTGGGTTCTCAGCCGACTTCTTCTTGACGACGTCGTCGTAAATCTCGAGCTGTTGCTTCAGGATCGCGTCGGGCGTCTTGTAGAACTTGACGTTATCCTTGGTCTGCAACTCCTGATAATCGGTCGAGTAGCGATCCACCGCCTTCCAGGACATGTCCTGGCTCGCCGCTTCCACGGCGTTGGCGATGATGGCGCGCATCTTTTCCGGCAGCGCGTTGTACTTGTCCTTGTTGAACATGATCTCAAACTGCTCAGCATTCTGGTGATAGCTTTGCAGCATGCAGACCTTGGACACGTCGGCAAAACCGAGCGCGCGGTCGGACGAAGCGTTGTTGAACTCGGCCGCGTCGAGCAGGCCGCGATCCATGGCGGAGACGATTTCGCCGCCCGGCAGCGCGTTGACGGCCAGCCCCATGCCGGTGAACACGTCGATCGAGATACCGACGGTGCGGTACTTCAGACCCTTCATGTCTTCGGCCTTGGTGATCGGCTTCTTGAACCAGCCGAGCGGCTGGGTCGGCATCGGCCCGTAGGGGAACGAAACGACGTTGGCGCCGACCGAGGCATAGAGTTCGGCCAGCAGTTCCTTGCCGCCGCCGTATTTGTGCCAGGACAGCAGCATGTTGGCATCCATGCCGAAGCCGGGGCCCGAGCCCCACAGCGCCAGCGCGGTCTGCTTGCCGTAGTGATAGACTAGCACGCCGTGACCGCCGTCGAGCACGCCCTTGGAGACGCCGTCGAGCAGGCCGAACGCCGGCACCACCGCACCCGCGGGCAGCACTTCGATCTTGAGGTCGCCGCCGGTCATGTCGTTGACCTTCTTGGCGAAGTCCAGCGCGTATTCGTGGAAAATATCCTTCGACGGCCAGGTGCTCTGCCAGCGCATGCTGATCGGGCCCTGCGCCTTAAGGACAGCAGGCCCCGCTACCGTCGCCACGCCGGCGACCGCAGCGCCGCGGAGAAACTTCCGGCGGGTCGCACTTGTGGATTGAATGGTCTTGGTCATTTCGCCCTCCCTTGGACTTTTTTCGGCGTTTCCGAATTTTTCCGGCTTTTATTACGGTGTTACAATGAAGAACACCGCCGCCTTACCCATTAGTCTCTATGGAATTGCAAAAAGCCACAAGCCCGATTCTGGCGTCTTCGACACTTCAGACGCGAAAGTGGGCCGTTTGGCACGCCCCCGATAAGCCCTTTTTATGGGCGAATAGGTGCAGATTGGATCGGATTGTCGCGCCCTCGGCGATTGCCTCACAAGCGCGGTGCCGAATGCTTCCCGCCCCGACAGGAGACCGCCCGTGAAAGGCCTTTTTTCGACGCTCGCCACCGTGTGGCGAATAGCCAGCCCGTATTTTCGTTCGGAGGATCGCTGGACAGCCCGCATCTTATTGGCCGCGGTGGTCGCCATCGAACTGTCGATCGTCGGCATCACCGTGCTGCTCAATGCCTGGAACGCCAATTTCTATAATGCGCTGCAGGACAAGAACTGGGACGCCTTCGTCTATCAGTTGGGCTATTTCTGCGTACTGGCGGCGCTCTACATCGCGCTCGCGGTCTATCAGCTCTACCTCAATCAATGGCTCCAAATCCGCTGGCGGCGCTGGCTGACGCAGCGTTACATCGATAATTGGCTCCTCGGCGCCAACCACTACCGCATGCAGTTGCTCGGCGACGCCGCCGACAACCCAGACCAGCGCATCGCGGAGGACATCCGGCAATTCATCGACGGCAACGGCTCGACCGGCATCCTGACGCTCGGCCTTGGGCTGCTGAATTCCATCGTGACGCTCGGCTCGTTCATCGTGATCCTGTGGACCCTGTCGGCGACCGCGCCGCTGCATGTGTTCGGCACGGAATGGGCAATCCCCGGCTATCTGGTCTGGGCCGCCCTGCTCTACGCGGTCCTCGGCACCGTGCTGACCCATCTCATCGGCCGCCCGCTCGTTGCGCTGAATTTTCAACAGCAGCATTACGAAGCCGACTTCCGCTTCAATCTGGTTCGGGTACGTGAGAACTCAGAACAGATCGCGCTTCTTGAAGGTGAGCAGGCGGAAGACAGCCGTCTGCGCGACAGCTTCGGCCGGGTCGCCGCGAACTGGATGCAGATCATGACCCGCACCAAGCGGCTGACCTTCCTGACAGCGAGCTACGGTCAGGCTGCCACCGTCTTTCCTTACGTCGTCGCCAGTCCAGCTTATTTCGCCGGCGCCACGCAGCTCGGCGGACTGATGCAGACCGCCTCGGCGTTCGGCAGCGTCCAGGGCGCGCTGTCGTTCTTCATCACCGTCTATCGCGGACTGGCCGAATGGCGCGCCGTGATCGAGCGGCTGGATGGCTTCGATCGCTCGGTCAACGCCGCGAGCGCCGTCGCGGTGAAGCCGCCGGTGATCGCGGAGAGGCCGAGCGAGACGCCTGCCATCGCCTTCAAGGATCTGGCGGTGCGGCTGCCGAACGGCGCGCCGCTGGTGACCGCGACCGGCGTGACGATTGCGCTGGGCGATAAGGTCCTGGTCAGCGGACCGTCGGGCTCGGGCAAGTCGACGCTGTTCCGCGCATTGGCGGGCATCTGGCCGTTCGGCGCCGGCACCATCGCGGTGCCGCCGAATGCCAAAGTGATGATGCTGCCGCAGCGGCCTTACTTTCCCATTGCCCCTTTGGCCGCCGCCGTCGCCTACCCGGCCGAGCCTGGACGGTATGACAACGCCAAGGTCGCCGAACTGATCGCCGCCGTCGGCCTGCCGGCGCTCGCAGCCAGGATCGACGAGGAAGCGCACTGGAACCGGATGCTGTCGCTCGGCGAGCAGCAGCGCCTGGGCCTCGCGCGCGCCCTCCTGCATGCACCGGATTATCTGTTCCTCGACGAGGCCACCGCCTCGCTCGATGAGCCGTCCGAGGCCGCGCTGTATGAATTGCTGGCGCAGCGGCTGGCCGCCGCGACCATCGTGTCGATCGGCCACCGCGCGACGCTCGCCGCGTTCCACAAACGCCGGCTGGCCTTCAATCGCGACGGCGACCACTTCGCCTTGCGCGAGGCCGAACTCGATCCCGTCAAGTGAATTTACTTTTGCGCATGATCTGATCCGAAAACCGGTTCCCACTTTTCGGGATCATGCGCCCAAAAAGCATTCGGGCGACGGTCCCGTGAGGAACCGCCGCCCGCTGCAGCCGAAGAGGCAGTTAGGTCAGACTACTTGAGGGCCGACAAGGTGGTGTCAAACTTCAACGTTGCAACGAAGCGATCGCCGCAAAGGTTGGAGCTGCCACCGCTGCCAAGGGCCGTGTTGCACTGGTTCTGCGATGCGGTGCCGGCGATGCCGGGCTTCGCGTTCGTGCCCCAGTAGCGCAGGTCGAGGGTCGCAGCCTTGTAGTTGAAGACCAGGCCGACGTCCCAATAGGTGTCGGAGACAAAGCCCATATTGTTGGTCACGCCCGAGCTGTAGTACTCGCGACCGATT
>Ga0193699_10000277_pt1 | contig 23342 bp, 23 predicted proteins | sample L3c2metaG_FD_160095 | JGI IMG/M metagenome (GOLD analysis project Ga0193699, IMG submission 160095) | Soil microbial communities from a riparian zone of the East river system, Colorado, United States - L3c2 | ecosystem: Environmental > Terrestrial > Soil > Riparian zone | place: USA: East...
TGGGGGTGTATGGGTTGGAATGGGGTAGGAAAGCTAGTGGAGGTGCAGGGGACCATGGATGCACAGCAATACTGTGATATCTTGGATGAAGGGGTGGTGGAAAGCTTTGAGAAGTTGGAGATGCCAATGCAGGAGAGAATATTTCAGCAAGATAATGACCCCAAACACACCTCTAAAAAGGCCACACAATGATTTAAAGACAATGACATCCAATTGCTTGTCTGGCCTGCACAATTCCCTGATCTAAACCCCATTGAGCACCTCTGGGTGCATCTTAAAAGTGCTTTACAAAAATACTCAACACCACCTAAAGGTGTGCATGAGTTATGGGAGAGGGTAGAGGAAAAGTGGAATGAGATGGACTTCCTTTTCTGGCAACCACCACCTCTGCGGCAAAACCTTCGCCAAAAGAACGTGATAGCTAGTATAGCATATAGTCTACATCATTACACTTAAAAACCACCATAAAAGCTACTCCATATCACACCCATATCCTATCTTAAACAACGAGCCCATGTCGCATGGGTTGTCGTAGTAGTCGTTAGAACCAATGTGCAATTTGACCGATGAGCTCGGGAAAACCCATGTGGGCCCATCAAGTAAAAGTGGGCGGATATCACGAGTGGGCCATCAAGTGAAAGTGGGTGGATATCACGACTGGGCCTGCCGTAATAATACAATAAAATGCTGCCTAAGGTCTCGCTTCAGCCCAATAATGTTTTGGCAGGCGCAGCTACTGTAATACTATCGCATAGGCCTAGCGCATTTTCAGCCGAGGCCTGTTGCCGACTGCTTCGCTTTGGCCCATAACGCTTCTAGGAGGTGCTGCCGATGCCCTAGGATGGGCCCATTGGATTCGCAGACAATGCCGCCAATAGCTTCGCTTGGGCCTATTATTTTTTTTGAGAGGTTCTGCCGATTTCCTCAGATGGGCCCATTACATTTGCAAAAGCTTCCGACGATGGCTTTGCTTGGGCCCATTATTGTTTTGGGAGGTGCTGCCGATGCCTTCAGCTGAGCCCATTGTGTTTGCTGCTGCTGCTGCCGATGGCTTCGCTTTGGCCCATTAATTTTCCAAGACATAGAGCCGATTCCCTCTAATTGAGCCGCAGAATTTGCAGGAGCTTCTGACGATGGCCTCGCTTGGGCCCATCATTTTTTCTGAGAAGCGCAGCCGATGCCCTCAGAAGGGCCCATCGCATTTGCAGGAGCTTCTGGCGATGGCCTCGCTTGGGCCCATTATTTTTTCTGAGAAGTGCCACCGATGCCCTCAGATGGGCCCATTTCATTTTAAAAGGCTTCTGACGATGGCTTAGCTTGGGCCCATTATTGTTTTGGGAGGCGCTGCCGTCAGAAGGGCCCATCGGATTTTCAGGAGCTTCTGGCGATGGCCTCGCTTGGGCCCATTATATTTTCTGAGAAGTGCCGCCGATGCCCTCAGATGGGCCCATTTCATTTGAAAAGGCTTCCGACGATGGCTTTGCTTGGGCCCATTATTGTTTTGGGAGGCGCTGCCGATTCCCTCAGAAGGGCCCATTGCGTTTGCAGAAGCTTCTGGCGATGGCCACGCTTCGGCCCATTATTTTTTCTGAGAAGCGCCACCGATGTCCTCAGAAGGGCCCATTGCATCTACAGGAGCTTCTGACGATGGCCTCGCTTGGGCCCATTATATTTTCTGAGAAGTGCCGCCGATGCCCTCAGATGGGCCCGTTTCATTTGAAAAGGCTTCCGACGATAGCTTCACTTAGGCCCATTATTGTTTTGGGAGGCGCTGCCGATTCCCTCAGAAGGGCCCATTGCATTTACAGGAGCTTCTGACGATGGCCTCGCTTGGGCCTATTATATTTTCTGAGAAGTGCTGCCGATGCCCTCAGATGGGCCCATTTCATTTGAAAAGGCTTCCGACGATGGCTTAGCTTGGGCCCATTATTGTTTTGGGAGGTGCTGCCGATTCCCTCAGAAGGGCCCATTTTGCACTTACAGGAGCTTCTGACGATGGCCTCGCTTGGGCCCATTATTGTTTTGGGAGGCGCTGCCGATGCCTCAGAAGGGCCCATTGCGTTTGCAGAAGCTTTTGGCGATGGCCTCGCTTCGGCCCATTATTTTTTCTGAGAAGTACCGCCGATGCCCTCAGAAGGGCCCGTTGCATTCACAGGAGCTTCTGAAGATGGCCTCGCTTGGGCCCATTATATTTTCTGAGAAGTGCCGCCGATGCCCTCAGATGGGCCCATTTCATTTGAAAAGGCTTCCGACGATGGCTTCACCTGGGCCCATTATTGTTTTCGGATGCGTTGCCGATTTCCTCAGACGGGCCTATTGCATCTTGTTGTATCTGGGTTGACATAACCCGCGCCGGTGGCATATGACGAGCGCGGCTCTGGCTCAGTGGAAGCTGCCTCATTAAGCCAAAGCAAGACCGTCGCTCGGCAGCTCTGGCCATTCTGGGCCCATGGACAGGCAGCAACAGGTCATCCCGGGCTTGTCTTTAAGGGGCAGCCCATTTGCGTTCGGAACACAAATCAGAATTGCTGCATACCGGCAGCGCCAATTGAAATCTCCGGAGCCACTGACATGGCGCAGCTACGCTTGATTATCGGCGTCTTTCCGCGGCAGCTTCCAGATGGATTTTTTTTTTCTTATAAGCATTGCCTTTCTGTTGGGTGTCCCTTCCTGCTTCAAGCGCCAACAATTGCACGCCATGTCATCCGACGCAGGCGCCTCTATATTCGACGATGCGCTTGCCTGCCTTGGCCAAAGAATTGCTTTCATTCTTATCCGATCTGCAGATAAGGATACAAATTATATCGTTAGCTTGCACAATGAAGTGGTAAGCGTTTCTCCGTGCTAATTAGCATATGAAACCCAGTTAATTATGCATTGGTCCTAGCTTGCTGCGGCTTGGATTATTGGCCTTCTGGCGTCAAGCGGCAGCTCCCCTTATGTACCCGAGCCCGTGAGGATCGCTTTTCACAGTTTCTCCGACATCAAAAACCCAGGAACATATGCAGCACCCGAGGAAAGCCTGCTGCCACAAACCAAGCGCATGATATTGGCCGGCCTGAAGTTCAATTTCACAGAGTGGTGGAAACTTCCAGAAGGCGAGAAATTGAGCGAACCATTTGATGTTGGCAAGGAGTTGGTCGCAGGGTTGCTGGGCGCCCTAGACATGGTGAGCGCCTTATTTTATATATAGGCCTTCTAATCAACCAGAGGTACAGAGGCTAGCCGGCGCAGAGCTTCGCGCTAGGACAATAAAGAATTTTAAAGAAGCGTCGCGGCAGCGTCAAGAGATTGAAAGCCGCATTGAAAGAATTAAATTGGCCATGGAGCTTGAATCTCAACGCTGCGATGAGAAAGCCGATGTTCTGGACAATTTAGACAGTTCGCATGAAAAGTAGACCAGTAGCATTCAAACTAAAAGTAAAATTAAGCTTTATTTGTCTCCTCAATCAAGGACACCTCTCGAAGATCGTCGGAAGCTACCTCTTCCAATTCGGTCAAGAGATTCCCCAAAAACTCTAAATCATTTGACACATTCTCCCGTGCCCATTGGATATTTCTTCTGGCTTTCATAATCCATTGTTTATCAGCTCCCTTCGGAAGGTCCTATGTTGTATTAGCTAAGACTAGTCAGATAGCGATCATAATCACCTTGCGCATCAGTTTGTCAATGACCGGTTTTATTTGGGCGACATTTTTTGGAACCCCACCGATGCCCTCCATATGCTCAGATGCAGATTCGCTGGGGTTCTGTACAGCTTTCCCCTGGCTTCCGACGGAGTCTGATTTTGGCCCACTGAGGAGCTCAACCCCCCTCTTGAAAGCAGAGCGCATCTATGGGCATTCAATCAAGGCAATAGAAATGGAATTAGCTTAGGTATGCGCACCATCTCTTCGAACTTATCGTCATCTGTCTCGGAGAAGCGGCATTTGCTTTCTGGATCTTGATCTCTTCCCTGCATTGTAGACAGCAGCATGTCGGTTGATCGGATATCTGCGGATGCCCTTTATAGCATGACGTCATAGTCACGTAAATATGCGCATGGGTGAAAGGATTGGAATAATCCAGCCTCTCAAAATGGAAAGAGAAGCTGCCGATGGCCACTTTGGGCCCTGCCGATCGCGATGAACCTACTGGGGTCGGCAGCGGCTGCTGGAAAATTCCGCTGCTGAATAAATGCTGGGACCTATACCCCTGCCGAGCAAATACCAGGTTACTCGCCTGCTCCCCCGCTCTCTCCTAATCTCCATGTCATCCTCAAAATTACTGTCTTCTAGTTCATCTTCTCAATATCCCACCGGAAAACACGCCGGCAGTCCTGTGAAGAACGGTTAGCTTCGCTCCGCAATCGACCGACGACTGTTAAACTGTTACATAGTGTCACCCGACGACTCCGAGACACTCGGCGAACATGACTCCCTACCACATCTTCGGCGTAGTACAAGACCCCGACGTCCGACCTTTAGAATACAAAGCGATTCCAACGATCGCACTCCCTCGCCACGTCACCGACAAGGCAATCCCAAACCCATCACCCAAAAAAGGAAGAGATCGTCACGACAAGACGTCATCCAAACAGACCATCCCACATCCAAACGCGCTGACACGAAACCCGTCGATAACGCTGGCGTTAGAGAAGATGAATGCGACTCCTATCTTTGGAGTCAGGTCGAAGACTTGTCAGGCTTCGAATTGGAGGCATTTGATCTCCCTGACACTAGTAAACCCATGGGTAACGCTAGCCAAAACGCTAGCGCTAGAGAAGATGATGATGAATATCTTTGGAGTCAGGTCGATGACTTGTCAGGCTTCGAATTGGAGGCATTTGATCTCCCTGACACTAGTAAACCCATGGGTAACGCTAGCCAAAACGCTAGCGCTAGAGAAGATGATGATGAATATCTTTGGAGTCAGGTCGATGACTTGTCAGGCTTGGCTTATGAGGCATTTAATCTCCCTTAACACTTACGCCACTCCTGCTCCTATAAACGTCTACCTAACATACTTTGATTAAATTGTATTTCTTTTCAATCTTTTATGATATCGATTACTCCTCTACGGGGTGACAATGTGCAGTCGGCGCTCTACTCACTCTCGCGGACTATGCCCGCTCTACCTCTTCGGCTCCGATACGCTCTGTCTTGAGCGGGGCCTTCTATGCTCCGTCTCCGCGCCTAGCCTCTACTGAGGTCTTTCTCAGGGCGTCTCTCCGGCTGACTAAGCTCGGCGCTGTCAGGCGTCAGGCTTTGCCCGGCTGGCTTTCTCGGGTTCCGTCTTGGGCTCTCTGGACTCAGTCTAGCTGTGCCCAGGCGGAGCATGTGCCATTGCTAGTGACATCATAGACACGTAAATATGCCCATGCATGCAAGGGTTGGCATAATCTAGCCTCCCGAAATGGAAAGATAAGCTGCCGATGGCCACTTTGGGCCCTGCCGATCGCGATGAACCTACTGGGGTCGACAGCGGCTGCTGGAATATCTGCCGGGACTTATACCGCTGCCGAATAAATGCCGGGACCTATATCGCTGCGGAACAAATGCCGGGTTACCCGCCTGCTCCCCTTGCAGCCTTGCTCGTTAGCCATGTCGAATTTTAACCCTGGAGGAGCTCAAGATTTGACCCCGGACGAACAGATTCTCCATCACTATGCGGCTATGGTCAGAAAGGATCTAGAAGAATACCGCACGCATTCTATTTCTAGGAGCCAAGAAGATTGGAATAATTTGTTTATAAATCACCTGGCACGCTTTATTCTTGCGATCCATTTCTATACGCCGTTCTCAGATTCATCTAGAGAAAAACGATGAATTATTTTTATTCCTGTAGAAGAAGCCCAAACAGCGCCATTCGCGCCCATCCGTTATTATTGAGCCTCGCTGCGACGATCAATGCGTCTGAAACAAATCCAGACATAAGCGCCATCTCAGAGAATGATGAAAGGGCGTCGAGAAGTCCACTTTATACCTCGCCCAGCACATTGCCGCCACTGCAAGTGCACTTCTCAGGTCAAAATGGTCTGTCTCTCCCCTCCCATCAAATGGCTACGCTCTCACATCGGTAGCTGGCTGCCGAGAATGCGACGCGCCTGCCCCTCAAGATGACCCAAGGGGGGACGGCAATGCCACTCAAGGCGACCTGGCAGCAACATTCCATGCCCTGAAAGACAATTTAGCACATATAGGCGGCACACCTCTGAGCACACGCAACAAAGGGAAGAAGCGTCGACGCGCTTCTTCGGGCGGTGCTCAAGGTATTCTCCCAAACACTCGCGGTCCAAAGTTAGCGGGGGTAATACCCAAACCCAAGGGGAAACAGACTCAGAAGGCGGGTTCACGGGATGCTAATCCTTCACCCTCTGACAAATCGTCCCAAGAAGGTAGTGATCAGAAGGCAGAGCCGCGTATGTTCACTGGAATTCCTGTTCAGCACTTGCTGATGACATATGCTGCTCACCAAAGGCGCAGGCGATAATATAACCCTAGTCGAAGGCCTCAAAAATGACGTCCAGGCCATGAAAAGCAGATGCGATATTCTTGAGAAGACTGTCAAGGACCTGCAATCCATATGCGATACGCATCGGGGAATTCTCGAGACATTTCGGCAGCACATTGTAAATACTCAGTGGCGCCAGGGAACGTTAGATATGAGCTACCAAGGGGAGGCGTTTGAAGCTACCAGGTAGAGTTTAGCTAATGAAGGAAAGTTGCCTACATATGCTTGAATAGCGTTGAACGCACTCTGCTCCGCCCCAATGCGGCCCATGAGCTGGCGCGTGTTGAAGCGCAGCGAAGCAAGGGCGGTCTGTCGGCAGCTATGCACGCAGACCAGTCAGTAAGAACTATATTAGAGGGCTGTAAATCGTTGCCTATGCACGCAGACCGGTCAGTAAGAACTGGGCGCAAAGGCGTACAAGTTACGCTACTTATACAACTAGCGAGCATGCCTGATCCGCAGCGATCGTCGGTAGCGAAGACAATAAGAAAAAAAAGAACAATAAAGCTACCGGTAAGTATAAAAGTTTAACAAAGATAAACTAGGCGATACTCATACTCACCTGCCCGCTCTAGGCCATTGCAATCGTATTGACAGCATTGCAAACAGAGTCTTATGGGCCCACGCATACATATCATCAAAATCATCCAAGCTGATTGGGGCCTAAGGCTCATGCGAGAGCTTACATGTGCTTACAGGCCGCAGTTGGCCAGCCCCAGCTTATCGGCAAGGGGTGGTCCATTCGCATAATACGCCCACGCGAGCATTTTCTCGGTAGCCATCCCGCTAGCCACAAATTATATGGGCCAACATGATGGCGTTGTATTGCGGTAGATTGTGAATTTGATGGGCATATACAAGCGTATAGTCCAGGCAGCGTGGTGCAGAAAGCGGGCCCAAGCGAGGCAGTTACTACTCGGCAGTTTCGGGCCATTACGAGCTCGTGGACATTGATTCTATATGGCCTCCATCGGCCCATGCTAACTGATTGGCAATATGATTAGATTGGAAAATAAGCCGGAATCTTATGGTGGGCATGGCAGGCTGGCTCCAGCTTATTGGCAAATGGCAAGGGGCAGTCCGCTCACGTTTTGGGCCCATGTAAGCGTTTTTCTCTGTAATTGTCCCGCTTTCTGAAAGCTATGCAGGTCCTACAAGGGCCGAGCCCAATGACAATTATGGCCCGCCGTAGCCTGTCTTCCAAGCCTCATGCGCATGCAATGGCCCATGCGGGACCGTAGTTCGGCAGCCGTCGTCCCAACTATGGGCCACTGCAAGCCCGTCGGCAATGACTCTGCGCTACTTCTATTGGCCCATGCGAGACTGTAGTTCGGCAGATGTCGTACAAACTATGGGCCGCTGTGGGTCCGTCGGTATTGATTCCGCATGGCTTCTATTGGCCCATGCATGCTGATGGCCAATGTAATTTAATTGGAATTCATGCCCATGCAAGAGTTTGCGCAAGATCACACATGCCGCAATGGGCCACTCAGGCTCAAAGCATATTGCAGGGAACAGTCCATTCTCGTCGAGGGCTCATACGAGAATTTTGCAGAATTAATAGTATAATGCTCTTAAACCACACAAATATCGAGGGCTAGCTTGCAATAAGTGCAATGAATCTAAGAAAGGGGGGACAATCCATTTGAATGAGGCCGTATGACTTTAGCAAAATCAGGAGGCGGGTGGCTCTTAAGCAAATCATTAAACCTGGAATCTGCTTGCATAGCCATCGAATGCCACATGGCGCTTTGTCTTGCTGCCCATGCAGCGTGCCCTGGCTGTGATCGGGGCTCCATGAGCTTTTGATTCTCTTGCCAAAACTGCTCTTGATGTTGAAAGAATTTGATGGCAGACTCCATCTCAACTTGGAGACACTGAAGCTCTTCGATCCACCGTGTCTTTTGAGCTTTCGCCCTCAGCCAATGCACTCGATAAACTGCATATAAATTATTTGCTGAGCATCCATCAGAGCGCGCACGAACTGAAATTCGCCTACAGTCATTCATCCATGCTCCGACGTCAGCATCTCTCCGGATGTCCATGGACCAGAACCAAGGCAGTGATTTATTTCGTTGCCCACGCATATTAGGTGCAATTACGGCTGTGTCGATTCTCAAATCCTGGCGCTCTAGAGCTTTGTACCGATCAAGGAGAGAGGCGTCGGCACCAAGATCTATCATTGACTGCCGCGCGCGATTATAGACCCGAGCATGATGCTGAACCGTTGACTCGACGGCATGTACTTCTGCCCAGGCACGTGTCTTTAGTCTCTGCGTACGTGCAGGACGCACGTTGTTTCTGAACAGGTAGGATTTGTGGCCCAGGGCGATGCGAATGTGATGCAAAGAGTCATTGAGTTGGCCCTCCCGTAGGCGCAATTCTGCATTGGCCAGGTCATCGGCAGCATTCATATCACACCAGCTGCGTCCCAGATGCGAGGGGAGATGCAATGAGATATACTCTGCACTTATGCGGCCATCAGGAGGGCTGTTTCTTGGAAATTGCGTTTGATAGCGTTCTTCGGCAGATGAATCGTGCCCACCATCGTCATCATCTTCACCAACGCCGTCGAATTCGGCGCCAGTGTATATTTCCCTTGCACAGTCATCGCCCCAGGAGTCATCAGAATCGTTTCCGGCAGCATTGAGCATGCTTCCTGCCTGCTTCTGAAATGCGTCAACCTTATCTTGGAGCCTTGAGCGCCTTAAGGCGATATCCCTTTTTTGATCCGGCGTCGGATGTGACCCAATCTTCCTGACCAGTGCTTGAACCGTTAACCTGCGTATTTTCTTGACGTCAAAATCAGAAGTCCTACTGAGGAAGCTGCCGAAGCCATACTGCATTTCTTGAATTTTCAACCCGCTGGCAAGCCATGCAGCGTGTCCCTTATGTCTCAACACGCCGATCTCCTTTTCTGTCAATTCAAGAAGTATTTGTGCCCGAGAAGGGACTGAAGCAAGTTGTCAGGCAAAACTAAGGTAGGAAGATCAAACTCACGCCTTTCCATCTTGATATCATAGATGTCCATGGCAGTGACATCATTAAAGCGCTCCGTTTTGGCATGTTTCTCTTCTGCAGCCCAAATCCTGACAGAATCTGTGCTTGCCGATCCGTCTATGTTATCAAATGCTACCGAACTGAGCATTGCCCCAGAAAGCGCTCTGCGGTAGCGTTTAGATACAGCATTGGCTGCGTGATCTCTATGAGCTCTGATGCGGTACCTGTGAGTGGGAGCTTACCCAAATCAACTAGCTTCTTCCAATTTGAGTCGTTCATGTGGTCGTCTATGACCTCCTTGCGATGCGATGTCGACATTCCCCTTGTGCTCCTAGAGATCTCATTTAGCGGAGCCCAAAGCGTTTCAATCGTTTCCCCGTCTATTTGTCGGCCACCTTCAATGAAGCTGGGCGAATACCTAGCAAGGCAGGTATCCCGGTGCCCATGGATATGGAAAAGACCGATTCCTAATCTGAGCTCCAGGCCGTCAGGGATCTTAAGATACCTGCTGCCAGCCACCCTGTCCTCCATATGAACGCTCCATTGACACATGACATCGTAGCATATGAGGGCCGCCTCTATGCCGTCCATGTTAAAGTTAATGGCCTTGAATATGGAATAGTCCATGTTTCTCTGACTTTTTGGGCCTCAATTCCGCCAGGTATGCTGATAGATATGGAACTCACGCTTCGCCCTTTTGAAAATCAACTACGGAATCTGGCACAAAGGCCCCATGTATGCATGCTGTGGCCCCAATCCCAGTCGATTCAAGATGACTGCTATGCTTGTTTATGTTGTTTACTGCGCGGTGATCATGGCACGTTGATCTCTGCGAGTGCGTGAGCGAATGCCTGCCGAAACACACGATATAGAGTTGACCTGCTGCCTCTCCACTGCCGTCTTCAGATGAGACTCATATTGGTTTTTGCTGACCATAAATCCAGTTCCATCAGAAAGCTGAGCGTCATTTTCGGGGTTCCTCATCTTCATATGCTCCGCTTGGAAGTTGCCATCCATCATAAAGCCTCGCATAAAAAGGTTTTTGCTGAAACCAATTATCGGCAGCTTTCAGGTAGCAATATCTATAGACGCACCTATTCTCGTACTCTCTCCAATTTTCAGGGAGGTTGATTCCAGGCTGTGCGCACAAAGCACAGAATATAGCCATCGAACCAGGTTTTGGATTTTCATTTTCACCATACCCAAAACCAAACCGCTTTCGAGTAATGAGAGCCCTCCACAGTCTGCTGACCCTTAGCAGCTCCCGATATCGATTCTATACCAGCAGGTCAATCTACTATCGGCAAATATGCTGACGTGACCCACAGGCACGGCATTTGGAAATTCGTCGCTTGTCAGCCTCCTTAGCCGGCTAAAGAACTGGCTTGGGGTTGTCTTGCACTCAAGATTGTCCAGGTGGAACTCTTCTAGCGCACGAAATGTAAATGCTGTCTTGGGGTTTCGGAAGGTGGCCGGAAAGAGCCCTGCCGCCATCAACTGTATATCGCGCTCGGGAGCATTGGAGCAGCAACACCACCTGACGCCAATTTCATGGACGCCGGATCTATCGATTATGGTGATTACTGGGTCGCCATCTGTGTTATTCTTCCCAGGTTTTGAGCTGCCGAAGTCAAGTTGAAATGCACCCTGGTCGGCAACCGCCGGATATTCATCCTCTAGAATGTCTTCGCTACTGCCCTCAGATTCTTCCTCATAGTCAAAATCCATCTGTAACTGCATTTTCAAACGGGATTTAGAGCATAAAAAGCTTCATGGCGCACCGCTTTATTCGGGCATGGATTCCCAGAGTGCCCAAATTGCATGCGCACCCCAACCTCCCGCAACCACGATGGCATGAAGTACTCTCCTGCCCATTTTTGAACTCTATGAAAAGGAAGCAGCTGATGTGACTTTCTGCAGCACTCCTTGCAGAGTACAGGTGCAGGAAAGCAGTCGGAGCACCTCCACTCGAATGGAGCAGACTTGCAGCTCTGGCACGCGGTCGTCGCTGGAACGCCCTCAGAATCGAGGAGGCAGCGCAAGTAAGAGTCAATCTTGGGGGTAAATTCTTCAATGTAGTTTGGCCGGGACTGGGAGATACATGAGGTTCGCTGAGGAAGGGGATGCAGGCTGCCTTACTCTTTTTTCACTAGTATGCAAGTCCGGCTCCTCCACCCAGAATGTCTCATCAACGTCCATGGGCTGGGGAGCAGTTTCCCCTTGCAAAGGATCATTGTTCTCTGCTCTTGGCCATCTACCAGCCCTTTTCCTTGGCTTGTGTTGACTCGCCATGTCACTTACTTCTACTGGGACATCTCTGATTCCTCGAGAGTGCACCCGAATCTCCCAATCTATCACTTTGGCTTTTGTTTTTGCCTGGCGGAGCTTCGCTACTTTTAAAGTGTCACGGTTCCGCGGCATGGAAAAATGCTATAGGCAGTGTTTTTCTGCGCTTCGTTATAATGAGAAGCGATGCCTCCGATGGGTTTTTCGGGAGCTTTTGAGAGATGAGAAGCGTTGTGTTGAAAAAATTGACCGATCGACACGGGCAGTGCCTGATGGCCTAATGCGGCGCAAGGCACTGTAAGCAGCTTTGATACGATAGAACCGGCAGCTCCTAATGAGCAACCCGTGGCTCAGCATTTACAAACCAATGCATTTCTTAGTTATATACAGTATTTGTGCTAACTGTAGAGAACAAGGGGCCAGAAAAAATATGAACTCGTTAAAGGATTTTGGCATTACCAGCCGTAAAGTTGGCGAAACTTTCTCAAATTAACTCTGCAAAGACTCCGATGGTTGGAGCGAGGAAATAGCATGCAGAACTGAGCTCACATACCCTCTGCCTTGCCATATGAGTGCGCCGTCAAGCTTTGCACATGTAGTAGCGTGCTTTGGTTGCTGCGCCAGCTCCCATTCTTGGACGGCACCAGCTACCAAACGCCGCAGTCGATGGAGGAGGATGCGGTCTTGCTCCTCTTCGTCTTCGTCTTCGCATGGCACCGAAGCGACAAATTCTTTCTCAATGAGACGGTCTTCAATAAATTTGTCGACATAGTGCTTGAAGTCCTTTTTCCACCAACGCGGAGATAGCTTCGGAAGACTGTTTTTCAACCCCTCGAAGTGCTGACGAGCCTCTTCTTCATAATCAATCATGCTTGAAGTGCGTTTGGGATCCACGGCTCGTGAACGTACAATAAGTGCACATGTATACGCCCTTGATGTCTATGTGAAAACTAAATGGCCAGAGAGGAAAGAACGCACTGAGAAAGGGCGGCGCTCTGGGCGTGCGATAGGCCATCCATTTCTCTGAGCGACTGCTTTTTTACATACTGTTCCTCCAGAAGCTGCCGCTCCGCTTTGCTGACCTTCCGATGCCCTGGAGCTCGCTTCCGCCGAGCATATTCTCGCTGGTAAGCTCGGAGCTTTGATTCGTTTCTAAAGTTTAGCCATAGAGCTGAGTGAACTGGGGGCCTAAGCATTGATGCTATAATGATCACTTACCTCTGGTAATAAGGTGTTTTTTTTATGTTCATTGGCGAGGTAGGAAAGCGTTCGTCAATGTTTTTTTGCAGGCCAAGCGCCCCCTCGCGGCGAACTCGGCAACAATGTCTACCATTAATTCAGGGCCGTTGCCAGCCTTCTTCATCGGCAGCTTCCAGATTTAGGGCCTTTAGCTAGATCTGCCAATGATGCAGTTTGAGGCAACGCAACAACACCACCTCAAAGCCTCTAAGTCTCGGCAAGATAATCATAGCGACAAAATAGACGCTGCTCCTCCAGACAAAGAGCAAACATCATGACTCGCATTGTGTAGCTCAACCAACTCAAAAAGCTTGGCGTATGATGCCCAGAAGTGCGACATGAGCATGCCCCATTACCATAGCAGACGATCTAGTTTAACTGAGTGAGAATTGCCTCGTTTAATCCGCCCGGAGATTGTTTTTCAGCTACCGAAAAACAAGAGGGCGCTGTTCTTGAAAAGCATTGCGCCGCTGGATAAGCCGCCAAAGACGTAGGCCTTTTATTTTGAGAGCGCCCCATTACATTGCTATCTTTTGCTAGCTATTTGGCGTTTAGGTTTGGCTGCTCTAAAGAAAGTACGTTGAGAGGACTCTCAATAAAACAGGATGCTGTCGCTATATGATGAGATTCCATTCCCTTGGTGACGAGGAAAAGGCAGAACATCTACCGTCATTAACGCCCCAAAATTTTTGGAATGTTTCGGCAGCTTATATGAAGCAGAGTTTATGCGCAGGATCCTTATTGTCTGCAGAGCATTGTTTTAATTCGCTCGGAGATGCCCCCGCCAAAAGGTTTCATGCCTGGCCTGGGTCGCATCCTATGCTACTTGCAATATTCGGAATACATCCAATCGCTCACTGGAACGTTCACCTATACTAGACCTCTTTTAAAACTGGGCGCTGCATGCTTCAGCATTTTTCCCAATGCTCCTGCCGCCATGACAAATTATGCGATGCTCTCCCGGTTAAGGGAAGCCATCTCGTTGCTCGTCTTCCCTGTCTCTCGCTCGGCTAAAACGCGATGCCTCCAGCGCCATGCTGAAGGGAGATACCAAGGCCGCGAATGTTTAGGGCATTTCGGCAGCTTAGACGTTCATATACAGGGCCCTTAACATCGTAAGCTTCGCCCTATTTCGTTCTTAAAGATGCTGCGTCAAATAAGTTTCTGTCTGGCCCGTCGCATTCTATGCTACTCGTAATATTTGGTATACATCCAATGGGTCGCCGAAACTTTTGCCCATTCATGCACATTGTCTCTCATAAAGTATGCATGGCATACTCTATCTCCTTCAAATCTGGGCACTGCATGCTCTAGCATTTGTCCTGATATACCCACCACCGTTCCAGGGCCATACTCCAGAGACATCTCAAGGCCCGGCAGTTCCATGTTACAGTCTCGGTACCTTCCTAATGTGACCAATATGTCATACCAATGGAATCTTGAGCCCCCGTCCCGGTGTGGTGGAGTGATGCGGTTAGAAATAACGGAAACGCCGCTGAAAACGGACGCCCATCGGCTAAGGACATCCTGAGGGTCTATCTCAGGATTATCTCTTAGTTTCTTGATGGTCTTCCAGCCCGCATCATAAAGACTGGGGTGAATTACCGCCAGGATTGCGCTCAAAATTGCATTGGATTCTGAAATGGCATCTAGCCAGTCCAACGCAGCCTGCGATCTAAAGTTCGCAGAAACCCGCGGGTATTCCTGCGACTTTTCCTGATTCAGAATGAGCTGCCGAAAAATAAATACAACGCGCTAAAGCGCTCACGTCATGGCCAAGTTCAAACCATCCAGATGATAAATTTACTGAACCCCGAGGGCCGTCTCCTGAGAAGAAATGTTCATGTTTATTGCGCCAAGACTTGCCGGCGTTGCCGCTTTGCGTCTTATCTAGCAATGGGCGCAGCTTTTCTCGTGCCGCCAGCATTGCATTCTAAGAAGCATCAGGTATTCCGCTGCGATCGGATAGGATAAATAAACCCACCTGTCTAGAGCCGGTCAAGATTCCTGGAAGGTACCATGTCAATATAATGCCCTCCCTGTCAACAACAATGCACGGCATTGAAGCCGTAACTCCATTCAGTGGGACATGTTGCTCTTTTAGCGAGTTTTCCTTGTCATTTGACGCCTTGGTTCCTGAATTCAAAGGCTTTTTCGGCAGCTTGTCCGCATAACGCGTGGCATCCCAAGTCAACATTGCTGCCGATAAATGGTCAGCAGGTTAGGACATGCATCCTATTCCACTCACTGCGGTTTAAAAATGCGTCCACAAGGGTGGTTGCGATCATGTCCAGCTCCTCCGCTAGAGCTACCGGAAGCATGACGTGGTGAGGCGCTGGTGTCGCAGAGGCACTAGACGAGCGCGCGTTTAGCTTGTTTTGGAATCGGGCTCGGAGGTATTTTGCGCAGAGATTCGAAAGACTCAAAGGAATCAGCGACGGCGTTTGAGATATATGGTTAGTCTGCATTCTTTGGGCGTCAAGGGGGTTGGTGGAAACAAAAAAAGGCGCCCAAATGCGCAAGTGCTCTGGCCGCTTAGCTGCCGATAAACAAATTCACGCTGCCGATCAACAAACACTGGCTACCGCTACCAAGGGACTAGCCAGTGCCTAATAAAGGGACAAACCCCCCAGCTCTCATCGCGTTGGCCCCCCTTCAGCACACAATTTTTTTCCCTGACCTCCCCGCACAACTACAAAAGATTCAAAGATGACGACCCGAAACAGGACGGGAAAGGAGGGTTCCGTTAATGGGCCCGCATGGTCAAGAGATAGCGCTTCCGAATATGAATCCGATTCATCAGGCAGCAGCATTTTATCTTCAGGCTACGAATCTCTTGTTTCCGAAGATCTAGACCTATACGGTGATGATGACCGAACTAGGTGCGTACTGTATGCTACTCACCCATTGAATCCCATTCTCATTGAATGAAATGCAAGCCTACCCAGGAGAGCGCTGCTGACAGACGAGCAAATAAGCGCATTAAATCGACGACTCGACGAGTTCCGAGCTGCCGAATATAAAGCTCGGGAGAAAATTGCCCGAGACTTTCTCAGAAGCTTCGAGAACGCCTCCCCCCAAGGCGCCACGTTTGATGAAGTCACCATAAACACCGTATGCGCACCATCGGCAGCATTGGGCTTCGCTAAGATAATCTAGCTTATTCACCAGCACCTTTATGGAAAAACCAAATCGGTAACGAAGAAACCCGCCCGCCAAAACCGAAGTCGGATTGTTGACGAAAGGTGCGTATGCTATCTACTTATTGAGCGCTTTTATTAAAAGCACAATTCATATCTAGCCAAGAAATTGCGTTGACAGACCATCATATCGTCATGTTGGATGGGCGCGTCCCCAAGTTCCGAGGTGCCAACCCGAAGCATAGGGAGAAAATAGTCAGAGAGGCTGCCGACCATATAAAGAGCACCTGGACAGAAGATGTAGAGTTCCATCGAGGTGCCGTGATAAACGTGCGTGAACTCTCAGTTTAATGGTGCTATTCTCAGATATCTCTAGCTTATTCGTCAATATCTGTATGGAAAAGCTAAGCGGAGATCGAAGAAACCTGCATTCGAAACCCGAAAATGGACGTACCGTGATGTTGTTACCGACATGCACCGCAAAGAAATACACAAGTTGGCAAATAAATTTTCGAAAAACACGCCGGGATCGACACTCTACCTCCGCAGCTACAATAGAGCTCGCAATCAGGTTGAGCGGAAGCTAACAGAAAATCAGCGCCAAAGGTATAAGGCGATGGCAAAGGAATGGTCGGAGAAAAAACTGCCCCCGAGGATGCAGCAGCGGTATGCGCGTGGCATTGATTCTAAAAGATTAGAATTGGCTGATTTCTCTGCCCTAGTATGATGAGCAAGCGCGGACCCAGGGCTATCAAGGAGTTTACATCGTCGTCATATAACCAGTTTGGAATGCGCGTTGTCGTTCTCGCAGCATTCATGGACAGCGATGGAGATCCCTCAATAACGCTGTGGGTATAAGGCTCTGCTCATATTCGTTTCTCACAACCTCAAATAGCTTCGATTACAATGACCAAAACGGTGGGACATCTTTCAAGGCCGGCCATAACAACTGGAGGCAGTACCAAATGGTGGAGGATTTCTCAAAATGGAGCGCCGAGTCCTTCGGTGAAATCTTATTCTGCCTCAAGGAGAATGCACTAATGCGCTAGCATTTTAGGGGCCACACTGACAGACGGCAGCAAGGATGAGTCTCCAAGAAAGCAAGAAAAAATACGAATCAAATTGAAGAGGAACGCAGACGGTTACCCGATACTTCCAAGTAACGAAGACATGGGCCGCTATGAACTAACCGACAAGAAACGGCTCATAGGCCAGTTCATAACCGACGTATACCGTTCGTGAACTGCCGATCCTTGCTGCCGATTTAGTCACTTAGCCAAATTTTAGAGATTTCCACGGGTGCAGGAAAGAGAAGAGTCCCCTGGGTAAAACTGCAAAGAGCCCAAGACGATTACATTGAGCCCAAGTATTTGCCCAAGGAGGTAACTCTCCAGCAATACTATCACCTCCGCAGAGATGATGTCAAAGCCATACTCGACCACTGGACGCAGAGGCAAGCTGCCGGTAAGGTTCCGTTCTGCTTCAGGAAGGAGGCCGTGGCCATTCAGAAGAAGCATGCCTCAGAAGAAAATGATTCTAATACCGATGCGGGGCCGGACGAGGAATCAGAAGAGGACCTGCAAGACGATGACAGCAGCCAGGCGTGGGAGGATGAAGCATCGCAAGAGGACGGCAGCAGCAATAGTTCAGCTGGTCAGCTTGATCCTGGTCAAAGCTTGGGCAATGCTGCCAAGAATACAAGCGAAGTAGGCTCGCTCCTGAAGCATTGCGATAGCAGGCGCTAACCTCTCCGAACTTGTAGCGTTCATCTCACTCTCCCAACAATGGCCAAGGGGCTACCCAGCCTTGCACAGCTGCCGATGCACATGCCCAACAACGAACAGGCAGGGGCGTCGCTCTAGGTTCATCCCATACTCGCCCCCTTCGCGCACATGTTCGGGCCCGCCCTCTCAACCGCCCTCTCGCCGATGGCTCGCGAACAGGTCAAGCTGACGGAGCATCTACCGACGGTGGGCGAAGTGGGTCTGGCTCTGCTGGGAGGGAGCCCTCGCCTGACGACGAGGTAAGCAGTCTTGACCGCTTATTGAGCCTTGAAGTTGAGTGCCTCCAGGCGGAAGGCGATTCCCATGAGCGCCAACCATCACAGCCGGGCTCACCTAGCGCTACCAATGAGGACCAACGGCTACCGCCAGGCTCACCTAGCGCTACCGATGAAGACCAACAGCCACCGCCAGGCTTACGTGGCCCAACCCATGAGCGCCAACAGTTGCCGCCAACCTCGCGGAGCGCTAACCCAGAAATGCAAGGGGGCGGTCGTCGCAGGGGCAGAAAAAATGGGGTTGCTGCTGCCGATTCTCCCCCAAGCAAGCGCCAGAAAGTAGACCGCCAAGTAGGCGGCGCAGGTTTTGACAGGCGGCGGTCAAATCGGGATCGACGTCCGACAACGAAGGCCGCCGAAGAGAGGTAAGTAATTGCCAAGTCTTTTGTCCCCAAGAGGTGAACGCTCCAGACAGCGCTGCCCGTACGCCAGCTAGAAGGCGATCACGCCGGTAGAACTTACGCAAATGGGCGGGCTGAAGTGCCTGGTTCATTTTTCCTACTTCATAATTGGCCCAAATTGGGCTGCTGGTTTGTATTGGTGCTTAGCCTCGCATTACCCCATATTCGACGCTGTCTTTTCGTTCAACTCGAAATTAGTTTGTCTTGCATAGTATCGTTTGACTTGTTTCAACCCTCTGCAATTTGTGTGAAATGAGATAAAAGAAAACAAGCTGCATATGCTACGCGACATAAACTACGACTCCAGGAGCTTCAGCCTGCCCTCAAACCTATCTGCCCATTTTTCTATTTCGTTAAGCCGGCTCTCCAGCCTGGCAATCCTGGCGGCAGTGCCTGCATCATCGCTCGCTGGCGATGCGTCACCGCGAGAACGCGAGGCCTGCAGATGTGCAGGCCCGGGCGAGGTGCCTGCCACCTCAACGGTGACGCCTGTCGAATACTGAGCGGGAGCTGCCAAAGGGGACTTGGAAGCAGACTTACCTGAAGGTTTAGAGGCGTCGTGAATCTCGGGTGCCGAGGGAGGAGCTGGGGAAGGACGCTCGGGCAAAGGTGGCTGGGTAAAAATGGCAGGGCTATCGGCAGGGGTGTTGGCAGCAGATGACCTTGACCCGCCGCTATCCAAGGCCAATGTTCCAAGGCCAGAAAGGCCAGCCAGGGGCGATGCGGACAACCCTGAGCCTTCTGATTCGGCTTTGTCAGGGGAACCACGGGCGCGTCGTTTTCCCCTTTTGACTTCCGCTTTCCGTTCCTTCGCCTGGCTGCGACGGAACTGCTCGATTTCGGCTTTTGGAAGGGGGCGACGATCGGTTTTCCCGGTCTCAGGGTTCCGGGGCATCAGGCTGCACCCCTGCTTATTGAGCTTGCAGCGTTGGCATGGGCCCCTTGGTCCAACGACGCAAGGTACGCATGCATTAGCGCACCGTTGGCACTGCTACCGCCTGTTAGCTTCAAGTCAATCGAGAGGGCGGTGACGTGCCCGAATTGGATTGATTCCCGAACCCTCCTCAACAGGACCGGGATCGCTCCTTCCTGAACCTTGGCCAGCAGGATCTGGGCGCTGTTTTGACTGGGCGCGACGCTTCGCAGTCCCACGCAATGGCGCTGTCGATGAGACCTTCCGCTTTCTCGTAGTAGCGGCAGCTGCGTTGGGAACCCCTCGCGGGCCTCGCCTCCCACGGCTCTGAGAATCCTCCGAACGTCAGAAATCGATCAGAACTAAGTCAGTAACCGCGCCACTTACCTGATGCTCCTCATCTACCACCATAGGCGAATCTTCGCCCTCCTCCTCCTCCTCGGGTTCGACCTCCGGCTCTGAGACAAGCAGCCTGACCCTGCGCTGCAAAGGAGAAGGAGCCTGGGGGGGGGGGCTGTTTTGAGCGGCGTGCTCTTTGCGAGCAGCTTCGGCTTTTCGTTTAAAGATTGTAAGTAGGGTGGTAGAGGAATCATAGAGATTGTGGCTTACCTAGGCGCTCCCACCAGCGTTCTGCACTTGGCGGCAGCAAATCCGAAATATCGGGGGGAAAGTCGGCACTGGCGTCGTAGAACTCATGTTGCTGCCGATCTGGATGGGACCCGTTGATCCTGCTGAGATCCTCATCTCGGTCTAGCACTATTGACAGCGCTACCAAAGTGGGGTGCAGGGGAAACCAAGCGCCCTTATTCTCGCCCCACATCCGCCTAACTTCACGAATGGCGTTTTTCTATTTGAAATGTAGAGCGATCAAAACGCCGTTTAAATGAGTGCTTACCTTCTCCCTCTTAAACATCGTCGTCCACCCCTGTTTGTCCGTAAAGTCCCGAACAGAAATGTAGGCTTCTACGGCGGCCTCGACTCTGGATGCAATCTGAAGGAAGGTTGACATTTTAGAGGGTAGAATGGTTCAGCAGGAGGTGACGTGTTGGAGTTAAAGCTGAGCTTGCCGAGTTTTGAACTTACCCGATTTGAAGTACGACTAGCGCCGGGTAAACCAAACTCACGTCATCTTACAAACGCATCGTCACAAAAGACCCTCTACAAAGCTCCCCAATTGTGCTCCATATACCATGGCGGGTCCCCTCACCTCCGAGTCACATCTTCCTCTTCCCGAAGGTCAGCAGCCAGCAGTCGCCATTTCAGAGCTGCCAGGGGAGAACTCTCCACACCCTCCCGAAAGAAAACACACCTTCGGCACGCTTTCACCAGTCTCCTCGGATTGGAGAGCTTCTGGAACAAAGGCTATGAGGGAACCACTTTTCCTGCCAGGGTCGTCCGATGATGAACCTGGTAAGCATACTTTATTCTCTACCGGGTCTGAAAACGATTTCTACACAAATGTCCCATTTTCATAGAGCCTCGACACGAGTATGGTACACGCGGCGCACCCTCTCTGTCACCAGAGTCAGGGAATGACTTTGGAATGGGGGGGACACCGTCCTCAGAACACAAGCGCGATTTCGGCATGCGCGAGACGCCATCCTCGTCCCCAGAACCCAAGCGCGATTTCGGCATGCACCAGCCGCCCCCCCCGTCCCAGGAGACGAAAGACGATTTCGGCATGCGGGGGACACTCTCCCCGTCCCCGGAGACGAAAGACGATTTCGGCATGCGGGGGACACTCTCCCCGTCCCCGGAGCTGAGGGATGATTTCGGCAAGCGGATTACATCCTCCCCGTCTCCACCAAAGCAAGACTTCGGCATGCGGATCTCGCCCTCCTCGTCTCCAGAGCCAAAGCGAGACTTCGGCATGCGATCCGCACCCTCCCCATCTCCGGAACCAGAGCGCGACTCCGGTATGCTTGGGACACCCTCACCATCGCCGCTGCTGCACCCCGAAGACTTTGGGGCCCTCCCTATACAGGAAGAGGGACCCTCTCAAATCGGCACCCACCGGCCTCTGTCGGCCGAAGAGCCAAAGCGAGACTTCGGCATGCGATCCACACCCTCCCCATCTCCGGAACCAGAGCGCGACTCCGGTATGCTTGGGACACCCTCACCATCGCCGCTGCTGCACCCCGAAGACTTTGGGGCCCTCCCTATACAGGAAGAGGGACCCTCTCAAATCGGCACCCATCGGCCTCTGTCTGCCGAAGAGCCCTTAAGCGGATCATCCAATGCACGCGGTGAGTTTCACATTGCTACCTCTTATATGCATCTTACCCTGGTATATGCAGCTTGGGTATGGGGAGAGCCAGCACCATCTCCCAGTAACAGCAAGCAGAAAGATCAGCCTAGCGCAATTGGAGAAGTCGAGAGCATGAGTGAATTGGTTTGCTGAGCCATTCGCATGCTGGTATGGCTGCTGATCACAGCTTTTCTAGGATCCTGCGTCGATCTTACGCGAGAAGGCAGCCACGCTTCAACTTGTCCATCGCTACCTTTCGCAAGTTTATAAATCGGAGATGAAATTGAGCGAGGTCATGGATAGGATGATTGAGGACTTGGAGGACGGTGAGGTCCAGGCCATGGTGTAATCCGCTAGTATAATCAAAACCTCCATGCGCTTTTACGTCAAATCAGGGTTTGTAAGATCAGCTTCGAGCGGCAATGAGACTGCAGTGGAAATGGGGCGCAGCGTACGGCCAGTATTTGTTTTGAAGAATTTTCACGCATTTGCACGTTTCATTCGACGGGAGCTGGGCCAATTCGAAGCCGTCGGTAGCGCTGCCTTTGGGTGGCCGCAGGCCATCAGGAGGCTATCGGCAGTCTCTAGCGGTGTGCGGCCCTCATGCTGTTGGTAGCACCGCCTAAAAGCAATTTTGGGCTTCAGGGGGCCATCTGCAGCAACCGACAAGAAGCCAACTCCGCCATCTGCGGCGAGAGGAGCTGGGCCAATTCTGTGCCATCGGCATTACCTCCAAAGAGAGGGGCTTCCCCGAAACTAAGCAGTTGATAGCACCCCTTGGAGCCAACTCTGGGCCATCAGGAGGTCATCGGGAGTATCTGGTGGTGGGCCAACTGCATGTCGTTGGTAGCACTGCTTCGGAATGATTTTGGGCCATCAGATGCCCATCGGCAGCATCTGGCGAATGACCAACCTGATGCCCAATGCTATAGGTAGCGTCTCTTTCAATACATGCTGGGCCAGTTGGAGGCCTTTGGGAATGATTCTGGGCCATCTGGGCCATTAGCGGCATGTCATTTGGCAGGCGCTGGGCCAATTCCGTGCCATTGGTGACGCCTGTTTTGAGCGATGCTGGGACGTTCTAAGGCCATCGCCGGCATCTCTCAATAAAATGCTGGGCCATTTCGACGCCATCGGCAGCGTTTACCAATAACATGTTGAGCCGCTTCGAGACCATTGGCACCGTCCCCCAATGAAATGCTGGGCCATTTCGAGGCCATCGGCGGCGTCCCCCAATAAAATGCCGGGCCATTTCCAGGCCATCGGCAGCGTCTCTCAATGAAATGCTGGGCCATTTCGATGCCATCGGCAGCGTCCCCCAATAAAATGCTGGGCCATTTCGAGGCCATCGGCGGCATCTCTCAGGAAAATGCTGGGCCATTTCGATGCGATCGGCAGCATCTTTCAATGAAATGCTGGGCCATTTCGATGCGATCGGCGGTGTCTTTCAATAAAATGCTGGGCCATTTCGAGGCCATCGACAACGTCTCTCAATGAAATGCTGGGCCATTTCGGGGCCATCGGCGGCATCTCTCAATGAAATGCTGGGGCATTTCGAGGCCA
>Ga0193699_10000278_pt1 | contig 23340 bp, 15 predicted proteins | sample L3c2metaG_FD_160095 | JGI IMG/M metagenome (GOLD analysis project Ga0193699, IMG submission 160095) | Soil microbial communities from a riparian zone of the East river system, Colorado, United States - L3c2 | ecosystem: Environmental > Terrestrial > Soil > Riparian zone | place: USA: East...
GATCCTGGAGCGAATGGAGCCGCGGATAGCGCCGAGCATCTCCCTCATGTCGCCTCCGCGCGCGGTGCTGCCTTCCTGGCCCATCTTGGCCAGCATCCAGAGCGCGATGAGCGCGAAGATGACGTTAGCCATCCACATTGATACCACTGCCGGCATCAATCCGCGCTTTGCTATCGACTCCCCGGCGATCAGGCAGACGTAATAGAGAGCGAAGACGAACAGGCTGACGCCGATCGTCAGACCGACACCGCCGCGCGGGAATCTGAGCGCGATCGGAGCTCCTAGCAGCACGAAGACAAAGCAGGCGACTGCGAGCGCGAACTTCTTGTGGATCTCGACACCGTAGGAGTTCATGACCGTCGAGGTATCCTCGAGCCTGATCCGGAGTGCTTCGAGCTGTGCGAGATCGGTGGAACTCGGCGCCACGCCGGCGCTGGCAATCCCCTTCGGATTCAGCGTGTCGCCCGTTACCGTCGGTCGGCCGACCATTGGAAACGGTGGAGGCGTCGACGAAGCCGCGGGCAGTGTTGCTTTCCGGGTGGACGACGTCCCCTGCGCGTGCGCTTTCTTCGGAAGGATCAGCGCCATCGTGTTGCAGTACAAGCGCCCGAGTCCGATGTCCCACGGAGCGCTGATGTCGGCATTCAACACGCTCTTGTTCAGCAGCGCTTTCCCCTTCACCAGCTCCGATCTCTTCTTCAGGAAGGCCACGCGGGCCAGCTCGTGGTCGCGGCGCGCCCTATCCTGTGCCGCCTGCATCTCGCACACCGTCATCTCGCGGTCGCTCTTGTAGGAATCCGCCGTCGTCTTCTGAAACTGGTTGCCCACGCCCCGCACTCGAATACGGGTCGAGTCGAAGTAAAGGCGCTGGAGCTCGTCCGGGTTCGCGGTCGGAACGTCCTGCATGTTCCCGTGGTAGAGCATGAGCTCGAGGTCTGACAGGTTCTTGCTCATACCCATGTTGCCGCTGTCGGCGTAAATCGTACGGCGCCGCGTCGGATCAGCCATGTCGTAGATCGTCACCTCGCGCATCAGATTCGTCGCTTCGTCGAGGTGTCCGGCGCGGAGGTAGAACTTCCCGGGACTGACCTCGTTGATCACCTGCTCGCGCAATCCGAACGTCGGTTTTTTCTGTGCGATGTCGCGTTGAAGTACCGCCAGTCGATGATTCGACCTCGGGAGGATCTGATCGTTGAAGCCGATCATAACCACGGTGACGCCGAGTGCCGCCCATAGCACCGGCTTGAGGACGCTGACGAGACTGACGCCGCTCGCCTTCAGGGCCGTGATCTCGTTCTCGGCCGCCAGGCGGCTGAACGCGTACAGCGTCGCGACCAGAACCGCCATCGGCAGCGTCAGAGCCACGGTCAACGGAACGGAGAGGCCGAAGAACTCAGCGATGACGAGAGTCGGCAGCCCCTTGCCCACCAGCTCCCCGAAATGCTTTCCGATGTACTGCAACAGCAGGATCGAAGTGAGCGCCGTGAGAGCGAATGTGAGCGGACCTACGTGTTCCTTTAGAACGTAGCGGTGCAGTATCTTCACAGAGTGAAATATACCGTGCGCTCGGGGGTAAGCGACACGCAGACAACGAGTTCCGCGCGCGCGACTCGCCGCGCCGGACGTATCGCGGCGCTTGCGACAGCGGCGCTGCTGTGGTTTGCGGCGACACCGGTGGCGCGCGCACAGGACCCGAGCGACACGACGCGAAAGGTCACTCCTCCTCCCGCGACTCCGCCGACCGGAACGCCGGGGGCACCGGGCATCCGGCTCCGACTCGGGCGCGACACCCTGCCGCTGGTTCTGCCATCCGTTCTCTCGCGCGGTGAAAGAGAATCGTTCCGTCAGGCGCAGGCGCAGATCGAAGCCGCGCGCGCGACGGCGTTCCAGCAGAACATGCGCACGATTATGGAAGCGGTCTGGGGTCAGGTGGCGACGAGCAACTTCGCCACATCCGCGGCGGCGCCATCGTACCCGGGCGAGCTGCCACTCAAGCCCAAGCCCAGCGTTGTGCCGAAGCCGGTCCCGATCCTGGGCGAGTACGCCGACCTCGGACTGCAGCTCGACGGACGACTTGAGTTCCGCGGCGAGCAAAACAAGAGCGCTCTCTGCTCCGGGACTCTATTGTTCGATCCCGTCGCCAATTGCCGCGGCAACTTCGAGCCGCTGGTCGACTTCCAGTTCGCCGCCAAGTCCGGTGGAATCGTCGCCGACAGGGTTCACGTCAATCTCGACTACGATACCCAGCGTGAATTCGACGCTTCCAACAACATCTCGATCTACTACGAGGGGAAGGGAAGCGAATTCATTCAGCGGCTGGAGGTCGGGAACGTAACCTTCCAGCCGCCGGCATCGCGCTACATCACCGCCGGTATCCCGAGCGGCAATTACGGCATTCAGGCCGTAACGAAACTCGGTTCGATGAGGTTGAAGACGATTCTCGCGCAACAAAAAGGAAATATCGTGCGCGACCGTGTCTTCACCGTTGGTGATCGCACGCTCCAGGCGATCGATCGGAAGATCGAAGATTATCAGTTCGAGGCGCGCCGCTTCTTCTTCACCGTCGACCCGCGACTGTTCGGAGCGGCCTATCCGAACGTCGACATCCTCGACACCAAGCGCATGGCGAGTCTGTCCGCTTCGTTGCCGGACACCTTGAGGCCAACAAAGATTTTTCTTTACCGCCTGCTGATCGGGGGGCAGCCTCCGAATCCGGACGGTCCACAATTCCGTCTGATCGGAAACCCGCGATCCCGGCGCGGGCAGGTGTACGAATACCTGCGTGAAGGAGTCGACTACTACGCCGACCCTTCGCTGCTCTGGATCGCGCTCGTGCGGCCGCTCGCGCTCAACAACGAGCGCCTCGTCGTCGCGTATCGCGTTCGGATCAACGGCCGCGACACTGTCTACACGTCGACAGGCGGAACGCCGGATCTCTCCTTCACGCCCACACGTGAACAGTTTGCGAACCTCATCTGGGATCCGAACATCGAGCCGGGCGAGCCAACGTTCGACCGCGAAATAAGAAGCATCTATCGACTCGGTGGATCCGATCTGCGGAGGCAGAGCGTCACGCTCAAGGTCGTAACCGGAAGCAGCGAGGATCAGGAGAAGCCGGTCGCGGGCAACGCTGAGACATACCTCAAGCTTTTTGGACTGTCCCAATCGACCAACAGCTCGAGCTTCGATCTCGAGAACCGCATCTGGCCGCGTCCGAGCGATCCCAACTTCGAGCTGAGTCTCGGCTCACCGGGTGCCCGTACTATCCGCGACCAGTTCCTGATCTTTCCATCAGCCAAGCCGTTCGCCGCGAATGGTCTGGCGGTCGGAGGCAATCCGACCAACGATACTGTCTACACCACGCGTCCCGAGTACGTACGCTCGTCGCAGCGGCCCGAAGCCGTCTACCACATCCGCGTTCGTTATCAGGCCGAAGGAAGCGGAGACGGTGGGGCGCTCATGCTTGGCACCGTTCAGATTCGGCCGAACTCGGAGCGGTTGTTCGTGGATGGCATTCCGCTGACCCGCGGCAGCGACTACTCCGTCGACTACGACCTCGGCCGCGTTTCGTTCAATCGGCCCGACACGCTTTTCCCGCGCCCGCGCCAGGTGACCGTCCAGTACGAGGAGAATCCCGTGTTCGAGGAGACGCCGACGTCGATTCTTGGCGCGACCGCGGAATTTCCCTTCGATAACGGCCAGATCAACTTCACCGCCATCTCGCAGAGCCAGCGCACCAACTTTACGCGTCCGCCGCTCGGGTTTGAGCCGGCTGCTTCATTGGTCGCGGGCGTGAGCGCGCTCTTCAGCTTCGACGCCGAGCCGCTGACGCAGCTCGTGTCGAAGCTTCCGTTCGGCACGACGACGATCCCTTCGCGAATCGGATTGTCGGCGGAATTCGCCGCCAGTCGCCCGCAGACGAATGCATCACAACAGGCCTATCTCGAATCCTTCGAGGGTGAAGGAGGGATTCCGGTTTCGCTGGCCGATCCGCAATGGTATTTCAGCAGTCAGCCCGCCCTCGGCGCCCGCATTCCACAGCGCTTCGGAGCCGGCGTGTTCGATCTTCCGCGCGCCGCCACACTCGCCTGGCAAAGCGTCGGCGCCGACGTTGAAGGGAACAACGTCCAGTACCGGATCGATGAGATCGATCCTCTTGTCTCGCAGGCGGGGACCGGTGTCGGCGGCTCGGAGACGCTCCTTTGGCTCACACTGTATCCCTTATCAATCGGCGGTCAGCTCAATCCAGCGACGAACAGCTTTCGGTGGACCGTTCAGAACCAGCCGGCGGGCCGGCGCTGGCGATCAGTCCGCACGGTGCTGAGTCCGAGCGGCGCTGACATCTCGCGCGCCGAAAACCTCGAGTTCTGGGCGCAGATCGATACCGCCAACGCCAGCGCTAACCCGACACTGGTTTTCGACTTCGGAGACATCTCCGAGAACTCGGTCGCGTTCGGACCGGACACAGTGTTCATCCGTTCGGGGGCGACGGCCGGCGCGCGTGATACTACCTGGCACGGCAAGACGATTCAGGGGTTGGATCAGCTCGACAGCGAGCGTGATCCGTTTTCGCGCGCTTTCAACGCAGCAAGCAACGACAACGGGTTGGCCGGCGATGTCGTCAACACTCTCGTGGTCGTGACCGACACAATTCCCGGCCAGGCGCCGGTGCAGACAGTTCTGCGCTTCGCGAGAGCGTGCAAAGGCGGCTACAGCCTGCGCCAGATTCTTGGCGACTCACGGGCTGACTGCACTGTCACCAACAACAGGCTCGACGAGGAAGACATCGATGCCGACAACACACTGAATCTCACCACCGCTGAGCGCGACCAGGAGCAGTGGCATCGCTACATCGTAAACCTCGCCGATCCTTCCCGGTTTACGCGACGTGGCGAGTGCGGACCGCCCAAACAGCTCGCCGGCCAGCCGGGCGGTCCACGTCCCAACGTTTGCTGGGTTCTGTTTCGGATTCCCTTTCGTACGCCCGACGACTCGCTCGGTCAGCCGTTACTGCGCCGCGCGCGCGCCCTGCGAGTCACGATGATCTCGGGCGATGCACTCGCCGACGACGCATTCAGCACCGTGGCACTGGCGCGGCTGAGACTTACCGGTGCCCCGTGGCTCAAGGTGAGCGACAGAACGCTGCACGGAATCGCCGGCAGTCAGACGAGCCTTGGGGCGGTCCAGAGCGGAGTCGTCGGGACCCAGGACAAAAACGTGCGAAACGGGATCTCCTACGAGTCGCCGCCCGGAGTAACAGATGCTCCGACGAGCAAGACCGTCGCGTATCAGCCGGGCCGTGTGCAGATCAACGAGCGCTCGCTACGGCTGATCGCTGAGAGCCTCGCGCCCTTCGACCGCGCGGAATCGTACTACAGGTTTCCAGAAGGCGAAAAGAACTTCATGAGCTACAAGGAGCTCCGGCTCTGGGCTCGCGGGGTCAGCAGCGGGTGGGGAGCTGACGGTGAGCTGCAGTTCTACATCAAGATCGCCCGCGATGCCAACAACTTCTACATGTATCGGACCCCGATCAACGCCGGAACAACCAAGGCCGCGTGGGACCCGGAGATCCTCGTGAGCTTCGACAAGCTGTTCGCGCTGAGAGCGCAGATTCAGAACGCCTATCTGCAGGGGAAAACGCGGAACACCTGCACCGGAATGGACTCGGTTCTGATCGAGAACACGCCACTGCCGGCCGGCGCGACCGCGAGCTCGCGCTACGCGGCGTGCGATAACGGCTACATCGTCTATACACTCGATCCGGGCGTGAGCCCGCCGAATCTGGCCGCGGTGCAGGAGCTGGCGGTCGGAATCCTTCGACTGCCGGTCGCACCTGGCGCGAGTCCGATACTTCCAAGCGACACGCTCGAGGTATGGGTCGACGACATCAGACTGGCCGGAGTTGTCAACGCTGCCGGGTTTGCCGGCCAGGCGGCGCTCACGATCATCGCCAGCGACTTCGCTGACATCCGGATCAACGCGAGCAGGCGTGATCCGAATTTCCGACAGCTGGCGGAACAGCCGACCTTTCTCACCGACAACTCCTGGAACGTCAGCTCTGCGTTTCATCTCGAGAAGCTCCTTCCCGCATCCCTTGGATTGTCCATTCCCTTTACGGTCAACTACACATCGGCCTCGGTCGATCCGTTCTACCTGTCGCAGTCGGACATTCAGGGCGACGCCATCGACGGATTACGCACCCCGCGATCGGCCGCGACTTCGATCACGCTCGGAGTGAGGCGCACGAAGCCTTCGAACGGCTCCGTCTGGTCCACGGTTCTCAGCAACCTCGCGCTCAGCTCCGCCCTGACGAGCGGCGCGTCACGTAGCGAGTACGAGGATGGGAAGGCGAAAAACCTCATCGTCGGTGTCGACTTCAACCTGTCACGCGCGCTCCTGCCGGACCTCTCGCGCTGGTCACCTACCGAGCTGCACCTGACCAGCGTCTACACCAATGGGCACGACGACCGCGTGTCGTTCCTCAAGCCGGCCGCGGCGATCGACGATTCCGCCCACGAGGTGAAAGGGCGCACCCGAACCTGGCGCAATGGCAGCAGTCTGGTGTTTCGCCCGTTCAAGGCGGCTTCGGTTCGATGGGACATCACGTCGGTCCGCGACCTCAGGGGTTACGGCACCGACTCGCCGCTGGGAGTCGTAGCCGCTAGCGACCGCGACCACGTGCTCAGCTACGACACCGGTCTCGAGCGGGAGAGGGCCATGCAAGCCGGCATCAACATCTCGCCGCCCATCACCGCCTGGTTCCGGCCGAGGCTCGACTTCGGAACGTCGTACAACATGCTGCGCGATCCGAACACTCTCAGCTTCGCCCGCGAGGGCGACAGTACCGGCAATCTGCGGATACCCAGGCGCCTCGGAAACACGCAGACCACGACCGCCGGTCTCACTCTGGATTTACCCCGCGCCATCAAGCTCTACACCGACAGCAACAGCTTTCTCCGCGGATTCCTCGGCGGACTACAACCGGTGGACATCAACTTCAACCGAAGCGTTCTGTCGGTGTACGATGGCAGCGCCGTTCCAGCGCCTATCGGGTACCAATTCGGACTGGGCGGCATCAATACCTTCCGGCAACTGAGTGGCGAGCTCGCCACCAGCGTTGGACTCGTGACGCAACTGTCAGTGAATCACTCGCTCAACCTTCCACTCGGCGCGAGCCTCGGCACCAGGTATCAACGGATCAACACCAGGAACTGGACTCGACGAATCGAGCAGGGTCAGGAAATAGTGGACGGAACACAGATCGTCTTCCCCGACGTGTCGCTGCGCTGGACCGGACAGCCCGCCGGTCTCAAATCGATCATCTCGAGCCTTGGTGCCAACGCACGTATGCTCGAGACGCGGCAGCTCAACGGAACGCAGCCGCTCTTCGGCGAGCTCGTGGATGACCGGGGCTCGCTGCGGATCCGCAGCTATCCGGTGAGCGGATCCGTCGTGTTTGCCGGGTCGCGGCCGCTCTCGAGCACAGTCGGATTCTCGCTCTCCAAGCGCCTCGATGCCAAGCCCGGACTCGAGAGCAACGGAGACAACTCCGACTTCAGCATCGACGTCTCCAAGCCATGGAAGTTGCCGCAAGACTGGAATGCGCGCAGCGACCTGCGGACGCGCGTCAGCTACCAGAAAAGCCAGGGGCAGAACTTCGTCGTCAACCCGCTCGCGTTGACCGGTGAAAGCCGCCTTTCCGACAACGGGCGCCGTGCGTTCAGCATGAGTGCCGATACGGATGTCGCCGAAAACCTCTCTTCGAGCTTCGTGATCTCGCGCGTAGAGAGCTTCGACCGTAACCTTAACCGCCGCTTCACTCAGACCGTGCTGAGCGCGGTGATGCATCTGCAGTTCTACGCCGGGGAGTTCAAGTGAGACCGATGCTGGCAATCGTGCTGGTGTGCCTGTTTATCGCGTGCAAAGGCGACGCAAAAGAGGGAAGCGCGGCCCAACGGGAAACGAGCGCGTCCGCGAATGAGTCGGGAAACACCTCGACTGGCTTCAGCGGCACGGCGGCGTACAACTACGCCAAAACCCAGGTCGACTTCGGTCCGCGCGTACCTGGAAGTCCCGCGGCGAAGCGGGCGGGCGACTGGATAATCCAGCAAATGCGCGCGCGTGCAGACACGGTGATCGTCCAGAGCTTCACTTACACCACTGCTGACGGCAAGAAGCTCAATCTGCGAAACATCCTTGCGCGCTTCCGGCCGGAGCTGGAGGAGCGGGTTCTCTATCTCACGCACTGGGATTCGCGGCCGGTATCCGAGTCGGCGACAACCGCAGCCGAGAAAAAAATGCCGGTGCCCGGAGCAAACGACGGAGCGTCGGGTGTCGGGCTGTTCGTCGCGCTTGGCGATTTACTTAAGAAGACGAAGCCGAATGTCGGCGTCGATTTGCTGTTCACAGACGGAGAGGACTACGGCCAGTTCGGTCCGCCGGAGGTGGATGTTCTGATCGGCTCCAAGTATTTCGCCGCCCATCCCCCGTCGCCCGGCTATAAGCCGCTCTACGGTGTGCTGTTTGACATGATCGGCGACAAGGATCTCCGGATCCCATATGAGATGAACTCCTTCCAGCAGGCGCCAGAAGTTGTATCAAGGGTGTGGCAGACTGCGGCGGACCTTGGCTACGGCGACACTTTCGTGCAGGAAAGCGGTGGTGCCATCATCGACGACCATATACCACTCCTCAATTCGGGGATGCGGGTGATCGACGTCATCGACCTCGATTATCCGCCGCACCACACGCCGCAGGACACCATGGACAAGATCTCGGCGAAGTCCCTCGCCAAAGTTGGAGACGTCGCGGCCGCGCTAGTAACGCGCAAGTAGTTTATGAAGGGGAAACTCACGGTCCTCATGATCACGGCATTCGTGGACATGCTTGGACTGGCGATGGTCATCCCGCTCCTCCCGTTTTACGCGACGAAGCTCGGCGCATCTGCCAGCATGGTCGGCGTCCTCATCGCCGCTTTCTCGATCGCCCAGCTCGCCAGCGCCCCGTTGTGGGGCCGTTTTTCGGATCGCTACGGACGGCGCCCTGCGCTGCTCGCCGGCCTTCTGATTTCGGCCGTGGCGTACGTGATCTTCGCGTACGCGAGCACGCTATGGCTGCTGCTTCTGTGTCGGGTCGTGCAGGGCCTCGGGGGTGGCACTATCGGCGTCGTCCAGGCCTACGTCGCCGACGCCAGTGATCCAAAGGACCGCGCCAAGAGCCTCGGCTGGCTTTCCGCCGCGACCAGCTTGGGCGCGGTCGTCGGGCCGGCGATCGGTTCAGCGCTAATCCACTGGGGCCGCCACGCTCCCGGCATCGCATCGGCGATCTTCTGCGTCCTTGTCAGCATTTTCGCCTGGACCCATTTGCGCGAGTCGCGCGTGGACGCTCCGGTCACCAGCGAGCATGCCGTCGTGCACCAGACCAGTGCCAGCGCTGTCTGGAGCGTCATTGCCCGTCCTAAGGAACCCGCCCAGCGAATGATCTGGGTGTACGCGATCGCGATCGGCGCGTTCTACGGAACGGTGCCCACGCTCCCACTCATTCTTATGCATCGACTTCCCATCACGGAGGCGAACGTCGGTTACTTCGTGATGTACCTGGGAGGGATGGGAGTTTTGGTGCGGGGTGGAATACTGGGCCGCATGATCGAATGGCTCGGTGAGGCGAGACTCACCCGACTCGGTCTCGTTCTTCTCGCGTTCGGATTGGCGCTGGTCGCGGCGGTACACTCTTATCTAACGCTCCTCCTCGCGCTTACCCTGATGCCGCTCGGTACCGCCTTCGTCTTCCCTTGCGTCACCGCGACCTTGTCGCGCGTTGTCCCGAGCCGGCATCGCGGACTCTACATGGGGGTTCAACACACCTTCGGAGGCCTCTCGCGCGTCGTCTTTCCATTGGGTGCCGGCGTCGCCATGGACCATCTCGGGTTGGGCTTTCCGTTCGTCCTTGCGGGGGTTCTCGTCCTCGCCACCCTGCCCCTGACGGCGTCGATGGAAGACTATGCCGCGGGCCGCGTCCCTTCGGTAACGAAAGTCGGCTGATTGTGGATAAGGTCGGCACATGCCGACCCCGGCCGAACGCAAAGCTCTCCTCTTCTTCTCGGTTGTGCTGGTCCTTGGGGCCTCAACGCGCGCCTACCGGACGCTCCACAACCGATCGGCCGAAAACGCGGGAGCGCGGTCGGCGCTCGAGCGTCAGATAAAGGCGGCCGATTCCGCCCGCCGAGCCGGCCTTCGGAAGCCGAAACGTGAACCGAAGCGGAGAGCTCCGCCCAGGCCCGCGGGGCCGGTGGATCTGGATGTCGCCAGCGAAAGGGAAATCGAGGGGCTCAGGCACATCGGACCCGAGCTCGCGAAACGGATAATCGCCGACCGCGATTCCCTCGGTCCGTTCGGCTCCATGGAAGGGCTCCGACGCGTAAAAGGCATCGGTCCCTCTATGGTAGCAAAGCTCGACTCCAGCGTAACCTTCTCCCTTGTCCCGCGTCCTACCAACACAGTGATATCCAGGCGATCCGAACTGCGAAAAACACCCGGAAAGCCTCATCGGAGGGACATTCGTCCTTGACAGCACCTGCCGCGAAAAATTCGCCGAGAATCGGCGATCTGCTACTTAGAGAAGGGCTGATCACCCAGGATCAGCTCAATAAGGCTCTACAAGAGCAGAGAAACAACGGCACGCGCGTTGGCTATAACCTGGTCAAGCTCGGTTACGTAAAGGAAACCGACCTCACCAGGATGCTCGCGCGCCAGCACAAGATGCCCGCTGTCGACCTGACGAAATTCCAGGTCGATCCGCGCATCGCCAAGCTCATTCCCGGTGAGCTTGCGATCAAGCACAGCGTGCTTCCGCTGAAGCGTGATGGCCGCACCCTTACCGTCGCCATGTCGGACCCCGCGACGATGTCGGTTCTCGACGACATCAAGTTCATCACGCGTCTCGACATCTTCCCGGTCATCGCCGGCGAGTTCACCCTCCGCAACGCCATCGAGAAGTTCTACTCCTCTGGCGAAGCTCAGATGGAGAACCTCCTCGCCGACATAGCGGACGACGACGATATCGAGATCCTCGAGAGCGAAGCAGAGGATCCGGCAAACGCCGGCATGGGGATGATCGACGAGGCCCCGGTCGTCAAGCTGATCAACGCCATTCTCACCGACGCGCTGAAGAAAGGCGCCTCGGATATTCACTTCGAGTGCTTCGAGAAGGAGCTGCGCGTCCGCTACCGCATCGATGGAGCGCTCCAGGAGATCATGAAGCCGCCCATCAAGATGCGGCCGGCGCTGATCTCACGATTCAAGATCATGGCGAGCCTGAACATCGCCGAGCGACGCGTTCCGCAGGACGGCCGCATCAAGCTGAAGATCGGAAACAAGGTTATCGACTTCCGTGTCTCCACCCTCCCGACTCTGTTCGGCGAGAAGGTGGTGCTCCGTATTCTCGACAAGGGCAACCTGACCCTCGACCTCGGGACGTTCGGCATCGAGCCGCGCGCCGAGCGCGAGCTGATGGAAGCGATCTCCAATCCGTACGGAATGGTGCTCGTCACCGGGCCAACGGGTTCCGGTAAAACGACGACGCTTTATTCGGCTCTCTCGAAGATCAACAACATCGACGTCAACATCATGACGGCCGAGGACCCGGTCGAGTACAACCTGTTCGGTATCAACCAGGTGTTGGTGAGAACCGAAATCGGGATGACCTTTGCCGCGGCGTTGAAGGCGTTCCTTCGTCAGGACCCGAACATCATCATGTTGGGAGAAATTCGAGACCTGGAGACCGGCGGCATCGCCATCAAGGCCGCGCTCACGGGTCACCTCGTGCTCTCGACGTTGCACACCAATTCGGCGCCTGAGACCGTAACGCGATTGATGGACATGGGCATCGAGCCGTTCAACGTGGCCTCGGCGCTCAATCTGATTCTGGCGCAGCGTCTCGTGCGCCGGGTCTGCAGCGGCTGCGCTGAAGCGCACAAGATGGACAAGGCCGAGATCGCCGGCGCCAAGGTTGGTGGTGGGGTAACGCTTCGCGATCTCCACTTCACGGACATGGCGATCAGTGACGCCAAGGGACGCGCCACCACGACCGCAAAACCCTACATGGATCAGATCACTCTCGACACCAAGATGGAAGACCTCCCGACCTTCCGCGGCAAAGGTTGCGAGCAGTGCGATGGTACCGGGTTGAAGGGCCGTCAGGGACTCTACGAAGTCATGTACATGACACCCGCATTGAGAAAGCTGATCATGCAGAGCGCCGGCGCGGCCGAGATCCAAAAGGTCGCCATCGAAGAAGGAATGCTCACGCTTCGCATGGATGGCTGGCTGAAAGTCCTCAAGGGGATCTGTCCCCTCGAGCAGATTGTCCGCGAGACCGCGGCCTGATCAACAACACTCGAATCGATCTACGATGACTCTACCGTTCATAGACACCTCAGCACCGTCGGGAGCCCCACCATCGACGGGAATCAATCTGCGCAATCTCCTCGAGGAGATGGTCTCGCGCAACGCTTCCGACCTTCACGTCGTAGCCGGTGAGAGACCCAAGCTGCGCGTCGACGGCGACATCACGAATTCTGGTGTCGACCACGTGATGACCCCGAAGGACACGCTCCAGATCGCCTATTCGGTGTTGACGGAACAACAGAAGAAGCGCTTCGAGCTCGAGGACGAGCTCGATTTCTCGTTCGGAATCCAGAACCTCGCTCGATTCCGCGGCAACGTCTTCAAGCAGCGCGGCTGCGTGTCGATGGTCGTCAGACAGATTCCGTTCGCGATCAAGACGTTCGACCAGCTCGGACTCCCCGGCTCGATCGCCAAGATGGCGGAGAAGCCGCGCGGTCTCGTGCTCGTCACCGGTCCGACCGGCTCTGGTAAGTCGACCACTCTCGCCGCGATGATCGACAAGATCAACCGCGAGCGTAAGGGTCACATCATCACAGTCGAAGATCCGATCGAGTTCATCCACAAGCACCAGAGCTGCATCATCAACCAGCGCGAGATCGGGAGCGATACAAAGTCGTTCGCCAACGCCCTCAAGTACGCACTGCGCGAAGATCCGGATATCATCCTGGTGGGTGAAATGCGCGACCTGGAAACGATCGCAGCCACGCTGACGATCGCCGAAACAGGTCACCTCGCGTTCGCCACGCTGCACACCAACTCGGCTGCCGAAGCAATCAACCGTATCATCGACGTGTTCCCGTCGCACCAGCAGTCCCAGGTTAGGGCGCAGCTGGCGTTCGTGCTCGAGGGAATCGTCACCCAGACCCTGCTGCCGAAGGCGCAAGGGAAGGGACGAGTAATGGCCGCCGAGATTCTCGTGGTCACCCCGGCTATTCGCGCGCTCATACGCGACGACAAGGTCCACCAGATCTACTCGTCGATGCAGGCCGGAAAGAAGTGGGGCATGCAGACATTGAACGACGCGCTCTATCAGCTGTACATGAACCGCGAAGTGACGGCGGACGAATGCCTGCGCGTGAGCGGCGACCCAACCGAGTTCCAGCGGATGATTGGTCAGCTGGATCCGGCAGATGAAGGAAGAACCGGCCAGCCGCCGGCCGGAAAGCAGGCGACCAAGCCCGCACCGGGTTCCCCAGTGAGACGTTAGAGAGGATTAGGACATGGCTACGTTTACTTACACAGCGAGAGCATTCAACGGCGACCTGCGCACGGCTACAATCGATGCCGCGTCGCGCGATGACGTCATCTCGCAGCTCAGAAAACAGCGTCTCAGCGTCGTCAAGATCGACCAGGATGCGGCCAAGAAGATCGGCCGCGGATCGATCAAGACACGCGACGTCGTCATCTTCACCCGACAGTTCTCGACGATGATCAACTCCGGCCTGCCGCTGGTGCAGGCCCTGACGATTCTGGCCGAGCAGACCGACAACAAGTCGCTTTCGGAAGTCACCAAGAAAGTGGTGTTCGACGTCGAGTCCGGTAACACCGTCGCTGATGCGCTCTCCAAGCACCCGCGGGCGTTTACCAACCTCTACGTCAACATGGTCGCCGCCGGTGAAGCCGGTGGTATTCTCGACACGATTCTGATGCGCCTCGCGACCTTCCTGGAAAAGAACGACGCGCTGGTGAGAAAGGTTAAGGGAGCCATGATCTACCCGACGGTCATCATGAGCGTCGCAGGTATCGCGGTCGTGACCCTGCTCATTTTCGTCATTCCGGTGTTTGCCGGCATGTTCCAGTCATCGGGGATGGCGCTTCCGCTTCCGACCCGAATCGTCATTGGCGCCTCTGACTTCCTCAAGGCCTATTGGTGGGTGATTGGCGCGGCGGGGATCGTGGGCGGGTACTCCGGGAAGAAGTACTACGCCACATCGAGCGGAAAGCTGGTGATCGACCGGTTCATGCTGCGCGTGCCGGTTCTCGGCGACGTGCTCCGCAAGTCAGCCGTGTCACGGTTCACCCGCACGCTCGGAACGCTCATCAGCTCCGGCGTAAGCATTCTCGAAGGCCTCGAGATCACGGCGAAAACGGCCGGTAACCGCGTGATTCAGGATGCGATCATGCAGTCGCGTTCGTCGATCGCCGGCGGTGACACTATCGCGCAGCCGCTCCAGAAGTCCAAGGTCTTCCCGCCCATGGTTATCTCCATGATCGCGGTCGGTGAGCAGACCGGTGGTCTGGACGAGATGTTGTCCAAGATCGCCGACTTCTACGACGAAGAAGTCGATGCCGCGGTGAGCAATCTTCTGTCCCTGCTGGAGCCGATCATGATCGTGTTCCTCGGCGTCATCGTCGGTGGCATGGTCGTGGCCATGTACCTCCCGATCTTCGACATGGTGAACGCGGTTCAGTAAGAATCCGCACAGAGACACATAACAAAATGGCCAGCCTTTCGGGGCTGGCCATTTTTGTTTCTGCTCGCGTTCCCATCTACCACATGATTCCGACGGTAACCGGAATGAAGCTGAAATTACCGTTATCCACGGACACCTTGTTGTAGCGGGCCTCGACGAATGTCTCGAAACTCGAGCTGAGGGGGATCTTGATCCCGCCGCCGATGTTGAACCCGAACTTGTTTTCTCTGCCGCCATCGAGAGCAATGTTCGGTGTGTAGAGACCCGCGCCGCCGATGATATACGGCGAGAAGCTGACGCCCGGCAAACCGTAAACCAGATTGCCGGTGAAGGCTGGAACGTTGATCTTTTCGAAACCGGCATCACTGCCGAACTCATTGTACGCCGCTTCAACGCGGACCCCGATCGGCGTCAGCATTGGCTTGTAGCCGACCATGAGCGTGACGTTGTACCCAGTGTTTGCACTGTTGCTCAGGTCGCCCGAAGGAAAAGCGATTCCCGCCGCACCTCCGATCTGAAACGGATTCGATGAAAGCTGTGCGCCTGCGTTGTGTGTGGCGGCGGCCATCGCTACGACCGCTGCCACGCTAGAAAGAATGATTCGATTCACTGTATCTCCATCGGTTATGGATGACGCTTGTAACCTTACCCGCCGAGATACCCAATTGGACCCTTGATGATCCCGGTTCACCGGTTTATAGCGCTTCCCTCGCGTAGAGCGGCATCGATCTCCTCAAGGTCGCCCGCCGCGAGCTCCCAGGTCGCCGCGGATGCGTTGTCATTGACCTGCCGCGCCGAAGTGGCGCCGGCGATGACCGATGCGATGACCTTGTGGGCCAACAGCCATGAAAACGCCAGCTCCAGGAGGGTGTGGCCGCGGGACTCGGCAAACCCTGCCAGCGCTTCGACTTTGTCGAGATTCTCAGTAGTGAGCAGCTTGTTGTAGCGCTCGAACTTCGCAACGCGCGTGTCCTGCGGAATCGGTTGTCCCTTCCTGTACTTGCCCGTGAGCAGCCCGCTCATGAGCGGAAAGAAAGGGAGAAACGCCAGCCGTTGCCGCTCGCATTCGGCCAGCACGCCCTCTTCCGGCTCGCGATGAAGCAGGCTGTACTCGTTCTGCACGCTCACAAAGCGCGCAGACCCCGGCCGCGCGGCGCTCGCTGCCGCTGCCTCTCGTAGCTCTTGCGCCGAGAAGTTCGAGCAGCCGATCTCGCGCACCTTTCCCGCTCTCACGAGGTCGTCGAGTGCTCCGAGAGTCTCCCCGATCGGCACGTCGGGATCCGGTTTGTGCAACTGGTACAGATCGATGTAGTCCGTCTTGATGCGTCGTAGACTCGCATCGAAAGCCTTTCGGACGTACTCGGGGCGTGCGCCGCTTCCCTGACCGGCAATCGGGAGACCGAACTTGGTGGCGATGATTGCCTGTGATCTCCGGTTGCCCAGAAAGCGGCCGAGCAGCTCTTCGCTCTTGCCTTCGCCGTAGGAGTCGGCCGTATCGAAAAAGTTGATACCCGCTGCCAACGCGGCGTTGACGACTTCTCCCGTCCGCTTGTCGTCAATGCGCGCGCCGAAGTTGTTGCAGCCGATTCCGACTACAGTTACCGAGAGCGAGCCTATCTGTCGTTTTTCCAATTGCACTCCATTTTCTCGCGCCTCGGAGCAATTCGCGCACCCTGCGCGACGCTTAGCTCGTCGGCAGGATTCCGAACGCTTCAGCGATCAGCTTGTAGGATTGCTTCCGGGCGTCGTGACTGTGGGTGATGGTGACGATCATTATTTCAGTGGCGCCGTAATCGCCGGCGATAGCGGTGAGCCCGTCCCGAACCGCGTCTCCCGTTCCGACGGTCATGCGTCGCCGCCGCGCAATTGGAAGCGCGCCCGCTGGCTCCTCCAAAAATCGCGTCGCGGTCTCGATGGTTGGAACGCGAATGGTTTTCCCGGTCGTCCGCAACAGTGACAGCGCCATCCGGCTGCTGGTCGCGTGCCGCTCCGCTTCCTCAGTGGTGTCTGCAGCCAGCGCCCACGTAGCCACCGTGACCCGTGGCTCGGCCAAGCGGGCTGAAGGCGTAAACCGTTCCCGGTAGAGCGCGGCGAGATGCGCACCTTCTGAGTTGATGAAGTCCGCGAACACGTAGGGCAGTCCAAGCTCTCCCGCCCAGATAGCGCTCTGCGGCGAAGATCCGAGGAGCGATACCTCGGGGCTTTCGGGTTTGCCCGGCAGCTTTGCCACCTGCGCGAAGGGATGGTCGGACGGCAGGCTGTCCTCGAGGTATCCGAGCAGCTCCTGCAGCTGCTGTGGAAAGTCATCCGGCGATGATTCGCGTCGATCTCGCTGCAGCGCGAATGTCGTGAGCGGATCGGTGCCCGCGGCGCGACCGATTCCAAGATCGATTCGTCCGGGGAACAGGCCGCTCAACATGCTGAAGGTCTCTGCGACTTTGAGCGGGCTGTAGTGGGGCAGCATCACCCCGCCGGAGCCAACGCGCATCCCGGATGTGCGCGCGGCAATCGGGCCGATCAGCGCTTCCGGGCTCGGGCTTGCGAGCATTGGCGTGGCGTGATGCTCGGCGATCCAGTACCGATGATATCCGAGTAATTCCGCGAGCTGCGCGAGATCTATGCTGTTTCGGAGCGCGTCACCGCCGGTGAATCCTTCGGAGATGGGAGACTGATCGAGAACGCTGAGGTTCAAGAGTGCGATCCGTCAGGGCGACGGATTGGTCCTCGCCGCCGAGCGTACGACACCGGCAGCCTCCCGACACGGTGCGACGTCGGCGGCTGATTCCGACTGGCACGCGCGCGCCCGCGAAGCTTGATCCGGATAGAATCCGGCGATCTGCAGTCCAACGCCAATCCAGCAGCGGAAACGCGTATCCCCGTCCGGCAGAGATTTGCAGAAAGCGATCCCTCGTGGCAGCTCGCTCGGCGCATAGGCGAGATGGCGGACCGCACCCTGGTAGCAGAAAGGAATGCCGGCGGGGGAGCCGAGGTCGCAACGCTTCCGAATGCCCGGATACTGAAACGCCGATGCCCCCGAGGCGTTCCGGCCGAGACCGACGTAACACTCGCGCACCAGGTCAGGAGTGCCGGCGCCATCGCATACACGGCTCGCCTTCCGGTAGTCCTGGCCGAGCGCTGGAAGAATGAGATCCGATTGCAGCTCGTAACACTCTCGGCGGTAGCGTGGGGGAGTCGCATCGCACGGGTAGTGCAGGTCGTCCGGCTTGAACAGGATTACGGAGGCACCGGGCGTGGAATGGCGATGCATGCCGAATTTGCCGTCGCCGAAGGTCTGCATCCGCGCGCCCATGTTGTGTTCCATGAACACCCCGCTGTAGCAGCTGCGCTGATCCCAGTCGGCCGCGAGGCGATCGCAATCCCTGAGCGATGCGTTGACGTCGTAGCGGTGGTACATCATCAATCCGTGACCGGTCCCGTGCAGGCAGTCGAACAGACGGAACTGCTCTCTGGTGCCGCGCAATCCATCGCAGGGAGCAAGCAAGACATCTTGAGCGATCGGCATTCCCATGCGCGCGTCGAAGTAGCGCTGCAGGATTCCGTGGTAGCAGCCCGATTGGTATCGGTCGTCGCACTGCGACAGCAATCGCGTTGCGGTGGCGGGCGTGGATCGAACGGCGTATCCGAGCGCGTGTGCCAGTGGATGTCCGAGCAGAACCAGCGAGGGATCGCGGTGAATGACGTAGTCGAGCGTCCCCATAGCGACGGCGATGTTGCCCGCCGATGACAATGAAGCAATGCCATCTCCAATGCAGGTGGAGTACGCATCGATCGAATGACTCACGTGCGGCTTGCAGAGCGCGAGCAGGGAATCAGCGACTTTGGCGGAGTCTGATGTTGGTCGAGTTGGTTTGGTCGGCGCGCTCGCCAGTGTATCGGCGGCGGTAGCAGCCATCCCGCTGTGGCCCGCGTGCTGGGATTCGCTGCGCGCGGGGGCGCCTGCCAGCGCGAGAAAAATCACAAAAGCAGCGAGGCTGAACCGGGCGTTCCCCGTCGAATGCATGATCACGAACGGATTATCACCGGGTGCGACCCCGGATTCAACCTTGTCTTTTGTTCTGTCAGGCTCCCGGGAGTCTCCCGGCGCGGATGTAGAGCGGCCAGCGCACAAGACGCGACTGCCTGATATCACCCCAATTGCACGACAGAGATCGCTCGACCTGGAGAACAGGATCGTATCCGCGCTCGGCGACAAAGTGCGCAGTGGCGGACCACGTTCGCAGGTACCCAATGAGCTCCGCGAGCGTCCAGCGCATCTCGAGCTCCATGGGGAGAACAGAGATCTCGTCGAACGGAAACGGAATGGTCTGGTAGCCGTCGAGAAGGAGCTTTCTCTCGGGACACCAGTAGCGCTCCAGCGTACCGCGGTTGAACCCGCGCAGCGTTTCGTCGAGTGCTTCGGTGTCGAGCCTCGGGTCGCCGTAGCCCCACACCGCGATGACGCCCCCGGCGTTGAGCACTCTTCGCGCTTCGCAAAAGAATGCGGCAGCGTCGAACCAGTGAAGCGATTGCGCGGCGGTCACCAGATCGACTGACGCGTCGGCCAGGGCGAGAGACTCGGCGCGCGACACGCGGTAATCGATTCTGGGGTGCTGGGTCGCGCGGTTGATCTGATCCGCGCTCGGGTCGATCGCGATTACACGCTCGAAATGATTCACCAGTCCAAGCGCGGCCTGCCCGTTGCCCGTTCCGCAGTCGACCGCAACGCGATGCTCTGGCGTCAATCCGGCCAGGAGCGCGAACAACGAATCGGGATAGAGGGGGCGAAAGGTGGCGTAGAGCGCCGCGCGATCGGAGAAATGATCCTTGAATTTCAGAACCATCTCCGATGGAGACGCGCGGGCGACTCTACTCCAGGCTGAGACTGCGATTGAGCGCTGTGGCGACGTACACCATGTCGATGCTCTTGAAGAAGTCGTGCCAGGGGGGCGGGGCGCGAAATGCCATTCTCCCGGAGGAATCTTCCCAAACGGGAACCACTACTCCGGGGATGTCCACGGCCGCAGCACTCCGTTGAAAGGCTTCCTGAATGCGCGCCTGTTCCGCGGGCGAACGCACGCCAAAAGAGCGATCTACCGGAACGATGATCACGTCCCTTCCGTCTCGTCTCAGGTGTGCCACCTGAAAGGTGGGCATTGAATCCATGGTCTTCGTGGCCGGGTTTCCCATGACTCATGGATGTTTTCACCTATGCCCGCGGACGTCAATGTCGGTTTCCTATCATCCAACTGTCGTTTTTCTATCACTCAGCGTATTAACGGCTGCCACGCGGGGACGACGACGCTACCTTCTGTGAATGAGGCATGGTCTCGCACTTCTGCTTGTTCCGTGGATTGCTGCCTGCAGTGACAACGGCGCGCGTGGTGTTGAAGGTGAGCCCGGTGGCACGGTCGTCATTGCGACGACAGCCGATCCCGGAACTCTCTTTCCTCCCTTGATGCGTTTTACATCGGCGAAGCAGATCACCGAACAGATCTACGATTATCTCGCGGACGTTGGCCCCGAGATGAACACGCTCAGTGACGAAGGCTTCAGGCCGCAGCTGAGCGATCGATGGCGGTGGTCGAATGATTCACTGATGCTCGCGTTTCACATAAACCCGCGGGCAAAATGGCACGACGGCCGCGACGTCACTGCTCGCGATGTGCAGTTCACGTTATCGCTGTACAAGAATCCGGCGCTGGGAGGCGGATCACGCGGCGAGCTGGCCAACATCGATTCAGTGACAGTGACCGATTCACTGACGGCGGTTTTCTGGTTCCACCAGAGGGCGCCATCGCAGTTCCTCGACGCAGCCGCGCAGATGCTCATTCTTCCTGCGCACCAGCTCGAGAAGATTTCTGTCGACTCGCTCCGCGAGGCTACACCGCTCCCCGTCGGAAGCGGACGCTTCCGCTATCGGGCCTGGAACAAGGGAGCCTCGGTTGAAATCGTCGCAGATACTTCAAACTATCGCGGGCGGGCAATGCTCGATCGCGTTATCTGGAGCGTCGCGCCAGAGCACCCGACGGCGGTAACCAAACTCTTTAGTGGGGAAGCCGATCTGTACGACGGCCTGCGGGTCGAAGATCAGGTCAGGCTGCAGCGTCAGAGCAACCTCAACGCGTTCGTCCTGCGGGGAACCGCATACGGTTTCATGCAGTTCAATTTGCGTGATCCCGCAAACCACTCCCGGCCGCATCCGCTCTTCGGCGATCGCAACCTCCGGCGCGCCATCACAATGTCGATCGACCGCAATTCACTGGTGAAGAGTGTATTCGACACCTTCGCTGTGGTGCCCACGGGACCGACGGTGCGTGCATATCCGACGACAGACCCACGAATCGTGCAGCTCCCATTCGACACCATGCGCGCGGGCGCGATTTTCGATTCCCTCGGCTGGACCCGCCGGCGCCCGGACGGAATGAGGTCAAAAAATGGACGCGATCTCGCGTTCCGGGTGCTCGTGGCGAGCAACAGCCTTAACCGGATCCGAATGGGAGTGCTCATCCAGGAGCAGTTGCGCCGAATGGGGGTTCGGATTGACCTCGAGCAGCTGGAGACCCGGACTTTCGACGTGCGGCGGAGCACTCACGCATTCGATGCTGCTCTTGCGTCGTGGACAATGGGGTCGAGTCCGGACGGAACCAGGGCAGGATGGACCACGGCCGGCATCGGCGAGGACGGGGTCAACTATGGGTCCTATTCGAACCGGACTTTCGACTCCCAGCTCGACAGTGCGCTTGCATCGGATCCATCCCACGCGCGCGAGAAATTCACCGCGGCGTATATGACCATCAACCAGGATGCACCGGCTGTCTGGCTGTACGAACCCAAAACCATCGTAGGCCTCCACCGCCGAATTCGGACCACCCGAATGCGCCCCGATGCATGGTGGTTTTCGCTCGCCGATTGGTCCATTAAGCCCTCGGAGCGAACCCTGAGAGACAGATTATACCGGGAACGTTAGCCTCTCGTAAGAGGCCTTAACTCTTCCAAGGTGACATGAAACAGCCCCTATACTGATACGAAACAGGCATTTCGTAAATCGTGGAATAGTAGCATTTTACAGGACTGAAATCCCCCCAAACGGGCCTCTATGATCCGGCATCAGGTCTATTTCGACACACTTGGCTCCATGAAGGAAGACAGCGCGTCCTGGCGTTCCGTATTCGCCGGACTCTCTGTTTTGCGCCTCGTGGACACCTTGGTCGACTCCGGATCGCCTATCGATCCTGCGGGTTGGGGGCTGCTCCATAGCGTCCGCTCCGCGATCGACGGCGTCAACGAGGGCGATCCCGTTCGCGGTGTCCTTACCACCGTGTTCGAGGAAGCGACCAAACGTGGAGCGGTCGACGATACCGTTTGTGGCTTTCTGCTCGCCTACGGCCGTTCGTTGGACTACGAAGCGAGCTGGGGGCTCGCTACCGACGTCTTTGCGACGGTTGCGAAGCTTGCCCGCCCTGAGAAGAACGCTCGCCTTGCAGTCGAGGCGAACATCGCCGTCGGTGGTGCCGCCCGACGCAATGGCGACTGGGAGACTTCAGCCCGCGGCTATTCGCAGGCCGCGTACATCGCAGACACCCTCGGCGACAAGCAGGGAGTTCTGACGGTGCAGGTTGGTATCGCGAACACCTACCTTGCGAAGGGAAACCTGCCGCAAGCGGAGACGATTCTCGACGATGTCATCGTCCAAGCGCGGGATCAATCCTATCCTGACATCCAGGGAATGGCTCTCCACAGCCGCGCGGTTGTCGCACAAAAGAGAGGCAACTTTGCGGACGGCCTGAAGCTCGCCTACGATGCCTTTAACCTCACGTCCAGACCAACTGAACGCGATCTGGTTCTTGAAGACATCGGCGCGATTTTCACGGGCCTTGGTATGCGCGATTCGGCCCGCGACACGCACTTGGTGCTTGCGGCAACATCGCAGACCCAACTCGTGCGCTGGACAGCCACCATCAACTTGATGGAGCTCGCCAGCGTCGACGGTATGGAAGACGCGTTCGACTCCTACGCGAGCGAACTTGCGGCCGCGAAATGCGGAACATGGGTGCGCTCACACTTCCTTCTCTTTTTCGGAGAAGGATTGCAGCGCCTGAACCGTCTTGACCGAGCCGAGCAGACGCTTGAAGAGGCTGTCGCTTTCGCCGGATTGAATCAGATCCACGAAATCGAATTCAAGGCCCAGGCTGCGCTCTCCGCTCTCCGTTCTACTCCACGGAGCAGCAAGACTTCCTTCGTTGCACCTCCGACTTGGGTGCCCGACGAGGTCGCCTCGGTCGCCCAGGCTATGTCAGACCTGCGCAAAGCCGCGGTGGCTGTCCGCTAATCCCGCGCGGCCAGCCCCCGCTGGTCTTGGCTTAGTGTCCGGTGCAGGTCGATGAGCCGTTGGTCATTGGGCAGACGTCGTTCTTCGGGGCCGTCATGTCCGAGCAAGCGGTGAGGACGACGGAAGCGATGATGGCGGTGGCGATGAGAAGGCGGCGGCGGATCATTGGAGTATCTCCTGACGTGAGGAAGAG
>Ga0193699_10000279_pt1 | contig 23262 bp, 23 predicted proteins | sample L3c2metaG_FD_160095 | JGI IMG/M metagenome (GOLD analysis project Ga0193699, IMG submission 160095) | Soil microbial communities from a riparian zone of the East river system, Colorado, United States - L3c2 | ecosystem: Environmental > Terrestrial > Soil > Riparian zone | place: USA: East...
GACCAATTCATTACATCAACGGCCTGCGCCCGCGAGAGGTGGGCTACGTCGGTGAGCCAGACGAGAGCCTCGATTCCCGCGGCGGCTCTGATCGCGAGCACGAGCCTGCGTACTTCCTGTTTCGACAACTGGCCGAGCAGAGGCGCGAGCGCATCCTCGAACCACCCGATCGCCCTCCCCCGCCGCAGCGTGTTGCCGGTCTGATCCCCGATGTGATCCAGCGACAGGCGCAGCGCCATTCGCAGCTGGGGCTCGGTCTCGAGTGTGATCCGATGGAATTCCTCGAGCATCATGCTGAGCCGAGTCGCCGGGTTCCGGGGAGGGTTGGCCCCCAGCAGGGACTTCCTGTCGATTTCCGGATGCGCGGCGATCAGGAGGTCGCGTTGATTGGTGAAGTAGCGATAGGCCGTCGTGCGCGAAATCTCCGCTCGGGCCGCCGCAATCTCCACCGTCGGCGTGCTCCCCTCGGCGATCAGCTCGCGGGTTGCCGCAATGAGTGCCTCGCGAGTTCGCACCTTCTGCCTCGTTCGGCCCGTGCGCTCATATGGTATTGACATGCCCATGAAGGTACCATAGTCTCATGGGACTGTCATCCCATGAACGGTATTCAATAGGCGGCGGGAACTCGCACATGTCAAACAGGGCCGAGATCATCAGGGCAGATGGCGAGGGCGACGCTATTTGGTTCAACAACGATCTCTTTACGATCAAGCTGACTTCCGACGAGACGGAGCAGGCACTCACGCTTTTCGAGGAGCTCAGCCAGCGCGGAAAGGTTACGCCACTCCACCTGCACCCGAACGCAGACGAAACGTTCTGCGTCATCGACGGGGAAATCCAGGTCTACGTGGACGGGACCGAGCGAACCGTGAAACGGGGAGGGGTCGCCTCGGTCCCACGCGGGATGCCGCACGCGATCATGGTTACCTCCGAGACCGCGCGTGTGCTGACGATAGTCACGCCGGGATGCAAAGAGCTGGAGCTGTTTTTCCGTGATGGCGGGGAGCCGGCGATGCAGCGCGCCCTCCCGCCGATGGCGCCGTTGAACCTGGAAAGGATCCGCGCCGCGGCGCTACGTCACGGAAGTGTGGTGATTCTCGGGCCGCCTCCTTTCGCGGCGATGGCCGCGATGGGTGCGGTCATGCACCCGTCGCGGTAGCACCGCCTTCAATTGTTATGTTCGTCGAGCTGGCCGCGAATCTCACCGCCGGGGAAATCTCCCGGTCCCGTGTTGACGCCATCCACGCCATCGTTCGTGTGCACGTTGACGTAGGTGAGGCCCGCCCGGATCGCGTCGAGTAACGGCATGTCCTGACCCACAGCGCTCGCCGGACAGATGACGCCGGCGGGGTGGAATGTGCCGGATGCCAGAACGCCGTTCTGCGGTCCCGATCCATTCGGTCCGGGCGCGCCCGTCGGTCCGATGACGGGATAGAGCCACATCCGGATGGGTCCGTTCTGCCCGGGCCGTCCGCAGTGAATGTGCGACATGATCACGTTGTTGATGTTCGACGCGATGAGCCGGAAATCGACCGAGCTGCCGTCGCTACTTACCCTGAAGATTGCCTCTCCCTGCCCTTTTGAATCGGCCGGCGTCGCAGTACTCGGCGGAGTTGGCGTGAAGACTTCGCCGTCGCCGGTCATGTGCGTGCCCAGGTTGAAGGCGCCATTGCCTCCGACTGCGAACAGCGGTGCGCGGATCTCGAATGCAGTCGGAGCGGGCTTGTCCGCTGTGCAACCGACGAGAAGCGCCGTGATGGCGCCCACCAATGCTATTTCTCTCCTCGACATGTAACCTCCCTTCTGAAATCCTCCGCTTCCTGCACTGCATCGTGCGGCTCGTCGTGGCGTGGGCTCGTTCGAGGCCCCGCCTTCCGCAAAAGTACTGACTACGGCGAGGGGCGGAAGGGCCTCGGCTCTGTGAAATCCCCCGGCGGTTCTCCCTTATCTTCCTGCCTGCCGATGAACCCAATACCCGAACTTCCCGCACAGCAGCCAAAGGCGACGCGCCGCGAATGGATCGGCCTCGCCGTAATCGCGCTCCCGTGCGTGCTCTACGCGATGGATCTCACGGTACTGAATATCGCTGTGCCGCGAATGAGCGAGGACCTCAAGCCGACCAGCTCGCAGCTGCTCTGGATTCTCGACATCTACGGATTCATGGTGGCCGGCTCGCTGATCACGATGGGCAACCTCGGCGATCGAATCGGGCGCCGCCGACTGCTGATGATCGGCGCGGCAGCGTTCGGGGTCGCTTCCGTGGTCGCCGCGTTCTCGACCAGCCCCGGGATGCTGATCGCGACGCGCGCCCTGCTCGGCGTCGCGGGCGCGACTCTGGCACCGTCGACACTCTCGCTGATCCGAGTGATGTTCAGGGATCATCAGCAACGAACCTTCGCGATCGGCGTCTGGGTGACGAGCTATTCGATCGGCGGGATAATCGGCCCACTGCTGGGCGGCGTGGTGCTGCAGTATTTCTGGTGGGGCTCGGTATTTCTGTTGGGTGTCCCGGTGATGGTGCTGCTGCTGCTGATCGGCCCCAGACTGTTGCCGGAGTTCCGTGATCCCGAGGCCGAGCCCGTAGACATTCTCAGCGCCGTCCTTTCGCTCGCCGGCGTACTCCTGGTGATCTACGGGCTCAAGCGGGTCGCCGAGCACGGGCCCGAGCTGCCCGCTTTCATCTCGGTCGCCGCGGGTGTGGTTGTCGGAGTGGTATTCGTGCGGAGGCAACCCCGGCTTGCTCATCCTCTGATCGATCTTCGACTCTTTCGATCCGCCTCGTTCAGCACCGCGCTCGCGACCTATCTGCTAGGAACCTTCGCCGTGTTTGGAGGTTTCGTTTTCATCGCACAGTACCTGCAGCTCGTACTCGGGTTACAGCCACTGCAAGCCGGCGTCTGGTCGCTGCCTTCGTTCGGCGCGTTCATACTTGCCTCCATGATCGTGCCGGCGATCACGCGGAAGATTCCGGCGCCGCAGCTGATTGCCGCCGGCCTGCTGATCGCCGCGACCGGCTTCGGGGTGCTCACGCAGATCGACCGCGCCCCGCCGCTTGCAGTGATCGTGATTGGATCCGTTTTATACTCGCTCGGGATTTCTCCGGTTTTCATACTCGCGACCGATATCATCGTCGGGGCAGCGCCAATCGCGCGTGCGGGTGCGGCATCGGCCATTTCCGAAACCAGCTCGGAGCTTGGTGGCGCGCTCGGCATCGCGATCCTTGGCAGCATTGGCACAGCGGTCTATCGGGCGCGGATGGCCGCTGCCATGCCTAATGGCCTGCCGTCCGCCGTAAGGGAGATCGCACGCGGGACGCTCGGCGGCGCGACTGCAGTGGCCGAGCGACTTCCGGGGCAACTGGGCGCTGCGTTGCTGGGGACGGCGCGGGACGCGTTTACTCAGGCGTTCGTGATGACAGCCGTCGTTAACGCACTCCTTATGCTGGTAACGGCGGTCGCGGTGACACTAGTGCTCCGGCGCGCTCCGCGCTCGGCTCGGGCAGAGATTTTGCCTTCTCCGTCTGGCGGTAAACCATGATCACGTCAGGAATTGTTGCAGGTACCCATGCTGAATGCGGAGGAATCCCATGGCAGTTCAAGCCTCGCAAGTGAAGACTACGGTCAATGCTCCGCCCGCCGCGGTGTGGAAGGCGCTGAGCAACGCAAGCTCTTTGAAGCAGTTCTTCTTCGGCTCCGACATAGTGACAGACTGGCGCATCGGGAGCCCGATCCGTTTTCGCGGGAACTGGAAGGGAAAGCCATACGAGGACAAGGGAACGATTCAATCGTTCGATGTTGATCGTCGGCTCGCTTTTACGCATTGGAGTCCGCTGTCAAAGCTGGAGGACAAGCCCGAGAACTATCACATCGTGAGCTTCGACCTTCGACCCACGAACGGCGGTACAGAAGTCGTGCTGACCCAGATCAACCAGAACGACAATGAGCCGCTAACGCCGGAGAATCGACAGGAGTACGCCAAGAACTGGTCGATGTTGCTCGACGGACTGAAGAAGGCTGTCGAAGGTGGAGGACGGACGGAGAAAAGCGGAGTGAGTGCCGAAGCGCGAGGGTGAGCACTTCCCGCCTAGGGGAACGAGACCTCAGCTGCCGGAGTGACCGGCTTGCGTACGAGGCGCCAGGGGAAGAAATAGGCCGCGTAAACCACGGCGTACACCGCGAAATTCTCGAGCTTCGCGAAGTGGGCAAAGAAGAAAAAGAAAATCAGGACGTGCATTCGCAGCACGTTCCTGTAGGGCTCGGCGAACAGATCGCCCGGCTTGTTCGCGGCAAGCGATTGTAGCGGCGCGTTCCTGTCCAGCGAAAGCGGCTTTCGCAGAAAAGCAGCGCGGTGCGCGAGAAACGCCGATGGGAGGAAATACCAATAGCGCCGCAAGACCTCCTTGTACGTCGCCATTCCCGCACTCAGCGGACGCTCGCTATGGCCCCCCAGATCGATCGGGAAGAACGTGTTCAGAAACTGCGAGTGGACGTAGTGGAATCCGCCGAAGTGAACCGTGAAAAATGCGAGGAAGAACAGCACACCAATCAGGAGAATCAGCCAGAACATCAGCAGCATTTTGGGATTCGAGTCCACCAGGGCACGGTCCCTCCACGAAGCGCGAGCGAGCTCCGCCGCGGGCTGAGCGATCATCCACACTATGATCGAATAGCCAACCACGAAGCTCGATAGCCAGAGACTCCATATGAGATCGCCGGCGTTCCAGTGCCCCCACCAGGCGACCGAGAGGCCGACCGCGAACGCCAATGCGTCGGGCCAGGACGAGACCCAGCTGTCCTGCGTGTTGGTTGTCGCCATGTCGAGTGAAAAAAGGGGGTCGGGTAGCGCGGCCAGGAGCTGCACCGTCCACACTTTCGACGCCTCCCAGGCCACCTAGTAACAGGCCCGGCTGGCCGGCCTGACGCCGAGCCAGCGGAGGTGATCGTTAGGCGCGTTTTGCGAGTGGCGCGAGAAATGGTTGCCGTAATGGGGCGCGTGCTGAATATTCTCCCCCATCAGGCGCGATAGCCCGATGCGAACCCTTTCCCGCTCATGGCCGACGCCAACATCTCATCGATTGGTAAATACCGCATCATCGAGCTCGTAGGCGAGGGCGCGATGGGTGTGGTGTACCGGGCCCATGACTCCGTCCTCGACCGCAACGTCGCCATCAAGGTGATGAATGAGTCGATCGCGAGGCAGGATGACCTCCGCAAGCGCTTTCTGCATGAGGCGCAGGCGGCCGCATCTCTCCAACACCCCAACGTCGTCTGCATCTACGACCTTGGCGAAGCGGACGGTCACCTCTTCATCGCGATGGAGTTCATTCAGGGCGTAGATCTGGAGCACCTGATAGAGCTCGCTCAACCCCTTTCGCTGCAGGCGAAGCTCGACATCGTCATCGACGTCCTTACCGGGCTCGCGTTCGCCCACAAGCGTGGCATAGTCCACCGCGACATCAAGCCGGCGAACATTCGCGTCGCGGAAGATGGAAGAGCGAAGATCATGGACTTCGGCGTCGCGCATCTCGCGTCGTCGAGCATGACGAGCACCGGATCGATCCTGGGAACGCCGACCTACATGGCGCCCGAGCAGATTACCGAGGGCAAGACGAGTCCCGCCACGGATATCTTCGCGGTTGGTGGGGTGCTGTATCAGATCCTCACGATGATGAAGCCGTTCGAGGCTCCGACTCTACAGAATCTGTTCTTCAAGATCATTACTGAAGACCCGCGCAATGTCAGCGAGCTCACGCCCGGACTTCCTACCGCGCTCGACCGCATTGTGCGCAAGGCAATGGCGAAGGAACCCGGGGATCGCTACACGAGCGCGCTGGAGATGGCCAATGAGCTGACGAACGTGCGCTCAAAGTTGAGTGGGCCTTCGTATCCGGCATCGGTCTCGTTGAGCGCTTCCGTCGCGAGTGCAATCGAGATGTCGAAAACGCACTCGCGAAAGAGGGCGAGAACATTGGCCTTCGCCGGGGGTGGCGCGCTCGCGGCTGCAGCCTTGTTCGCGATCGCCTGGTCCAAATCCGGCTCGCCAAAAGCAGATGCCGCCGACAAGCCCGCGGCGGTGGCGACGCCCGCATTGCAACAGTCACAGTCGGTGCCCGCTGGAGTTCCTGCCGCGACGCTGAGCACCGCGAATACGACCGCTCCCGTTGTGCAGCCACCACCTTCGGCCACCCGTACGAAAGCGCAGGAAAAAATACCCGCCGCCACGCGGGACTCGCGTGCTGCCAGCGCCAAGGTGATTTCCAAGCCTGTTCAATCCAAGGTCGTCACCACCGCGGCGCCGCCCCGCGTCGATCCCCCCGTAATCCCGAGGCAGGACCCGCTGCCCTCACCACCGGTGGTCGTCGCGAAACCGGCCGCTCAGCCGCCTCCACAAGAGTCGGCGCCGCCCGTCGCTGCACCACCAACCGCTGCTGACATCGCGCCCGCAGTCGAAGCATTCGCGCGCGCGATCGAGTCGAAAGACATCGGGGCCATTCGTCGCGTCTACCCCGGACTGACATCGGATCAGCAACGGCGGTTCGAGCAGTTCTTTGAGGGCGCACGAACTATCAACGCCACCTTCAGGGTAGCGAACATCTCGGCGTCGAGCGCGTCAGCCGCTGACGCGCAGCTCGCCGGAGTCTACGAGTTCGTCACGGTCGCGGGCAAAACGGAGCGCCAGCCGGTGAGTTTCGCCGTGTCGCTCAGGCAGGAAGGCCGGACCTGGCGTCTCACGTCGATGCGCTGACGGCACTCGTCGGCGAGAGCTAGAACGTGTACTCGATGCCGGCCGTGTAAACGAGGTTGGCTCTCAATCCACCGCGGTTCAACGGAAAGAGCGTGTTCAAGACCGCAGTCGTATTGTGCGCGGGCGTGAACTTGAAACCGAACGAGCCATTCACGATATCATCGCGCATGTCGGGGATGTTCGTCGGATCCAGAGTCCGGCGAAACGGCGAATCGTAGGTGACCTGGGGTGGAAGGTGCAGCTTGCTGTCACCCACCTGCAACTCCGTGACGAGATCAGCCGCGATCGTGACATTTTCAGCCATCTTGTCATCGAAGCCGACGGTCCCGAGCACCGCATCGTTCTGCTGGTCGCCGGCGTGATGGAGATAGCCGGCGTTCACGTGTGGTGAGAAATCCCCCATGCGTGAATTGAAGATCGCGACTGCCCGACCCGCGAACTTGCCGGAGCCGAGGAGATCCTTCTGGCTCCCGGTCGGGAAACGGCCATCGACCAGGAAGGCGAAACTCGCGTCGGGCGTATCCCGAAGATTTATCTTGGCGCGAAGCGCGACATCGCCCAGGCCGGAGGCCGAGCCAAGGCTCTGACGATGAGCGGTCAAAACGGGATTGGCGCTCGTGCCCGCGAAATAGTGCGCCGCCGACGTACCTCCGAAGGGCATGATTTGGGCGTCGCTCTCACCGCGAAAATCCGCCTGCACCACCGGCACGACGAGACCGAAGTCGAGTCGGTCCGTTACGCCATAGGTGAGGTAAACCGACGTCACCTGCACGCTGAGATCCATCGACAGGTGGAAAGCCATGGCGTCGTTCTCGAGAACCGGCACACCGTAGAGCGAGCAGTCCCCGCCGAACTGCGCATCGCATCCCGGGAAGTTGACGTTCTGGTGCGTGAACGTGAGACCGATGTTGTGCATGTCCACGCCGCGTAGCGTCGCGAATCGGAAGCCAGTCCGGCTGATGCCTGCCAGCACTCGCCCCCCGCCCAGCGTCTGAGCGCGCTCGGCGAAGATCGGTCCAGCCGATGTCGACGTTCGCACCGGCACGCCACCCTCGAAGCGGAAAGTCTCACCGCCGCTGGTCGATCCGATCGGAATGTTGGCGACGCTCGCACCGAGTGCATCGGTGATGAATGCGATCAGCGACGCGTTCTCCGCGCTGGATGACGGTATGAAGTGAAGGCCGTGCGCCTGAAGCGAGATTGGATTGCTCGGGTCGCCCGATCCCGCCAGAAAAAGGGGGCTTTGGCCCGGACCGAAAATGAAGAGGTCGGATATCCGGTCTCGGAGGCCACCCTGGGCATTTGCGGGTGTCAACGGCACAAGGAACGTGACGCACGCGACGAGCGCCACCATGAGGGAAGTACTTCGCCTTACAGCACGATTGCGCATGAGGGGACCGGAGGCCTGTGAGCTCGCTACCCGCTCGAACGGAACTATCATAGCTGCGCTGCCACGGGTCGGCAACGCTGATGAGCTTGGCCGGAGTGAGCCGAGAGCCTAAACTAGGGTTCTCACCTACAGGGACCGGAAGGCGATGGAGATAGCTCCTTCAAACCGCATCGCCAACATTGGAGCCGGTGGCCGCCGCAAGCGCCTTATGTTCGGAATCGTGGCACTCGGGGTGGGCGCCGTAATCGCCGCGCTACTCATCGCGATTGGCGCGCCGCGAATCTGGCGGCTTCCTCTAATTTTCGTGTTCTATGTCGCCGCGCTGGGATTCTTCCAGGCGCGGGACAAGACGTGAGTGAAGCTTGCATCGCGCGGTCAGCGCGACATGGACACGGGGCCGGAGGAGATCGCGGATGCCGCGGAGCAGACGCGCGTTCAGCGCCAGGCACGGGCGGTTTACGCCAAGTCCGTGGTGACGGCGGCGATCCTTACCGCGCTCGCGCTGGTGCCCTGATCCGGGCGCTACTGCTCCTACTAGCGGCCACTGCGGTGGCCGCACCCGCGGCGGCCCAGAGTCGCGAGCGGCTCGACGCCATTGCGCGGGCTCAAGCCGACAGCGGCTTCTCGGGCGTCGTTCTCGTGGCGAGGGACAGCGTGGTGCTTTTCGAGAAGGCGTACTCGCCACAGGTCGGAAAACGCGTCACTCTCGCCAGCAAGTTCAACATCGGGTCGATGACAAAGGGATTCACCGCGGCTGCGCTGCTGCGGCTTCGGTCACAGCATCGACTTTCCTTCAACGATCCAATCTCCGACTTCTTTCCATACGGACCGCCCGCGAAACGGGGGATTACCATCTTCCAGCTTCTCACCCACACGTCGGGGTTACGGGGACATTCCGCGGGAACGGGGATCATGCGGCGTGAGGGCGCCGTCAATGCGATTCTCTCGCTGCCCGTGGATTATCCTCCCGGAACTCACTACCGATACTCGGACGATGACTACCAGCTGTTGGCGGCGATCATCGAGGTGGCGTCGCGGACGACGTGGGAAGAGTACATCCAGCACGAGATCCTCGACCCCGCCCGCATGACCGCCACCGGATTTCAGGGCGGAGATTGGGGACACAAGGGTGCGAATGGGATGCGAAGCACGGCCCGAGACATGTTCCGCTGGGTGAATTCAATTCAGGATGCGCGGCTTTTCGCGCGGGCTGAGAGTGTGGAGCTCGCATCGCCGCTCATGCACGTGAGAAGCGAGCCGCCATTCGAGATTCACTATGGCTACGGCACCAGAGTCTACGTCCGGAACGGGCGTGTCGCCGAGATAATGCACTCGGGCAGCGGAGACGCCGGCAACACCGGCATCGCGCGCGTCCTCGCGGACGGAACCATCGTCGTGGTACTGTCGAACTCGGGCATGCACCGGGGGACGACGTGGGCTTCTTATCTTGCGCAGAGACTCGTCCCGCGCAAATGAGGCGCTAACTAGAACGTGTGCGAGACGATCGTCTTGAGCACCAGTTTGTCCGACGCCTTGGTCAGGCCAAAACCGATTCCCGCCTCGAGATCGAATAGCGGACGCGAGAAATCCGCTACGCCGAACAAATTATGCTCCTGCCCGGCGCCTGATTCGAAGTGGTGCAGCTGCCCGAAATCGGCGTAGTGCTCGGCCGCCAGAGCAAACGTTGGCGAGCGGTTGTAGGCGACGCGAAGCGAAGGGGCGAAATCGAGGCGGGAGAAGCCGTCGAACGAGGTGTCCAGTATCGGATTCAGTATGAAATCCCACGGACCGGATCGCGCGCCGACTATCGGCCGTATCTCCCCGCTCTGCCGCGATTGGTCCCAGTGCTTTGCGTTGAAGCTCAACTCGAAGTTCACGCCATAGAAAAAGCGTCGTGTGTCGGCGTGCGGCACCGCGAACAATGCTCGCAGCTTGGCCCCATCGAGCTCGAGCTTCCGGTCGCGGGTGAAGGTGTAGACGGGAAGATATGTCCCCGCCTCGAACCAGTCGGTCACACCATACGCCCACTCTAGCGTCCCATTGACCGAGCCCTGTGGCACAATTCCACCCGGAAAGCCCGCGACGGTCCGGCCGTCCGGCGTATAGTTGGTGTGAATGGTGAGATTCGCCTTGCCCGGCGTCTCGAGGCCGCCGGTGTAGACCTGGATTTCGTCGGTTTGCGCTCGCAGAGGATGCGGCGCTGCGAGAACGGCCAGAATCAGTGCGAGTCGCCAGACGGATTGGCCGTTCTTCATCGCCAAATAATAGTGTGTGCGAGACGCCTGGACCAAGCGATTGGCCATGGCGACACTCCCGAGTTAATGGGCAGCGACCAGGCGATTCCCTACGGCGATCGTCCTACGTCCTAGTGGTAAGCCTCGACGGCTGGATAAATTGGCTGGAGCGCAATGCCAGCCACCCCGTTTCACCTCGGTCCGGGCCTTCTCATCAAGGCGGTCGCCCCACGACAGTTCTCGATGGCGGCGTATTCGCTTGCGCAGGTCGTGATCGACATCGAATCCGGGTTCTACCTGCTGCGTGGCGAGTATCCCGTTCACCGGCAGGCGCACACCTTTCTTCTGGGCGGATTGATCGGATTGCTCTGCGGACTGATCGTCTCGCGGATTGGCCGCTGGTGGGGCCGACCGAGAGATGCCATCCCCGAAGTACTCGCCGCCGAATTCCGATTACCAATCGCGGCGATGAGCGGCCTGTTTGGCGGGATCTTCCATTCCGTGCTCGACGGAATCATGCACGCGGACATCCGTCCGTTCCGGCCATTCACCGATGCGAATCCACTCTACGAGCTCGTGAGTCTCCGGGTGCTCTACCTTTTCTGCATCATCACCGGTCTCGTGGGTGGCGTGCTGATCCTGGCCCAGGAACGACGACAGAGACGCTACTGAGTGAAAGCGAGCGCCAGAGAGCCCACCAGCCTTCTGCAAGATCACGACGCCCAACAACACGCAAACGTCTTCATGAGAGCGTTTTCGTATCCCGCCAGCCAGCTACCAATCAACTTCGAAAAGGACGTCGAGCTCGCCGATCGCGTGATGCTGATCGATGGCATCGGATTCATTTTCGAGCTGTGCGAGCGCGAGCAGAAGGTCGCATCCAAGGCCGGCGACCTCGAGAAATGGATCTCCGGCCACGTCGTGAGAAAGGGCGTCAAGCGGATCCAGAACACGCGTGATCTGCTCGGTGCCTACGTGGGCCTTTCGCTGGTGAATCATTTTGGGCACCGGCTCACGGTCTCGCCGAGGGAGCCCGATTCCTACGTCAGCATGATCATCTATCGCGTCCCGCAGAAATCGCGCGCGTTCCGGGCGGCGCGGTTCAAGAAGAATCGCAACGGCGCCTTCGTCCACGTCCTCCGGGACGTGGACTACTTCGAGATCTGCCATCACTTCGTGACTCCCGCGGAGCTGGTCGACTATTTCAGCTTCCGCCGTGATATCCTGCTCAGCTGGGATCCCCCGTCGACCGCGGTGAGCGAGTCGGCGCTGATCGGACAATACCTGCTGGAAGACTTTTCGTCTCCGCCCGATTCGAGATTCGAGAGAGCCGCACTCTCTCGCGGGGGACCGACTGCCTGTGAGTTCTCCTTCGTGCTCGATACCCTCGCCGCCAAGATCGCGGGGCAGGATACCGAGTACGCCGACATCGACTCCTACGCGATTCTCTCGGAGCTCGCCTTGCTGAGGAGATACGAGCTGCGCGCTCTCAAACTGGAGCTCCGCCTCGCTCTGGAGGCGGTGCGTGCGGACAGGTTCGAGCTCCCGTACCGGATCGCGGCGCGAACGGGATGCGGATTTCTCGTGGTGCCAGTCACGAGTGAATTCCATGACCGCGCGGTCACAGCACTCACCAGCCTTTCGCTCGCATCCAAGTACGAGCTCGATCTCGGGCGACAGGTCGGAATCGGCATGTGGAAGACCAGTGAGTTCGTCGACGTGGAATGGATTTTCATGAAGGGAAGCAATACGCCTGACCTCGATCTCGAGGAACGGATGGAATTCGGTTATCCATTCAGGAGAACGAGCGAGCAGAGGCTGCGACCCATTTTTACCTGACCACTGTCGAGGGAGGTCCGATGCTTGGATCGATGGACATCGTCGCATTCGTTCCCACGCGAAACCCGCAGAAGGCCCGTCCGTACTATGAAAAGACGCTCGGGCTGAGCTTCCTGAGCGATGATCAGTTCGCGCTGGTTTTCGATGCGAACGGCGTCATGGTGCGCGTCGTCGACGTCTCATCGGTCCCGGGCTTCGAACCGGCCCCTTTCACGATACTGGGCTGGAGCGTAGGCGATATCGGCAAGACCGTTGAGGCTCTGGGGAAGAAGGGGGTCAAGTTCGAGCTTTACCCCGGCATGCAGCAGGACCAAAAGGGGGTCTGGACGTCGCCGAGTGGGGCCAAAGTTGCGTGGTTCAAGGATCCGGATGGCAACGTGCTGTCGGTCACTGAGCAGTAGGGCGATTGGGCAATGAAAACGAGGGCCAATCACGCGTGATTTCCGGGAACTATCCTCGTCATTTCATGGTTTAATATGAGTCTACTACAGAGAATAAAAATGAATCGTTCGATGCCCAGCGTCGCCGCCTTCCTGGCCGTGCTTACGGTCGGTTTTGTGCTATTCGCGACGAAGCTCACCAGTGGCGCCTCCCGCACCGCGGAAGGGCCCGTCGGCGCTCCTGCCTTCGATGCGCCCGTAGCCGCCGGCGCAACCGAGGATACTGCGGTATTCTCTGGAGGCTGCTTCTGGGGTGTCGAGGCGGTGTACGATCACGTGAAGGGAGTGAAGCACGCCGTCTCGGGATACGCCGGCGGCAATGTCGTCAACCCTTCGTACGAGCAGGTGAGCACGGGTGACACGGGCCACGCGGAATCGGTCGAGGTCATCTACGATCCGTCGCAGGTTTCCTACGGGAAGCTGCTCCAGATTTTCTTCTCGGTGGCGCACGATCCGACGCAGCTCAACCGCCAGGGCCCCGACCATGGCACGCAGTACCGCTCGGCGATCTTCTACCGCAACCCGCAGCAGCAGCAGGTAGCGGAGAGCTACATCAAGCAGCTGACGGCCGCGAACACCTATTCACGTCCGATCGTGACGCAGGTCGCGAAGCTTGGCGGGTTTTATCCGGCGGAAGATTATCATCAGCACTACCTGGAAAAGAACCCGAACCAGCCGTACATCGTGATCAACGATCAGCCGAAGGTCGCGGCACTCAAAAAGCAGTTTCCTGACGTTTGGCAGAACTGAGAGCTGACGACTGGCGCCGAGCGGACGGACTGACAATCGCAACTGATTAGGCGAGAGGTCCCAGTAGGCAAGTTGCGAGATGATTAGTTCACGACGCCGGGACGCGCCGACTTGGCATTCCAGGCACAGGCAGTTGCTTGTACCCTGAACGGCGGCGGTGGCGTCCCGACGTAGTGAACTAAATAACTGGCAGCTTACCTACTCAGGCCTCTCGCCTAATCGGTTGCAGATGTCAGTTTCCGAAACTTCTTCCAGATCGTGTCGTAGTTCCGGAAGACCCACTAGTCCGGAGTTGTCCATGAAATCCATCCTTGTCGCCAGTCTCGTCCTCGCCATCGCTACGGTGGCCCGCGCGCAGGACTCGACATCGATGCACGTCAGTATCCATGTGCCCGATTCGGTCGCGCACGTCACCGAGAGAGAATCGCCGAGCCAGGCGAGATTCGCGATCGTGAGCAGAGATGGGCAGGCGGCGCTCCTTCTCATGGACACGACGATCGTCGCGCAGATGACCGATCGCGGACTCGCCCGTATTAACGCGCGCGAGACAACGGACACGATCAAGGGTGCGGTCAATCGTATGTTCGCGCGCATGGCGCTTGGCGCACTTGTCCCCCTGTTCGACCACGGTGTCGCATATCACCTGCGCGACCTCGCCGACGCGAAGTACGCCGATGGCCGTCTCCAGCTGCTTCGCGCGAATGGCGAAGAAGTTTTTCGCGACGTCGAGATCGGCAAGGGACCGCTGATGGAAAGCTTTTCGGCGGACGATGCCAAAGCGTTCGCGGCGAGAGCCCGCGCGGCGAGGGCGCACCTCGGGCACTAGCAACTGCCTTTGCCATAACGCTGCCGAGATACGTCGCAGCGTGGTTACTAACTGACTGACGACTACGCTACTGGGACCTCCCGCCTATTCCGTTGCAGTTCCAATCGAGCCTAGGAAATCGCGATAAATTCCCGGCCATGGACCTGCAGCTCCTCGCCGTGCCGTACGATTCCGGGAATCTCCGCGCGCGGATGGGCGCCGGCCCTGAAGCACTCCTCGCGGCGGGACTCGAGCAGGCGCTGCGCGACAATGGCCATCGCGTACATACCAAAGTCGCCGAGCTGGCCGCGGATTCATGGCACTCGGAGATTCAGACAAGTTTCCAGTTGATGCGGATGCTCTCGGTCGGTGTCCGCGAGGCGCGCGAAGCGGATCGGCTTCCGATAGTACTCGCCGGCAACTGCAACACCGCTGTCGGCACGCTCGCCGGGCTTGGCGCAGGCGTTGGGGTGGCGTGGTTCGATGCGCACGGCGACTTCAATACCCCCGAAACGACCACGAGCGGATTCCTGGACGGGACGGCGGTTGCCATCATCACCGGCCGATGCTGGAAACAGCTTTCATTGAGCATTCCCGGATTCCAGCCCATCGCAGACGAAACGGTTTGCCTGATCGGCACTCGTGACGTGGATTCACTCGAAGGCAAGTCGATCGCGGAGTCCAACGTCGACGTCATCGAGCCGGCCATGATTCAATCCCAATTGCCGCGAACTCTGGGCGCAATCAGACAGCATGTTGAAAGGATGTACGTTCATCTGGATCTCGATGTCCTCGATCCCCAAGTCGCGGCCGCCAACAAACTCTCTGTTCGCGGAGGCCTGACGATCGACGACGTCGAATTCGCTCTCTCGCTTATCGCCCGCAACTTCCGGATCGCCGGTGTCACCTTGTCCGCTTACGATCCGGACGTCGATACAGATGGCGCTGCCGCCGCGGCCGCCATTCGGCTGATTTGCACTGCTGCAGCATTTGCAGGCGGGACGTAGATTCTCTGCGGGTTACCCTACCAATACCCGCCGGAGGTTTTGCCATGCATTTCCCCCCGATCAACTACCTCGCAGTTCTGGTCGCCGCCGTCGTGATATTCGCTCTCGGCGGGCTCTGGTACTCTCCAGTTCTGTTCGTGAAGAAGTGGATCGCGCTCCAGAACAGAACCGAGGAGCAAATGCGCGCGGAGGCGGCAGCAGCGAACATGCCGGTGTTGTATATCAGCGCATTCGTGACTGCATTGCTAACAGCGTTGGTGATGGCGCATCTACTCGGGCATTTCGCGGCAGCGGTAGATCCCAACATGGCGCCCAGCGCCGCACATGGCGCCATGTTCGGCTTCGTCTGCTGGCTCGGCTTTGCGGCGCCGACGAGCTATGGGACCGCAATCTTTTCGGGCAAGCCGAAGCAGTTGTGGCTCATCGACACGACTTACAATCTGGTCGCGTTCGTGCTGGCGGGAGCCATTCTCGGGGCGTGGAGGTAGGACGACCCCTTAAGCAGTTGCGCGAGAAGTACCTTCAACCGACGAGACAGACCCGTTCAGCCAACGAGGAGGATAGACATGAGATTCACGTCAGACCCACGCCGGCGAGCTGCATTCGCCGCATCAATGATTCTCGTAGCATCGATCGCTGCAGCATCCGCGGAAGCACAGAGACCGAGATTGCCGAACCCGAACCCGCCCCCGGGCCGGTTCAGGGTGGTTGCGCCCGATCTGTCGTCGCAAGGCCGAATAACATTGTCGCACGTCTATAACGGAATGGGGTGCAGCGGCCAGAACATCTCTCCCGCGCTCCAATGGTACAATCCGCCAGCAGGCACGAGGTCCTACGCTGTCACCGCATATGATCCCGACGCTCCGACTGGCAGCGGTTGGTGGCACTGGGTGATGTACAATATTCCGGCTGGGACGACTGGGCTTCCGGCCGGCGCCGGCAATGGAAGGAACGCGCCGAGGGGAAGCGCGCAGGGTCAGACCGACTTCGGGACGAAGGGTTACGGTGGACCGTGTCCGCCGGTGGGCGACAGGCCGCATCATTATCAATTCACGGTGTTCGCGCTCAAGGTCGACAGGCTCGATCTCCCGGGAAACGCGACTGCAGCCTACGTCGGTTTCAATCTTAACGCGAACAAGCTTGGGACTGCGCGTGTCAACGCGCTCTACGCGCGTTAGCTGAGGGAGGATCCGGCTTGAGGACATCCTTCGCGTTGACGTAGAAGTTCTCGTCGACGCGAAAATCCTCAGGCCGGGTCAGCGTAACGGCCATCGTCTTCCATGTCGCGGTTGGCCTGATCAACGAATACGTGCCCGTCGATGTCGTGACCTTCGCCGGCATCGCAAACCCAGGAACGACATTGCTCCAGCGGTACGAGAGCTTCTGTCCCTCGAGCTTGTACTCGAGCGTCGGCACCATCGTTGTCCGCAGATACTCGTCGAACACTTTACTCAGATCGATCCCGGCGGCGCGGCTCATGTAACTCTCGACCTGCTTTGTCGTGACGACCTGATGCCAGAAGGTCTTGTTGAGTCCGCGCAGGATTCCGCGCCACCGGGCATCGTCATTTACAAGCTGGCGGATTGTCAGCAGCATGTTGGCGCCCTTGTCGTACATGTCGCCCGAGCCTTCGTGGTTCACCCCGTACGCGCCGATGATCGGCACGTCGTTTCTGATCAGCTTTCGCTGCCCAATGGTGTATTCGGCGCCAGCCTTCTTTCCCTGCTGGCACTCGGTGTACAAACCCTCCGCGTAGGTCGCGAAGCTCTCGTGGATCCACATATCGGCGGCATCCTTCATCGTGATGCTGTTGCCGAACCACTCGTGCGCGCTCTCGTGGACGATGATGAAATCCCAGAGCAGGCCATGACCCGTCTCCGAGCGATCACGCCCGAGATAGCCGTTTTGATAATGATTGCCATACGCGACGGCACTCTGGTGCTCCATCCCAAGGTGAGGCGTCTCGACGAGCTTGTAGCCGTCCTCGTACCAGGGATAGGGACCAAACCAGCTCTCGAAGCATTGCAGCATCGGCTTCACCTGCTGGAACTGCTTCTTCGCCGCATCGATGTGGTAGTCGAGTGGGTAGAAGTCGAGCGTGAGCTTTCCTTTTTCTCCCTGGTAGGCGTCGTCGAAATGCGCGTAGTGTCCGGCGTTGACAGTGATGTCGTAGTTGTTGATCGGATTGCGGACGAACCACTCGTATGTCGTAGTGCCATCGCCGTTCGGAGTTCTGCTGCGTAGCCGGCCGTTCGAGACATCGAACAGCGAATCGGGAACTGTGATGGTGACACGCTGACTGTCGGGCTCGTCGGCGTAGATATCCTTGTCAGGCCACCAGACGCTCGCTCCCAGACCTTCGTTGGCCGTTACGACCCAGTCGCGCGCTAGACTGTCACGCGCCCAAACAAATCCGCCGTCCCACGGCGCGTGCGTCGCCACCCTCGGCTTGCCGTGATAGTAGACGGTGACGTTCTTCCTCGCACCGATCCTCTGGGGCGCGACGAGCGTTACGAAGAAGGCGTTGCCATCACGCCGAGCACTCAATTCGAGGCCGTCCTGGACGATGCTGTCGACGACGAGCGGGCCCTGCAGATCGATCTGCATCTCGTGGGCGGGGGCCGGCTTTAGCACGCGATAGGTGATCGTGTTGTAGCCGGTGATGCTGCTGTCGGTCGGGCTGACTCTTACGTGCAAGTCGTAAAACGAGGCGTCCCACCAGGCGCGCTGGGGGGTGTTGGATCCGCGCAGGGTGTCGGCGTGGGTGAAAACCGGTGGAGCGGCCTGCGCATCGAGCATCACCGGCGCCGCGGCAAGGCAACTGCAAAGGAAGAAAAGGAAGACTACCTGCCAGGAGCGTTGTGCGGAGCGGCCGGGGGCTGCGGGCGGGCTGTTTGGTATGCGCAAGCCGGCGCAGGGGGTTGCGATCATGAATGCCAAACCACTTGAATGGTGTCCATTTGGCTAGTGTCCCACCGAGAAACAGCCCGCACGAAGCTCCAAGCCGGTTCGGCCCAACGCCCCCGGCCGGTAGTCATATTTTGCAATTCTGTCCCTCACGGAGTTCTCCCCCGCGCAGCACCAATTTGGAATTCGTGCGGCGGCTCCGCTCCCAACAGATTCTTGACGAAGTAATCCCACCGCCGCCGCACCATGTACGGCTCGTTCCCGAATCCATGCGCGCGGTTCGGAAGCAGTATCAGATCGAAATCCTTGTTGGCCTTGATCAGCTCATTGACGACGAGAAGCGTGTTGTACGGCGGAACGTTGTCATCCATCGTCCCGTGCGCGAGTAGCAGCTTTCCTTTCAGATTCTTCGCGAGGAGCTGATTCGCCTCAGGCGCATAGCTGTCGCTCCCGTCCGGTGTGCGCACGAGCAAGCCCTGGTATCTCTCTCCCCAATCGTCCTCGTACTCGCGCTGGTCGTGATTGCCCGCTTCCGAAATTCCGACTTTGAAGAAATCGGGATACCGGAACATCGCGTCGGCGGTGGCGAAGCCGCCGCCGGAGTGTCCGTAGATTCCCGCGCGGTTGATATCGATCCACGGGTAGCGCGCAGCCAGCTCCTTCATCCCCGCGACCTGATCGGGAAGCGTGTTGTCGCCCATCCTTCCGAAGTACGCGTCGTGAAATGATTTCGATCTCCACGGCGTCCCCATCCCGTCGATCTCGACGACTATGAACCCCAGCTCGGCCAGCGCCTGCGCGTCGCCGCGGGCGGGCGCAAAGCTGCGACCCCCGACGCTTCCCGTCTGCGGACCCGGGTAGATGTGATTGACGATCGGATATTTCTTCGTTCGATCCAGATTCGTCGGCACGTACATCAGACCGTAGAGATCCGTCTTGCCGTCGCGCGCCTTGACCGTGATCGGCATCGGCGGCTTCCATTTGATCGCGCTGAGCCTCGATATGTCACCCTTCTCCAGCGTCACGATCGTCTTGCCACTCAGATCGCGCACGACTGTCACCGGCGGCACATCGGGCGTCGAGTAACTGTCGACGAAGAACTGACCGGACGGCGAGAGCGCGATATCGTGATCGGCATTCTCGGGCGTGAGGAGCGTGAGCCCCTTTCCATCCATCCCGGTTTTGTAGAAGTGGCGAAAGTACGGATCGCGGCCGCGCTCCTTCGCGTTGCCGACGAACCAGATGGTCCGCGTTTTCTGGTCAACCCGGCGAACCTGCGCGACGTTCCCTTCCCCGCTCGTGATCTTGCTCTTCAACTGGCCGGTGGCGAGATCGTAGAGATAGAGCTGGCCCCAGTCGTCGCGCTCGGAGAACCAGATCACCTCATTGGTGGCGGGAAGAACGCGCCAGTTGACCATTCCATTTCCCGACTCATACTGCGTGGCTACGTCTTCGCGAAAGACATCACGCACCGCACCAGTCGCCGCATCGGCAACGCGAAACACTTCGTGCTTGTGGTCGCGCGATGTCGAGACGAACGCCACGTGCGACCCATCCGGATACCACTCGACATCCGCCCACTCCGATCCTCTGCAGATCACGTGATCGCAGAGCGTGGAGCGATGGGGATCGGGCGCCATCTGAAATCTGATCACGCGCGGCGTGTCGACGTTTATCACGACGCGCGCGATCGTCGCGATCACGCTGTCGCCCGGTAGCGGGTACTTCCAGGCCGAGAGCTCGGGGTGGCCCACTTTGGTGTTGACGAGGTACATCTCGCCGACGGGCCGGTCGTCCTGCTGGAACGTTGCGATCTTCTTCGAGTCCGGAGACCAGATTAGAACCGGGCGATCGCTCTTTATCCAGCCGGCGTTATCGGTTGCGTACCCGAAATCCTTCTGACCGTCGGTGGTGAGCTGCGTCTCGCGCGCGGTCGCGATATCGCGGACCCACAGATTGTAATTCCTGATGAACGCGGCGCGCTTGCCGTCTGGCGAGACGGATTCCGGTCGCGTTCCGAAGACGCGCTGCGCTCCGGCCTGGACCCGCGAAACTTCCCGCGGGTCGAGCGCTCCGCCGCACCGATCCGTCTCCGGACTGCACGGGACGCGCGTGCCCTTGGCCGGGTCAACGAGAATGAACTGACTGCCGCCTCGAGTCATGTTGCGGTAGCCGAAGCGGTCGCCGGTGAGCCACATGGGCTGCACGCTCATCCCGGTTACCAGCGGGAAAACGTTCTCTCTCAGAAACAGCTCCGCCCGCGCGTAATCGGCGGCGGTCACAGTTGGCGCTTGCTGCGCATTAACCTGGATCGAGACCAATGCGACGCCAATTAACGCGGCGGAGAGTCCGATCGCCGCACGACTGCGCATTCCAGTGTGAAGGCCTACTGTACGAGTACGCACGGTTTAATTCCCCCCGGTCGGCCTGGCCGGCGCCGCGGCGCGGGGCCAGACGTTGTCGCTCGCGTCGTGATCCGGAAATCTTCCATTAGGATCGAGCGTGATCTTCATGATCGCGCGTCCTCCGAAATCCAGATTCGCCACGAAGGTTCGATTACCCGCGAACCAGACATCCACCGGCCAGGTAACGATCGCCGTAGTGGCGTCAGCCATAGTGCTGTTGGTCATCGGCCTGATCGCGGAACCGGTCGAAGCGAATTCGACTTTCAGGATGATCGGCGAAGGCATCTGTCCGCTCTGCCGGATCGTGACCGCCGTCCGTCGGCCGGACGTCTGCACACTTTGAATCGAGCCATCGACCGACTCGTTCGTGAATAGCCAGTAATTCCAGAACCAGCCGAGATCCTGATGCAGCGCCTTACTCATGAAGTTCGCGTAGTCCCACGGCGATGGGTGCTTGAAGCGCCACGCTTTCGCATAGTCGCTCATCGCCCGCCACACCGCGCTGTCGCCGACGACGCCGCCGAGCGACGAGAGCATGAGCGGAGCCTTTCCGTAGGCTGTGAATCCGTAAAACGGACCCGCGTAATTCTCGTCCCACATGAGCGTCGGCTCGAGCTCGTTGCCACTGATTCGCCCGTAGGAAAGGCCGAGGGTGTCGAGCGTGTAAGGCTTGTGGTCGCGGTCGGCGTCGGAGAGGATGTTCATGTACTGATTGAACCCCTCATCCATCCACCCATACCACGTCTCGTTCACGCCGACCATCATCGGCCACCATTCGTGTCCGGTCTCGTGGTCGGCGGCGAATACCGCGGACATGATGAACATCGGGTACTCCATGCCCAGCTCCGGTCCGTCGACCATTGTGAGCTGCGGGAACGCATATGGCATCCACAACTTTGAGTAGTACTCGAGCGCATGGCGGACCACGTGCGGCCCATCGGCGTACGCCTGCGCGTGGCCCGGCAGGTACATGACGTTGAACGGCACGGGCCCTCTTCCCGGAATCGTTGCGCGCGACGCATCCCACACGAACTGATTTGCTGTTGCCCACGCGAAATCACCGACGGAGTCCGCGACGAAGCGCCAGACGAGCCGCCCATTCGTCCCCACTGCGGTTGATTTCCCCGGCCCGCGCTCGGCGGCAGAGACGATGGTGCCGGTGGAATCGGATTCGAGAACATGGGACAACCGTTCGCGCGCGGTTGGTGTGAGAACTTCGGTGGGATTCTGGAGCACGCCCGTCGCACCGACTATCCAGCCGGCAGGTACGTCGATGCTTACGTCGAAGTGACCAAAGTTGTTGTAGAACTCCCCGTTCCCGAGGTACGGGTCCGTGTCCCAGCCTCCTTGGCGGAGATCGTCGAACACCGCCAGCCGCGGATACCACTGTGCAACCTGATACAGCGTGTCGGCCCAGCGGCCCATTCGAAATCCTCGCGGACCATCGGTGCGAGGAACCTGAAAGCTCCACTCAGCTTCGATTGTCCCGCTCGAATGCGCGGCGATCGGAGCGGACAACGGAATGCGCGCCGAAGTCTGCTTGAGTGTGCCGGAAAGAGGCGGAGTTCGGCGCGTCGTACCCGGAATCGGATTTCCAAGGGTGTCGTTCACAGGCAAGGTCTGCCCGTTGACGACGAGCCTCGTGATCCGCATTCCGTCGGTGAGTGCATCCATCGCGCTGACGTGAGGCGCCTCGGGTCTGAAGATGTTCTGGTCGAGCCGAAGTACTACGGAGCGCATCGCCGAATCGCTGTTGTTGCGAAAGGTGAGCGTCTCGCGGCCCGAGACGACCGACGTGGCCGAATCGAGCCGGGCGTTGATTTTGTAGTCGGTCCACAGCTGCCAGTAGTTGCGTCCGGGCCGGCCGGTCGAGTCCCTCGTCCCCGCGGCAAATGCTCGCTTGATCATGTCCGTCATCGGCATGTCTCGTCGCACCGGCCGCTCCGGATATCGCGACGCCGCGGTCGGCTGAGATCTCGCCGTCGCGGGAGGGGCGGTAGCAGTTGCCTGCGCGGTCGAATTCGACGGAGTGAGAGCGAGAACAGCGGGTACGGCGAGCGCGATCAACAGTCGTGCGGACATTCTGGCTCCAGAAAGAGATGACCGCTTACGCAGAAGTCCAGCGGCCGGCGAAACAATTTAGCCCAGAGAAAAGTAGTTCGTGAATGATCGAGAGCGTATCATTGGGATTGGACGCTGGAGAGATATATATGGACTGCAACCTCGATGAAGCGATTCCGGTTCTGGAACGGACGCCCAAAGTGCTGATGACGCTGCTCGACGAGCTGCCGGAGGATTGGACGCGAGTGGACGAAGGACCCGACACGTGGAGTCCCCGGGAGGTCGTCGCACATCTCATCCATGGTGATAGAACCGACTGGATCCCGCGCGCGCGGATAATCCTGAAACAGGAGAGCTATCGCCGATTCGATCCCTTCGACCGATTCGCGGAGCTGAAATCGAAGCGGCCGCTCAAGGATCTACTCGAGGAGTTCGATCAATTGCGGTCGGGCAACGTCGCGACACTGCGCGGGTGGAATCTGAAGGAAAAGGATATGGAGCTGACCGGCGAGCATCCGGAGTTCGGTGCGGTCACGATGCGGCAACTGCTCGCGACGTGGGTCGTTCACGATCTTTCGCACATCGCTCAGATCACGCGGACCATGGCTCGCGCGTATACCAATGCCGTGGGTCCGTGGACAGCGTACTTCCGGGTTCTGCAGCGCGATGTACGGCAATGA
>Ga0193699_10000280_pt1 | contig 23262 bp, 32 predicted proteins | sample L3c2metaG_FD_160095 | JGI IMG/M metagenome (GOLD analysis project Ga0193699, IMG submission 160095) | Soil microbial communities from a riparian zone of the East river system, Colorado, United States - L3c2 | ecosystem: Environmental > Terrestrial > Soil > Riparian zone | place: USA: East...
GACACCACGATCACGACAGGACCGACAGAACGGGTCGGCCTGGAGCACGTCGCGTCTGAGCGCCTGCCAGCGGGCCGACCCGTACCACCGATGCACCTGGGCATAGTCGACGTCGGCCAGCCTGGCGCGCGGCCGATGCGCGTCACACTTCCCGAACGGGACGAGGACGCCGCAGCCAGGCTCACTACAGAATTGACTCGGCACGTTTCTTTATTGTTCCCGCGTCGCGTCGCGTAACAGTTCACGGCATTCCTGCATGGTCGCGGCGCCGACGAGCGCGCGCGGCGGCGTCGGGATCGTGGTCCCTTTCGGCCGCCACAAGTGCAAGCAAAACGGATGCAGATTCACGTACTCGGACTCGGCGGGTGCAATTGCATAACGACGTCGTCGGCCGACCAAAACAGATTCTTGACGAAACACATTTCCGGCCAGTTGGGACAGCGCGCCGGCGTCGAGACGCTGACGTGTTCCCAGGTCACTAAAAACGATCGTGAGCTCGCGCGCATGGGGACCGCGAACCTTCGCCGAACCGTAGGTGAGGCCGTCGCCGGCGAGAATCGATTGGACGGCGCCGCGGTAACAGAAACTCATTTCATCCCGCCTAGCTCGGTCTTGGCCTGTTGAAACGCTTCGTTGATTTCCGTCGCGCGCGCGGCGTCGCCGCCGCGATCGGGATGATGCGCGACGACGAGGTTCTTGTACGCGCGCTCGACCGTCGCAAACGATGTCGGCGGCTCCGGAAAGCCCAGGACGTCGAACCACGCGCGCCGACCCGACAACATGCGTTGATAGCCGGCCAGCGCCTGCTCGAGCCGACCGACGCCGTAGCGGTCCATGCGCCGGATCGCGTCGATGTGCTGCGCGATCGCGGCGACGTTCTCCGCGACCGTCTGCCACTTGTCGCACGCGAACACGATCGGCCGGCCCTTGTGGCGGAAGTAGACCGCGACGCCGACGTCGAAGGGCTCGGCCCGATTGCCCATCGGCAGCCCGTCGAGCCGCAATTCCACATTCGTGCTCAGAACCGGCGCCGTCGCGCCGATGCGATCGAGTTCCGCCATCAGGCGATCGATCGCGGTTCGCATGTTGATCGCGACGCGTCGCTTGACGCCGGCGAGCTCGGTCGTCATGCCGAACGACGACGCGCGCCGCTGTTTCGTGCGCGGCCAGCCGATCGGCCAGGCGAGCGGGTAGCGTTGCTGTTCGGTCATTTGCGCGGGGCCTCACGTCGCAACAGCACGCGCAACCGTTCGCGCTGTCGAATCTCGTCGTCGCGCTGGCGTTCGTGACGCAGCCAGCGGCGATATATCGCGACCAGGACGACGACGAGCAGCACGGCGGCAAACACGTACGGGCGCGTCATGGTTGTACCGGCGCCGGAGTCCGTTCCAGCGGTTCGGCCATCACGACGACGCGCGCGATGAGCTTGTCGGCATAGATTTTCCGGACCGACAGCCCGACGACCTGGCCGTCATCGTGGTACGCGATGCCGGTCAGCGCGTCCATCAATGATCGACACAGTTTGTCGACGTCGGGCCTGACGCACGGCTCGCATCGATCGTGGTCGCGGCCTTTCGGCCGCGCGAATCCGTAGATGACCGACACGGTGACACCGCGGCCTTTCGGGATCATCGTGACGCCGGCATTCTTCGCCGCCCAGCGGACCGCGGCCGCGAACGATTTGCCGTGTTTGGCGTCGGTCTTGGTTCGGACCTTGCCCGCGCGATCGACGAACGAAAACGTCGAGCCCTTCACCCCGAACGGGCCCGGCACCTCGAAATAAAACATCTCGTTGAAGTCGTCCGTCATGGTTCGGGCTCCTGGCGAATGATGGTGACGCCTGGGCGGCTGACGTTGCGGCGGATCATCTGTTCGACGGCGTCGCGATTGGCCGGCGTGTCCTCGAGGTCGACCATCGCGAGCAGCTCCAGGATCGAGAAGTGATAGCAGCCGTCGCGATCGCGCCAGACACCAGGCGCGACGCGCGTCGATCCGCGCTGCTGGTCTTCGATTTGTTCGGGCGTCAGTCGGCGCTTCGTCATGTGCCGGTCTTTCGGGTGTTTGCCCGTTCGGCGCGTTCTCGCGCGCGCGCGAATGGATGAGTAGTAAATGACGGATCACTGACGGATCGGGTGACGCTGGTGTCACCCATGACACGACGTGGGTGGCCTGTTAGTACCTGTGCAAGCTGTGGAAAACCGCCGGCCTTCGAGCGAGCGGCCTGTGGAAAAAGTGGCAGCTGGTCCGGGTCGCCGACGCGCGGCAGCGCGGCCGCACGGAACACGTAGCGCGGCGCGCGGTGATGCCCTGGGCCGCGCTCGAGGTCCAGCACGCCGCACGCGCGCAGCGCGTGGACGGCGCGTTGCGTCGAGCGTTCCGCCCGGCCGACCATGCGCGCGACGCGCTTGATCGTCGGATAGACCTTCGAGCCGTCATCCGCGGCGAACGACGCGAACACCGCCGCGTACGGCTTCAGCCAGGCCGGCAGCGCGGAGTCGAAGACGATCGAGACGAGACGCCCGCTCATGACGATCCCTTACTTGCTCGCGGTTTTTTTCGTGTCGTCTTTCAGCGCGGCGAACCCATGCCGGCGCATCTTGAGCTTCGGGCGCCTGGTCTGCAGGTCGCGCACCACGTCATCACGCAGCCAGCGGTACGGATACTTATCGAACGGCAACGGGCGGAAAGTGTTCGTCTGCAGGCCGCGGCGAATCGTTAACGGGCTGATCCGGTAGACGGCGGAGATTTCTTTGAGCGTGAGGATCACTGGCAGTTGCTTGAGATCGGGAGGGGCGGCGTCGGCCGCGCGCGCCGGCCTGATGGTGGCCTTCGCGGGGGTGGCTTTCGGGATGCGCGTCATTGAGTGTCCTCCGAACGAACGACGAGTGAACGACTACGCGACGGCGGGGAATGGGGGGGAACCCGACCGGGGTGTGAGTATTGACCGACGCCGTCGCGCGCGTAAGCTGTCAGTGTTACCAGCGACGGAAAACTTCCTTTGATAAGAAAGTTAGTGAAACCTATCCTTTTCGCGGGATATTGTCCGGCGGGATACCGCCGTGACACCATCCCGGGCGAAATGGCGAAGCAAATTCCCATCCGAAAGATGGGGTGGCGCTGCCTGCGCTGTGGGCACGAGTGGATTCCCAAGACGGAAGGGTTTGCGCCTGCCGTGTGCCCGAAATGCAAGAGCCCGTACTGGAATCGGCCGCGGCGTCACTCGTCAGGTTCTACGTCTGGACGGCGGCGCCGTCAATCCAAAAGCGACTAAAGCCGTCCATAATTAGGCTAAAATAAGAGCGTGGCACCACGAACACGCACGACTCTCGCCGAGGGCATTTATCTCGACGCGCACGGCGTCACGGTCCTCGCGCGTCTCGGCTCGCGGCCGAACATGCTCGAAGCGAAAGAACGCTTCGGCCTCGTCGACGACGACGGCGTTCCCTACTCCAAACGCAATTGCGCCGAACTGATCAAATGCCGGCTGCAGCTGCACGAAGGATTGAAAGAGCAGCGCGCGCGTGCCGGCAACGACGCCGGCACGCTCGGCGCGGCGATCGATGCGTGGAAGGTCGCGCATCCGCTCACGCCGGATCGCAGCGACGGAAGGAAAGTCCACGACAAGCGCGCCGACGATCATGGGCTGATCGCCAATTGGCGCGAGTCGTCACTGGCCGCCGTGCCGGTCGCCGACCTCAAACGCTCACAAGTGCGCGCGCAGCTCACCGCCTGGACCGCCGACGACTACGCGCCGACGACGGTCAATCATCGGCGCCGTATCCTGGCCGACGTGTTGCGCTGGACGCTCGGCGCCGACGACGACGAGGACATCACGCTGCCGACCGACGGGATCGCGTACCTGGCGCCGCCGAAGGCCGAACCGCGCGGGCTACTGATGCCGATCCTCGTCCGCATCCTGGCGACGATGCCGGACCGCGGGCGCGCGGTGAAAGGCGGCACGCGGCCCGATCACAGTGAAACCAAAATCCGCCTCCGGGTCATGGGCTGGACGGGACTCCCGCAGAAGTCCTTGGAGCGCCTCGACCGCCGGCGCATCAACTTCCGCGAAGGCAAATTGTTTTTCCCGCCGCGGAAGAAAGGCAAGGGCGCCGCCGGCGTCTGGATCGACTTACTGCCCGCGGCCGTCGACGCGCTGCGCGATTACGATCGCGCCGGTCTGTGGGGCAAAACCTTTTCCCGCTCTAGCATGCGCCAGAGTTGGAAACGCGCCGTCAAGAATGCGCGGAAGGCGCTCGTCGCGGAGGCCGAACAGAGCGGCGACCGGACGATGCTCGATCAATTCATCAGTACGGTCCCGGAGAACTGCTATCCGTACGACACGCGGCACTCGTTTTTGTCCGATGCCTACCGGCAGACCGGCGACATTCGCGCGGTGCAGGAAATGGGACAGCACGCCAGCCTGAAGACGACGGACCGCTACACGCAATCCGCCGTGCCGGAACGGGTCGCCCTGGCGATCGACAAGATGCGCGCGAAGTGGTTCCCGGAGACGCCGAAACCAGGCGCGACCGTCCGCGATTTTCACGTCGTCGAGAAAACCTAGAATCGGTTGATGTTCACCTGCCCGCTCTGCGGTCGCACGTCGCACAATCCGCATGACGCCGCGCAGAAGTACTGCGGCCATTGTCATGTGTTCGACGATGAGGTGATGGCGGTGTATACGATCACGACTAACACCAAGGACTACGGCCAGCGGTTTGTCGTGCGGGTGCATCGCGTCATCAAAGGGACCACCGAGCCGCGCGCTGATGCCGAGCCGCTGGCGGTCGCTGAGACGCTGGAACAAGCGCGCCACGCGCTGCCTGACGGGTTGTTCAACCTTGGGCGCGACCCGCAGGATGACCCCGTCATTGTGGAGTCATGGGTGTAGCTGATGCCGAGCGACTACTACATCCTGCGCGACGGCGAGCCGCAGTGCTGCGACGACATTCTGGAATGGGGTCGCTGGTTCGAAGCCGCGACAAAAACCGGGGAACGCCTGATCGCCCAGGACCGCGACGAACACGCCGCGCCCGACGGCGTTCTGGTGTCGACCGTGTTCCTCGGCCTCAATCACAACTTCAACGGCAAGGGTCAGCCGATCCTCTGGGAGACGCTGGTGTTTGGCGGCGTCCTGGACGGCGAGATGGACCGCTACAGCTCACGCGCGGCCGCGCTCGACGGGCATCAGCGCATGTGCCGGCGCGTCAACGAGACGATCGCGCGGCCGTCGGACAGCGCGGTCAAGATTGAGCGGAAATGAGGGCCAATCCGCCTCGTTGTGTGTGCGAGTTGTGTGTGCGAGGCAAATTCGATCAACAAAATCAGGGCAATTCAAGGCATAGCAACGGCTTCCTAAACCGAAGGTCGCAGGTTCGAGTCCTGCCGGGCGCACCAATCAAATCAACAACTTACGGCGATCACGACGCGCAGAGCGCACACACTCCACCAGTGAGACAGGTTCAGAATTAGGCCTAATTATGCATACTAGAAATCCGTGTGTGTGCGCGGTGTGTGTGCGAATCGTCGTCCTCGTCGCGCTCGCCGCCGCCGGGTGTGGCCGCGGCGGAACGCGCCCGCCCGACCCCCTGCGCGTGATCGTCTTTGACGGCAACAGCCTGACGGCCTCGCGCGGCGGCGTCCCCGCGTATCCGAGCCTGATCACGGTCCCGGCCGCGCTGCAAACGGTCAACGTCGCGGCGATCGGCTCGACGACCGTCGACCAGGACCGGCTCGCCGCGACCAATGTCGATCCGTGGCTCCGCGCCGGGCCCGGCCTCGTCGTCATGTGGGAAGGGGCCAATGATCTGTACTTCGGCGCGACCGCGGCCGAGGCCATCGCCCATCTGCAGCAATATGCGGCGCGGCGGCGCGCGGTCGGCTGGACGGTCGTCCTCGCGACGCTCTTGCCGCGCGCCGATGTCGGCCTGTCCCCCAACTACGAATGGCGCCGCCAGCAGGTGAATGCCTGGCTGCGTGTTGGCCGGGGACGCGGCGACGGGCTGATCGACCTCGCGCGCGATCCGGAGATGGGGCAGGCCGGTCAGGAACGGGACCCGCGGTTTTACCTGCCGGATCGCGTGCACCTGGCCGCGGCCGGCGCGCGCCGCGTCGCGCGGATCGTGGCGGCGGCGCTGCAGGCGTACGATCCGCGCATCGCCGCGCCCTAAAGCAGGGTCGACGTCACCCAGGCCGCCAGGCCGACGGCGACGAGGTTGACGCGCGCGCTCGGGACGTTGAATGCCGCCGCGACGAAACAGCCGAGCGCGACGAGACGGAGGACGAGGGCGAGCGTGATCATGGCGGTCCTTTCCAGGTGAACTGCGTGCCGCAACAAATACAGACGTACTGATCGCCGCCGTGATGTTCGGGCGGCGTCGCCGTGTCGCAGCGTTTCGGGCAGGTCGGCGCCGCCGGCCGCGGTAAGGTCGCCGCCCGGTGTCCGTTGATGCGGCGGGCCTTCATGCCGTCCAGCCTGTGCCGGGCAGCCGGCGCGCGAGGCGATCGAGCCGGCCGGCACGCCGGCGGACCGTCGCGATGATGCGGTCCCAGGTCGGCATCGTCGCGGCCGCGACCGACGGCTGCAGCTGCCCGACGACCAGGCGCGCGACGCCGCCGTGCTGGAACGACTGGCCGGCGGCGAGCGGGCCGGTCCGTTCGGTCTGGCCCGTCACCATGTTGATCACGGTGAACTCGGCGCACGATCGTTCGCACGGCAGCGCGTTGCCGGCGTGCTCCTGGGTGTGGACGACGATGACGAAGCGCCCATCGGGCGCGATCGCGTGTTCAGCGCGCGTCGGGTCGACGGCGGCCAGGATGCGCACGCCGGCGAAGCGGGTCCCGGCGTGACAGACGACCGGGAAGGTCGCGATGTCGGTCGGCAGGAATTCCGGCAGCCGCGCCACTTCCGCGAAGCCGGGCATGTCGTGAATCGGCCCGTCCCAAAAGACGCCGTTCCCGGACATGAAGACCCACGGCTGCCCGCCCAGCAGCGCGGCCGCGGTCAACCCGCAGAGCAGCTCCGGATCGTTGACCTGGCCGACGCTGACGCCGTCGCCGCCGCCGACCGGCTCGGTATTGAAGGCGACCTTGCCGAAGTCGCGCATCTGTTCGTCGTACCCGTAGCCAAAATAGTGCTCGATGATGTGGGTGTGGTCGCCGCGGTTGCCGTGGACGGTGATGACGGTCGCGGGGTGGTCGGACCAGTATTCGAACGAGTCCGGCATTTCGGGTTCCCAGGCCGTCATCAACGGGTCGGTCGCGGCGAGCGCCTCGGGATCGGACGTGCCGCCCGGCGCCGACAAGCCGCACACCGCCGGCAGCCAGCCCGCGCCGCCTTCGAACGCGGCGATCATGCGACAGAGCAGGTCACGGTCGTCGCCGCCGTTTTGCCATGCCTCGTTGATCGCCCATAGGCCGGCGAGGACCTCGCGCCCGAAGGGCAGGCTCGCGTAGAACTCGCCGTTGATGAACATGTGATCGAGCTTTTGGTCCTCGGTCCAGGAGTTCATGTCGCCGCGGTCGTCGAAGATTTTGAGGCCGCGTTCGTGCAGCAGCGTCACGTATTCGCGCTTGCGGTCCCAGTAGTCGGGCGTCGGCGGAATGTACCGCTCGCTGTTGGCGATGAACCCGATCGGCGTGACCTCGCGGCCTTTCCAGGCTTCCCACTCGTCCGCGTCGCCGGGGCGATTCGCGTCCCAGTAGCCGAGGACGTCGAGGTTCCGCACGGCGCCGTATTTCTGCGCGATGATGTCGAGCTGCGCGCGGACGTCGAGGCCGCCGACGGATTTTCCCCAGCAGTACGCGGAGAACCCTTCCATGAAGTGACAGCCCATGATGATCCGCGGGCCGCTGGCATCACTGATCACGCGCGCGTCGCGCGCGAGCGCGCCCGCGAGCCGGTTCGGATTCGGCACGACGACGATCGGCGGCGTCCAGAAGTCGGCCGACGACGCGAAGAATTCCCATTCGCCCGGCACGGTCGACGGGTCCTGATCGGGCCGAGGGCGATCGCACGTCACCGCGCCGCCGCCGCCCTCGAGCGCGCACAGATATTTACCGTGGAAGGATTGGAACGCGACGCCGACATCGCGCACCTCGATCGCGAAGCGTTCGTAGTCGCCGCTCTCGACGCGATCGCAGATCACGCGGCCGTCGGGCTCGGCGCACAGGAACATGCCGTTCGGCGCTTGCAGCGAGACGCGCGCGTCGTCCCAGGTGTGGACCGTCCACGTTTCCCATGCGCCTGGCACGGTCGCCGGATCTTGATTGGGCAGCGGGCGATCGCACGTCACCAGGCCGCCGCCGCCTTGGTCCGCGCAGAGATAGAACCCGCCCGAGCTCCGGAACGTCGTGACAACGGGATCGCGTGGGGCAGTCGTCATATCGGGATCGTCCTTTCGTTAGTTCGTCCGCGGTCGGCGCGGCAGCGTGACACAGCGCGTCACCGCGGTCTGAATCGTTTCCGTCGCCGCGAGGACTTCGACGCGGCACTGCACGCCGGCGCGATAGATGCGGACGTGGACGTCGGCGTACTCGTCGACGCTCGCCAGCGGGCCGAGCCAGAGGCCGGCCGCGCAGGCGGTCACGGCGATCGCGACCAGCAGCGCGAGGCCGGCGCGCGCGCCGATCACGAGGAGCCGCCGACAATCAGCCCGCCGGCGATCACGCGGCGCAGCGTATCTTCGAGCGAGAAGCGGACATTCGACGCCGTCACCGTATAGCGCGGCGCCAGGCCGGGGACCTGATCGATGTCGGTGATCGTGACGTCCTGGATCGTCACCGCTTCCTGGATGCGCGGCGAGCCGAGGTCGACGGTGATCGTTTTCCCACTGCGCGTTTTCATGTCGCGCGTCGCATACGTGACGGTGACGAGCGGCCGGGAAAACCGGGCGAGGTCCGCATCACACCGCGCGGTCAGGGACTCGAGGCCGCGGCGCATGTCGACCAGCAGGTGTTCGATGACGCCGTCCCCGCTGGCGCGCGCGCGCTGTTCGGCCTGGGCGAGGAGGTCGTCCCGCTGGACCCAGAGATGGATCGCCGACCCTTTCAACAGCGGGACCGTGAGGCCGGTGACGCCGACGAGCATCGGCGCCGGGATGGCCTGGCTGCCATAAAGGACCGTCGTCCCAATCGCGCCGGCGCCGGCCGCCGGGATGCCGGTCAGCGTCTGCCCGGTGATCCCGCGGTAGCGGACGACTTGCCCGCCGCTCAGGACGACCCAGCCGCCCGCCGGGCGGAACGTCGCGGCCGCGGCGACCGGCAGGACCGTCGCGCCGGCGTTGACCTGGCCTTGCGGCTGCTGCAGGCCGGAAGCATCGGCGCTCGGTTCGCCGATCGCGGCGGCGAGCTGCGCGTCCGAGGTCGTGATCGTCGCCGTCGTCGTGGTGTTATCGGCGAGGACGAGGGCGCGCTTGCGGGTCGGTGAGCCGACCGGGCTCATGTAGAGTTCGCGCCCGGTGACGCTGCCGGCGCCGGTCGGAATGCCGTCGACGGCGATTTGATTTCCGATCGCGGTCGCGGTCCCGAGCGCCGCGGCGCCGAGCGCACTATTGGCGACCGCGTCGGTAAAGGTCGTCGCGGTGTTATTCGCGAGCGTCGTGACGAGTTTGAAGGTGCCCGCGCCATTGAACCGGCGATAGAGTTTCCGCGCCGTGACGTTGACGGGCCCGGGCGGGATATTCGTCAGCGGGATCCGTTGCACCGCCGTGCCGGGGTCCGCGGTCGTGTCGACGGCCGGCGGCGGGGGATTCCCGGCAATCGAGGCGTCGGCGACGGTGTCGAGATGGTGTGTCGCCGTGTTATTCGGAATGGTCGCGCACAGGTGCGACAATGATGAATTGCCGCCGCCCGTTAAGCGGTAGATTCTTCGACCCGTGACCCGCGCGTCGGGATGCACGGTCAGCGGGACATCGACGGCGTTTTGGGCGGCCGTCAAGGTGCTGGTCAGCGCGAACGGGGGGGCGATCGTTTCTCCGCGCGCGGTCGTGTACGTAAAGTAGTACGAATACGTCTGCCCTGGCGTGAGATTGCCGCCCGTCGTGCCCGCCACGAAACCGCTCGGTCCCGTCGGCTCAACCGGATTCGTCGCCCCGACCGCGGCATTGGTGGTGATGGCATTACTGATCGGGCTGGGCGTCGTCTCGCCGAACGCCGTCACGAACGCGACCGCGTAATCATGCACGCCCTGATCGGGTCCGGTTCCCGGCGTGGCGGGACCGGCGGTCGGCGCGGTCGCCGGCGGTGCCAAGACGCCGACGTCAATCGAGGCGATCGGGCCCGCGAGCGATTTCCCGAGCGCGGTCACGAACACGACCGCGACGTCATGGCGCCCACTATCGACGCCGGCGCCGGCGGCCAGGCCCAGGCGCGGCGCGCCCGCGGGTCCGGCGCCCGGCCCGACCAGGGTCCCCGCGCCGGCGAGCGCCACGCCGGTAAAGGCAAGCCGCTCGGATTGCGCGCCGTCGGGCGTCGTGCCGGCGATCGCCGACCCTCCGAGCGCCGGAAACTGGGCGCCGTTTTCGATCGGGATGAGCGTCTCGCCGGCGGCGACGTCGGCCTGGATCGCTTCGCCGTAGCCCTTGCCGTAGACGCGCGTCCGCAGCTGCGAACTATCGACGACGGCGCGGATCGCCGGCTCAAACAGGAACGGGTGATCGACGTCGATCGGATCGGGTGGCGCCGTCGCGTCGACCTGGAACAGATAGACGATGCTGTCCTCGACCTTGGCATAGCCGCCGATCGCCGTCGCCAGGCGCGTCAGCGCGGCGATGAACGTGTCACTGCCGTCGAACACGATCGACACGGCCGGCAACGCGCCGGCAATGCCGGCCGTCGAAAAGTCCGGCGCATAGGTTGTCGTGATGGTTTGCGCGATCGTCGTCGCGGAGGTCTGGACCCAGGTCCCGAACGGGCGGCGCCGATTGGCGCGCGCCGTATCATCGATCGCGGCGACCGCCCAGGCGAGATGCGTCGGGGTCGGCGCGAACGATTGATCGACGCTTTGGACCTCGCCGGCAAACAGCACGCGCCGGCCCTCGTCGATCGTGATGCGCACGCGCTGCCCGACGGCCGGCCCGTCGCCCTCGATCACGAACGCGGCCGTGTTCGGCGCGTCGTTCAAGATGTCGTGAATCGTCAGGCCCTTCATCCGGACGCGGGCCTTGACGTCGACGCCGTCGATCGTGATCGCGGCGGTCGTGTCGGGCGGCGGCGTGACGGGCGGCGGCCCGGTGACGCCGAGCGCGCCCGCAAACGTCGCGCCGGCGAAATAGATACCGCCGAACATCGCTCAGCCCTTCGCCGCGGCGGCCTCGAGCGCGGCCAGGCGCGCGTCGAGCGCCGCGTTTTGCGCGCGCAGGCGCGTCACCTCCGCCTCGAGATATTGCCAGCCCACAATCAGGTCGGGGACGTACTTCGCGTAATCGACGCCCCAGGGGCGGAGCAGCCGCCCGTCGTCATCAATGTCATCCGTCCCGACGGTGACGGCAAACGGCGCGACCGCCGCGGCTTCCTGCGCAAAGACGCCGCGGCCGGGCGTGCCATCGGCTTTCCACGTGAAGTCATGCACGACGGTGCGGCGGAGGACGTCGGGCGTTATCCGCGGCCCGCGATCGTCTTTCAGGCGGGCATCCGACCCGGTCGTAAACGCGACGGCGCCAATGTTGCCGGCGCCGGGGTCCGGCACGCCGCCCCAGCTGAAGCCGCCCGACGGGTGCATCTTGCCGCGCAGCGCGAGGTTGCCGGTGAAAAACTGAATCCCCGATCCGGGCATGTTGCCGGCAACCAGCGACAGCGCGCCCGCGTCGGGGCCTTCGTTGCCGGCCAGCCAGAAATAACTGCCGCGATCGGGCGAGGCCTCGCCGCCGCCGCAGACAAACAACCGCAGCGTGTCCGCGCCGTCGGCCGTGGCGCGCTTGATCACCGCGTTATTGAGGCCGGGATTGGTAAACACGAGGACGGTATTCGCCGAGATGTCGCCGGAGGCCGCGACGGTCTCGGTCGCAATCAGCGGGAAGTTGGTGCCGCTCTCCAGGTCGGTGATCGTTTTCGCGGTGATCGTCGCGGCGAGGAGGTCGCCGGCGACGACCGTCCGCGCCGTCGTCCCTTCCTGGGCGCGCGTCAGCGTGAAGGTATCGCCGGTGATCGCGGTGACGCGGACGAGTTCCGCATTGATGGGCGTCGGCGGCTGGTCGGCCGGCCACACCGTCGCATTGAACGGCGGCGCGGGAAACCGCGCGCCCTCGCCGGCGCCGACCGTGAGCGTCGCGCCACTGGGCGCCGGACTCGGCGGCGTCGCGACCGTCGCGATCGCCAGATTTTTGTGCGCGTCGAATGCCATTAGGCCATCCCCAACTGCGTCCCCGATCGGACTTGCTGCATGATCAAGTCGCTGACGCGCTTCGCGAGATTCGATTCGCTGTCGGTCAGGTTGAAGGTGTTCGTCACATTGGTCGTCGGGCCGCCGCCGCCCATCCCCGGAATCGGCGAGAACGCCGTCCCGAGCCGCGCCTGGTTCTCGAGCGTCGACGACGTCGTAAAGAGCGAGTTCGTATTCAGGAGCGCGTTGGCCGCATTGGTCATGCGCATCAGATCCAACCAGCCGCGGACGCCGTCCGCGGTGATTGCGACTTGTTGCTGCACGGCCTGATAGCCGGCCACGGTCTGCGCGGTCCCGACCGCCGCGGCGATGCCGGCGTCGAGATGCGCGGCGCCGGTCTGTTCGACACTCTTGCCGAGGGCATCATTCGCCGCGGTCAACGCGTCTTGTTCGACCGTATAGGCGCGCGTCGCCTTGGCCGTTTCGTTGACCTGCGCCATCCAGTTCGCGCCGGCTTCGAGTTTCTTTTGCAGGGCCGCCGCCTGCATCGCCGCGGCGTCGGCTTCCATTTGCGCGAGCCCGTTGGCGTTGTTGACGTCCGACATCAATTTCGCGTACGCCTTGTCGAGGGCGGCGGCCTCGGCCTCTTTGGCGCGGGCGAGCTTTTCGGATTCGCTGGTATGGAGCGCGGTCGCCGCGGCCGCGAGCTTGTGGCGATCGGCGAGCGCCTCGAGGCCCTGCGCCGAGATGCCGTACTTGCGGGTCAGCTGTTCGGTGGTCGCGCCGGCTTCCTGCGCGATCGCGATGTCCTCGCGTTGCGCGGCGGTGAGGTTGCGGACTTCGCGCTGGGCATCAGCGAGTCGATCGCGCCAATTAATGTGCTTGTCGGCGTTGATCTGCGCTTGGTCGCTGTTGTACTTGATCGCTTCGGTGTACGAGATCGTCTCGCGCGCGCCCTGCGCGATCGCGCGGTTGATGACGTCCTGTTTCGCGCCCGCCGTTTGCTCGGCCATATTGCCGAGGCCCATCCAGGCCGCCGCCTGGTCCTCGATCGCTTTCGTCAGGCCGGTCATCTCGCCGATCATCTTGCCGATGTTCCACGCGGCCATCGCCGTGCCGACGACGAGGCCCGCGCTGCCGAGTAGGCCGAGTTCCGTCGCGCCTTTGCCGGCCGCGCTGGCAATGTCCTCGAGCCCTTTGACCTGTGGGCCGATGTTGATCCCGGCGGCTTGCAGCACGCCGTCAAATTGCCGGTAACTTTGCGACAGCGTATTGACGTCCCCGCTCGTCGCGGTCGCGGTCGTGCCGAGGGCCTGGATGTGGCCGCCGGACGCGCCGATTTCATCGAGCAGCGCGTCCTGGGACCGCGTGACCTGTTGCAGCGACGCATCGACTTTCTCGCCGGCGGTTTCTAAGCCGCGCAGATGCGCGACCGACGTCTGGACCGCCTGATCGAACGACGAAAAATCGGCGATGAACGCGGCGCTTAACGGCATGACTCACCGTCGCCGGGTAGCGTCCTGGGCGTCGAGCAGATAGGCGATGAGTTCGTCATAAATCACCTGCGGCACGTCCTGCACGTCGCGCCACGTCCAGCCCATCACCCGACAGAGGTCAAAGTCCTGGCGGGTGAGGGCGCGCCAGTCCGGGTTTTTTTTTCCTCGGCGACCGCCGCCGCGCGCGCGCCTTGATGCGCCTGGATCGCGGTCTGCACTTCCATGTAGGCATCGCTGGCGATGTAGTCGAGCGCGGCCTTGACGACGTGGATCGGTTGATCGGCGATCGCGATTTTCTTGCCGTCCGCGTCGGCGAAACTCCAATCCAGCAGATACGCGAGGACCATCGCGATGCCGGCCTCGACGCGGTCGACTTCGAGCTTCGACGTCACGCCGCCGTCGGGCCCGGGCGCGGTCACCAGGCGCGTCGACGCGCGCATCAGCTCGCGGTATTCGCCCGCGGTCAGGTCCTGTTTGACGACGAGGTAATCCTCGTCGGACAGCTCGAGCCGGGTCGTCGCCGGCCGGCGCACACGTATCGACATCAGTCCTCCTTCAGCAGCTCGCCGAGCGATGCGACGACCTGCCCGCCGGCATCGACGGCGAGCGTGTCGATCGGCCAGCGCAGCGCGCCGGCCTTGGTCGTGACGACAAACACCAGCGGGCGCGCGGTCAGCCAGGGCGAGCGCGCGTGCACCTGTCCGCCGAGCGTCAGCCGGCGCGTCGCCGGATCGACCGTGATGACAAACCCGCTCACCTCGGCCGCGGTGTGATACGCATGCTTGACCAGGCCGCGCGCGTCGGCCTTGCCGCGCAGCAGTACTCGCGGCGCGTCGAGCATCGCGTCAGGCCGTGCCGTCGCGGCGCGCGTCGCTCGTCCGGCCGTCGCGCCCCTCGCGCGGCAGCGCCGCGGGTTCGAGCGTCCACGGCCCGGCCGCGACGAAGGAGCCATCGATCGTCACGGCGCCGTCGGCCGCGACTTCCATGCCGGCGTCGAGATACGCCAGGCCGGTGAACATGTGCGTCGGCGTCAAGGTCGACGGGATCAGTTCGAGCATGACCGGCTCATTCCCCAAGGCCACGCGCAGGAAGTCCGGCGTGCTCGCCTCGTTCCAGACGCCGCCGATTTCGCCCTGGATGTCGGGGAGGCCGAGGACGTATTGCTTGTTGGTGTCCCCGAAACAGGTGACGTCGGCCTTGTCGCGCGAGAGGTCGATCGTCCACTTGTTGAGGTCGCCGACGACGACGGTCGTCGATCCGCCGGTCGGGTCCATTTTCACTTGGCCTGTACTGCCGTGTCGTCGCGCCATGTCGAGGTCCTTTCGTTACGTCGGATAACTCATGAGTTCGTAGAGGCCGCCGTGGTAATGCCACGTCGCCTTGTTGACCGGATCGACATCGGTGTCCGCGCGCCGATTGACGCGCGTGCAGGCCATCGCGGTATAGCCGGCGGCGGTCAGGTCGAGGATCTGGCCGTCCAGGAGCGCGTCGATCCGCGCCGCCGCCTGGCGCGCCGGGACTTTGCTCGGCGCCATGATCCGCGCGACGACCCAATAGAGCAGGCGTTCGTAGAGCGACGCGCCGAACCCAGGCGCCACGCGAAAATCAAAGTGCGAGACGATCACGAACGCGACCGGCGCCGGCGACCCGCCCGGGCGCACGTCCCAATAGACGCCGTCGGGACAGAGCGCCGTCAGCGCCGCATCATTGGCGAGGACTTCGACGACCGCCGCGTCGACGAGGCCGGCGTCAGCCATTGCTGAGCCTTCCCTTGACGACCAGGCCGCGCGCTTCGACGCGATCGATGACCGCGGCGGCGAAGCGTTCGCGCCCCTGGCGCGTCAGCGGGACAAACGCCGCGCGCGGCCGCGTCGTCGCCGTGCCGAACTCGACAAAATGCGCATAGGGCGCCGACACCGTCACCTCGGTAAACACGCGCGCGGGCGAGCCCGAACTGAGACGCTCGGCGCGGACGCTATTGCGCAGCCGTCCCGTCACCGACGGGTAGGCGGCGCGAATCGCGGTCACGGTGTCCTCGGCGATCGTGTGTTGCAACGTGCTCGCCTCGCGCGTCAGGTCGGGCGCCAGGCGCGCGAGCTCCGCCAGCAGGTCGTCGACGCCGCGGAGGGTCAGTTTCGCGCTCATTAGCTTTGCAGGTCCGCGACGAGTTCCATTTCGCGATCGCGCTCCTCGAGGTTGACGACGCTCGTCACCTGGTAGACGTGACCCTTGCAGCGCATCCGCGTCCGCGTCGTCACGCCGGGATGCCAGCGGCCGTGCACGATGTGCGAGACGTGCGTGATGACCGTGCCGGCGGTGACGCGCTCCGCATCGCGCGCGGTCGCCGGCCGGACGCGGACATACCAGGTCGGCGGGTCGAGCGGCGCCCAGGTTTCGGTATAGCCGCCCTCGCCGTCGGGGACCGGCGCGCCGGGCGCCTCGAACGTGACGAGCTGCTGCATCTGGCCGATGCTGTTCGGCGCGGTCTTGGTCAGCATTTAGGCCAGCGCCGGATCTCGCCGCCGCATCAGATAGAGCGACACGCCGGCCCACAGAGATTCGTCATGCCCGTCGGCGGCGTCGTCGCCGCGATGTTCAAACATGCCCGCCAGTAGATGCAGCGTCGCGGCGCGGACGTCATCCGGCGCGGTCGTCTCATCCCAGGTCGGATCGGCCTGGGTGCCGACGTACTGGTAGATCAAGAAACTCGCCTGCGCCAGGAACATCGTCACCTCGGCGTCGCGCGCCGGGTCGGTGATATGCAGCGCCAATTTGGCTTCGTCGAGCGTGGCGAGCGTCATCGCGGCCCTCGGGCATCGCGGCCGCGTTTCACCATCAATTGCCAGTCGTGCGTCGCGCCGGGTTTGGCCGTCGTCGTCCGCGCGCAGTAGAACACCGAGCCGTCGTCGGTGACGAGGTCGCCGGCGTCGTAGGTCTTGCCGGCGACGTGCACGCCGAGGTACTGCAGGCTCTTGCCGTCGAGGCCGTCGCGCCCAGCCGGCCCGGGCGGACCCGGTTCTCCCGGCGGACCCGCCGGGCCGGGGACGGGCGCGCGCGCTTCGAGCGTCGCCAGCCGGGTGCCCAGGTCGCCGAGCGTGGTGTGGACCGCGTCGAGCGCGATGGCCGCACGCCCGCCGCCGGCCTCGAGCTCGGCGACCTGCAGCGCGATTGGCGCGACCAGCCCGCGCACGGTCTGTCCCAGTAAATCCGCGAGGACCTCAGGCCGCATAGCGCACCTCGGGAAAGGCTTTTTGCAGCAGCGCGAGGAACGCCTTTTCGTCGGCCGCGTCATCGGCCGCCGGCAACGCCGACGGACCCGGCATCGCGGGCGCCGCTTTCGAGAACGGTGCATCGGCGTCGCGGTCGGCGAGCGCGGCCAGCGAATAATTCTGCTGCTGCATGTACGGCGTCTCGCCGCCCTTGACCGGGCCGTAGCCGAACCATTTCTTGCGCGACTCGTTCGGCGAGAGCGCGCCGGCGCCGATCGCTTCCGCGGCCGCTTTGGTCTTGGTCGACGTCACCATCCAGATCAGATCGTCGATGTTGAATTCGGTCCCGAACGGCCGATTGAGTTCGAGCCCTTCATCGAGGGACGTCTCGAGATTCGTCAGGAGCGATTGCAAACACTGCGAGTGATATTTCAGCCACAGCGCCTCGACATCGCCGGTCGGCGTGTCGTCGAGGTCGAGCAGCGCGGGCGGGACGTGGAAACACGTACAGACCTGTTTCGCGGTCCAGTTCAATTGCTCGATCAGCTGCGCATCGGCGGCGCTGACCGTCATCGCTTCGTACTTCAGGCCCTTGCCGACGACCGCGACGCGGCCGATGTTCTCGCCGGAAAAGTTTTCTTCCCAGTACGCCTTGATCCGCTTCGCTTGCTCCTCGCCGATTTCGCCGGGTGCGGTCAGGACGCCGCCGGGATGCGAGCCGCCGCGAAAAAATTGTTCGCTCTTGGTCTGAATCGTCAGGCCCTGCTGCGCGGCCAGGCCGCACGCAAAGAGCGGCGTGACGCCGACGAGCGGATGAAACAGCGTCACCATCGGGTCGTGAATGATTTCGCGCGCCGGGATGACGATCTCGTCGGGCGGCTCGCCGGGCAGATTCAGATCATTCAGGACCAGGTCGTCGCGCGTCAGCCGGTAATAGACCGCGCCGTCGGGGGCGACGAGCACCGTCACGCGCGCGGGGTCGAGCACGTAGAGCGCCGCGACGACGCCGCGCGCGTCGCGTTGCTTCAAGACGTAGGCGTTCCCGGCGGTGAGCTTCGACGTGATCCACTGCTCGAGGAACTTGACGATCGTCTGATAGCGATTGGGTTTTCGGAGGACCGGCGAGTACGCCGGGTTGGTCGTCACGGTCCAAATCCCATCGTCGTCTTCGGCGACGAGGTTGAGCGCGAGCTTGCCGATGTCGGTCGCGATCAGCGTGACGCAGCCGAACACCGCGAAGTAGGCCAGTGCCGACTCCGCGGTGATCTCTTGGTTCTGTTGCCAGGCGCCGGTATACGGCTCGCGAATGACCGGGACCCAGCCGCCCGGCGCCGCCGCCGGCGGACCGGCCGCCGTGGCGCGCGCGCGGGTGATGTCCAGGCCAAAGAGACGCATCGCGCCTCAGCGAGCCCGCGCCCGCGCCCGCGCCGCCGCGAGGAGGCCGGTGCCCAGCAAGAGCATCGAGGCCGGCTCCGGGACGGGTGAGGGCGGTTCATCATTCGGCGGTTCGTCATTCGGCGGACCGGGCGTGCCGCGGGCATAGAGCGCGAAGTGGGACAGGTCGCCCGCCGCCGTGCCGAAGCCCCAGGCGCCCGTCAGCACGCCGGGCGGCAGTACGAAGATGCCGAACTTCGGATCGCCGCCGTCCTTGACGCCGAGCGCGAACTGGCCGTAGACGAGCGCGAACGCGGCGCTGATCGTGAACGTCCCATCGTCGTTCCCGGCATCGGCGGTGAACGAGAACCCGGCCGGGTCCTGGCCGAGTCCGATCCAGCCGGTACGGAACAACGGCTGCGGGCCGCCGTTCAGATACAGGTTGGCTTCGGCATTGGTGCCCTGGATGTTCAGCGTGTCGTCGGTGTCGTAGGCGCAGCCGAGGGCCGGCGTGACGTAGTACTGCCGCGTATAGCCGCTCATCTGCGCGTCGGTCGGGCATTCATTGCCGAGGGCGAAGATGGGGCCTGCAGCCGCGGCCAGCGGCTGCAGGAGCACGGCGAGGATCGCGAGGGAGAGGACGCGCGTCTTCATGGTCGTTATACCGCCGTCTGGGCTTTGCCGTTGCGGGGCGCCGATGACGGCGCGCCGGTGACGGGCATGTAGCTCGCGCCGTCGATGAACTGCGCGGCCTGGGCATGCGCCTTGAGCCAGTTAATGAACCGCTCCGCGCGCAGGCCGACCAGGTTGTTTTGCCAGAGCGAGACGAGCGAGGCCGCCGGGTCGGTCGGGGCCGAGTCCATCTGGACCGAGGCCTCGCGCGACACGTCGACCGTCACGCCTCCATCGTCGGCGTAGAGCACATACGGCGCCAGGACCGCGATGATGTCGTCGCCGGCCGCGTCCGAGACGATCACATTGACGCCGGCGAGCGTCCCGCCGGTCACCGACAGGCCGGGAAACGCCGACGAGCCGTCGCCGTTGCGGAAGAACGACAACGCCAGCGCGTTGGTCGATCCCATGATCAGATTCACGCCGCCGACCGGCAGGCCCGCCGCGGTGAACTTCTGCAGGAGCGCCAGGATGTCGGCGAGCGGGTTGGTCGTCGCCGCGATCGGCGTGACGCCGTTGGTGATGCTGGCCGGCGAGACGTTCGGGACGGCCGCGACGGCCGGATCGATGAACTGCTTGTCGAGGAAGGCCGCGATGCCGGCGACCATCTCGCGCTTGACGACCGCTTCGGCCGACGGGTTCGACGTCCGGACCAGCTCCTCGGTCAGGACGATGATGCCGGCCGCCTTCGCGATCGGCAGCGTCGACGAGCCGAACTGCATCCGCGTGACGGGTTTCGGCTTCGCTTCCCCGACCCAGCCATACGTGCCGCCAGCGGTCACGGTCGGGACCGGCGTCAGGAACGGGACCTTTGAGAAGCCCGAAATCTTGCCGAGGATCGTCGCCGGCCGCAGCAGCTGCAGCATTTCATCGACGATCACATTGCCGGGACCGACGAGCGGCTTGGCCCACGCCGCGTCCTGGGTGTTGCCCGGCGCGACCGCGGCCTTGAGGTAGAGCGAGACTTCCGGGGTCGAATCGTCCCAGCGCTTCGCGTACTCGGCCGCCTCGTAGACGTTGCCCTTGCAGACCAGCTTCGCGATCGCCATGCGCACGAACGCGGTCCCGAGCTCGACGTTCGGCTTGACGGTGACGCGCCCGTAGCCGTTGCCGGGGACGAGCGGGGCGCCGGGCGCGGGCGCGGCCTTGGTCAGCAGCAGCTTTTCGTGATCGCGCCAGCGTTGCAGGTCGGCGTCGATCGATTTGATTTGGACGGTCAGGCCGTCGTGTTCCTTCGCGGCCTCGTCGGGCAGCGTGGCGCCGTCGGCGGCGCCGCCCTCGAGGATTTCGGTCATGCGCGCGGCGACGGCGGCGCGCTTGTTTTCGAGGTTCTGGATGTGTTCGCCGGCAGTTGGTGCGTGCATGGTCGGGCCCCTTGTGGGCAGGCCCGCGACGCCGGGCGAGGTGAGGCCAGACGCGGCCAGGTGCGGCGCGTCGTACGACTTGATCGTGTGGATCGTCGTTTCGACATTCGCCGGGACAGTGACGAGCGAGAGCTCGCAGATTTCGCTTTGCAGAATGTGCATCCCGCCCGCGGCCATCGCCTTGATGCCGTTGGCGAGCGGGCGCCAGCCGATTGAGACGCCGGTAATCAGGCCGGCCTTGATCGAGTCCCAGGCTTCATTGACCCGGTCACGGACTAGGCCCGGCGTTGTGACTTCCGGCAGCTGCGCTTCGAACAGGATGCCGGCCGCGGTCGCGGTCAGCGTCACGCGCCCCACAGGGCGCTCGCGATCGTGGTGCAGCAGTAAGGGCAGGGGATTGCGGAACGTCGCGCCGAGCGGCTCCAGGACGTCGCCGCGGCGGTCTGGTGTCGGTGTCGACGCCAGCCCGGTTATGACTCGACGATCACCGTCGATGGTTTTGAGTGACAGCAGCGCGTACGCGCGGTCAAGCACGCCGAGCAGCTTAGCGGCGGCGGGGCGGCTCGTCCGATTTCTGGTACCGCAACCGGCCGGACACCGTCTGACGGATGTACTCCGGGACGGTCACGCGGGCGCGCTCGGCGGCGCGATAGACGGCGTCGTACTGCTTCGAGGGGAGGCGCAGCGACATCTGCGTCGAGGGGTCGTCGTCGTCGAGCGGGGGCCGGCCTGGGCGGCGGATCATGTCGGGCGACCTCCGAAAATATACACCTCGAAATCGGTTTCGGGCGGTGCCTGATCGCGGTGCATCGCGTCGAGGCCCATCACCAGCGCATAGACGCCGTCGATCCGTTCCGTCGATTTCGCTTTGCTCGGTTGAATATTACCAGCGTTGTCGGTGTCGACGCTCGCGTTCTGGATGTTCCAGCGCAGGATCGGATGCCCGTCGTGCCGGATCGTTTTTTCGAGGATCGCTTTCTCGAGCGCCTTCGACGGCGCCGACAACGTCGCCTTGCCCTGGCGCATTTTCACGCACGTAAAGCCGTCGACCTTTTCGAGCCGGGAGACGAGGTCGGTCGCGTTCCACGGATCGAACGCGACCATCCGAACCTGATAGGTGTCCTGCCACTCGAGCAGATGCGCGCGCACCAGTTCATAGTCGACGGTTTGTCCCGGCGTCGCGGTCAGGAACCCGCGACGCGCCCATTCGTCGTATGGGACGCGGTCGCGCGTCACGCGCGCCTGGATGCGCTCGGCGGGACAGAAGAATTGCGCGAGCACGGTACAACCAGGTCCCTCGTCGTCGGGAAAGACCGCGACCGCGGCGGTGAGGTCGGTCGTCGTCGACAAGTCCAGGCCGACGTAGCAGCGCCGCCCGACGAGCGTCGCCGGATCGATCGGCGCCTGGCAGGCGTCCCAGGCCGCCAGCGCGATCCAACGCGATTCTTGTTCGGTCCACTGGTTGAGATACAGCCGGCGGAACGTGTTCTCTTGCGCCGGGATCGCCTCGGCGCGGGCGCACGCGATGCGCAGCTCCTCGAGCGATCGGAAATCGCCGAGCGCGGGATTGGCGGCGCGCCAGGTCGCCTCGTCGCGCCAGTCGGCCTCGGCCGGCGCTTCGTAGATCACTGGGAGAAACGTCGGATCGATCGTGGGGTCCTCGAGGACGCGCTTCGCGTGCGCGTAGAGTTCCCACAGGATCGAATGCCGATCGTAACCGGCGGTCGAGATCGCAATCATCAACGGTTGCGCACGCGCGCCGGTCGACGAGGCGAGGACGTCCCAGAGGTCGCGCGTCGGCGCGGCGTGCAGCTCGTCGTAGATCACGCGCGAGGCGTTGAGGCCGTGCTTGCTGTAGGCCTCGGCACTGATCGCGCGGTAGATGCTGCCCGACTTGCGATGGACGATCCGCTTTTGCGAGTCGATGATTTCGCACGCCGCGTAGAGCTCGGGATCGTTGCGGACCATCTGCGCGGCGACGTTGAAACAGAGCGCGGCCTGGTCTTTATCGTTGGCGGCCGAGTAGACCTCGGCGCCGATTTCATTGTCGAACAGCAGCCCGTCGAGCGCGAGCGCCGCGCAGAGTTCCGTCTTGCCGTTCTTGCGCGGCATCATCAGCAGACAGGTCCGGTACTGACGCAGCCCGGTTGGTTTGTTGATCGAGAACAGCGGCCGGATGATGTTCTGTTCCTGCCACGGTCGGAGCTTGAAGGTCTGGCCGGCGAACGGGCCCTTCGTGTGCGTCAGCTGATTGATCAGCCGGACCTTCTGCGAGGGGATCGATTCTTTGCGCGGCATCAGAGCGTCCCGCCCCATTTGCTCGCCGGCTCGGGGGCCCGCGCCGCCGGCAGGCGGGCGACCTTCGCGCGGCCGGACGGCGTCAGGCCGAGCTCGGACCATTGGCGTTGGCAATGCTTGAGCGCGTCGGACGCGATCGCGACGTACGGCGACGTCCGCGGGATGCCGTCGATGGGCGGCGCGATGCCGTGCCGCTGGATCTGCCAGCGCGCGCCAAGGTAGGTGCTCCATTCGAGACAGAGCGCGATGACGGCGCCGCGGTCGCCCTGGGTGATGAGGCCACAGCCGCGGAGCAGCGGCGCGACGCGGCGCCATTCGGCCTGGGCGCGGCGATCGCCGCGCAGCTCGGGCGGCGGGATGTCAAACGAGGCATCGAGCGGGGGCGGGGTCGGCTCGAGCTCGGGCGACAGGCGGCGCTTGCCGGGATTGCCGCGCAGGATCTTGAGCGCGGTCGGTTGCGGGCGCCGCCCGCTGTTGTGATTACCCGCCATAGAAGGTCCTTCGGCAGGCGCGCCATGCACGATGCGCGG
>Ga0193699_10000281_pt1 | contig 23256 bp, 21 predicted proteins | sample L3c2metaG_FD_160095 | JGI IMG/M metagenome (GOLD analysis project Ga0193699, IMG submission 160095) | Soil microbial communities from a riparian zone of the East river system, Colorado, United States - L3c2 | ecosystem: Environmental > Terrestrial > Soil > Riparian zone | place: USA: East...
AGGAAATGGCCGCGGGGGCGCTCGCGCGCAGCCGCGCGCAGGTCGCGATCGCGGTGACCGGCGTCGCCGGGCCGCGCGGCGGCACGAAGGCGAAACCCGTCGGCACGGTGTGCTTCGCGTGGTCGCGAAAACGGGGCGCGATGGAGAGCGTCACCCGGCATTTCCGGGGCGGCCGGGACCGGGTGCGCCGGCAGTCGGTGGTGTTCGCCCTGCAAGGCTTGCTCGAAAGACTGGAGGAGACGGAATGAGGTGGTTCCTGCGCTGCGTAGCGCTCGCGGTGCTCGCGGTGGCGTTCGGATCCGGACGGCCCTTACGTTCCGACTCCGTGGGCGATCGTGGACGAGATGCTGAAGCTCGCCGATATCCGCGCCGAAGACGTGGTCTACGACCTCGGTTCGGGAGACGGGAGGCTGGTGATCACGGCGGCCAAGCGCTTCCGCGCGCGCGGGGTCGGCGTGGAGCTGCAGAGCGAGCTTGTCGACCTAGCGAGAATCGGCGCGAAGCACGAAGGCGTGGCGGATCGCGTCAAATTCGTGCAGGGCGACCTGTTCGAGACCGACATCAGGGAGGCGAGCGTGGTGATGCTGTACCTGCTGCCGCGCTTCGTCACGCGGCTGGTGCCGAGGTTCCGCGCCGAGCTGCGGCCCGGCACGCGCATCGTGTCCCACGATTATCCGCTCGCGCCCTGGCCGCCCGACAAGGAGCTTGCGATGGACGTCCCCGAAAAGGAGATGATCAGCGGCACCTCCTGGACGAGGCTCTACTACTACGTCGTCCCGGCGCGCGTGCAGGGCGTGTGGGAGCTCACTTTGCCCAAAGCGCTCGCGGACGGCCCGCTGATGCTGCAGATCACCCAGGAACCCCACGCCGTCGGCGGATCAATGCGCGAGGGCAACACCGAACAGTACTTGAGGGACCTGGCGGTGCGGGGCGAGCAGGTCCGTTTCGGGCTGCTTTACAAGGGCCGGTTGATGGCTTTCGAGGGGACCGTGGCCGGGGACGCCATGACGGGCGAGGTGCGCGCCCGCGACTTGCGCGGGCCGTGGACCGCGCGGCACCGCGGAGCGCTGCCGCACTAGAGACGAGTGCGCCGGACTTGGGTCCGGCAGGCCAGTGCTCTATATTGAGGGCATGAGCTTCTTCCGGAACGCCGACGTGCGGCCGCCTGCGGTCGCGAGCCTGTTCTATCCCGGGGACGCCCGCACGCTCGCCGAAGAAGTCTCCTCCTATCTCGACCAGACGGAGGAGACGCCTCTCGCGCCGGGATTCCCCAAGGCGGTGATCGTGCCTCACGCCGGTTTCATCTATTCCGGACCGGTCGCGGCGAGCGCGTACGATCGACTGCGTCCCGCGCGGGGTATCGTCAGGCGCGTCGTTATCCTCGGTCCCTGTCACCGCGTTCCCGTGCACGGCCTCGCGCTGCCGCGGGCGAAAGCATTCGATACGCCGCTCGGCAGGATCCCGCTCGACGAACAGACGATGGACTCGATCCGCGTGCTGCCTCAGGTCGTGGAATCGGCGGCGACGCACGCCGAAGAGCACGCGCTGGAAGTGCAGCTGCCGTTCCTGCAGCGGGTCCTGGGCGAATTTTCGCTCGTGCCGCTGGTGGTGGGCGACGCGGCTCCGGAGAGAGTCGCCGATGTGCTGGAGCGCCTCTGGGGCGGTACCGAAACGCTGATCGTGATCAGCTCGGATCTCTCGCACTACCATTCGTACGAGGCCGCGCGCAGAATCGACGGCGCCACCGTGCGTGCGATTCTCGGCTTCGACGCTGGAATCGGTCACGAGCAGGCCTGCGGGGCGACCCCGGTGGCCGGCATGCTGATCGCAGCCAAGCGCAAGGGGCTCGCGCCGAAGCTCCTCGACTGCCGCAACTCCGGCGACACCGCGGGCGACAAGAACCGGGTCGTCGGCTACGCTTCCTTCGAGCTCGCCCCCCGAAGCCTGTCCTACGGAGCGGAGCACGGAAGAAAGCTTCTGCAGATCGCGCGCGCCTCGGTCGGCGAAGCACTCGGACTGCAGGCGCAAGCTGCCGCGATCGACGAACCCTGGCTCAAGGAATCGCGTGCGACCTTCGTCACCCTCATGCAAGGCGAAGAGTTGCGCGGTTGCGTAGGCGCGCTCGAAGCGCAGCGGCCGCTCGCTCAGGATGTCGCCGAGAACGCCCGCGCCGCGGCGTTCCAGGACACGCGCTTCAAGCCTCTCACACCCGACGAGTTCGAGCGCACCGACATCGAAGTCTCGCTCCTGGCGACGCCCAAGCAGCTCCTGTTCGAGGACCACGCCGGCCTGATTGCCCGGCTCCGCCCCGGCGTGGACGGGCTCATTCTCGAAGAAGCCGGGGAAGGCAAGCGCGCGACCTTCCTGCCGCAGGTCTGGGAAGGGTTGCCCGATCCGGAACAGTTCATCGCGCACCTCAAGCAAAAGGCCGGGATTGCGCCGGACACCGACATCCGGCGCTGCCGGGTGAAGCGTTACACCGTGCTCAAGTGGCGCGAAGCTGAGCTTCTTCAATGAGCGCCGTGCTCGAAAAACCCTACATCGGCCGCTGGTGGCACATGCTGGAGGACGGGAGGCTCCAGTGCGACCTGTGCCCGCGCGACTGCCGGCTGCACGAAGGCCAGCGAGGCGCGTGTTTCGTGCGCATGCGCGAGCACGAAAAGATGGTGCTGACCACTTACGGACGCTCTTCGGGCTTTTGCATCGACCCGGTGGAAAAGAAACCGCTCAACCATTTCTACCCGGGTTCGAGCATCCTGTCCTTCGGAACCGCCGGCTGCAATCTGGCCTGCAAGTTCTGCCAGAACTGGGACATTTCCAAGTCGCGCGACGTCGACATCCTGGCCGATGCGGCCAGCCCGCAGCAGCTCGCCCGGGCAGCGCTCGAGCACGGGTGCCGCAGCGTCGCCTTTACCTACAACGATCCGGTGATTTTTGCGGAGTATGCGATGGACGTCGCCGATGCGTGCCGCGAGGTCGGCGTCAAGGCGGTGGCCGTCACCGCCGGCTACATGCACGATCAGCCGCGGCGCGAGTTCTACGCCAAGATGGACGCGGCCAACGTCGACCTGAAGGCTTTCACCGAGGAGTTCTACTTCCGGACCTGCAGCGCGCATCTGAAAGACGTACTCGACACGCTCGCCTACCTCGAGCACGAGACCGAGGTCTGGTTCGAGATCACCACGCTCCTTATTCCCGGCAGGAACGACTCGGACTCCGAGATCGACGCCGAGTGCCGCTGGATCGCAGCAGAGCTCGGGCCGGAGGTGCCGCTGCACTTTACGGCTTTCCATCCCGACTACAAGATGACCGACATTGCCCCCACGCCGGCTGCGACGCTGACGCGCGCGCGCAACATTGCGCTGGGGCACGGCCTGCGCTATGTGTATACAGGCAACGTCCACGATCCCGAGGGCGGTTCGACCTACTGCCCGGGCTGCGGCAGCGCGGTGATCGCCCGCGACTGGTACAGCATCCTCGACTACCGCGTCACGGAGGACGGCCGGTGCAAGGAATGCGGGGCGGAGATAGCCGGGTGCTTCGAGCGATTCAAGAAGCCGTTCGGGCCGAGGCGGATTCCGGTCCGCCTCACCGCCGCTTCACGCTAGATTCGACCGCAAGTCCTTGATTGTTATATAGGGCTTGCAATTCCTCCGATACTGTATAAAAATCCAGGTCAACCGCTTGTTTCGGCCGCGCGTTCAAGCGGCGAAACACCCCACGATGGCTGACGTGTGGGGCGACGAGAGGCAGGTTCCTCGTTTCGGTTGCGCCGCCCCGGTGGGTGCGGCGCGGGCGTCCGCTGCAACGTTTAAGATGAGGGATAATCCGATGGTCAACGAAGGGAAAGTCATGGAAGAAGCCAAGGCCAAGGCTCTGCAGGCCGCTCTGGCCCAGATCGAAAAGCAGTTCGGCAAGGGATCCATCATGAAGATGGACTCCGCGGCCGCGCAGGACGTGCAGGTGATCTCGACCGGCTCGCTCGGCCTGGACATCGCGCTCGGCGTGGGCGGCCTGCCGCGCGGACGCGTGGTCGAGATCTACGGGCCCGAGTCCTCGGGCAAGACGACGCTCACGCTTTCGGTGATCGCCCAGGCGCAGAAGATGGGCGGTACCGCGGCCTTTATCGACGCGGAGAACGCGCTCGATCCGCAATACGCCGCCAAGCTCGGCGTCAAGATCGAGGATCTGCTGATTTCCCAGCCCGACACCGGCGAGCAGGCGCTCGAGATCGCCGACATGCTGGTGCGCTCGGGCTCGGTCGACGTGATCGTGATCGATTCGGTCGCGGCGCTCACTCCGAAGGCCGAGATCGAGGGCGAGATGGGCGAGCCGCAGATGGGTCTTCAGGCGCGGCTGATGAGCCAGGCGCTGAGGAAGCTCACCTCCAACATCAAGCGCACCAATACGCTGGTGATCTTCATCAACCAGATCCGCATGAAGATCGGCGTGATGTTCGGCAACCCCGAGACCACCACCGGCGGCAATGCGCTCAAGTTCTACGCCTCGGCGCGCCTCGATATCCGGCGCATCGGCAGCATCAAGCGCGGCGACGAGGTGATCGGCTCCGAAACCCGCGTGAAGGTCGTGAAGAACAAGGTCGCGCCGCCGTTCCGCGAGGCGCTGTTCGACATCCTCTACGGCGAAGGGGTGTCCCTCGAAGGCGAGATCCTCGAACTGGGGGTCAACTGCGGCGTGGTCGACAAGTCCGGCGCCTGGTACCAGTACAAGAAGGACCGCATCGGCCAGGGCAAGGACAACGCCCGCGACTTCCTGAAGGAGAATCCGGAGCTCGCCGCCGAGATCGAAGCCAGGATCCGCGAGAAGCTCGGAGTCAAGAGCCCCGAGACTTTGGCTCCCGTCACCGCCGAGGTGTGAAAAAGCAGATTACGCTGCGCGAGCGGGCCCTGCGGCTGCTCGCGCGGCGGGAGCACAGCCGCGCCGAGCTTGGCCGCAAGCTCGCGGCCCACGCGAATCCTGAGGACGATATCGAGTCGCTGCTGGGAGACCTGTCGCGGCGGAAACTCCTGTCGGACGAGCGCTACGCGGAATCGAGGGCTCACTCGCTTTCGCGCAAGTTCGGTGCGGCGCGCATCGCGCACGAGCTGCGCGCGAAAGGCCTCGACAAGGGACTCGCCGAGCAGGCCTCCGGCGCCGCCCGCGCAACCGAGGTCGAGCGCGCGCGCGAAGTCTGGCGCAGGAAGTTCCGGGTCGCTCCCCAAACGCGCGAGGAGCGCGCCAAGCAGATGCGCTTTCTCCAGTCGCGCGGGTTTTCCTTCGATGCGATTCGCGCCGTCGTGAGCGGCCCCCGCGAGGATTGAATTCGCCTAGAATCCCGGCTGGGAGACGGGAGACGCATGGCGCAATCGGGGGAAGGCTGGCTCGACGAGACGCGTTCCGCGTATCTCTACCGCGTGATCGCGGAAGTCGAGCGCGGCTCGCCGCGCTCGGAGCTGTTCCAGCAGCTCGCGCGCGAAGCGGAAGGCCAGGCCGCGATCTGGGCGAAGAACGCGGGGCTCGCGTCGGTCCCCGCCTTCGTTCCCGATCTGCGCACCCGCATCGTCGCGAGCCTCGTGCGCCGCTACGGCCCGCGCGCGATGCGCGGAATTCTCGCCGCGATGAAAGTGCGGGGACTCTCCATATACAGCCATGCCGTGCCCGGACACCCGGCGCCGACCTCGGTCGACGAAATCGGGAAGCGCCACCGCGGCTTCGGCGCCGGTGGAAACCTGCGCGCGGCGGTATTCGGGATCAACGACGGGCTGGTGTCGAACCTGAGTCTCATCCTCGGTGTCGCGGGAGCGTCCTCGAACACCGGTTTCATCCTGCTCTCGGGCATCGCCGGCCTGCTCGCGGGGGCTTTCTCGATGGCCGCGGGGGAGTACGTTTCGGTGCGTTCGCAGCGCGAAATGTTCGAGTATCAAATCGGACTGGAACAGGCCGAGCTCGATGAGTACCCCGACGAAGAGGCCGAGGAACTGGCGTTGATCTACGCGGCGCGAGGGATGAATCGCGAGGACGCCCACGCGCTCGCGAAGCGCACCATCGCCGATCCGCGCCTGGCCCTCGACACGCTGGCGCGCGAGGAGCTCGGCCTCAATCCCGACGACCTCGGGTCGCCCCGGGGAGCGGCGCTGTCCTCGTTTTTTTCGTTCGGCGTCGGCGCGCTCGTGCCGCTTGCGCCGTTTCTGTTCGCGCGCGGCGACGGCGCTCTCATCGCGGCGGTCGCTCTGACGGGCGTCGCCTTGTTCGGCACCGGCGCGACGATCAGCCTGTTTACGGGCCGTAGCGCGGTGCGCGACGGCCTGCGCATGCTCGCGATAGGCGGCGGTGCAGGGGCGGTCACCTATTTCCTCGGCACTCTGCTCGGCGTGAGCCTCGCCTGAACGAGCGCGAATTCGCCGAATGGACGCCGGGCTCGTCGTTCACAGTCTCGCCGGGTTTTTCCTGCTGCACGTCATCGCCTGGGTTTTCAGCGAAAACCGCAGGACCATAGCCTGGCGTCCGGTCACCGGCGGGATGCTGCTGACCTTCGGCCTCGGGCTCCTGCTGCTGAAGGCTCCTTACGCGAAGGATGTTTTTCTCGCCTTGAACAGTGCGCTCAACGCGCTTGAAAAAGCGACGCAGGACGGAACCTCGTTCGTATTCGGGTTTCTGGGTGGCGGGCCGCTGCCGTTCGCTGAAACCTATCCGGGAGCGAGCTTCGTGCTTGCGTTCCGGGCCCTGCCGCTGGTGCTCGTTGTGAGCGCTCTCTCGGCGTTGCTCTTTTACTGGCGGGTGCTGCCCTGGATCGTGAAGGTGTTTTCCCTTCTCTTGCAAAAGACCATGGGAGTCGGCGGCGCGATCGGCTTGTCCTCCGCGGCGAACGTGTTCGTCGGCATGGTCGAGGCCCCGCTGGTCGTCAAGCCCTATATCCGGAACATGAGCCGCGGTGAGCTATTCATCCTCATGAGCTGCGGGATGGCGACGGTCGCGGGCACCGTTATGGCGCTCTACGCGAGCATCCTTTCGAAGGTGATCCCCGACGCCCTCGGGCACATCCTGATCGCCTCGATCATCAGCACCCCGGCGGCGATCGCGATCTCGGTGCTCATGGTTCCGGGGGAGGCGCCGGCCACGGAGGGAACGCTCGTGTCCCAGGCCGCGACCTCGAGCATGGACGCGGTCGCCCGCGGGACCGTCGATGGAGCGCAACTCCTCGTCAACATCGTCGCGATGCTCCTGGTGCTGGTCGCGCTGGTGAGCCTCGCCAACCAGGTGCTCGCGCTGCTTCCGGACGTCGCAGGGGCCCCGGTCACGCTCCAACGCGTGCTCGGCATTGCATTGGCGCCTCTTGTCTGGATCATGGGCATTCCGTGGTCGGAGGCGACGACCGCCGGGGCGTTGATGGGGACGAAGACCGTGCTCAACGAGTTGCTCGCCTACATCGATCTCGCGAAGCTTCCCGGGGGCGCGCTCAGCGAGCGCAGCCGCCTGATGATGACCTACGCGCTGTGCGGCTTCGCCAATTTCGGCAGCCTCGGCATCATGATCGGGGGCCTGGCGACCATGGCTCCGGAGCGCCGCGACGAGATCGTTTCCCTGGGCGGAAAAACCATCGTCTCCGGAACGCTTGCGACCTGCGTCGCGGGTTCGGTCGTGGGTATTCTCTATTGAGGGGCCGGATTTTCCGCTAAGATCGAGAGATGAAATCGGCGGAGATCCGAACCAAGTTCTTGAAGTTCTTCGAAGAGCGGGGCCACACGGTCGTCGCGTCGAGCCCGCTCGTGCCGGCCAACGATCCGACGCTGCTTTTCACCAACTCGGGCATGGTGCAGTTCAAGGACGTGTTTCTCGGCAGGGAGACGCGAGCGTACAAGCGCGCGGCCACCTCTCAACGGTGTTTGCGTGCCGGCGGCAAGCACAACGATCTCGAGAACGTCGGCTACACGGCGCGTCACCATACCTTCTTCGAGATGCTCGGCAACTTCTCCTTCGGCGATTACTTCAAGCGCGACGCGATCCGGCATGCCTGGGACCTGCTGACCAAGGTCTACAAGCTGCCGCCGGAACGCTTGTGGACGACGGTGTACCACGAGGACAACGAGGCCTGCGATCTCTGGACAAAAGAGATCGGCGTGCCGAAAGAGCGCTGCATCCGCATCGGTGACAAGCCCGGCGGCCCGAAATACCAGAGCGATAACTTCTGGCAGATGGCCGACACCGGTCCCTGCGGTCCCTGCAGCGAAATCTTCTACGACCACGGGCCCGGGATCCCGGGTGGCCCGCCCGGCTCGAGCGAAGCCGAAGGCGATCGCTACATCGAGATCTGGAATCTGGTTTTCATGCAGTTCAATCGGGACGACAAAGGGGCGATGACGCCCCTGCCCAAACCCTGCGTGGACACCGGCATGGGTCTGGAGCGAATTGCAGCAGTTCTCCAGGGCGTTCACTCGAACTACGAGATCGACCTTTTCCGGGACCTGATACGCGCCGCGGCGCGGGAGACGGGGACGAAGGACCTCGCGAACAATTCGCTTAGGGTGATCGCCGATCACATCCGGGCGTGCGCCTTTCTCGTCGTGGACGGCGTCATACCCGGAAACGAAGGACGCGGTTACGTGCTACGCCGCATCATCCGCCGCGCGATCCGCCACGGCTACAAGCTCGGGCGCAAGGAACCCTTCTTTCACCGTCTCGTCGCGGATCTTTCACGCGTGATGGGCGATGCCTATCCGGAATTGGCGCGGGCGAAGGAGCGCGTCACGCAGGTGCTCAAGGTGGAGGAGGAGCGCTTTGCCGAGACGCTGGAGAACGGCATGAAGGTGCTGGAGGGCGCGCTGCATCGCGAAGACCGCATGCTCGACGGCGAAACCGTATTCCAGCTCTACGACACCTTCGGTTTTCCGGTCGATCTGACCGCGGACATGGCGCGCGAGCGCGGCATCATGATCGACCACGCGGGATTCGAGGCGGCGATGCAACGCCAGCGCGAGCGCGCCCGCGCCGCGGGCAAGTTCAAGATGGACGCGGGGGTCGAGTATTCCGGCCGCGCGACCGAATTCCGCGGCTACGACACCCTTGCACTCGATGACGCCAAGGTGGCGGCTCTCTACAGGGAAGGTACTTCGGTGCCGGCCGTCGCGGCGGGCGAAGCCGCCATCGTCGTGCTGGACAAGACCCCGTTCTACGCCGAATCGGGCGGCCAGGTGGGCGACGCGGGCGAGCTCGTCGCCGCAGGCGGCACTTTCGTCGTCTCCGACACGCAGAAAATCCAGCCCGAAGTGTTCGGCCACCACGGCGCGCTCGCGACCGGCCGGCTCGCCGTGGGCGACAGGGTAGCGGCGCGCGTGGACGCGCCGCGGCGCGCGCGCACCATGCGCAATCACTCGGCCACGCACCTGATGCACAAGGCCCTGCGCGAGGTGCTGGGGCCGCACGTGCAGCAAAAGGGTTCGCTGGTGGATGCCGACAAGACGCGCTTCGACTTCTCGCACGACGCGGGTATGACCGATGAGCAGATCCGTCGCATCGAAGCGATGGTCAATGCGGAGATTCTCAGGAACGAGGCGACTTCAGCGCGCATCATGAAGTTCGACGACGCGGTCAAGGGCGGCGCGATGGCGCTCTTCGGCGAGAAGTACGGCGACGAGGTGCGCGTGCTCGACATCGGCTCCTCGCGCGAGCTGTGCGGCGGCACGCACGTCGCCCGCACCGGCGACATCGGCTTTTTCAAGATCACTTCCCAGGGCGGCGTGGCGGCGGGCGTGCGCCGCGTCGAGGCGACCACCGGCGAAGGCGCTCTCGCCTGGGTGCAGGCGATGGAAGACGAACGGCATTTCGTCGAAGGCTTCTATCAGGCGTCAGGCGACGCATTGAAGGAAAAGCTCAAGGCCGAGCGCGAGGAGAAAAGAGCGCTGGAAAAGGAGCTCGCGCGCTTGAAGTCGAAGCTCGCATCGAGCCAGGGCGAAGACCTTGCGGCGCAGGCAGTCGAGGTCAAGGGCATCAAGGTGCTCGCGGCGGCGCTCGACGGCGCGGATGCGAAAACCTTGCGCGAGACGCTGGATAGTCTGAAGAGCAAGCTGAAAACGGCGGCCATCGTGCTCGGCTCCGCGCAGGATGGGAAGGTGAGCCTTATCGCCGGGGTTACTCCGGACCTTACAGCGAAGCTGAAAGCCGGGGAGCTGGTCAACTTCGTCGCGCAGCAAGTGGGCGGGAAGGGCGGAGGCCGGCCGGACATGGCCCAGGCCGGGGGCAGCGACGCGTCGAAACTGCCGGGGGCCCTGCAGTCGGTCAAGGGATGGGTCGAGCAGCGCCTGTGAGAAGTCCTCGAGGAGAGTAAGCCATGAGAGTCTTCGCGGTCCTGATCGCGCTTGTCCTGCTCGTCTCCGGATACTTCCTGTTCGTCTTCAATTGGAGCTACTCGGAAGGCGAGCGCGCCGGTTGGATTCAGAAATTCTCCAGCAAAGGATGGCTGTGCAAGACCTGGGAGGGGGAATTGGCGATGGTGTCGATGCCCGGCTCGATGTCCGAGAAGTTTTTCTTCACGGTCTGGGACGATTCGACCGCCGAAGAGATCAACAAGGTGATGGGAAAGCGGGTTTCTCTCCACTACGAAGAAAAGGTCGGGATTCCGACGACTTGCTTCGGGGAGACCCGGTACTACGTCACCAAAGTCAGCGTGGTTGAGGAGATTCCCCTCGCGCCCGGAGTGGTGGTGCCGGCGCCGCAGGCCCCCGCGCCGCCGTCGGCGCCGGCCAAGCAGTAGCTAAAATCCGATCCGCTGCCTTTTCGGCGACCGGGCCTCGCCGATATCGGAGACGTCGATTTCGTCGCGGCCCGCAAGCTTCGCGTTGCCGAACGCGTTCATGATGGCGCGGCGCATTTCCCGCGGCGAGAGCTCCGCGAATCGCTCCTGCACATCCTGCGCGAGCCCCTCGGGAAAGTCCTTGCCCCAGTCGTGGCTGCCGCGAATCTCGCCGTAGATCGCCTGCGCGATGCGGCCGGAACCGTCGCGGTCGGGCGACCCGACCTCGTAGACGTTCATTCGGTTGAGGATCGGATCCGGGATTCTGGATTCTTCGTTTGCAGTGGCGATCCAGACCACGCCCGAGGCATCGATGGGGATCTCGACGAACTCATCCACGAACTCGGCCGCGGTGTCGCGCTCGAGCAGCATGTACAGCGCACCCAGCGGATCGTACTGATTGCCGCCGCCCGCCTTGTCGAGCTCGTCGACCATGACCACCGGGTTGGCGTAGGTGCCGTTCAGGATGGTCTCGAATACCTTTCCGGGCTTGGCGTTCTTCCATTGCGATGAAGCCCCGGAGATGACCCAGCCTGCGGTCATCGAGCTCATCGAGCACAGACCAAAACCCGTGGAGAGGAGCTGCGACAGGCGCCGGCCGAAATAGGTCTTGCCGATTCCGGGCTCTCCGAGCAGAAGAATCGGCGGCAACTCCATGCAGTCGTTCGACGAAGCACACAGCGCGATGTGCTTCTTGACGTCGTCTAGGACTTCCGCGAAGTTGGGAAGCTCGTCGTAGAGACTTTCCATCGCAGGAATGCCCGAGGGCTTCACCGTGAGGCGGGTGCCGCCCGCCTTGATCATTTTTTCATAGGTGGACTTCAGCGCATCGTTCGCCGAAGCGGAAAGTTCCTGCAACGCGCGGTCGACTTGCGCGACGTCATAGACATCCTTGAATCCTCCGATCGGGATGTTGACCGCTTCTGTCGTCATTCTGCCTCCAGGCAAACACAACTTATCACGCAGGAACGATGTCTACAAATCCATCTGACATCTTCAACGGGCTATGGTTTCGCTGCGTTGACAGGCGTTCTGGCACTCCGGCACGGAGTCTGCCAACGGCGTGACTTATTTGCGATCGGAGGAAACGCCCAACGGATTTATTCGGGTAAAATCCAAGCTTTTCAGCTTCTTAGAGAATGTCCGCCGCACCGGCGACAGCCATGCACTTCAAAGTCGACGACGTCAGAATCCAGGACATCAAAGAGCTCGCTCCGCCTGTACAGCTGCTGCGCGAGTTTCCCTGCTCTGAGAAAACCGAGGAGCTGACCTACAACACGCGGCAGGCGATTCACCGCATCCTTCACGGATCGGACGATCGGGTGCTCGTGATCATCGGCCCGTGTTCCATGCATGATCCCAAGGCCGGCCTGGAGTACGCGCGCAAGCTTGTCGAAATGAAAAAGGAGCTCGAGCGGGACCTGGTCATCGTCATGCGCGTCTATTTCGAGAAGCCCCGCACTACCGTGGGGTGGAAGGGGCTGATCAACGATCCGGATCTCGACGGCAGCTTCAAGATCGGCAAGGGGCTGCGCCTCGCGCGCCAGTTCCTCCTGGAAGTCAACGAACTGGGGCTTCCCGCAGGGAACGAATTTCTCGACATGATTTCGCCGCAGTACTACGCTGACCTGGTGAGCTGGGGCGCGATCGGAGCGCGCACCACGGAATCGCAGGTCCATCGCGAACTGGCATCCGGGCTGTCCTGCGCAGTCGGCTTCAAGAACGGCACCGACGGCAACGTGCGCATCGCGGTGGACGCACTGAAGGCCGCACGCACGCCTCACCATTTCCTGTCCGTCACCAAGGAGGGGCACTCGGCGATCGTCTCGACCAACGGGAACGAGGACTGCCACATCATCCTGCGCGGAGGCAAGCACCCGAACTATGACGCGGCGAGCATCGACGCGGCCGCCAAGGAACTGGCCGGCGCCGGGCTCGAGCAGCGCCTGATGGTCGATTGCAGCCACTCGAACAGCCAGAAGATGTATCAGCGCCAGATCGACGTCGCGCGCGAGGTCGCGCGCCAGATCGCCACCGGAGAAGATCGCGTCATCGGACTCATGGTCGAATCGCACCTCAAGGCGGGACGCCAGGACCTCGTTCCGGGAAAACCGCTCGTGTACGGCCAGAGCATCACCGATGCCTGCATCGGCTGGGAGGACAGCGTGCCGCTGCTGAAAAATCTCGCCGACGCGGTGCGCAAGCGCCGGTTGGCAAAAGCCGAAGAATCCTAGCGACAACCGGGGACAAGCCACGTTTTTTCATCGAGCCAAGGAAGCCGGCGACCCGGGATCGGGCCGTGGTCTGTCCCCGGTCTTCTGGGGCACCGCTGCGCTGATCCTCGCGTTCAAGCTCTGGCTGTCCGCGGTCTTTCCTTTCACCGGCGACGAAGCCTATTTCGCCTACTGGGGCGCGCTCCCCGACTACGGCTACTACGATCATCCGCCGATGATCGGCTGGCTGCTGTTCCTGATGCTCAAGCTGTCGCACGCCGAATGGGTGCTGCGGCTGCCGGTGACCCTGCTGCCCTTCGCGCTCGCAGCGGGAATCTATTTCGTGCTGCGCCGCGCCGACGAGACGAAGGCGGCGCTCGCCGCGCTCGCCTTTTTGCTGCTCCCTGCGAATGTATGGGGTGTCTTCATCACCACCGACACGCCGCTAATTTTCTTTTCCTTCGCCTCGGCGTTCGCATTCTGGCAGGGGATCGTCCGGCGCTCGCCGGGCTGGCAGGCGCTCGCCGGCGCATTTCTCGGGCTGGCGTTTCTTTCGAAGTATTTCGCGGTCCTGCTGGGATTGGCCTACGTCGCTTACGCAGCTTTCTCTCCCCGCGGGCAGCGCGATTGGCGCGGCCTTGCGCTCGTCGTGCTGTGTTCGCTTCCGTTCTGCCTGGTCAACCTCTGGTGGAACTACGAACACTGCTGGGCGAACCTGATGTTCAATCTTTACAACCGGCACGAGACTGCCGGCTGGTCCTGGAAGACGCCGCTCCTCTACGCCGTCTCGGTGCTCTACCTGCTCAGCCCGGTCGCCCTCTGGCAGCTCGCAAGGAAACGCCGGACCGCGGCCGCCGCCCTCGGCGATCCGGCGGTGCGATTTTTCGTCGTCGTCTTTGCGCTCCCCTTCGGATTCTTCGCCGTGCTCTCCGCGGTCAAGCTGATCGGCTTGCACTGGATGCTCGCCTTCGTGCCTTTCTTTTCGTCTCGGTAGGCTGGTTCCTGTCGCCCGAGCAGCTGCGGCGCTCGGTCGTGTACCTCGGGGCATTCAGCGCGCTCCACGTCGCCGCAATCATCGCCGTGGCGATGCTGCCGCTCGACACCTGGAAGAGCACGCGTTTCTACGACGGCATCGTGTACCACGTCCGCATGCCTGCGATCCTTCGCGAGCTGGAATCCTACGGGGAGGGATTCGATTTCGCGACCGACGGGTATTCGATGTCGGCAGTCGCGTCGTTTCATGCGCGCCGGCCTGTGGCCGTCTTCGGCGCGGCGTCCTCGCACGCGAGGCACGACGACATCCTGACCGACTTCAGGCGGCTCGACGGCAGGAACATCCTGGTGCTGCGCAAGGATGCGCCCGGCGATGCCGAGTATGGTCCCTACTTCCGCAGCGTCGAATACAGGGAGTTCACGCTTTCGGGCGCGACCTTCCATGTCGTGATCGGCCGCGGATTCGATTTTGCCGAATACCGGGAGCGGGTGCTGAAGCCGGTGCGCGAGCGCTTCTACGCCATTCCCCGGTACCTGCCTCAGGGACATTGCTATTTCTGCGAGCGCTATTTCGGTGCTCCCACCTGCCCGGCAAAGGACTGACCCGATGACGAGCGCTCTCATCCGCCTTATGCGCCCACACCAGTGGATCAAGAACGGGTTCCTTTTCATCGGCCTGGTTTTCGGCCACGGATGGAGCGACGCAAGGCTCGTCGGGGAAGTGCTTGCCTTGTTCGCCGCCTTCTGCCTGGTGTCGAGCGCCGCGTACATCATGAACGACATCGCCGACCGGGATGCCGACCGCCTGCATCCGCAAAAGCGGGAACGGCCGCTCGCTCGGAGCGAGATCGGCGTGGGCGCCCCGATCGCGCTGTGCATCGCGCTCGCGCTGGGGGGGCTCGCGCTCGCGGCCGCCGTCTCGCTGCCGGCGCTGGTGATCGCCGCCGCCTATGTCGTGCTCAACATCGGATACAGCGCCGGGCTGAAGCACGTGGCGATTCTGGATGTGTTCATGATCGCCGGCGGATTCATGCTGCGCATCCTCGCAGGTACCGCGGGAATCGGCATCGCTCCGTCGAACTGGCTGCTGCTGTGCGGGCTGATGCTCACGCTGTTTCTCGGTTTCTGCAAACGGAGGGCAGAACTGCTCGCAGTGACCGGCCCCGAGAATTCAGGGGGCGGACATCGTGTCGCCCTCGACGGCTACAGCATGGGGCTGCTGGATTGCCTGATCGCGGTCAGCGTCGCTGGCGCCGCGCTCGGCTACGCGCTGTACACGGTGGACCCGGACACCATAGCGCTGCACGGCACCGACCGGCTCTTTCTCACGTTTCCGTTCGTGTTGTACGGCCTGTTCCGGTATCTGCAAGTCGTGTATACGAAGGGGGGCGGCGGTGATCCCGCCTGGGAGATGCTGCGCAATCCGCACCTGATCGCGGCGACGGCGGGGTGGTTGGGTGCGACCGGATGGTTCCTTGCCGGATGAGGCGGAACCCGGACATTTGTGATCGGTACGGCGTTTGGGCATAATCTCGCCCGTCACCGGCGCGGGAGGCGGGACGAGGAGCCAGCGCGCGCCAACTCACCGAGGCGAGAATCCGAAGATGGCGGAAACTGCGGAAAGGGCCCGGCTATCGCAGCTGGAGTCGCTGGGCGATCCCTTGCAATTCGCTGACAGGATTCACGGCCTCATCACGTTCTCGCCGCTTTTCGAGAACTTCAACATGACGGAAATCCGCGTGCTGAGCGAGTTCATGCAGGTCTACCGCGCCGGGCCGGGCGTGGAAATCATCCGCGAAGGCGATGCGGGCGATTTCATGGTCTTTCTCATCGAAGGTCGAATCGAAGTGTTCAAGCAGGATCGGTGGAACGCTCCGCGGCTGATCGCGCTGATCGCGCCGGGGCAGTCGTTCGGCGAAATGTCCATGATCGACGGCGAGCCGCGCTTCGCGAGCTGCATCGCCTCGGAGTCCTGCATGATCGCGGTGCTGTCGCGCGACAGCCTGGCGCGCATCATTCTGGAGCAGACGACGCTCGGGGCGAAAATCCTCATGGAACTGGTGCTTATGCTGTCGCAGCGGCTGCGTCACACCAGCTCCAAACTGCTTGCGTACATGGATCGCGAAAAGACTTGATCGGGGAAGTCATACCGGCCCAAGAACATGTGGCACAATACGCGGCCGGAGTGGTGGAGGGGTAAATGAAAATAGCGAACGGCAAGGATTTCTGGGCCGGGGTGATGTTCATCTCGTTCGGGCTGGGTTTCCTGCTTCTCGCCATCGGCCCGCACCGGTTCCTCGTCGAGCTGGCGGCCAAGCTGTTCGACTACAAGCTTGAGTACGGGTACGCAATGGGGAACGCGGTGCGCATGGGGCCGGCGTATTTTCCGACGGTGCTCGGCGGGATACTCGCGGTGCTCGGCGCTGCCGTGCTGGTGCGGGGCTTTGTGTCGAAGATATCCAATCCGCTGGCTGTCTTTCCGTTTCGGGTATGGCTTGTCGCCGGCGGGCTGATATTGGGCGTGATCGCCTTTTACACCCAGCCACCGCGCGACGCTGCGATCTTCGCGCAGATTGCCCACGCGTTGCTTGCGGGCGTCGCCATCCTGTTGCTCTTTGCGGCCTTCGGTGAGCGTTCGCTGTGGGTGGTCCTGTTCGCGGTCGTTCTTTTTGGCTACGTGCTGAAGCCGCTCGGACTCGTAATGGCGGTCTTCATACTGACGATAGTTTCGGCCTTACCCGGGTTCGTGTGGACGCGCAAGGATTTCCAGATGTTGCCGGCCTACGCAGCCGTCGGAGTCCTCTTGACCTGCCTTACGCTGCTCGTGTCATCGTGGATACAGCATCCCGTGCTCGCCGTGTTTGGCGCGGTGGGTGTAAATATACCCCCAGTGCTGGTGCTCCTATTGGTGGAGATCGCCTTGGGCGGAGCGCTCGCGTTTTTCGCGGGTCGGTACAAGTGGCCGCAAATCACGGCGGGGCACGTCACCGTGCTCAGCTTTGCTCTTGCGGTATTCTCGGTAGCATCGTTCGTCCACGGCTTGGGGCTGCCGATGAACGTTTGGCCGAGCCTCTGGGAGTAAGCGCGATGGAACTCTTTCACAATCTCGCCATCGGCTTCGAGGTTGCGCTCTCCATCCAGAATATTTTCTACTGTTTGATGGGCTGTCTGCTCGGCACGCTGATCGGCGTGCTGCCCGGCATCGGACCGGTGGCCACCATTGCCATGCTGCTGCCGGTTACTTTCACGCTCAACCCGACTTCCGCGCTGATCATGCTTGCCGGGATCTATTACGGTGCGCAGTACGGCGGCTCGACCACCGCGATCCTGGTCAACATACCGGGCGAGTCATCCTCGGTCGTGACCTGCCTCGACGGCTACCAGATGGCCCGACAGGGCCGGGCGGGGCCCGCGCTCGGCATTGCGGCGATCGGCTCGTTCTTCGCCGGATGCGTCGCCACGGTGATCATCGCGCTGTTTGCGCCTCCGCTCGCCGAGGTCGCGCTGAAGTTCGGCCCGGCGGAATACTTTTCGCTGATGGTGCTCGGCCTGATCGCCGCGACGGTGCTTGCGCACGGCTCGCTCATCAAGGCGATCGCGATGGTGATCCTCGGCCTCTTGCTCGGTCTGGTGGGCACCGACGTCAATTCCGGCGTCGCGCGCTACAGCTTCGGCGTTTCGGAGCTGTCCGACGGCATCGGCTTCGTCTCGGTGGCGATGGGTGTGTTCGGCTTTGCCGAGATCATCGCCAACCTCGAACGGAAGGAAGATCGCGAAATCTTCACCAAGAAGGTGAGCAACCTGCTGCCTTCCCTGCAGGACTTCAAGGATACGTGGGGGTCGATCCTGCGCGGCACCGCTCTGGGCTCGTTCCTCGGCATTCTGCCAGGCGGAGGCGCGCTGCTCGCCTCGTTCGCCGCCTACACCCTGGAGAAGAAGGTCTCCAAGAACTCCGCGAACTTCGGCAAGGGCGCGATCCAGGGCGTGGCGGCGCCCGAATCCGCGAACAACGCCGGCGCCCAGACTTCCTTCATCCCTTTGCTCACTCTCGGCATTCCCTCCAACCCTGTCATGGCGCTGATGATCGGGGCGATGATGATCCAGGGTATCGCACCCGGCCCGCAGGTGATGACCGAGCGGCCGCAGCTCTTCTGGGGAATGATCGCCTCGATGTGGGTGGGCAACCTGATGCTGGTGGTGCTCAACCTGCCGTTGATCGGAATGTGGATCAAGCTGCTGATGGTGCCCTACCGAATACTCTACCCCGCGATACTGGTCTTCTGCTGCATCGGCGTCTACAGCATCTCGAACAGCCCGTTCGACGTCATGCAGACGGCGGCGTTCGGCGTGGTCGGCTACATCTTCGTGAAACTCGAATGTGAGCCGGCTCCGCTGATTCTCGGCTTTATCCTCGGACCCTTGATGGAGGAAAACCTGCGCCGAGCGATGCTCTTGTCGCGAGGGGATCCGCTGGTGTTCTTCCAGCGACCGATCAGCCTCACCATGCTTCTCATAGCGGGTCTCCTGCTGGCTGTGGTTGTGGCGCCGACCGTGCGCAAGAAGCGCGAGGAAGCTTTCGTCGAGGCCTGACGTCTCCGGGGCAGTCGGCTAGCGGTTCTTGCCCTGCTGCCACAGCACATCGCCGCGGCCGCCCTCGCGGTTGAGGACGCGGCCGAGAACGAAAAGCAGGTCCGATAGCCGATTCAGGTAGACCCGCGCGGGGTCGGCGACCTCTTCCGAAGACGACAGGGCGACTATCGAGCGCTCGGCGCGCCGGCACACCGTGCGCGCCAGATGCGCGAGGCCTGCGGCGCGAGTCCCGCCCGGGAGGATGAATTCCTTCAGCGGCGGCAGCACGGAGTTGAATTCGTCGAGCAGCGTCTCGAGCCGGTGCACCTGGCCTTCGGTCATGGTCGCACGCCCGGGGATCGAGACATCCCCGCCCAGATCGAACAAGTCGTGCTGGATATTCTCCAGAACCGCGCGTATTTTTTCGGGAATCGGCTCGGCGAGCAGCACGCCGATCGCGGAATTCAGCTCGTCGATCTCGCCGAGGGCGACGATGCGCGGATTGTCCTTGCGCGTTCGCGAGCCGTCGCCCAGGCCGGTCTCGCCGCCGTCGCCGGTGCGAGTGTAGATCTTCGACAGGCGGTGACCCATGGGCGCGCGCGTCTTTTCGGGGAGCCGTAATATAGCATGCGGTCCACGCTTCCCAAGGCGCTCGTCGCACACGCTCAAGGCCTTGCCTGCCGTCGATACAGAAAGGAAAATGACACCGTGCACGCGACGCTCCCTCTCCTCGAAGTCTCGGACTTTCCCGCGATACGCCGCGAGCGCCTCGAAACGCTCCAGGTCAATCTCGGCTACAAGTGCAACCAGTCATGCGTGCACTGCCACGTCAACGCGGGCCCCACGCGCACCGAGGAGATGGATCGGGAAACGATGCACACCGTGCTGCGTTATCTCCAGGCTTCGGGCGTCGGCACGATCGACATCACCGGCGGCGCGCCCGAGCTGAACCCGCATTTCCGCGAGCTCGTGGCACGCGCCCGCGAATTCGGCACGCACGTGATCGACCGCTGCAATCTCACCGTTCTCGAGGAGCCCGGCCAGGAGGATCTCGCTGAGTTTCTCGCGCGCGAGGGCGTCGAGGTCACGGCCTCCCTTCCCTGCTACACCGAGGAGCTGGTCGACAGGCAGCGCGGCAAGGGCGTATACGCAACGAGCATCCGCGCGATCAAGCGCCTGAATGCGCTCGGCTACGGGGCGCAAGGGTCGCGACTCGCGCTCAACCTCGTGTACAACCCTCAAGGCCCGTCGCTGCCGCCTGCGCAGGAGAAGCTCGAAGCCGACTACAAGCGCATCCTGGGCGAGCGCTTCGGCATCCGCTTCAACCGCCTCTACACGCTCGCCAACATGCCGATCGCCCGATTCGGCTCGACCCTCATCTCCACGGGACAGTTCAACGCATACATGAAGCTGCTGCGGGAGTCCTTCCGCGGGGAGAATCTCGGCGCCGTTATGTGCCGCGCTCTGATCTCGGTGGACTGGCAGGGCACTGTCTACGACTGCGACTTCAACCAGATGCTGGGACTGCCGCTCAGGATCGCGGGCCGGCCCCGGGTCAAGCTCGCCGATCTCCTCGGGCGCGATCTCGCCGGCAATCCGATCGTCGTGAAAAGCCACTGCTTCGGATGCACGGCCGGACAAGGGTCGAGCTGCGGCGGCGCGCTCACGCACGCAGCCTGAGGCCGCGACCATGTCCCGCCGCCGGCTGCTGCTCGCGGCCCTGCTGCTGGGCTCGATCGCGGCGTTTTTCGCCTTCGACCTCGGGCAGTATTTCAATCTCGAGTTCTTGAGGGGAAAGCAGGCGGCGATCGAAGAATTCAAGCGCGCGAACCCGCTCGCTGCCGCCGGAATCTTTTTCGCGGTCTACGTCGCCGTCACCGGCTTGTCCGTGCCCGGGGCGGCCGTCTTGTCGCTGCTGGTCGGCGCGATATTCGGGCTCTTGTGGGGCACGCTGATCGTGTCGTTCGCGGCTAGCCTGGGCGCGACGATCGCTTTCCTTTCTTCGCGCTTTCTCCTCCGCGAATGGGTGCGGAGCAGATTCGGCGACAGGCTGCGGGCAATCGATGCCGGCCTGGAGAAAGACGGTGCATTCTACTTGTTCGCCCTGCGGCTCGCGCCGGTGTTTCCGTTCGTGCTGGTCAATCTCCTCATGGGTCTGACGCCCGTCAAAACCCGGACGTTCTACTGGGTGAGCCAGATCGGCATGCTTCCCGCCACGATCATCTACGTCAACGCGGGCACCCAGCTGGCCACCATCAAATCAATCCCGGGGATTCTTTCCCCGGTGCTGATCGGCTCGCTCGTGCTGCTCGGCATATTTCCGCTCGTCGCCAAGTACGTCGTCGAATCCGTCAAGGCGCGCCGCCGCCTGGCGAAGTGGCCGAAGCCCGCGAAATTCGAACGCAACCTCGTCGTGATCGGCGCGGGTTCCGCGGGCCTCGTGGCGGCGTACATCGCGGCCGCCGTGAAGGCGAAGGTGACCCTCGTCGAGAAGCACCGGATGGGCGGGGACTGTCTCAACACGGGCTGCGTGCCCTCCAAGGCCCTGATCAAGTCGGCGCGGCTCCTCGCGCAGGCGAAGCGCGCCCGCGAATTCGGCTTCAAGGCCATGCAGGTCGAGTTCGATTTCGCCGACGTCATGGAACGGGTGCAGCGCGTGGTCAGAACCGTCGAACCGCACGACTCGGTCGAGCGCTACACCCGGCTCGGCGTCGAGTGCCTCCAGGGCGAGGCAAAAATTACGTCCCCCTGGACGGTGGAGGTGAAGACCGCAGCCGGCGTGCGCCCGCTCACCACGCGGGCCATCGTCATCGCCGCGGGTGCCCGGCCCTTCGTGCCTCCCATCCCGGGACTCGCCGAAGCCGGCTGCCTGACCTCGGATACGGTGTGGGACCTGAGAGCGTTGCCGCCGCGGCTGGTCGTGCTCGGGGGCGGTCCGGTCGGCTGCGAGCTCGCGCAGTGCTTCGCGAGGTTCGGTTCGCGCGTGACCCAGGTCGAGATGCTGCCGCGCATCCTCATCCGCGAAGACCCGGAGATCTCCGAGTTGGTCGCGCGGCAGTTCCGCGAGGAGCGCATCGACGTCCGTGCCGATCACAAGGCCGTGCGCGTCCTTCGGGAAGGCGGCGAGAAGGTGCTCGTGTGCGAGCACGGCGGCGCGGAGATCCGCATCCCTTTCGACCAGCTGCTGTGCGCGGTCGGGCGCGTCGCCAACACCGAGGGGTACGGCCTGGAAGAGCTCGGCATCGAGCTCACCAAGACGCGCACCGTCGAAACCGACGAAACCCTCCAGACGCTCTATCCCAACATCTACGCATGCGGCGACGTAGCCGGCCCGTATCAGTTTACGCATACCGCTTCGCACCAAGCCTGGTATGCGGCGGTGAACGCGCTTTTCGGCGGCGTGAAGAGATTTCGCGCCGACTATTCCGTGATTCCCTGGGCGACCTTCACCGAGCCCGAGGTTGCGCGCGTGGGGTTGAACGAAACCGAGGCAATGGAGAAGAAAATCGCATACGACGTCACGAACTACGCCCTCGAAGACCTCGACCGCGCGATTGCCGACGGGGAGACGAAAGGGGTGGTCAAAGTACTCACCGTGCCCGGCAGGGACAGGATACTCGGCGCAACGATCGCCGGGGAGCACGCGGCCGATCTCATCGTCGAATTCATAACGGCGATGAAGCATGGCATCGGCCTGAACAAGATCCTCGGCACCATCCATATCTATCCCACGTTCGCCGAGGCCAACAAGTATGCGGCGGGAAACTGGAAGAAGGCGCACGCCCCGCAAGGGCTGGTCCGCTGGGCGGAGAAGTTCCACGCGTGGAGGCGCGGTTGAAGATTTCGATCATCCTTGCGGCGCTGAACGAGGCGGAAGGCATAACCGCGGCGCTCGCGGGGCTCGCCTCGCTGCGCAACCGCGGCCACGAAGTGATCGTCGTCGACGGCGGCTCGAGCGACAGGACCGCGGCGCGCGCGGGAGGCGGCGCCGACCGCATCGTTTCGGCCCCGCGCGGTCGCGCGAGCCAGATGAACGCGGGGGCGGCGCTCGCCAGCGGGGAAGTCCTGCTTTTCCTTCATGCCGACACGCGCCTGCCGGAAAATGCCGACGCGCTCATCGTGCAGGGGCTCGCGGCGGGCGGCAGGGCGTGGGGGCGGTTCGACGTGCGCATCGAGGGTGCAAGCGTTCTGCTTCCCGTGATCGCGTTCTCCATGAACCTGCGCTCGCGCGCGACCGGAATCGCCACCGGCGATCAGGCCATGTTCGTCCGTCGCGATGCGTTCGAGCAAGTCGGCGGCTTTCCGCCGCTCGAGCTGATGGAGGACATCGCGCTGTCGAGCTCGCTCGCGCGCCTTTCGCGGCCGCTGTGTCTTGCCGACAAGGCGGTCACATCGGGCCGCCGCTGGGAGCGGCGCGGCGTGCTGCGCACCGTCCTCCTCATGTGGTGGCTGAGACTCAGGTTTTTCCTCGGTGCCGCCCCCGCGAATCTGGCGCGCCTCTATGACGGCGAGCACGGCTGAAACCGGCTGCCGCCTCATTGTCTTCGCCAAGGCGCCTGAACCGGGTAAGGTCAAGACGCGCCTGATTCCCGCCTTGAGCGCGGCCGGTGCGGCGGAGCTGCACCGCCGTCTGGTTAGGCACAGCCTGGGCGCGGCAAAGGCAGCTCGGCTCGGCCCGGTCGAGTTGTGGTGTGC
>Ga0193699_10000282_pt1 | contig 23234 bp, 19 predicted proteins | sample L3c2metaG_FD_160095 | JGI IMG/M metagenome (GOLD analysis project Ga0193699, IMG submission 160095) | Soil microbial communities from a riparian zone of the East river system, Colorado, United States - L3c2 | ecosystem: Environmental > Terrestrial > Soil > Riparian zone | place: USA: East...
CGAGAATACGTGCGCGCCAACACCGATGTGAAACGCGGGCGTTGGAGCCCACGCCAGCGCCAGTCTCCCGTCGTTGATTGCCCCGAGCACCTTGTTGTGCTCTGTCACATCCACCAGGTCGGGCCCGATCAGCTGCTGCCGGACGAGGCTGGTCTCCGACGACCTGTCCAGGAAGGTCGATGAGCTCAATCCGAGCGTCCAGCTCTGGCCCATTGGCAACACCCCCGCTACCAATGGGAAACGAGCTGTGGTGGTTTTGGCCGTATTCGATCCGGCCGTCACCCGCCTGAATTCGGGCGAGTACTGAAAGAACAACGAGGCTGATCCGACGGCAGCGATCGATGCGGGACTTACCAGACTCAACGCGTCGAAATCAGCTACGCCTCCGCCCGTCCCTTCCGCGCGCGCGCTCAACTCGCCCGTTGGATAGCCGAGCCCCTGAAGACTCAGAGCTCCCTGCCCGCCCGCGCGCGAGGAGACTGCAGCAACGGCGATCGCTACGAATAGTTTGCGTATCACGGGATTCTCAGTGGAACTCGGGAAGTGTAACTGATTCTCAGCCGCGGGCGCAGAATGGCGCTCACGTCCTTCACCGAGGAGAAGCGGACCTCGAGAGGAGTATTGCCTTCGTTGAGAGATTTCAGGATGATCGCTCGTGGCAAGGTGTCGGGCTTCTGCGTGCGCCAGATGCCGAACGCGCGCGCCATCTCGATGCTCTTGAGGCCCGCATCACCAGGTCGCACAAACGCGGTGTCGCTCGAGATATCCGCGACGACTTGTGCAGCCTTCGTCGGGTCGGTCACGGCCGGACCGGCAAGAACGAGCTGTGGAAGAATGAAAACGGTATCCGTCGGGTCGAGCAGCGGATTCGGTATCTGATTGAGAAGAAGCGTCGCGCGCACGATCGTCGTGGAGTCCACGATGTTCGCGGGGATGTCGAACCGAATGTACACTCGTCGCGGGGGCCACCCACCAACAGCGAGAGCGCCCGGCGGTGGAGGTGGCGGGCTTTTCGCAACGACCGTGTAGTCGGTTAGGTGACTGGCGATAATCCTGTCGGTGCTCGGAGTAGTTGAAAGTGGACTTACGATAAGCGGATGAGTGGTCGTGTCCGCAGTTGCACGGAAAGAGAGGAGCGGCGTAATGCCTCCTTCGGCTGAGGCAATCCGAATCTGGGCCGACGTCGCACTTCTCACCTGCAGTCCGACGCGCAGTCGTGCGCCTGCTTGGATCTTCGCGAGCACAGCGGCGTTCGAGATGTAGTATTTGGTCGTGTCCTTCAGATCTGCCCGCACGAGCCGCTGTGTAGAAATGAGGCGATCGGGCCGGAACAGAGCGAGGATCGCCGCCGAGGATGTGTCGTTGGCCGTGGTGTCGACATCATACGCATCGATGTCGAAGGGCCCGGCGCCTTTGATATTCAGCGTGTCGACCTTCAACTGGATGAAGGCGCTGTCCACGGTCGTGATCGGTCTAGCGGTGTCGTTCGCCGGAGTGAAGGTCGGCGGCAGCGAGTCGAAACGGATTACGATACGCGTATCGAGCGTGTCGCCCCGCGCGGCCAGAAGGAGCGATGGCTCGCTTCCAAGTCCGGAGAGCGAATTCACCGTCGTATCGAATACCACCGCGTCGAGCGTGATGTTCTGCACATCGCCGCCAATCACAGGGCACAGCACGGAGCAAACGCCCGAGCTGTCGAGGTTTTCCGAGCACGAGGACACCACTGTGAACAAAGCCGCAGTCGCGAACGAACGCAGCAGTAATGACGAAAGCTTCACTAAATTCTTCCACGTGAAGGGTTCAGCACGAAGGCGTGTGGAAGCAGCTCGTCGAGCGTCCATACTGCTTCCTTACCATCGCGTGTGTAGCTGTAGACTTTGATGTTCGGCGCGAACTCGTTCAGGACCTGACGGCACGCCCCACATGGAGGGGTCGGCTCGGTGTCATCCGTCGCGATTGCGATCTCGTCGAACTCGGTGAGTCCTTGTGAGACAGCATAGGCCATGGCAAGGGTTTCCGCGCAAATTGCCAGACCATAGGCCGAGTTCTCGATATTGCAGCCGGTAATGACCTGGCCGTCCCTGGTCCGAAGGGCCGCTCCAACGCGAAAGTTGGAGTAGGGCGCGTGCGCATTGTCCAGCGCGCCGAGCGCTGCCTCCCGGAGGGAGGCGCCTTTTTCAGAACCACGCTTCATCAGACTACCAGCTCTGACAGGAACGATTTGCCGCGACCCCTGAACGAGAGGGCGAACCATTCCGCAACCGTCGCGCCGAGGTCGGAGAAAGTCTCGCGCTCGCCGAGGTCGCGCGGGACTACGCGCATTCCACCGACGAGAAGCGGAACGCGCTCGCGCGCGTGATCCGTGGATGGGGTTGTAGGGTCGTTGCCGTGGTCGGCCGTGATGAACAGCAGATCGTCCTCTTTGAGCCGTGATGTGATGGAGGGCAGAGCCGCGTCGAACTCGCGCAGCGCACCATAGAACCCCGCAACGTCGTTGCGGTGCCCGAACAATTGGTCGAAATCTACTAGGTTGGCGAACAGTAACCCACTTTCGGCCGTGGAGAGCCACTCCTTGATGCCGCGTATCCCTTCGGCGTTCGAAGCAGTGTGCTTCGAGGTGATGGATCTTCCAGCGAAAAGGTCGTCCACCTTCCCGACTCCGCCGCGGGGAACACCCGCCGTCGCGAGCGCGTCGAGCAAAGTCTCGGCGGGCGGCTCGATCGAATAGTCGCGTCTGTTCGCCGTTCGTTTGTAGCTGCCGCTGGTCCCCGCGAACGGGCGCGCGATTACCCGAGAGACATCATACGGCGGCTTGAGAATCGACCGCGCGATCTCGCACCCACTGTAAAGCTCGGTGAGTGGAACGGTTGCTTCGTCTGCGGCGATCTGGAAAACGGAATCGGCCGACGTGTAGACGATCCACTTCCCTGTCGCGCGGTGCTCATCTCCGTAACGATCGATTACGTCGGTGCCGCTTCCGACGACATTTCCGATCACGCCTCGTCCGGTCTGCCGCGCGAAATTCTCGATGAGCTCCTGAGGAAATCCATTTGGGAACGTCGGAAATGGCCGCTCGAGGTGGACGCCGGCAATCTCCCAGTGCCCGGCTGTGCTGTCCTTCCCCGCGGACGCGGGGCGCATCATACCCCACGCGCCCGCGGCGTCGCCACGCCGTTCGAGCCCATCGAGGGGGCGAATGTTGCCAAGGCCGAAGCGCTCGAGTCGTGGAAGCTTGAGCCCGCCGCACGCGCGCGCGACGTTGCCGAGAGTGTCACTTCCGGCATCGCCGTATGCGGCTGCGTCCGGCGCCTCGCCGATGCCGACTCCGTCGAGGATGAGGATGACCGCTCGCCTCAAGCTGCGCCACCGATGTACGAGCGTTCGACGCGCGAGCGCAATCCGGTGAGGAGCTCGTAGGGAGACATCCCAGCGTCGTCGGCGACCCGCTCGACCGTGAGCACTGTGTCGCCCGCCCTGCCGATGAGTGTGGCGAGGTCGCCGACCTCGCAGCGAACCGTCGTGACGTCGATCATGGTCATGTCCATCGTCACTGTGCCGGCCACGGGAGCGAGCGTCCCCCCGACGAGGACAGCGCCCGATTTGCTCAGCGATCTCGGATATCCGTCCGCGTATCCAACCGCGAGCGTGGCGATCCGCGCCGGTCTCTCGACGCGAAGCGTCGCTCCGTAACTCACTGTGTCCCCAGCTTCCAGATTTCTTATCTCCACGATCGGGGCACGCAAGTGAACCACTGGCTCGGGCTGCACCGCCGCGCTCCTGCCGCTCCCTACACCGTACAGGAAAATCCCGGGACGCACGAGATCCCATTCGGTTCTGCCCTTCCGCGCAATAGCGGCGCTGTTTTCGGTGTGGAGCAACCGTGGACGCGAGGGGAGCGATGCGATCGCCGCGCGAAAGAGTTTTTCCTGAGCCGCAAGAGTTCCGTTGTCGAGCTCGGCGGAATGGAAATGGGTGAACGCTCCTTCGGGCGGCACCAGCTGCAGCAGGTGTTGTATCTCCCTGATCTGGCGCCACGGAATGCCGGCGCGGCTCATTCCTGTGTCGATCGCGAGATGCCATGCACCACCGCCCGCCCGTTTCCAAGCTTCGATTTCATCTGCGAATCCGAGCGTTGGCGTAATTCGCGCCGACCGGGCGCGAGCGAGCTCCTGCTCGAGAAGCGGCGTGAACACGAGAACCGGACGCGTCACTCCCCAATCGCGGAGCTGTTCGCCTTCGGCGACCGTGGCGATGCCGTAGCCCCATGGCTCGAGAGATTCCAGCGCCCGGGACACGGCTTCTGCTCCCAATCCGTAAGCATCCGCCTTGATCATCGGCAGGAGCGGAACGCCCGCGCGTCGCGCCAGCGCGGCTCCATTACGCTGCAACGCGCCCAGATCGATCTCGACCCGGGCGCGATGTAAAGTCTGCTTCATTGACGCTTCATTTATGTTGCGGGTAGTATACGCGCGCCACCCAGAGCCTTCAAGAAAATAGGCGTCCCTCGACCCCGCAATGGATGAACAAGACACATTCGCTCGACGACACGTTGGCGCTGATGCGCGATCTGCGCAAACGTTGTGAATGGGACGCCGCGCAGACCCACGAATCGCTGCGTCCGTACCTGACAGAAGAGGCACACGAGCTCGACGACGCCATTCGTCTGGGGAACGACAAGCTGGTGCGTGAGGAGCTGGGCGACGTGTTGCTCCAGGTGCTCTTTCACTCGGTTCTCGCCGAGGAACGTGGAGCTTTCGCGTTCGCGGACGTCGCTGAGGGGCTGATCACCAAAATGAAGGCGAGGCACCCACATCTCTACGGGGACGCCGCGAAGGAGCCGTGGGAGAAGATGAAATCAAAGGACCGGAAGAGCATCGCCGACGGTCTCCCCGCGGCGCTTCCGGCGCTACACCGCGCGCACCGGCTGCAGGACCGCGCTGCGGGCGTGGGATTCGACTGGCCGGATGTCGAAGGCCCGGCCGCGAAGGTCGAAGAGGAGCTGGGAGAAGTTCGCGCCGAGCTCGAGCAGGCTCCGCCACCGAAGCCTGGTGCTCCGCCTCGAATGGACGAGCGTCACTACGCGCTCGAGGCAGAGCTCGGTGACCTACTGTTCGCTGTCGTGAATCTCTGCCGGAAAGCGGGCGTTCACGCCTCGATTGCGCTCGACAAGGCAAACGCGAAGTTCGAGCGCAGGTTTCAGCAAATCGAGCGGATGGCGCAGGAGCGTGGCATCGACGTTCCGCACGCCGGTCTTGAGAAACTCGACGCGCTATGGGAGGAGGCTAAAGAAAAAGAACCGCGGGGCTAGCTGATCCAGGTGCCCAACCCCAGCGCCCATACGCCGAGCAGTACTCCCGCCGCGGCCAGAGCCCCGAGGAGCGCACAGAGCACGCAGGTCGCGTCTACAAGTCCCGCGAGCGACGTCTTAGCCGTGACGGCCGAGTGAGAGCGAACGCGATCGAGGACGCCCCACGCTCCGTAAGACAGGAAACAGAGCGCAGCACTAGCAAAGATCAGCCAACCCGTCGGCCTCCACCACAATGCCGCAGCCAAGCCGACCGCGCCCGTCACGGCATTTGCGGCCAGTCGCCGGATGGATGCGGATCTAGCTCGTTGGACCAGAAACTCCACAAGACTGGCATCGGGCCGAAGCGCGGATAAGACCATCATGCTAAGAATTCTAACGCCTGAATGAAAGCTGTGAAGCTGTAAGGCTGCCGGCTTAATCCTCGACGTCCTCTTCGGCTTCCTCGCCATGGGCGACGATGTCTCCCGGCTGGAAGAGGATTTCTTTGGCGATCTCGCGCCACTTCGCTTTCCGCCGCAACAGGAATTCGAGGTCCATCCCGAAATGCTTGAATTCTTCTTTCTGCGCATTGCGCATGATCGCGCGCGCTTCCGGATCCTTTTCCAGCGAGAGCCGCTGCTCGTACCACCCGATCGCTTCAGCCTCCTCGATGAGAGAGGCGATCATCCGGGCAAAGGTGCGCGTTTTGGCGGACAGCTCATTCGCCGGCTCGTGGTACTGTTCGAATCCCATAGGGAATCCTCAGTTGGGCAACTGGCCGCGCGCGCTACGGCCGCAGCCGGTGCATTGTGCGGGGGAAAGCGATTGCTTCTCTGATGTGATGGATTCCGCAAATCCAGCCCACCGTCCTCTCCAGTCCAAGACCAAATCCCGAGTGAACGAACGTGCCGTACTTTCTCAGGTCCAGGTACCAGTCGTACGCGTCCACCGGCAGGTTTTCCTCCTTGATCCGCGCCAGGAGCTTGTCGTGATCGTCCTCACGCTGTGAGCCGCCGATGATCTCGCCGTATCCCTCCGGCGCGAGCAGATCATCGCACAGAACGGTGCGTGGATCCGCCGGATTCTCCTTCATGTAAAACGCCTTCGCTTCCTTCGGGTAGTTGTAGATGAAGACCGGTCGATCATGACCTTCGACCAGAAGCGCCTCGTCTTCGGCGCCGAGATCCTCACCCCACTTTACCGAGCTCCCTTTGCCCTGCAGGATCTTGACCGCATCGCTGTAATCGATTCGTGGAAACGGTGCTTTGATTTTCTCGAGCTTGGAGATGTCGCGCTCCAGCTCCTTCAGCTCCTGCTGCCGCTTCTCCAGAACCCGGGCAACGATGTAGGAGACGAATTCTTCCTGCAGTCGCATGTTGTCGTCTGAATCGTTGAACGCAACCTCGGGCTCGACCATCCAGAACTCCGTGAGGTGGCGCCGCGTTTTGGACTTTTCAGCGCGAAAGGTCGGCCCGAAGCAATAGATCTTTCCGAACGCCGCGGCGGCCGCCTCGCCGTAAAGCTGGCCGGTCTGCGCGAGATACGCCGTTCCTTCGTCGAAGTACTCCGTCGCGAAGAGTCCGCTGCGCTCGCCAACGGCCTTCGTCAGGATCGGCGTGTCTACGAGCGTGAAGTCGCGCTCGTAGAAAAAATCCCTGATCGCCTGCTCAACTTCGTGCCTGATGCGCGCGATCGCGCGCTGCCTCGGGGTCCTCAACCAGAAGTGCCGGTTGTCGAGCAAGAAATCGATACCGTGCTCCTTGGGCTGGATCGGATAATCGGTCGGGCTCTCGCCGATGATCGAAAGCTCCTTCACGCCGAGCTCGTAACCGCCGGGCGCGCGGGCGTCGGGCCTCGCTTCCCCTTCGATCTCGATCGAGGTCTCCTGCGTCAGCTTTCCGAAGCGCTCCCACGCTTCGGGAGATACCGCGCTCTTGACGAGCACCGCCTGGAGGAGCCCGCTGCCGTCCCGCATCACGATGAACGCGACCTTGCCCGAAGACCGGGTATGGGTGACCCAACCACGCACCCGCACGGTTTGCCCGGCATGCGAGGGGAGCTCTGCTATTCTTGAATACGGGGAAGTCATGGTCGAATCGTGGGGATGAGCACTCGGGCGGCAAGGTAGATGACGTTTGTAGCCAGTGTCAACCGCGCTCGGTTCCCCACACCAGCAGACGACGATAGTTTTACACCCTTACCGCGAAAGTCGCTTACCGCTACGGAGCACCCGCTGAAATGACATTGCGCGCTCGCCTCGGCTGGGGCCTGTTTGCGATCGCGCTTGTGCTGATCGTGCCGCTGCTCATCTCGCTCCAATCCCTCGAGCACCTCTACGAGACGAGCCGGCTGCTGCGCGATCGCGAATTTGCGGCCTCCATGGTGCTCGGATCATTCCGCGAGCGCACCGACGACGCGCGTCGCGCGGAGGATGCTCTTCTCTTCATCCACGATCAGAAGAGCGCGACGCGGATGCAGCGCGAGATCGATGGCCTCGTCGCTCTGACAGACTCACTCGATCGGTACCGGCTCGAGCTGCCGGCGGCCCAGATCCGCGGCTCCCTCGACGCGCTGAGGGCTGCCGCCCGCGACGAATACGAGCAGGCTTCCGCGGGAAGGAGCAGCGTCGCCGAACTGGTGTCGCAGCAGCGGACGCGGCCCGCAATCGCATCCGTGGACAGCTCGCTTGGCGCCAGCGCAACGACGCTGCGGAATCGCACCCGTCAGCGCGTCGCCGACGCCACGAGTGAGACGCTCCAGGCTGAGCGCCTCGTAGCCGGAGCGCTCGCGATTGCACTGCTGCTCGCGTTCGGGATCGGCATCTGGCTTCTCAGGTCGATAAGCGGCCCGGTCTACGAGCTCGAGAGGGGCATGCACGCAATTGCGGAGGGCGACCTGACCCACGAGCTCGCGTTGTCACCGGATCGGAAGGGGGAATTCGGGCGCCTGGCAGCGAGCTATCAGAGGATGGCGCGTCAGCTCGGTGAGCTGGAGCGACTCAGAGCCGAGTTCGTGAGCGTGGCATCCCACGAGCTGAAGACCCCGATCAACGTCATCATCGGATACCTCGAGCTCCTGCAGGAAGGGATCTACGGCGAGCTCGGTCCCAAGCAAAAGGAGATTCTGGAGACGATCAACAAGCAGGCGCAAACTCTGACTCGGCTGATCAAGCGCCTGCTCGACATCAGCAGATTCGAGGCAAGCGGCGGCAAGCTCGAGGTGCGCCAAGTGGATCTGCGGCGGCTGCTAACGACACTCGAGAGCTCTTTCTCGGTGCTCGCAAAACAGCGCGACATCGTATTCTCGGTCGACCACGGTCCGGGTCTCCCGACTCAGGTTTATTGGGACGAAGACCGGATCAATGAGGTGCTCGGCAATCTCATCTCCAACGCCTTCAAGTTCACACCTCGGGGTGGAAAGGTTGCTCTCTCGGTCGCGCCTGTCGACAACAAAGTCGTGATCACGGTGAGTGACACCGGAGCGGGGATCTCGCCGGAACAGCTGCCTCACATCTTCGACAAGTTCTTCATGGGCGACAACCAGGCACAGGCCGCGACGAAAGGCACTGGTTTAGGCCTGGCGATTGCGAGAGAGATCGTGGAAGCCCACGGAGGCGAGATCGTGGTGGAGAGCCGGGTGGGCAAGGGTACGACATTCGTCGTCACTCTTTCGGTTGAGGCTCCGGGCGCCCGCAGGCGCCGGGAGGGAACAAAAACCCCTGAGGGAGCAGGATGAATAGAAGTCTTCGCATCGCAATCACGTCGCTGGCACTGGGCGCGTGCGCTCAGCTCCCGGTCGTGACTCCGCCCGCGCAGAGTCATTTTGGGCGGACTCTTTATTATGCGCGCCAGAATGTCGACGCCGGTAATTACTGGGCGGCGGACAAACTGCTCGACGAATATGTGCGCACTCACCCGGACACCCGTGAGGCAAGAGAAATCGGGTTCTGGAAGGCTGCATACCTGATCGATCCCGCCAACAATTTCGGATCACTAAGCGCAGGGATCGCTGCACTCGACGGGTATCTGGCGGCCGACTCGACCGGCTGGTACAGGAACGAAGCTACAGTCCTCCGACGCACCGCCGCTGTTGCGCAGGGAGTGTCGCGCACGGCACCACCAGCGGACACCGCGGCCGCGTCATCCACTACCGTGACGGATACGGTCGTCGTGGTGAGCCGGACGCGTGACGAGGAGATTGCAGCCCTGAAAGACCAGCTCGCAAAGAGCAAGGACGAGCTCGCGAAGGTGAAAGAGGAGCTGGAGCGGATCAAGAAGCGGCTCGCGAACCCCAGCAACTGACCCAACGCGCGCTCCGCGCGCGTTTACCCGACCCTGAACAACTCGAGCGCGCGCGAGTAGCGCGCGCTCATCACTTTCCGGATCCCAGCGTTCTCTTTCGCCGTCAGCTCCGGATCGCGGTCGAGCAGCAGCTCCGCGGCCGAGCGCGCCTTCAGGTTCAGCTCTTCGTCGCGGACGGGATCGGCGATCTTGAACGTCGCCTCTCCGCTCTGCTGCTGCCCGAAGAGATCGCCCATCCCTCTCAGCCTCAAATCCGCTCTGGCAATCTCGAACCCATCGTCCGTCTCGACGAAGATCCTCAGACGCTCGGCGGCCTCGTCGCCGACGTCGCCGAGAAGAATGGAGTACGATGCCTCGGCTCCGCGTCCAACACGCCCTCTGAGCTGGTGGAGCTGAGAAAGTCCGAATCGCTCCGGATGCTCGATGAGCATTACGGTGGCGTTGGCAACGTCGATTCCCACTTCGATTACGGTCGTCGAGACGAGGACATCAATCTTACCATCGCGAAACGCGCGCATGATCTTCTCGCGCTCGTCGGGTGGGACGCGTCCATGAATCAATCCGACCACCCTTCCCGCAAAAGGGCCAGCCGATAGCTGCTCGTACATCGTGGTCGCGGCCTTGAGGTCCGTCTTCTCCGACTCCTCGATCACGGGATAGACGACGTATGCCTGGCGTCCTTTCTCGGTCTCGCGCGCAACGAACTCGAGCACGCGCTCTCTCGCTGATTCCGGGCGCATCACCGTCGTGACGGGCTGTCGTCCCGCCGGACGCTCGTCGAGCGTGCTCACGTCGAGATCCCCGTACATCGTGAGCGCCAGCGACCGCGGGATTGGCGTCGCGCTCATGAGCAGCACGTCGGGAGAATCACCCTTGGCCGAGATCGCCGCGCGCTGCTCGACGCCGAAGCGGTGCTGCTCGTCGATGGTGACGAACCCCAGGCGACCGAACACTGCGGCATCCTGAACGAGCGCATGGGTCCCGACGGCGAGCACCGGCTCGTCGCTGGCAAGCTTCTGAGCGGCCGCCTTTCTCGCGCGCGAGCTCAGACTGCCGGTCACGAGCACGGGCTCGATGCCCAGCGGCTCCAACAGCCTTGTGAACGTGCGGGCGTGCTGCTCGGCGAGGAGCTCGGTAGGAGCCATGATCGCCGCCTGATATCCGTTCTCCATCGCGAGCAAGGCAGCGAAAAGCGCGACGATGGTTTTCCCGCTTCCGACGTCGCCCTGCAGAAGTCGGTGCATCTTCCTGTCGCTCGACATGTCGGCGACGATCTCACGCACCGCCATCGTCTGGGCATTCGTCAGCGTGAAGGGGAGCACTTTCTTCAGCGCGCTCGTGAGATGGCGCCGATTCTGGAACGCGATTCCCCGCCGGCGCTCCCGCTTCAAAGCATTTGCGCGGCGGTGAAGCACGTGGACGAAGAGCAGCTCCTCGAAGGCGAGACGCGCTCTCCCCTCCACTCCTTCCGCGATTGTCCTGGGGCGGTGGACCATCCGTAATGCGTCTCGCAACCCCGGCACCCCGCCCATACGGAGGAGATCGTCGGGCAGGTATTCGCGGACGAGAGGCAGAAGTGAGTCGAGGTGGGTATCGATAATGCCGCGAATCACTTTGAACGAGAGGCCTTCGGTTGCTGGGTAGACCGCGAGGACTTTTCCGCCCTTTACTCCGTCATCGTCCTTGCCGAGCTGGATGTATTCGCGAGGCTGGAGCTGGCGGCCATGATAGAAACGGACAGGCCCAGTCAGCAGCATGAAGTCTCCCTTCTCGATCGTACGGTCGAGGAACGGCTGACCGGGCCACGAAGCCTCGATCATCCCGGTGTCGTCCTTGAGAACCGCCTGGAAGATCCGCAGTCCTTTGCGAGTGGGAATGATTCCCTTCGAGATCACCTTGCCGATGATCGTGCCGTCCATCCCCGTCTCGAGCGACGCGATGGGCGTGATCGTGCTCGCATCCTCGTAACGACGCGGGATGTGGAAGAGGAGATCGCGCGCCGTGACAATTCCGAGTCGTCTCAGCGATTCCGCACGAGCGGGCCCGACACCCTTCAGGTAGTTGACGGGCATGTCGAGATAGACTTTCCCGCTGCGCGCCACCGTTCCCGCCGGCATTACCCCTCGAGGACCTCGCGCGCGAATTCCGCTGGGTCGAAGGCGAGCAGATCCGTCGCCTTTTCACCGACACCGAGGAATTTCACGGGGACGTTCAGCGCCTCGTGCACCGCGAGCACTATTCCGCCCTTTGCCGTCCCATCAACTTTCGTGACGACGAGCCCAGTGATCGGGATTGCTTCGGCGAAGGTCTTGGCCTGCATGACTGCGTTCTGACCGATAGTCCCGTCGAGAACAAGCAGAGTCTCGTGCGGTGCTCCCGCCAGGCGCTTTCCGATCACGCGGTCGATCTTCTTCATCTCGTCCATCAAAGACCCACTGGTGTGGAGCCGGCCGGCCGTGTCCACGATCACGACGTCCTTCCCCCGACTGATCCCCGCGTCCAAGGCGTCGAATGCAACCGATGCCGGATCCGACCCCGCGGTTCCACCGACGAAATCGGCGCCGGCGCGCTCGGCCCAGCTGCGCAGCTGATCGATGGCGCCCGCGCGGAAGGTGTCCGCCGCCCCGATCAGGACCGACATCTTATTCGCCTTGAGGAGATCGGACAGCTTCCCTATGAATGTCGTCTTCCCTGCTCCGTTTACACCCACGACGAGAACAACCGTTGGTGGGGACGCCGCGCGAATGATGCGAGGATCGCTGCTGCCGGCGCGCAACGAATCTTCGATTGCCTTCTCGAGCGCGCGATGAAAATCGTCCTGAGTCTTGATGAGTCCGCGACGCGCCTGTCCCTCGATCTCGCCAACGAGACGGAGGGTTGTGGGCACGCCAAAGTCAGCCGCGAGGAGAATCTCCTCGAGCCCCTCGAGTGAGCCTTGTATGGTGCCACCGCGCGCGATCGCCGTGACATCGGTGAGCGCGACGTCCTTTATTTTTGTCCAGAGTGAGCGGGCCGGCAGATCACCCGAACGCTTCAGTATCCTGCTGGGCATTTCGTTTTATTGGTGTTCAGGACAAAAAAAACCCGGACATTGAGTCCGGGTTGAAGATAAGTGCCAGCAGCTAATCGCGTCGCTTACTCTGCTGCTCTGGTGAGGCGGGTCTCGTTGAGGCTCGCGAGCGTCTGATTTCTCATCTTCTGGAAGAGATTGCGCTCACCGGCCGGGATTGGCTCGCCGCCCTTGCTCTGAAGCGCAAGCTTCGGATCGTGCGCAACGCCGTTCATGCGAATCTCGAAATGGAGGTGCGGGCCAGTCGCCCATCCGGTCATTCCGACATAGCCGATCGTCGATCCCATCGCGACCTTCATTCCGGGACGCATGCCAGTCGCGAAGTTCCGCATGTGGCCATAGCGGCTCACCATTCCGTTGCGGTGCCTGATGTCGATCATGTTGCCGTATCCGCCCTTCCGCCCCGCAAAGACCACGAGCCCATCACCGATCGCGCGAACGGGAGTGCCTTCCGCAGCGGCGTAATCGGTGCCCGTGTGATTGCGCCATTCGCCGAAAATCGGATGCTTGCGGGAGCCGAAGATGCTGGAGATGCGCCGGAATGCGACGGGAGCGCGGAGGAAAGCGGCTCGCAGCGAGATGCCGCTGGCGTCGTAGTACTGAGCGCTCGTCGCACCGTGCGTGTTGTAGTTGATGGCCTCGAGAGGATTGGTCCCGCCTGAGAGAGCGAGACGGGCGCCGAGAACCTTGTTGACGATGATCGCGCCATTCGGCTTCTGGAGGCGCTCGACCAGGAGGTGGAACTTGTCACCCTGCCGGAGGTCGCGGCTCATGTCGACTTTGTACTCAAAAATGTCGGCGAGCGACCAGGCGCGCTGGTGGCGGGCCGCGGGCGGCAGAACGCCAACGCCGCTCTCGTTGAGGGCGTTGTAAAGACTGGAGTGAATTACGCCCGAGATCGTGAGGGTGTCGAGGAGCTCCCTGTTGGTGGCTTCGACGACGAGCGGCGCGAGCATGAAGTCGGCCGGATCGAGACCCGGCTCAGTGACGACGATCGGCTGCATCGGGAAGATCTGCTTCTTCTCGAGCGCCGGTGTAAGCCAAATGGCGACCAGTCCAAGGGTCGCCACGACAGCATAGCTAACTGGCCTTACAGTGACTCGCTTCAATCCATCTGTCTCCGAATGAATGTCGGGATCTCCATATCACTCAGATCCTGCTCAGGAGACGATCGATCCTTGTCCGGTGTCACAGCTGGATTGCTCGTCGGCGTATTGCGGCGAGGTATCTCGCCGAGGGTGTTTCTGGTCGCCCCATTTCCCCGCGCTGGACGCAGCGGAATCACGGGGGAACCCCTCACGATTGTCGACTGCGGCGGGACCAGACTTGGCACCTGAACCGAGGTCGATTGCTGGCGCTCCCGGTCGAAGCCGGTGGCGATGACGGTGACCCGGATCTCACCCTGCATGGCCGGCTCGTGAACCGCGCCAAAGATGATTTCCGCGTCTTCGCCCACTGCGTCGTGGATGATCTCGTTTATCTGGTGCACCTCGCCGAGGGTCAGGTCTGCCCCGCCGGTGATGTTGACCAGGACTCCGGTCGCTCCCGAGACGGAAACGTTGTCCAGAAGCGGGCTGGCGATCGCCTGCTGGGCAGCTTCGATAGCGCGATTCTCACCGCGGCCGATACCGGTGCCCATGAGAGCGGATCCGCCCTCTTGCATGACAGTTCGGACGTCGGCGAAGTCGACGTTGACGAGGCCGGTAACGCTGATGAGGGAGGATATCCCCTGCGTCGCGTGAAGGAGAACTTCGTCGGCCTTCTTGAGCGCGTCCTGGAACGGGATTCCTTTGCCGACGACGGCAAGGAGCCTCTCGTTCGGGACGACGATCATCGTATCGACGTTCTTCCTCATCTCGGCGATGCCGAGCTCGGCCTGGCGCATGCGCTTACGGCCTTCGAACAGGAACGGCTTGGTGACGATTCCGACCGTAAGAGCTCCAGCCGCGCGAGCGAGCTCGCAAAGGACCGGGGCGGCGCCGGTTCCGGTGCCGCCACCCATTCCGCACGTCACGAAGACGAGATCGGCGTTGTGCATGGCGCGCGCGACCTCTTCCCTGCTTTCGTCTATGGCCTGCTTGCCGATCTCGGGTCGGGCTCCCGCGCCCAACCCGCGAGTTAGCTTCTTACCTATCTGAATCTTGACGTCGGACTTCGAGTTCAGGAGGGCCTGGGCGTCCGTGTTCACCGAGATGAATTCCACCCCTTCGAGGTGCTCTTCGATCATCCGGTTGACGGCGTTTCCGCCCCCGCCACCAACGCCCACGACCTTCATGCGGGCAGCTTGTGACTGGCTCTCCTCGAATTCGAATATCATCGGGTTGGAAACTCCGTACCGCAGGATTTGTGGAAAAAAAGCTCGGGCAAGTATATGACCGTTAGTCGTTTCGTACCATAGGCAAGACGAACGGAGGCGAAAAAAAGTACAACGTGTGTCAAGTGAGTTATCCACATGCTCACTCGAGCCCGCAGTTTTATGATTTTTTCATAGACAGCGCGCAGGAAAAGCGCGCTTGCTTGCTTAGACGACTCTAGAAGAAGTCTTCGAGCCAGATCTTAAGACGCTTCGTGAACTTGTCCACGCCGGCCCCCGCGAGCGCCCTGTGCTTGCTCGTTGCTGAGAAGCCAGCCGCGGCCCGGTGGGCGCCGTAGAGCGCGAGTCCAACAACGGTCGCAAATCGAGGAGCGTCCACCGAATCGGCCAGTCCACCGATGTTCTCGGAAGGCGAGCCGATCCTGACGCCGGTGCCAAAGACGTCCGCCGCCAGATCCGCTACTCCCTCCATCGCGGCGGCGCCGCCAGTAATTACGACTCCCCCATTCAGGCGCGTTGCAAACCCGGCCCGTTGGATTTCGCTGAGAACGAGATTGAAGATCTCGTCCATTCGCTGATGGATGATGTGCGCCAATACTTCGCGCGGGACGTGCCTTTCGCCCTGCGCGACGGTGCTCGGAAGCTGGATATTGTCCGTCGGATCAACGAGCGGCTCGTACGCGCACCCGTATCTCTCCTTCAGCCGCTCGGCGTCGGCTTGCGTGACGCCAATACCCTGCACGATGTCGCTCGTCACGTTGTTGCCGCCGTAATTCACGGTGCCGAGGTGTCGAATCTTTCCTTCGTGGAAGACGGCGATGTCCGTGGTGCCGGCGCCCATCTCCACCAGCGCGACGCCGAGCTCCTTCTCGTCCTCGGTGAGAACGCTGAGCGCGCTCGCCAGAGGCTCGAGTACGAGCTCGCGGACGCGATAGCCGGCCCGTTCAACCGACTTGCGCAGGTTCATCGCGGGTGAAGCGCCGATCGTGACGAGATACATCTCAGTCTCGAGGCGCGTGCCGATCATCCCTATCGGGTCGCGAATGCCCTGATTCTTGTCGACCGAATATTCCTGCGGAATCGCGTGGAGCAGCTCGCGGTCCTGCGGAATCGGCTGCGCCCGAGCGACATCGTTGGCGCGATCGACGTCGGCCTTCGAGATCTCGTCCCCGTTCACCGCGACGATTCCCTTGCTGATCATCGCTCGCACGTGCTCGCCAGCGATACCGGCGTAGATGGTGTCGATCTTGGTCCCTGCCATCCGCTCGGCGTCTTCCACCGCCTTCTTGATCGAGCGAGTGGTCTCCTCGATGTCGGACACCACGCCCTTACGCAATCCGGTCGTCCGAGCCTGACCGACTCCCAGGATTCTGAGCGACGGCGTGCTCTTTCTCTCGCCGATTGCTTCGGCGATGACGACAGTCGTCTTGGCGGAGCCTATGTCCAGACCAGCGATGATGCGTTCGGGATTCATTGAAGCCTTGCGATCACTTGATCGCGATAACGTAGATCGATCTCACCGACGTGGACCTTACGTCGAGCGAGATCACTTTCAACGGGAAAGATATCGGCAAGCCGCTCGACTGACAGGTCTAGCGGGACGCGAACGCGCAGTGATTTGCGCGGCGGCATCGCTGAATTACCGGCGGTGCCGCCCGAATCCTCGGGCCTGGGAGCGAGCGTGAGCAGGATTTCGTCCTTTCCTGTTCGCCTCGCTTCTTCGATGCGCGCGAACACGCGCGGCTCCACTGCGCGGATCGCTCCGACGAGCTTAAGAAGAGCGGGATCAGTACTCGCAACAATGGGAAGGTCCAGGTTGGTGCGAGACGGATCGATCGGAAGCTGTCGTCCGAGCGAATCGAATGGCTGCAATCCGGTCGCGGTTTGTATGAGCGCGACAGGGAGATTCTCCTTCACGATGACGACCAGCGTGCCCGGCGGCCGGCGTTCGATGCGTACGTCGGACACCTGCGGATGACGTCGAACTTTCTGGCGCAGCGGCTCGAGATTATCCCAAAGGGACATGAGCGTGTCGATCTGGAGGCGCGCTACGATGTCATTCGGCTGCAGATACCGAGTGCCCCGGACTTCCACGGTGCGGACCCGGAAAAAAGCCATCTGCCGGGCTCCGGCCCGTGCGCCCCACGCGGCGGCCATGATCACACCCACCAGGAAAAGCGCGCCGAGTATTCTCCAGCCCGGCTTCCTCAGGCGCTCGCGATCCATCACGCGTTGCCTGATTCAAGCCGCTGCTTCAGCTCCGATCCGGTGCGCGTTATGTCGCCGGCGCCAATCGTGATGACGACGTCGCCTGTTCTCACGAACCCGCAGAGCGCCTCCGACAGATCGGAGCGCGAGCCCTGCCACACCGCCGGCCTTCCCGCACGCGACAGCGAGGCGGCGATCAGATCCGACGTTATTCCCGCGATTGGCTTTTCGCGCGCCGGATAGATCTCGGTGAGGAAAACCGCATCGGCGAACGAGAGCGACTGACCGAAAGCTTCGGAGAAGTCTCGTGTGCGGGAGAAGAGATGCGGCTGAAAAGCAGCCACGATGCGGCGGCCGGGGTAAGATGCGCGCGCGGCCTGCAGAGTTGCGGCGATCTCGGTCGGGTGGTGTGCGTAGTCGTCAACGATCGACAAGCCGGCAATATCGCAAAGGTGCTGAAAGCGCCGCTCGACTCCTCCGAACTGCCGAAGACCTTCGCGCATCTGCTCGAGGGTCACGCCGAGCGCGAACCCCGCGGCGATCGCCGCGAGAGCGTTCTGCACGTTGTGGTGTCCCGGCACGCGCAGAAGCACGTCGCCGAGCCCGCTCCCGTCGTAGGCGACAGAGAAAGTCGTGGACTGCCCGCTCGCCCTGATATCGCGCGCCACGAGCCGAGCGTCGGACGATGTGAGGCCGTAGCGAATGACTTCGGAGCTCGCGGGAAGCACGAGATTTTTCGCGCCCGCGTCGTCGTCACACAAAACGATCACGGGCGCGTCACGCACGAAGCGCGAGAAAGTCGCTCTGATGTCTTCCAGATCGTGGTAGATGTCGAGGTGGTCCGCCTCGACGTTCGTAACGACCGCGACGGTCGGAGAAAGCGTCAGGAAGGAACGATCGTATTCGTCGGCTTCGACAACGAACAGCTCGTCGGAGTCGTAGGAGAGATTCCCCTTCCATTCTGCCACCCGCCCACCGGCAATTCCCGTGGGCTTAAGCCCCGCAGCGGCGAGAGCGGCGGTGGTCATCACTGTCGTCGTCGTCTTGCCGTGTGTGCCGGCGATCGCGACGAGCTTGCCGCCGGCTACCGCTTTGCCGAGAGCCTCCGCCCTTCTCGTGATGGGGATTCCGAGCTCGCGCGCGCGTGCAAGCTCGGGATGATCCTTCGCCATCGCCGAGGTAACGATCAGCTCGCGCGCGCCGTCGACGTGATCGGGGCTGTGACCCTTGAAGACCTGGATGCCAAGGCTCTCCAGATCTTCGGTAGCGCCCGGGTTCGCATCGCATCCGCTCACAGCCACTCCCCGGCGTGCCATGAGCTCGGCGAGCGCGCGCATCCCCGCGCCCGCTATCCCAACGAAGTGAACCGGGCGGGGATCGGAGGCGCTCAAGCTCGTGTCTGCTGGCGCGCGACTAGTTGGAGAACGTGTCGCGCTATGTCTGCCGCTGCGGTTGGCCGAGCGCGCTCGAGAGCCTTGCCCCTCATGCTGGCGAGCTTGCCGGGATCGGTCAGCATCGAGCCCACCGCCTGCGAGAGCGTCTGAGGAGTCAGATCCGACTGGCGAATCATCTCCGCTGCTCCGGACTTCGCGAGCGCCTTTGCATTTTCAGTCTGGTGATCAGCCGCGGCAGTCGGCAGCGGAACCACGATGACTGGAATGCCCCACGCGCACAGCTCCGCTGTCGCCATCGCGCCCGCTCGCGACAATGCGAAGTCCGTGGCCCGGTACGCATCGGCGATGGGAGCGATGTAGGCTCGCACCTTCACCCGGTCACTCTCGTAGTGAGCGAGTTTCTCATAGTTCGCCTTACCCGTCGCCCATATGACGAAGAGGCCCGGCGGAACGCCCTGCTCGACCCACTTGGCGACGACGTCGTTCATCGCCTGGGATCCCTGACTGCCGCCGTACACCAGCAGCACGGCACCTCCCGTCGCTGGGAAACCCCACTTGGCGCGCGCAGGACCCTTGTTGAATGCATCCGCCGGCGGCGGCTCGATCGGATTCCCGGAATCGAACACTTCCGTTTTCTTCGAAGGGGAGAGCTGACGCCGTGCCTCGGGGAAGCCGAGGTGTATCTGGTCGGCGAACCGGCTAAAGAATTTCGCGGTGATGCCGGGATGCGTGTTCTGCTCCTGCATCACGAAAGGAATGTGGTGCGCGACTGCATAGCCGAGCGCCAGTCCGGATGCGTATCCGCCCGTTCCGACCACGCACATGGGTGGCTCGCTCTGCACCTCGCCGGCGATTCTGCGCCAGGCGGTCATCGCGCCGCGGAGCGTCTTCCAGTTCTCCCAGGGCCGGGAACGATACAGCGGGTGCAGGTCGAGCAGCTCGAAGGGAAAGCCGACCTGGGGAAGTACGTCGCGCTCGATACCGCGCTGCGCGCCAATGAAGAAGGGCTCGACGCGTTTATCAGCCTTTACGAGGGCGCGCGCGATTGCGAGGCCCGGATACAGGTGGCCGCCAGTGCCGCCGCCGGCGAAGATGACCCTCATCGCGCCGGAAGCGCGCGCAGAGCGGAGGGATCAGTCGCTGCCATGCCGAACACTTTTTCGCGCGTGCTACCGATGTTGATCAGGATGCCAGTCATGACGAGTGAGAGGATCAGATTCGAGCGGCCGTAAGAAATGAACGGCAGCGTGAGCCCCGTCGTAGGAAGCAACCCCGTTGCCACGCCGATATGAAGATACGCTGTCAGCACCATCGTCACCGTGAGTCCAACCGCCACAAGCTGAAGAAACGGGCTTCGCGCTTTCCGCGCGATGCGAAATCCGAGGGCTGCGTATAGCGCGAAAGCGAGTACGAGCAGGCCTAGTCCGATGAATCCCCACTCTTCGCCTATGTGGCCGGCGATGAAGTCGTCATACCCGAACGGCAGAAATCCGTATTGCTGACGCCCTCTTCCGAACCCAACGCCGAATATCTGACCAGAGCCGACGGCGATGAGGGATTGCCGAAGCTGATAGTTCACCTCGAGCGGCGCGGCTCCGGGATCGAAGAAGGCCGACATTCGAAGCAGCACGTAATTGAGCCGCTCGATCTTCACGTACAGGAGCGGAATGAGCATCACGCCGAGCGCCACGAAATGGCCGATTCGTACCCCGCCGGCAAACAGGATGATGCCAAGCACGAGGGTGAACATCATCGCAGTCGAGAGATCGGGCTCCAGCATCACCAGAATGTCCATCGTCCCGACGACGACGAGAAACGGCAGCAAACCCTTGGTGAGCCCTCGGAGCGCCGGCCCCTTCTTGACGATCAGCATAGACGTCCAGATCACCACCGCCAGCTTGCCGAGCTCTGATGGTTGCAGCGAGCTGCCGAACAGGAATCTGCGGGCGCCGTGAATGCGCGGAGCAATGCCCACCGTGAAGGGGAGAATCACGATCAGGAGAAGTACCAGCGAAAGAATCATGATGGGCCAGGCCAGCTTCTCCCACAGCTCCGCGTCCATCTTCGCGGCAATCGCGAGCAGCAGGAGCCCGACCGCCACGCCAATCAGCTGTCTGACGAGAAGGTGGGCGTGCCCGAAGCCGGCCTGCATCTCCACGATCGCGCTGGCGCTGTAAACAGTCGCAAGCCCGAAGGAGAGCAAGACGCCGGTGAGGATGACGAGAGCGCGCGCCTCGATTCCCATGTTCCAGCGGTGCATCAGATTTGTCGATGCTTCCATTTACACTTCCTTGGCCGCGAGCGCGCGAAAGCGCTCGCCTCTTTCCTCGTAATTCGAGAACATGTCGTAGCTGGAGCACGCCGGAGACAGCAGCACAGCCTCTCCCGCCTGGGCAGCCGCCTTGGCAGCCCGCATTACCTCTTCGAAGTCCGATCCGAGCCGAACGACATCGACGACGGGCCGCAGGTCAGTGGCGATGAGCGGCGCTGCTTCGCCGTACGCGATCACTCTCTTCACTTTTCTCCGGACGGCTTCGGCGAGGGGCGTGTATGCTTCTCCCTTGTGCCGCCCTCCCAGCAATAGGACGGTCGGACGCTCCATCCCGTCAATTGCGACCGCGGTAGAGCTGACGTTCGTGGCTTTCGAATCGTTGATCCACTGCACCCCAGCGAATTCGCCGACGAGCTCGAGCCGGTGTGGCAGTGAGCGAAAGGTCCTGAGCGCCGCGGCGATTCCCTTCCTCGCCTGTTGTGTTTGATGCGAACGGTCGGCGGCCATGACCGCGAGCGATGCGGCGAGAGCGTTTCCCACGTTGTGCTGGCCGAGCAGCGGCAGATCCTTGCGCGCGAGGAGCGGCGTTCCGAGGACGACCAGCTGGCCCGAGCGCTCGTCTATGTACGCGGAAGCTTCTCCGACGATGGAGAATCCGTATTTATGGCCGGCGACATCTCGGGTCATCAGCGTGACGCCCTTGTCGTCTTCGTTCACGACCCAGACGGAGTTGGCGTCGGCGTTGGCGAAGAAGCGCGCCTTGTCGGAATAGTATTCCTCGACAGTCGCGTACCGGTCGAGATGGTCCGGACTGAGATTTGTCAGAATCCCCACGTCGGGCTTGAGGCTCGGAGTATCGTGAAGCTGGAAGGACGACATCTCGAGCGAGATCCACTTTGGCTGCTGCTCACGACTCGCCACCTCGGAAAGTGGCGTCCCAATGTTCCCTGCCTCGACAGCATCGAGATCGATGCCCCGCAGAAGGTGAGCGACCAAAGCGGTCGTCGTCGTTTTGCCGTTGGTTCCCGTGATCGCAATGATCCGCGACGCTTCGAGGAAGTGGAGCGCGACCTCGACCTCGCTGGCGATGCGTACGCCTTTTTCCCGCGCGAACGCGAGGGGGCGGGCGGAGGGAGGCACGCCCGGGCTCGCGACAACGAGACTCGCGCGCTCGAGTCGCTCGAGGTCGTGGCGGCCAACGTCTACGATGATCCCCTGCGCGCGCAGCTCCTCCGCGCACCGCCCTGTATCCGGGGAAGAGGTGACGTCCGACGCGTAAACGTTGTAGCCGTGCTTCTTCAGCAGCATCGCCGCCGCGCGACCACTCCGGGCGAGGCCGATGACGGCAATCTCGCCCTCGCGCGGCACAAGCTCGCGCGGGCTCATCGCAGCTTCAGCGTGCTGAGCGCAATGAAGGCAAACAGGATTCCGATGATCCAGAAGCGCACTACGACCTGCGCCTCGTCCCAACCCTTTATCTCGAAGTGATGGTGCAGCGGCGCCCGCCTGAACACCCGGTGCTCCCGCGCGTACTCCAGGCCGTATCGTTTCTTCCGGTACTTGAACACGAAGCGCTGCACGATCACAGACATCATCTCGGCCACGAACACGGCGCCGACTAGAACGAGGAGAAACTCCGACTTGAGCAGTATTGCGACCGAGGCCAGCGCGCCACCGAGCGCAAGCGAGCCAGTGTCACCCATGAAGACTTCGGCAGGATGCGTGTTGTACCAGAGGAACCCTATACACGCACCCATTACGGCAGTGCAAAAGACCGTCAGCTCACCGGCGCCGCGCAGGTAGTAGACGTACAGGTACTGACTCGCATCCACTCGGCCGACGACGTAGGCGTAGAATGCGAACGTCATGGCAGCGATGGCGACGAGTCCCGCAGCGAGACCATCAAGGCCGTCCGTGACGTTCACCGCGTTGCTGGTGCCCGTCATCACGAACGTCACGAACAGCACATAGAGCCAGCCGAGACTGGCGGTCAGCGGCACGATGAGTATGTATTTGTAGAACGGCAGTGTTGTCGACGCGCCTGGAAGCGACGAAATCGGGTGCTTCCAGATGTACCACCCGAGAGCGAAGCCGAGAGTCACCTGGCCGGCGAGCTTGTAGCTCTCAACGAGCCCGGTGTTCTTCTTCCCCGCGAGTTTCTGCTTGAGCTTTAGGTAATCGTCGAGGAAACCGATTGCTCCCATCCACGCCATCGACACCATCGCCAGCAGCACGTACCGATTGTCGAGCCTGGCCCAAAGAAGGGTGCTGGTGAGAGTTGCACCGAGAATGATGAGACCGCCCATCGTCGGCGTCCTGCCCTTCTGCTGGTGGGCGTCCGGGGTGCCTTCGCGGATCACCTGGTGGCGGCGCATCCTGCGCAAACGG
>Ga0193699_10000283_pt1 | contig 23202 bp, 21 predicted proteins | sample L3c2metaG_FD_160095 | JGI IMG/M metagenome (GOLD analysis project Ga0193699, IMG submission 160095) | Soil microbial communities from a riparian zone of the East river system, Colorado, United States - L3c2 | ecosystem: Environmental > Terrestrial > Soil > Riparian zone | place: USA: East...
GGAAGGCTGCGAAATCGTCTGGCCGCTCCCGATCGGGAGCGCCGAATCTTCATAGGCGCGGTGACGTACACCCGTGGGAACGAAGAGATGACGCGGCGTCTGATCAATGGCGTGAAGGACGGCGAGGTCCTTGATCCCTTGCTCGTGCAACAACTCGACGAGCCGGCGGCGAGGCCCGCGGAACTCGTGCTCTACGGCTGCTGCCACCATGTCTCCGCAGCGGCGAGCATGACGTGATGCGTCAGGTCCAGATGCAGCGGCGTGACGGAGATGTAGCCGTCCTGAATGGCGCGAAAATCGGAAGTCTCTTCGCCGGACCATTCAATCGACCCGCCGCCGATCCAGTAAATCTGGCGGCCCCACGGATCCTGCATCGCTTTGATCGAATCCGAATAAACCCGGCGGCCGAGCCTCGTGAGTCGCCAGCCTCGAATGTCGTCGCCGCGTAAGGGCGGCAGATTGATGTTTAGAAGCGTAAACGCGGGGAACGAAGTGAGAGCCAGAATGTGCTCGAGCAGCTTTCGGAGCGGCACGATCTGATCCTTCAGCATCGACACATCCGCCCGTAGATCGCCGCCGGCAAATGAAATGGCAACGGACGGAATCCCGAGCGACAGTCCTTCCATTGCGGCGGCGACGGTCCCTGAGTAGAGCACGTCCTCGCCCATGTTCTGTCCGTGATTGATACCGCTCAAAACGAAGTCGGGGCGCTCGGGCATCAGTGCCTCGACCGCAAGCATGACGCAGTCGGTCGGCGTTCCATCAACCTGGAACCGACGCTCGCCCCGCTCGATCGGGCGGACCGGATGGTGAAGCGTCAGCGAGTGGCTGGTTGCGCTTTGCTCCCTATCCGGCGCGACGACCGTGATCTCACCAAGAGGCTCGGCAGCTTCAACGAGGCAAGCCAGCCCATATGCGAGGATCCCGTCATCGTTCGTGCAGAGGAGTCTCAACGGTGAAAGATTCCCGCGCGGTGCCGCCACAGCACCTTGATCACGAGCCACGCGTCCCGGAATTCGCGGAAATAGCTCGGGGATCCGTAGATCGTTGATATTGGAACGTTCACGGTAGTGAAGCCCGCGCGCGCCGCGCGAATGATGAAATCGGTCTCGTATTCGTATCTGTCTCCGACAGCATCGACTTTGCGCAGGACCTCAGCCTTGATCGCGCGATACCCAGACTGACTGTCCCGCACTTTACCACCCGACACGGCGCGTGTGGCGGCCGATGAGATCATGTTCGCGATGCGCCGATGCTTCGGAACGTGCGCCCCAGAAAGATCGCGCGTGCCAATAACAATGTCCGCGCGGTCCAGCGCCGCAACGATTGCTGGTGCGAACGCAGCATCGTGCTGGCCATCTGTGTCGATCGTCAGCACGGCGGCAGCACCCTTCTTGAGGGCAGCATCGAATCCGGCTCGCAGCGCTGCGCCCTTCCCTCGATTCTTGTCGAACTCGATAGTCTCGTCGGCCACCGTTCGGAGCAGCTGCCTAGATCCATCAGTGGAACCATCGTCCACTCCCACGATCCAGGCGCCCGGAAGGTTCAGCCGCACGGCTTTCGCGACCTTTGCGAGCGATGGCTCCGCATTGTACGCGGGAAGAATTACTACCAGAGGCTCAATCAACTTTCACTCCCTTTTTCCGGTACCTGGCCGTCCAGTATCGACAGAATTGAGCGCAGGTCGCTCTCCATGGATTCGACGGCTTGCGAATCCAGTGCCGCGCGTGCCACGGTACGAAGCTCGCCACTCTTCCGGTAGTCGTCGATCTTCTGACGAGCTCCATCGATCGTGTACTTCTCGGTGTACAGGAGCTGCTTGACGAGCATTATCAGCTCGATCTCGCGCCGCTGGTAGACGCGGTTGCCGGAGCGGTTCTTGGCGGGGTGAAGAAACTTGAACTGGCTTTCCCAGTACCGCAGCACGTGCGGCTTGAGATCCGTCAGCGTGCAGACGTCGCCAATGGAAAAGAATTCCTGCACCGGTTCCTTTGCTTTCATCGGTCCACCTCCGCTCGTAGCTCTCTCGTCATGAGCGCGGCGATCGCGCTGCGGGCTGATTGACCCTCGAACAATACGCGGTTTACGGTGTCGACAATCGGCATCTCCACTCCCTCGCGCGCGGCAAGCTCGCGAGCGCTTTGCGCGGTGACCACCCCTTCCGCGACGGTCTCTTTGCCTCTCAAAACCTCTTCCAGCGTCTTCCCCTTCCCCACCTCGACTCCCACGGCTCTGTTGCGGCTGAGGGACCCCGTGCACGTCAGCACGAGGTCTCCGAGTCCTGCCAGCCCCGCGAACGTGCTCTGCTCTGCGCCGAGTGCCAATCCCAGCCGTGTCATCTCGGCTAGTCCGCGTGTGACGAGAGCTGCCCGGGCATTGAACCCGAGTCCCAAGCCTTCGGCAATTCCCGTCGCGACGGCCATGACATTCTTGAGCGCGCCGCCCAGTTCGACGCCGGTCACGTCAGTGTGGGTGTAGGCGCGAAAGTAGGGCGAGCTGAACGCGAGTTGTGCGATGCCTGCCGGTCCGTCCGAGTGCGAAGCGACCACCACGGCGGTCGGCTGGCCGGTCACTACTTCCTTGGCGAAGCTCGGTCCGGAAAGCGCCACAACCGTTGCGCCTTCAATCTCCTGCTCGGCTACCTCCGTCATCAGACAGAGCGTCCCCTTTTCAATTCCTTTTGACGCGACGACGATTGGTATCGAGCGTGGAATCGATTTCCCAGCCGAGCGAAGTATCGATCGCAGCACGTGCGATGGCGTAGCCAGCGTCAGGAGCTCCGCTCCATCGACGGCGCGCTTGATGTCACCCGTCGCCTTGAGCGCCGGCGCCAGTTTGTGGCCTGCAAGGAACCGCGTGTTCTCGTGCTTCTCGTTGATGGATTCGACAACGTCCGCCTCGTAGGCCCAGAGCTGCACGTCGTGCCCATTGCGGGAGAGGAGATCCGCCAGCGCCGTCCCCCAGGCGCCCGCTCCCACCACCGCGCAGCGCATCAGACCGCGCTTTCCTTTTTCACGAACCTATGCTCTTCGCCGCGCCGAAGCCGTCCAATGTTCGCGCGATGAGTCCAGAACACGAACACAGCGATGACTACGCTCGCGATGAAGACCGGCGAGCGCGGGTCGCGCGACCAAACGAGGATCGCGACCGGAAGAACAGCGGCTCCGACGAGCGACGCCAGGCTCACGTATCGCGAGAAGTAGAAGACAACGATCCAGACCACCTCGGCGATCAGCATCGGCACGAATGCAAGCGCCAAAAAGACGCCGCTGGCGGTGGCGACTCCCTTCCCTCCGCCCTTCCCCAGCAAAAAGATCGGCTTCACGTGCCCGACGATAGCGGCGACGCCGAACACGAGCGCCCATAGCTCCGGGCGCAGCGTTTCCGTGTACCTCGGAAGTAGATAGACCGGGAGAAAGCCTTTCAGGAGATCGGCAATGAACACGGTGACGCCGATCCCTGTACCCAGCACTCGGGCGACGTTGGTCGCACCGAGATTTCCTGAGCCGTGCTTGCGGAGGTCGACACCACGCAATTTGCCGGCGATGTAAGCCGACGGAATCGAGCCCGCTAAATAAGAGATCAAAACGCCGACGATCGGCAGCATCTACGCAGATTTGCGGCGCATGATGATCCGGAGGGGATTGCCGCGAAATCCCCATGCCTCGCGGAAGCTGTTGTGCAGGTAGCGCACGTAATGCTCCTGCACGAGATCGGGGTTGTTGCCGAAGACGGCGATCACCGGCGGGGCGGTCTCCACCTGCGTGGCGTAATTCAGCTTGATCTCGCGCCCCGCTGCCTGCGGCGGTTGGCGGCGACCCACGATCTCGGTGAGGGTGGTGTTCACCTGCGACGTGCTGATCCGCTTGTGCCGCTCCGCATCGACCTCGAGCAGCAGGTCCAGAATCTTCGTTACACGCTGTCCGCTCAACGCGGAAGTGAATACGAACGGGACGAACTTGAGGAACGGAGCCTTTTCGTGCGCCTCCGTCTCGAATTGGACGGCTGTGTTGTTCTCCTTCTCCTTCAGATCCCACTTGTTCACGACGACGATCAGGCCGCGCCCGCTCTCCCACGCGAGCGAAGCGATCTTGAGATCCTGATTGTGCAGGCCCTCGACGGCATCGAGAACGAGAACGCAGATGTCGGATCGCTCGATTGCTCGCCTGGTTCTCAGCGAGGAATAGAACTCGATCCCGTCGTCGATCTTCGACTGACGCCGCAGGCCCGCCGTATCGACGAAGATTACTTCCCGCCCGTGAAATACCATCGGAGTGTCGATTGCGTCGCGCGTCGTTCCCGCTTCGGCAGCGACCACCAGACGCTCTTCGCCCAGAAGCCTGTTGATTATTGAAGACTTTCCGACGTTCGGCCGCCCGACCACAGCGACGCGAAGCGCCTCTGGTACTTCTTCCGCTGCTGTCGGAATTCTCTCGACCAGAACATCGAGCATGTCCCCGGAATTCTTCCCGTTGATGGCCGAGACAGGAACTGGATCCCCGGCGCCGAGCTCGTAGAACTCGTAGAAGTCCGTCGAGGCCGGATCGTCGACCTTGTTGGCGACGAGAACCCAGGGTTTGCGCGCCTCGCGCAGTAATTCCACCACGCGCGTATCACTCGGGTGAAGGCCGGCTTTCGCGTCGACCACCAGCATCAGGAGATCAGATTCGTCGATGGCTTGCCGCACTTGTCGTTTGATCTCGAGATCCATTGGCATCCTCGGATCATCCGCGAGGCCGCCAGTATCGACGAGCCAGAACTGGCGGCCATTCCATTCCGCGCGGGCAAAATGACGGTCACGGGTCGTACCAGCTTCATCGCTTACGATTGCGCTGTTCTCACCAACGATTCGGTTGAACAACGCCGATTTGCCGACGTTCGGGCGCCCGATGAGCGCAATGACGGGAAGGTTCACGCCAGCACTCCGCTCGCTTCAGATTCGAGCACGTCGATGAAGTCATAGGACGGGAAGATCGGCATCGGCAACGAGTCCCGAACGTTGGCGAGGGTGTGGTCGTCGAGGAACACTCCGTCTTCGTTGATCGTCTCGGCGGGAATCAGCGCGATGTCGAGATCGTGGCGATCGGCGAGCGCGCTGAGGATGTCCTTTCCAACCAGCAGACCCGCGGTCGTGATGGTCGGACCGAAGAGTGAGCTCTCGCGAACGATGAGCTCGAACTCCGCTCCACTTGCATCGCTCAGCCGCTCCAACAACGGACGCATCAGTGGGGCCATCGCGAGACCAGTGACGACTCCGATGCGTTGGCCATCGCGGCGTGCGACGCGGTCCAAGCCCTTGGCGACACGCATGCGCAGCGAAGTTACCGAGCCAACACCGTTCTCGATCTGCGCGAATTCACCGTAGTGTCCAGGCCCAGGCAGCTCTCGCTGAGCGAGCATGTACAGCTCGTCCGAGCCGAATACCCACGTCTCGCCGCGCTCGCGCATTGCCCGCGCTCCCCACATCTCGACCTGGTCGAGAATGGTGCCCGCGGTGTCGCGATCCATCCCCTTCCCCGTATAGAGGTGCGAGAACTGTGTGAGGCCGACTGGAACCACGGCTGCCGACATGACTGCATCGCCCATGTTCCAGAGATCCGACAACGATTCCTCGAGCACACCTTCGTCGTTGAGACCCGGAACGATCACCATCTGACAATGAAATTGAATCCCGCCTTCAGCGAGCCGGGAAAGCTGGGACTTGATGTCCGGCACCCGCGCGTTGTTGAGGAGAATCTTGCGCGCCTCATGGTTCGTCGCATGCACCGAGACGTAGAGGGGAGAAAGCCGGTACTCGAGAATCCGCGCGATGTCGCGCTCCTTGACGTTGGAGAGCGTCGCAAAATTTCCGTAGGCGAAGGAGAGACGGTAGTCGTCGTCGCGGATGTAGAGCGGCTTGCGCAGTCCGGGGGGAAGCCCTTCGATGAAGCAGAACTCGCAGCGGTTCGCGCATCGCCTTACCGTTGGCGGTTCGAGCGCTATGCCGAGGGGTTCGCCATCGAGGCGCTCGAGCTCATAGATGACCTGCTCGCCGTCGGGCTGGCGAGCTTCGATGACAAGCTCCTCGTCGGCGGTGAGAAATTCCCAGTCGAGGAAGTCTGCGAGGGGTCTCCCGTTCACCGTGAGAAGCTCGGTACCGGGCTGAATTCCGAGTTCTTCGGCGATGCTGCGCTGATCGATGCGGGAGACCTTAACCATAGCTCAAGTAATTTAGAGCCATAAGGAGCGAAGTCAAGTAATTACCGGACTTTAGCTCGCGCGACTTGGTCCTCCTAGCGCAACTCTTTCGTTACACTGGAGACGTCGCCGCGAGCGACTCCAGGAGCTTTCGAGCACGCTCCGCGTTGAACCCCGGGAGCTTGGCTATTGCCTCCTCTCCAGCCTCCCTGACCCCTTGGACGCTCCCGAACTCGTGGAGCAGCTGGCGGCGCTTCACAGGCCCGATTCCGGGGACTTTGAGAAGCTCCGAGGTGACCGTTCGCATGGTCCGTCGCTTCCGGTTGTAGGTCACCGCAAAGCGGTGAGCCTCGTCCCGAGCCTGCTGGAGCAGGCGAAGCGCCGGCGAGCGACGCGAGAGCCTGAGCGGTTCCTCCCGTCCCCACATGAAAACCTCCTCGTCCCGCTTGGCGAGGCTTATCAGCGGCCGGTCGGTCACCCCGGACTCCACCAGCGCGGCATGGGCCGCACCCAGCTGGCCCTTTCCGCCGTCGACCACGATCAAGTCCGGCAACGGCTTCTCGTCCCTGATCCGGCGCTCGAAGTACCGGCGCACGACCTCCTGCATCGACGCGAAATCGTCCGTCCCCTCAACCGTCTTCACCTTGAACTTCCGGTACTCCGCTCGCCTGGGACGCCCGTTCTCGAACCAGACGCAGGAACCGACGGTGTCGGTCCCCTGAGTGGTCGAGATGTCGAAGCAAACGAGCGAGCGTGGCAGCCGCTGGAGACCCAGCTCCCTCCCGAGCTCGTAGACCGGATCACCGGCGCGTTCTTCCGCTTCCATCGACGAAAGCTTCAGCTCTTCCAGCAGATGACGCGCGTTCTGCTCCGCAAGAGCGATCAGATCGCGACGCGGACCCCGCTGTGGAATCTGGATCTTGCTGTCGGGAAGAGATTGTTCGATCAGCTCGCGATCCGGAAAATCGAATGGGAGAAGTACCTGACGCGCCTTCTCCTGCATTCCTACGTAACTGCCGGCCATGAACATCGTCATGACGTCGGCATCCTCTTCTCCATCGATGTTCTCGAGAAACCGTTGCTCGCGCGAGAGGAGCTTCCCGCCCCTGATCCGAAGAACTGTGACGCATGCATCGTCACCATCGCGAGCGTAGCCTATCACGTCCCGATCGCCGCCTTCAACCTCGAGGACGACAGTTGGCTCTTCCATCTGCTCCAGGTGGTGGAGCACGTCACGCAGCTCGGCCGCGCGCTCGAAGTCGAGCTGCTCTGAGGCGAGGTCCATCCTCTCCCTGACTCGCCGCACGACTTCTTCGGGTCGCCCCGAGAGGAAGAGAACGACTTCATCGATCATCGCGCGGTAGTCGTGCTGCGATTGCGCGAGGATGCACGGCGCCTTGCAGCGCTTGATGTAGTAGTCGAGGCACGGCCGCTCGGGCATCTGCGCGGGCATGTCGTAGTTGCAGCTGCGAACGGTGAAGATCCTCTTCACGACGTTGAGCGCGCGTCGCATCGCTCCGACATCCGTGTAAGGGCCGAAGTAACTCGCGCCGTCATCCTCGACGCGGCGGGTCACGTACACGCGCGGAAACGGCTCCTGAATCGTGACCTTGATGTACGGATACGACTTGTCGTCGCGCAGCGCGATGTTGAAGCGCGGCCGATACTCCTTGATAAGGTTGGCCTCGAGAATCAGCGCATGCGCTTCGCTAGGAACGACAATCGTCTCCAGATCCGCCACAAGACTGACGAGATGGCGTGTCTTGAGGCTCTCGAGCTGATCATTGGAGAAATAGCTGCGAACCCTGGAGCGCAGGCGTTTCGCTTTGCCTATGTAGAGGGTGGTCCCGTCTCTTCCCTTCCACATGTACACGCCCGGTCCATCGGGTAGGTGTGGAAGCTTCGCGGCAATGGCGTCAGGAACGGGCAGCATGTGTAATTATACCACGCGCCCGAAGGCGGGTTCACCTCGAGCGGAACACGAGCCTGACGAGTCGTTTGCCGCGGTCGATGACGTTTCTCGCCTCCGGAATTCCGAATGCCGCGGTGAATCCGAGATAGGTCAGTCCATAAGTGGCCAGCAGAAGCAGCGCCAGGAACTTCGATTGCACCGCCGTCTCGTGGGCCGAAAGAATCGGCGCGCCCCAATTCATGTAGACCTTGTATGCCCATGGAATCATCGCGGCAACAATTGCAGCTCCCCACAACCGGCCCATTCGCGAGGGAACCAGACGCGTGCGTCCGATCCGCTTGTCCATCTCGCGCCGCAGCAGGAAGAACTCGACCCATCCGGCCAGGCCCGCCGACGCAGTCAGACCGGCAGCGCCGAGCTTAGGATCGAGGCCAAGCATCGAAGGAAGAACCAGAGCGAAGAGATAGCCGAGCACCGTCGTAAGGATGACGCGCACAACCGCGTAGCGGAGTGGAGTCCTGGTGTCGCGCATCGCATAAAACGTCGACGAATAGAGACGCCCGCTCGTAGACGCGAGTAGTCCGACGGTCGATCCGATGAGGATTTGCCACACCCAGATCGTGTTGCCGCGCTGGAACCGCCCTCCCTGGTACAGCAGAACGACGATCAGATCTCCGAGCGCGAAGAGCGCGACGACGCTCGGAACGATGAAGTACGCGATTCGATCGAGCCCGTCACTCACCCGTCCCCTGAGGTACGCGCTGATCTCGGCAGCCGTTCCTACCGCGCGTGACATTCCCGGCAGCTCCGCCGCCGAGATCGCCATGCCAAAGAGACTGATCGGAAGCACGTAGATGGCCTGCGCGTACGTGAACGACGAGACCGCACCGTTGCCCAGGTAGCTGGCGAGCCACGCGTCAACGTACGCGCTTAGTTGTACCACGCCTCTTCCCACGAACGCCGGCACGAAGTTCCTGAATACGTGGCGGACACTCTCGGACGCGGTCGTCAACCGCGGCCTCACACCGCGCGCGAGCTTCATGACCTGCGGTAGCTGCACCACGAATTGGAGCGCGCTGCCAAACACAGAACCGAATGCAAGGTAGACCGCGAGCTCGACCTGCGTATGTCCTTTGTGCAGGAAGATCAGGGTCGCGACCATCGCCAGATTCCAGATCACCGGCGCCGTGTACGACATGAAGAATCGGCGGTGGCTGTTCAGGATCCCAAGGCACCAGGCCGAGAAGACGAGAAGTCCCGCTCCCGGAAAGAGTATGCGCGTGAGCCTGACGGTCAGCTCGCGCTTCTCTCCCGTAAATCCGTTTGCAATGATGGCGACGAGCCAAGGCGCGGCGACTATGCCCAGCAGGACGATGATCGAGGCGACCAACGCGAGCATCCCGGCTACCGCCCCGGCGAGTTTCGTCGCTTCCTCTTCGTCTCCTTTTCCGAGAAGACCAGCGTACTCGGGAATGAACGATGCGGACAGCACCCCTTCGCCGAACAGGTTTTGGAGCATGTTCGGGATCCGGAACGCGGCGTTGAAGGCGTCCGCCGCCAGATCAGCGCCGAGGTAGCGAGCCATCATCGTTTGCCGGATGAGTCCCGCGAGTCGGCTGAGGAGTATCCCCGACCCGACGAGCAATGCAGCTCCCTTCGATCGGTCGAATGCTCGGCTCGTCGTACGAGGTACGGCTCGCCGTTCCACCCGCTCAACCGGCGGGGCTGCCTCGGTTACTTCGTCCGATTCCGGCGGGAGGAATTCGGGAAGCGAGCGATCCTTTGGGTCCGGTGCTTCTCCGTCTGTCACGTGCGGCCTCGGGCGCTGCCCGCTTCCTCGAGCGAGCGGGAGGATTTTGACTCACCCAATAGCCGCGCAGCGTGGTCGCGCGCTCCTGTCAGCATTTCATCTTTGAGAAGCGGTCCGTATCGCGCCAATAGCGGCACGAAGTTGAGACTCCGCTCCTGCGGGTTTCCAAGTGGGTAGAGCGATCCGCGCGCCGTTCCGATATCGTGCATCAAATCTGCGTACTGCTTTTTGGCGGCCGCGATCAGGCGGCGCTCGAACCGGTCGAATCGGCGCGCGAGATTTGCCTTGAGCCCGGCGGTCACGGCCGGTGCGACAGGTGCATTCTCTTCCGCGATTGCGTCGCCCAGCGCCTCCATCGTCTCGTTGAGGGCGGCGCGCGCAACGTCGAGCTCATCGATCACGCGCTTCGGCAGCTGCGCCCGGGCAACACGCGCTTCGGCTTCATGCGGGTCGCGCAGGTCCTCCGGAAGCAGGTAAAGCGTCTCGAGGATTTTCTCGACATGCGGCTCGATGATCGTGCATGACCAGCGCGGCACGATCGCCGGTCGCGCGACCGCAAGCGTATCGGCAATCGGCGCGCTCTGGGCGAAATACGCGATTTCCGCCGGACCGCCGATGTACGTCGCAGTCGGGAGGATGGCCCGCTCGACGACCGGGCGCAGCAGGACGTTCGGCCCAAGATCATCCGAAAGCGCGCGCTTTCCTGCCGCTTTGATGGGGATTCGTTTGCGTCCCCCCGACTCCGCGCTGAACACAAGCGACAGGCCTGGTACATCCTGGACCTGCGGCGTAAACCCCGCGGCTTCCAGTTCACGGTTGCGCGCGCTCACAGCCGTGGCGATCTCGTCCGCTTTTTTGAGTGCCGCGCTCAACACGGGCTTCGCGGCGGCACGGGTGCCGGAATGAGACGCGTCGATCACCGCGATGCCAAGGGGCGCGAACAGCGCTCGGAGGAATGCGACGTAGGAAGAGCCGACTGTCGCGTCGGACGTGTAGAATTTCTCCAGCAGCTCGAGCGGCGTGCGATCGATCGTTGATCCGGCTGAGCGCACCAGGGCCTCGAGCTCACTGGACACGTCGCCCAGCGGCATGGCCGACATCGGCAGACCAAGGGGCTTCGTGTGATCGATGCGCAGAAGCTGCGCCCCGCCTGGAACCGAGATCGCGGTGCTGCTCGCCTCCTTGAAATCGGTGTCGTCGGTGGCGGCCCAGAAAACAGGGGCGACGGGAATGCCTGTGGCGTCCTGCAGCAAATCGGCGAGTGCGAGCGCACTAAGCGCTTTGGACAGGGTGTATACCGGTCCGCCAAAGAGTCCCGGCTGTTGGCCAGTCGTCACGACCACGCCCTTACCGCCGGCAACAGAATCAAGCCGCATCTTCGCGTTGCCGGATGCATCAAAGGCAGCCGCGAGCGTCTTGACCCAATCGTTGGTGAAATCGGATCGCACCGCCTCGAGGCGCTCGCGCCAGCCAGAGACGTCGCGCGGCTGGGGCTCGTACCAACCACGCGGCGCAGCTCCGGAGATCACCGCGGCGGCGAGCGGATTTCCGGTGAGGGGCTGCGTGATGACGCGCGGATTCATTTTCGGCTTGCGAACAAAATCGTGCGTGGCGAATTCTCCGACCAGCCGGAACCGCTGTAGTCGCCGAAGCAGTGATCAACGTTGAAACCCGCCGCCTCCAGCATCCGCTCGAGGTCGCCGGCCGACAGCAGTCGAACGCGCTCGACGTACTCCGTTCCGCGCTCGCGCAGCCGGATCGTTTTTTCCACGAACCTGTCATCATCGCTGATCACGCGACTCTGCTCGATGGTGATTCCATTCTCGACCCGTTCGTCGTACGGGACGAGATTCCGGCGCACCTGACTCGCATTCAGGAAATCGATCACGAACGTGCCGCCTGGTTTCATCGCCGTTCTGACACACGCAAGGACCCGCGCATCCTCGCGGTCCTCCTCGAAGTATCCGAAGCTCGTGAAAAGGTTGACCACCAGATCAAAGCTTTGATCCGCGAACGGGAGCTCGCGCATGTCCGCCCGCACGTAGGGAGCGTCCCGATCTTCACGCCTCGCTATCCGCAGCAGCGCGGCCGAGAGGTCGAGTCCGACCGTCCACCACCGTTCGCAAAGTGCCTTTGAGTGACGCCCGGCGCCGCAGGCAAGATCGAGCACGGCTTGAATCTCACGGCCACGCAGGTGCGCCGCGATGAGATCAATTGCCCGCTCCGCTTCCGACTCGTCGCGGTGCTGATAGATCCGGAGGTAGTCTTCTCCGAAGGTCTCCTCGAACCAGTCCGCTTCCTGCGACTTGAGGCTGCTCACAGCGGGCTCATCCAGTGTGATCACTTGTGGTACGGCTCGCCACGCACGATCGTCCCGGCTCGGTAGATCTGCTCCACCAGCACGAGGCGCGCGATCTCGTGGGGCAGAGTCCACGGCGCCAGAGACAGCTTGACGGATGATTGGGCGGCAAGCTCGGTCTGTAGACCGAACGCGCCGCCGATCAGAAACGCGAGATCCCGGTCCTGCTCGCGCGCATTCTGAAGGAAATCAGCGAATTGCGCTGAATCGAGTGAGCGGCCGCCGATTGCGCACGCGACCGTTTGTGCCCGGTCAGGAACCTTGTCCGCGAGGCGCTGACCCTCTCGCTCTCTCACCTTGTCGATCGAGATTCCTGATGCGCGCTCCTCACGCACCTCATGCACGTCGAGCGGCCAGTACCGCGCCGCTCGTTTCTCGTAGTCCCGGATTGCCTCGCCCAGCGCGGGATTGCGCGCCTTGCCCACGACCGCGACGACCAGCCGCATTTACGCGTAGATGCCGCGAAGTCTGTGAACGCTGGCGACTCTGCTGATGGACAGCATGTACGAGGCGGTCCGCATGTTCACGCGGCTCTGGCGCGAGAGGTCGAGGACATCGTGGAAGCTGCGCTTCATGATGGTCTCGAGCCGTTCGTTGACGAGATCCTCGGTCCAGAAATATCCACCGCGGTCCTGCACCCACTCGAAGTACGAGACGGTGACGCCACCCGCGTTGGCGAGGATGTCCGGAATCACGAAGATCCCGTTCTCGTCCAGAATGGAATCGGCCGCGGCGGTCGTCGGGCCGTTGGCCCCTTCGCAGATGATGCGCGCCTTGATTTCGCCCGCGTTCCGCGTCGTGATGACGTTTTCCAGCGCTGCTGGTACGAGCACGTCGACGTCGAGCGTCAACAGGTCGGCGCCCGTGATCACGTCTCCCTTGTTGTAGCCCTCGAGATTCCGGTGCTTCTTCACGTACTCGATCGCGTCGTCGATGTCGATTCCCGACTTGTTGTAGAGTGACAGCGAGCGGTCTCCAATTGCGACGATCTTGCATCCCTCGCGCGAGAGCAGCTGCGCGGCGACCGAGCCCACGTTGCCGAATCCCTGCACGGCAACGGTAGTTCCCTTCACCGGCATCCCCAGGTGTTTCAGCGCTTCCTTCGTGACGATCATGCAGCCACGACCCGTCGCTTCACGTCTGCCCAGCGAGCCGCCGAGCTCTACCGGCTTACCGGTGACGACCGCTGTCGTGGTGTGACCGACGTGCATGGAGTAGGTGTCCATGATCCACGCCATGACGCGCTCGTTGGTGTTGACATCCGGAGCGGGGACATCCGAATCCGGTCCGAGCATGTTGATGATTCCGGAGGTATAGCGCCGGGTCAGCTTCTCGAGCTCGGCCCCGCTCATCGCGAGCGGGTCGCACTTCACTCCGCCCTTGGCTCCGCCGAACGGGATGTTCACGACGGCGCATTTCCACGTCATCCAGGCGGCGAGAGCTTTTACTTCTTCGAGCGTGACGTTCAGGTCGAATCTGATGCCGCCCTTCGCCGGTCCGCGCGAGGTATTGTACTGAACTCGATACCCCTCGAAGACATCCACTTCACCGTTGTCCCGCATCACGGGAATCGACACGATGACCTGTTTTTCCGCCTGGCGGAGAACCTTGTACAGGCCTGGCTCCAGATCGAGGAGCTCGGCGGCCTTGTCGAACCGGGACATCATCGCCTCGAACGGATTCTCCTCGTCGAGAAAACTGTCCTTGTCCGGGCGAACCAGCTTATGAGCAGGAATTCGATAGTCAGTGGCCATGAGTTCGAGTAATAAGTCTGGTCGTTGGTTCCTGGTTCAGCGGGCCCGGGACACGAGATCGGCTAGCAAACGCTCGATGTGCTCCTCTCCATCCTCGATCCGCAAGCGCTGTGAAACATACCATAATGACCCAGCTTCGGCAGGCCATAGAGACTCCAGTTTTACTGCGTCCTTGAGAGTACAAACGACGAAGTCGGAGCTGCTCGCGCGCGATGCCAGATCGCTCGCTTCCTGTCGAGTGAATGAATGATGGTCGCGGAAACTGTGCGGCCTCACTACCGCGCCAAGCTCGGTGAGCTGTCTGAAAAACGAATCGGGGTGGGCGATCGCCGCGATCGCCGTGAGATCGGCGCCGGCCAATACGTGCAACGGCAGGGTTTGACCCGTAGCCGTACTTCTAAGATCACCAGGCGCCAGATGCGCAACGGCGACCGGGACGCGGGGAGCGGCATTCGCAAAAGCGCGTCTCACGTCTTCCACGGTCGCCCGGTCTGCCGTCTTCCGCGTAATGATCACGAGATTGGCGCGCCGCGCCGATCGCAGCGGCTCGCGCCACGGCCCAGCGGGAAGCAGCCTCGGCGCGCCAGACCACCCATCGGCGTTCACCAGGACGACGTCGACGTCGCGCGACGCCCTGCGATGCTGAAACGCGTCGTCGAGAACAACCACATCGACGCCTCGAGCAATCGCCTCCCGAATGCCGCGCACGCGGTCCACCGCTACTATCACGGGAACGCCCTCGTTCAACCTCTGGTGCACGATGGTTTCGTCGCCACCGTAACCCCTGAGAACGATTCCAGGTTTCAAGCCCTTCGCGGAGAGGGTTCGGGCGAACCACGCCGCCACAGGTGTCTTGCCTGTGCCTCCGACCGAGAGATTTCCAATGCTGAGAATCGGCACGGAGAAGTCCTCGGCTCGAAAGATCCCCCAATCGTACAACTTGCCGCGGGTGGTGATCACGGCCCGGTAGAGAGCTTCCGCCGGCGCAAGTAGAGTACGAGCGGCGCGGGCGCGCTTGCTCCTGCCCGTCCACACCGTCTCGAGCAACCTCCGTCCGTCAGCCACCTGCGAACCCGGATGCTTCGTTCAATAGTCTCTCGAAGATCGGACCTTGATCCGCGGCCTCGCGGGAGCTCGTCGCCGATACCTTGGTCGGAGTTGCGTAGGCTATCGTGACACGCGCGAATGGTTTCGGAATCACGAACCGGTCCCAGCTTCGGAGCCGCCACGCACGATCAGCGGCGGCGGCAACTGGAAGGATGAAAGAGTCGGATCTCTGAGCCGCGACCAATGCGCCGGGCGCGAACGTCTCGGCCGGCCCGCGCGGACCGTCGGGCGTGATCGCTACCTCATGTCCGGCCTTCAGCTCGCGCACGAGCGAGATGAGCGCGCGATCCCCGCCGCGTGTCGTCGATCCTCGAATCAGCCCATACCCGAGCGATTCGGCCGCTTGCGCCACCATCTCTCCGTCGCGATGCTCACTGATCAGAACGAGAACGCCTTGGCCCCGGTGCTGCCAGAGCAGCGGGAGCAGTTGTCCATGCCAAAGAGCGAAGATGAAAGGGCGCCCCGCCCTGCGCAGATCGAGTAGATGCCCGCCATTCACGACGCGAATTCGCCAGGTGCGCGCGAGCGCGTGGAGGAAGCCCCTTCCGAGTAGGAGCATCGCTCGCGACCGCCATGACAAGGAGTCGCCTTCTTCGGATTTCATCCCGTCCCCACGAGAGCGCTCGCGATCCTGGCGACACGCTCATCCGCCCCCGGCGAGCCAAGCTTTGCGCGGACTTCTGCCAAGCCGCCCAAGACCTCCCGTCGCCGACGACTCTCGCTTCCGAGAAGCTCGACCAACGCATCAGCCATCTTCTCGGGCACGACGTCGTTCTGAATGAACTCGCGCGCGACTTCTCGGCCCGCGACGACGTTCACGAGACCGATTTGCGGCACCTTCACGAGTCGCTTCGCGAGCGCGTACGAGATTCGCCCCGTGCGATAGGCGACGATGAGTGGACAATCCGCAATCGCGGCTTCGAGCGTGGTCGTGCCGCTCTTGCAGAGCGCCGCATCGGCCGCTCTGAGCACGCTGAGCGATGCGGAGTGCACAAGTCGAAATGGGCAGCGGTCCGAGTCGAGCGCGACCGTGGACGCAACACTCACCAGCACTTGGAGTCCAGGTATTCTGCGCTGCATCTCCCGACCGGTCGCGACGAAGTCATCGATGAGGCGATCGATCTCCTGCTGGCGGCTCCCGGGGAAAAGCGCGAGAACAGGCGTGTTCAGTGCGAGTCCGAGAGCTTCCCGCGCTTCGGTTTTCGTGGGCATGTTCACGGCCCGATCCAGCATTGGATGCCCAACGAAGGTCGCGTCGATTCCAAATCCGCGCAGCAGCGGCTCCTCGAATGGAAGGATCACCGCTGCCTTCGTCACGACCTCGGCGAGCTGGGGGATCCGGCCCGCACCCCAGGCCCACACCTGGGGCGTCACGTAATAGAGCACGGGAACGCCAGCCCTTTTCGCTGCCGCCGCGACTTTCATGTTGAAGCCGGGATAGTCGATCAGGATCACGAGCGCAATCTCGCGGCGCTCGAGCATTTTCCTGATCGTGCGCAACAAAGCGAAATGCCGGGGCACGTGCTTCAGCACCTCCAGGAACCCCATCACGCCGAGCTGATTGTCGCGGTGAATTAGCTCGACGCCCTGCTCGGCCAACCGCCGTCCTCCTACTGCGATGAGGCTCAGCTCGGGTCGCACCCGTCGCAATGCCGCTGCTACGCCGGCTGCGTGCAAGTCGCCGGAAGCTTCTCCGGCAACGAACAGCACCCTACGCATGGTGGTGCGCGCGTCCGACCAGGGATGGAAGGGTCAGCTCGATCTCCTTTACAATCTGTAGCGCCACGCCAAGCGCCAACCTGCCCTCGTCACCTGTGACGACGACTGGCCCTTCACCTTTGAGCGCCGAGACAAAACTCTCGAGCTCGAGCTTCAGCGGCTCCCCTGCGGGCGCTTCGAGCTTGATTCGATCCACGAACGCTGTGATGTCGGCAGGCGCGGAGCGAACTTCGAGCGGGTCGATGTCGGACCGAAGCCTGAAGAATTCGCCGGTGCCGGCGGCAAGGTCGAGAGAGAGGTAACCGCTCTGCTGAAAGATGCGGATCTTCCGTTTTCTTTCACGTGAGATCCGGCTCGAGGTAATGTTGGCGACCGCACCCGATGTGAACGTCACTCGCGCGTTCGCGATGTCGAGCATCGGCGTGAGCACCGGCACACCCACGGCCGAGATCTCTTTCGCACTGGAACCGACAAGGGTGAGAAGCAGGTCGATGTCGTGGATCATGAGATCCAGTACTACGGCGACGTCTGAGCCCCGCGGACTGAACGGTGCCAGTCGCTCACTGTCGATGAACCTTGGCTTGCTGACGTAAGGCAGCGCGGCACGAACGGCCTGATTGAAGCGCTCGATGTGCCCGATCTGGACCATTGCTCCCTTGGTGCGGGCCAGCTCGAGGAGCGCGTCCGCCTCAGCGAGCGTCGTCGTGATTGGCTTCTCGATGAAGACGTGCTTGCCACGCTCGATCGCCGCGCTGGCGACGGCAAAGTGGGCCGACGTCGGGACTACGACTATCACGGCGTCGGAGGCGGCGAGCAGGTCGTCGAGCGACTCGTGCGCCTCGACGCCGAGCTCCTTCGCGACTTCGGTTGCGCGCTCGGGGCGGCTTTCCGCGAATCCGCTGAACCGGATTCCGGGGAGATCGCGCAGGATTCTTATGTGGTGAAATCCGAGGCTGCCCGCGCCGACGACACCGACGCGCGGAGTGTTCGTCAAATCACGACTCCACGCTCACTCGCTTCGACGAATCTGATCAGCTCTCTGACTTCGGGGAGCTGCTCGATCTCGGTCTGTGCGCGCTCGATCGCCTGGGTGACGTTGAGATCGGATCTGAAAAGCAGCCGGTACGCCCGCTTCAGCTCGCGAATCGTTTCATCATCCATCCCGCTGCGCTGCAAGCCAATAGTATTGAGCCCGTACAGTTTCACGGGATTTCCGACCGCCTTGAGAAACGGGGGAATGTCCTTCGACACGCGAGACATCCCGCCGATGAAGCTGTGGTGACCGATGCGCGCGAACTGGTGCACGGCCGACAGCCCAGAAAGGATCGCCTTGTCCTCTATGGTGACGTGGCCGGCCAGCTGAACGACGTTCGACAGGATTACGTTGTTGCCGATCTCGCAGTCGTGCGCGATGTGCACGTACGACATGAGCAGGCAATTCTTGCCAACGACGGTCTTGAACGAATGAGAGGTACCACGGTTGATCGTCGCGTACTCTCGGATCACGGTGCCATCGCCGATCTCGACCGTCGTCTCTTCACCGGCGTATTTCAGATCCTGGGGCGGGCCACCGATGATGGTCCCGATCCCTACTCGGACGGCGCGCCCCAGTGTGACGTTGCGCTCAAGCGTCGCGCGCGGAGAAATCACGCATTCGGGACCGATGGTGCAGCCTTCACCGACTATCGCGAACGCGCCGATCTCGACGTCCGCGGCTATCTCAGCATCGGGCGAAACTATCGCGGTCGGGTGGATCTTCGACTTGTTCATCTATCGCGGATCGTCGCGGCCATCTCCGCCTCCACGACAGTCTCGCCGTCGACCTTTCCGACTCCGCGCATCTTGCAGACGGTGCCCCTCAGCTGCACGACGTCGAGCTCGAAACGCAGCTGGTCTCCCGGCTTGACCGGTCGCCTGAACTTCACGTTGTCGAGCGACATGAAGTAGACCACCTTGGTATCCGGATCAGGCACTGATCCGAGCAACAGCATCCCTCCGACCTGCGCCATCGCCTCGATGATCAGCACCCCCGGCATGATCGGATGCCCGGGGAAATGTCCCTGAAAGAAAGGCTCGTTGATGGTGACGTTCTTGAGCCCCACGATCCGCTTGTTCTCTTCGATCTCGAGAATCCGGTCCACCAGCAGGAACGGATAGCGGTGTGGCAGAACCTTCATGATGTCTTCAATCGTATACATCCCCTTCTCCTTTCGTCCGGCTTTGACCATCTCGCGCACCAACGTGACCGTCCCCCTGTGACTCGGCTTCACCGCCACGATGCGAGCTTTCACCCGCGCCCCCGCCAACGCGAGGTCTCCGATGCAGTCCATCGCCTTGTGCCGCACGAACTCGTCGCTCCAACGCAGGGCCCCACTAAGAATATCGCTGTCGTCCAGGACGACCGCGTTGTCCAGCGATGCTCCCTTTATAAGCCCCTTCGCGCGAAGCGCATCCACCTCGTGCACGAATCCAAAAGTTCTGGCTCTCGACAGCTCCGTCGCAAACGAATCCCGAGTGACAGTGAAGCGACGCGACTGCTTGCCAATCAGCGGATGCGGAAACTCGATCGTTACGTCGAGCTCCAATCCATCGTGCGGATACGCTTCATAGACAGAGGCGCCATCTATGATCCTAACTGCCTCAGTGAGATGCAGAAACTCCGGCTCACCTTCCAGGGACGCAAGACCCGCCTCCGAGAGTGCAGCGAGGAATGGTGCCGCGCTGCCATCGAGGATCGGCGGCTCGGGACCGTCCATGTCGATTGTGATGTCATCGATTTCCATCCCGGTGACGGCAGCGAGTACGTGCTCTACCGTATGCACCGCGTGATCTCCCTTTCCAAGCTGAGTGCGGCGCTCGCTGCTGCTCACTTCGCTGACGTGAGCACGAATCTGCGGAAGCCCCGGACAATCGGTACGCCGGAATACGATCCCCTGTCTGGCCCGCGCCGGTTGAAAGGTGAGCTTGCAGCGAATGCCGAGGTGCAAGCCGATCCCCTCCACCGTCGCCGGGCGCGCCAGCGTCTTCCTGCTCACTTCGATTCAGGCTCTTCGAGCAGCTTCTCCAGCCGTCGCATCATCCCGGCCAATTTAAACAATGCGGCGGAAGCACGTAGAGACTCCCTGTGTGGACGAGCCGGATAGCCCGACCAGGATTCACCGGCTGGAACGTCTCCAAACACGCCGGCTTGAGCGGCGAGGCGCGCTCCTGCGCCAATCGAGATGTGGCCGCTGATGCCTGCCTGACCGGCCAGGATCGCGCCGTCTCCGACCGTAACCGATCCTGCGATGCCGACTTGAGCCATTATCAGGCATTTCTCGCCAATGCGCACGTTGTGGGCGATGTGAACGAGATTGTCGATCTTGGTTCCGTTGCCGACGACCGTGTCGTCGATGCTGCCGCGATCAATCGTCGTGTTCGCACCGATTTCCACGTCGTCGCCGATGATGCAGCGGCCGACGTGCGGAATCTTGTTGTGGACGCCGTCCCGAAACACGTAACCAAAACCGTCGCATCCGATACGGACACCGGAGTGCACGATAGTCCGGGCCCCGAGCGTCGCACCGGGATAGATCGTCGCGCCGGCCCATAGTCGCGTGCCTTCGCCGATAGAAACGCCTTCTCCGATCACGCAGTGCGCTCCGATCGTGACGCCCGCAGCTAACTTCGCATCAGGCCCGACGACGGCATATTCGCCGATCGAGACACGCTCGCCAATCACCGCTCCTTTCCCAATTCGGGCGGTCGGCGCCACTCCAGGGATGGCAGACTTTTCCGGGTAGAGCGTTGGCAGCAGCGACAAGAGCTTCTCGAGGGGCTGCTTCACAATGATCCGCGCGCGCGGCGCTCCCGCTACATCCCGGAACTCGGGATCGATCAGTACGACTCCAGCCTTTGTGGCCGCGAGCATGGGCGCATACCTCGCGCTCGACAAAATGCTCAGCTCGTCCGAGCGCGCCCTGTCGAGCGGAGCGACTCCGCCGACGGCCACCTTTCCGTCGCCTATCAGCTCACCGGAAATCAGGGTTGCAATAGCCTCAGCGGTGATGGTGCTAGCACCATCACCGCTGAGTGACTTCCCCGGTTCCGTTGACGGACTCACTTCTTGGGCCGAGTCACTCCCGCGGGCTGTGGAATGGCTCCGCTCGCTGGCGCGGCGGGCGGGATTCCCTGCGTCTTGAGGCGGGCCAGCACCCGATCCGTGAGATCGAGTTTCTTGTCAGCGGACACTACCACGCTGACCTGTGCGCCCACATCGAAGATCATGGCGTAGCCATCCTCGTTTCTGATCGCTTCGATTACGCTCTGCACGCGTTCCATGATCGGCTTGACGAGCTGCGCCTGCCGCGTCTGCATGGTGGAGTCGAGACCACGCGCGCGCAGCTGATACTGCGTCTCTGTCTGGCTAATCGACGTGCGCCGAGCCTCGCGGGCGACGCTATCCATCTTTGGAGCATCACGATCGAACGCGGCGACCAGGGTCTTGAGGGAGTCGTCCATCCGCTGGATCTGCTGCCGGTAGGCACCGACCTCACGCTCGAACTGCGCCTCTGCTTCCGCGCGGCCAGGAGCCTGCTGAAGGAGAAGGGCGGAATTGATGTAGGCAATTTTTGGTGCCGCTGTTCCTTGCTGAGCCTGTACCGCGGCTGGTCCGGCAACGATCAGCGATGTGGCCAGTGCGATGGCGCTCGCACGAAGAAGCACTCGCATTATCACTCCAGTGGTTAGAAGAACTGTCCTAGCTTGAAATGGAGCTTCCAGCCAGGTGCCGGCCGCCCCGTAATGTCTACTTTGTCGAACCCATACCCGACGTCCACACCCAAAGGTCCGAGTGGGCTCAATGTAGCTACCCCGAAGCCCGCGCTCCTGAACAGCCGGGTCGGATCGAACTCGCGCGGCTTGTTCCAAACATTGCCGCCTTCGAAGAAAGTGTTCAAGTAGAGAGACTGATTGACTCTCAGTCCGAGCTCCGCGGTTCCTGTAAAGAACGCGTTGCCGAATGAGTTGACACTCGCCTGCGACTGATCTGCGTTCGGATTGAAGCCGGAGGGTGTAATGGAGAACTCGTCATAACCACGCAGCTGCTCGCCGTACTGAGTCCCACCGAGCGAGAAGGCCTGGGAATAGAAGAACGGGCCAGTGCTGCCGAACACAGCCCCTGCCTTCGCCGAGAGTCCAACGACGAACATCATCGGGTCGGAGCCGAGCAGACTGCCCCCGATACGGCCGATTGGAGCGTACGAGCGAAGCTCCGTCGTGTAACGCTGGAACGCCGCCGTGCCGCCAAGCGGTCCGCCATTGAACTGTGCGTTGAAGGACTGCAGGCCGCCGTCGGCGGGGAACGGCAGGCCCGTCCGGGTGTCGTGTTGAGCGGTAAAGCCCAGTGTGGACCGGAAGCAGCTCTTGCACGCATCCGCGACCGTCCCCAGCAATCCCTCGCTCTCGTACTTTACTTTCTCGCCCCCGTAGGAGACGAAGATCCGCGTGTAGAGCGAGTTCGGGACCGGAAACCCGAGCTGCACCTGGCCGCCCGTTCTCACCGCTCCGCCAAGCTCGGCGATCTGGAAACGCGAGCGGCTGTGGTACCCGGTTAGGCTTCCCGAAATACGGGACTGCCGGATGTTCGGATCGCTGTACGTTGCGTTGAAGTCGTTGATGTAGCGGCCGAACTGCCATTGAACCTGCGCTCTCTTGCAGCGGCCAAGGAGGTTCGGCTGATCCAGACCGATGAATCCGCCCAGTCCGGTGCCCTGCCCCATCGACGCGCCGAAGTTGACGTTGCCCGTCCGCTTCTCCTTCACATTGAACACGATGTCCACGTCGCCCTGATCGCCGCTCGGTCGAGTGTCGGGTGGCGCCATTGGCGTTTCGAAGAAATTCAGATTGCCGATGTTCTGGTAGCTGCGGATCAGATAGTTGCGGTTGAACACCTGCCCGGGCGCGAGGACGATCTGCTCACGAATGCAGGACTCGTGGGTGTAATCGTTGCCGACGATCTCGATGCGGTTTACGATCGCCGGTGATCTCTCGTCGATCTCCCAGCGCAGATTGACCTTGCGCACTGAATCGGTGCTCGGAACGCGCTCCGTAACCGGCCTGATGTTGGCGTAGATGTACCCTTCGTCGTTGTACGCTTCCATCAGCTTCTGCTGCGCATCATCCCACTTGGCCGCGTCGAAAGTGCCGGCGGGATTCACGTAATTGCGCCTGATGATGCCCGTGGCTTTCTGGGTCAGCGTCGCCTGCTGGTTCTTGCCGAACGGGTAGAACAAGGCGCTGATCTGCTCGGTCGAGAACCGGCGGTTGCCGATGACGTCGAAGTTCCCCACGGTATAGCGTGGACCCTCGCTCACAGTGATGTCGA